>OHJP01000014.1_pt1 | contig 130282 bp, 100 predicted proteins | sample 1568591 | NCBI WGS metagenome assembly OHJP01 (sample SAMEA3879567, study PRJEB24766) | human gut metagenome | biome: human-associated habitat; feature: feces | place: USA | collected 1985/1987
AGACGGTCAAGGCTGCCCATGAAGTGGATTATCCACTCGTTGTCTTTGTTAATCAGTTCATTCATATTACTCTGGATTTAGTGGAATTGTTGTTGTTACTCTATTCGGTTATCAGATTGTTTTCCCTTTGAACTTCGCTTCCTTTCTTCTGTCCTCCACAATGGAAACAATGCGCTGCACATCTTCGGGACGGTAGTAGGTCTTGTGATTTATCTGGCTGTATGCCAAAGTCCCATTATCCCGAAGCGTCTGCAACGTGCGTGGGCTGATATTGAGCATCCGGCACACGTCCTGATTGTCCATCCACTCGCTCATCTTCTTTTCGCCGTGCCGATGGCAGATGGCATCCATCCGGCTGACGAAGCGGTCGAACTTGGCGACCAGTTCCTCAAAGGTCTTTCTCTCGATTGATACGATTTCCATATAGTCTTTCTTTTAGTTGTTATTGTTTCTTATACCGCAAAGGAATGTATAATCCGTTACCTGACAATAGGTTTTCCGAAAGTGGAAGCGTGTTGCGCTGATACGGCAGTCATTGTCCGGGATGCCGACTCTCCTTTGGCGTCTATCATTCCTTCGTCCGCAAAGAAATACATATTCCTTTACCTGACAATGGCTTTTACCATTACTGGCAGCAAGTGGCACAGGGTGGTAGAGGTTGGCACAGACATAGTTCTCCTATTGCCAAATCCTTAATTCCCATATTAAAAAAGGAAGCCACTGCCAAAATAAGAGCTTAATTCAAAATTGTCCGTGATTGAGCCTTTCCCCTTTCGGTCATATACATCCGGCAAATCGGTGAAGTCTGCACCGTTGTTTCTATCACCATAAAGCAAAACCATACAAAATTACCTAAGAGAACCCAAGTGCTTGACAGACTGCACTGAAGCATCTTACTTTGCTCCCAATAATCGGTCGAGGTGTTTACCAAGACCACAGCTAATAACTTAATCAATTTGTTTTTTACAATGAAGAGAGAACCAAGCATTACAGAGCAGCAGGCTCGTGAAATCGTGGAAAAGATGGGACGTAGGGAATCACTGTACCTGCTTGGGAGTAAACACACGCTGGCCGTTCACATAACCCGTGTCCGACAATGCTTTCATCAGCGCCTTATTATACATAAACCATCTCTTTATCTGAGTGTTCGCCGACCGGGGCGTACTGTTAGGGAAGTACATCCCGGCTATTTCCTTTAAATGCAACGCTTGTATCTTCATAATACAAATTTACATTTTATTTCTTAATTTAATAATATTTCCAAACAAAAAATCAAGAATTAAGAATCGAAAACCAGAACACCCCCAATTTTCAATTCTCAATTCTCAATTTTCAATTCCCTAGATTTCGTCCGGACTCTCGCTATCCGAGCCGCCGCCGGTCTCCTCCGTGGCGACGTTCGTAATATCTTTTACGTGAGAGAAACTAACGTTCGCCCTCGAACCTTGAAGGACCTTGCCGGGATAGAACAGGATGCGAGCCCCCGTGATATTGCCCGTGGCGTTGAACTTCTCCTTGGGATCGGTGCCCTTGGACGAGAACGACATACGGAAATAGCCCAACTCACCCAGGCGTACGATACGGCTGCCACGAAGCTCCAAGTCGAGCACGTAGTTCAGCGAGTCCAGCACGCCCTTCACGTCAGCGCTCGAAAGAGCCGATCGCTCAGAGATCGCCTTGCAAATATCTTCCAACTCCGTGTAACCCGTGTAGACCGGGACAGCGAACGCCTTCTCCACTTTAGCCCCTCCTTTCAAATCAGACACCTCCCTCATCATGATCTTGTACTGTAATGCCATAAGATTTTAGATTTTAAGATTTATAAATTCGTTGATAGTTGATTAACGCCAGCAAAGGTAACGCCATCGGAAACCCACACTGTTGGCTTACGTGTCACTTCCTGCCCCAACGGACGCATATAAGCGCCAATAGGGCGAGAAGCGGCAGGAAGACAAGCCGTGAGGCGAGCGATTCGCGCTCGGTATGTCGCTCGGCGACCGTCCGTGTGTCTTGCCGCTCCAAAAGTAGCCGCTCATACTCCCAGACCACTTGCTGAAGGCTGTCGCAGGTAGCGTCGATATACAAGGTATCACGCAAGACACGTGCGGAGACCGTCGCCCCACCCTTACGCCCGGTGTAGGAGGCCCCGGCGGGCAATGGCCTAAGTCCCTCGAGAGCGGGATACGCAGGCCCACCTCGCTCCCCGGTACGCTGAGGGTACGACAGACGAGACGTTCCGTCCCGAGCAGGCGCTTCTCCTCGTCGTGGCGATCGACGGCTTGACGGTCGCTAACGCAAGAGATTAAAAACAGGCTTCCGCCCACGAACAAAGAAGAAATATCGGCTACGAGCTTTGGCCTTCCTATTGGTGGTAGACTTGTGCCAATAGGCGATAGCTGCCTCAAATATCCTATCGACTGTTCCCTTAAATTTGGCAGGATGGGCGGGCCGGAGGAGAAACGCCACGCCATGAGCCTCTTCACCCATTGGCGACCGCCCGGCCACCTGCCCGTCAGCGAGGACTACCGGCTGACGATGGTGCGACAACAGGCCATGGCGTGGTTGCTACGGAGGTATTTCGATGGGCTGATAACAGAAGAGAAAGCAAAACGAACCATCTCCTTCGGGGATTAAGAAATAAAAAACACACATTGTTAATTTAGTGTAAAATAGTAAATATAACACTTTTTTCAAGCCAATAAATAATAATTAAATCATATCTTTGGAGAAAATATAAAATAAAATTATAAGTCATGCTCTAACAGTCTTCATGTTTCTATAAAATGTAAGACTGAATCTAAACTAGCCAAACCAACTTCTACTTTTTAGTAAAGCGTATGGTTTTCTATTTCTAATAATAAAAATATTAAATTAACATTCTATTTATGAAAATCATTATTTTGCAATTCATGGCAATAATCGCTATGATCCTTATAAGTTGTAGCGATAAGGAAAACGGCGTGTACCTAAAAAATGGTTCCTACTCGGAATGCGCCACGGGGAAAAACTTGACTAAGGCGCAAGAAGAGACCGCTTATATAGAAATCAGCGCAGTTAACACAAACACTCTAAGAGTGGACATGTACCATGTCCAACTGAATTGCGCTCTTGAAAAAATAGAGTCGAATATCAGTTATAATGAAAAAGTAATCATAATTAAATTTACGCCAATTGGCGATGATGCTAATTGTCTTTGTGGAAGACAATTAACATATGAAATCAGCAACCTTCAAGAAGGGCTGTCTTATGATTGCGTGATCATGCAAGAGAATAGTGAATATGCCTCTTTTAAATTTGATTTCACAAGAGATCTAACACAAACAATTAATCTAAATTAAATTACGACATTATGAAAAAAATGTATTTTATCATCATTTATGTGCTTCTACTATCTATAGGAGCCATAAACAGCGCAAATCAATCCATAACTAAGCTCAAAGCTTATAATATAGTTATTAGTGGCATTGATTCGACTACATTAGATTCCACTGAAATATTTGTATCCAAGCAAATATTACCAGCCAACACGGTCATTGAGATTGGTGATAAAAGTATAGAATCCCCGGATTATAGCTCTTGGATGTTTTTCATAAATAAGTATCCTTTATCCAATTGGGGACACCCTTGTAACTATATGTTTATCGGAAGTAACAATGGTGAAGTAGATATACCGTTATAATGTCAGATGGAACGAGCAGCAACATCGATAGAAGCACTGGCGATTCTTCGCCGTTAGATTTAGACGGAAATGGAACAAACGATATACAATTCGCAGCGACAAGCAATAATATCAAGACTACTTTTAGCAATCTTGCGTCGAGGCTTACCTCCAACGACTATCTTTTTATTTTCACAATAGATCACGGAAATTATGACTCTTCCGGGAACTCTAGTTTAACATTATGGAACGATGAGGATTTGTATGCATCAACTTTCGCTCCTTGGGTGAATGCTATTAATGCCAAAGCGATCAATATCGTAATGGGACAATGTTTCAGTGGCGGTTTTATCTCTTATTTTAAAAATAATCCAAAGGTTTCCATATCAACGGCTTCCACTAAAGATCAGCCATCTTCTTCCATGAGTGACGGCCGTTACGATGAATTCGTTTACTATTGGACGGAGGCTGTCACGAAGAAAGCTTCTTCTGGATATATGGTAGGAGATGTTAACCAAGACGCTTTTACAACAGCTCATGAAGCATATGATTACGCAAGGACTCATGACAAGAAAAATGAAGATCCACAACACTATTCTTCGGATTTACTCTCTCATTTTTTAGCCCTAAATGGGATGAGAGCAAGAACTACGAGCGGAACGATTGCAGTAGAACGTGGAGAGACATTTAATTATTCCGGTATGGAAACTATCAACTGGACTATTCCCTTAAATTCACCTGTAAATATATCAATCAAATTCCCAACGAATATAGTGTACAAATGGAATTGCAGCAGTGGAAATCCCGGTAATTTTTATTCTTCATCATCTACAACAGCCTATGTGTTAGCAAATTCAAGTAGCACATCGCCTATTGTCATTACAGCTAAAGCTGATGGCTCCACTTTAACGCAGACATTCCGCCTATATCTAAAAAACACCTATAGTATCATGAATGACAATTCATCTATACTAAATATCAATTTAGAGAATCAAGAAACTAACAATCTATTAAGCAAGTCGCAAGACTCTTATGAAATATACTCTATTAATGGAACAAAATGTAAGTCTGGATTACTAAATAGATACAATTCCATAGATATATCTTCTCTGGCGAATGGAATGTACTTTGTTACGATTCATAATTCGAATTCGATCTTGCAAAAAGAGCAATTCATCGTTAATCATTGAGAAATAAGAAGACTATCCGAGCCGGGCAAGAGCGAGATTTGATTCACGACACCTCCGATAAGAAACACCACTCCATGTGCTCTTCGCCCGAAGAACTAGTAGCACCCACTTGCCCATATGTTAACAATTTACCGGATAAAATCTTTGATTTACAAAATATATAGTTATATTTGCATCGTCATGTGGCTATAGCGTTAGCCGAAAAGCATGGCGACATATTATGTATTAGAGCATCGAGTGTTATTCTAGGCATTGTCAAACATCCCTAAAAGCAAAGTCAACTAGAATAACAAACTTCATGCTCACGCTGTTGTATTATCTCAAATATACAATAATGGCGTGAGCTGTCGTTTGTTATAGTTGACAAAGGTATGGGGATACCTGACAAGCCTATAACAATATAGCGGCAGCTTCACGCTTTTTTTGTGTCTGCCCATAAAAACTTTATTTCTCCAATATTATACATTTGGCTTATAATTAATCGAACTTAACAACATGGCTTTTCGGAGGAAAAGCTTGGTTATTTAGTTAAATAAATAAAAGAGTTATCTCGTTCGTGAGAATATAGGTAACTCTCCCACTATTGTTCAACCTTTTTAATACGCGCACATTATGTACATGGACAAAGAACGTTTTTACGTGATCCTTGGAGCTTTATTAATGATTATCAGCTTGCCCGCCTTGATTGCGGCAGGCTTTTATTTTTACGACTTTTTCCTGCAATTATCTTTCGAGGAAATGCAGGCGGTCTTTTACTTCGTCATTCATGTGGCGGCATGTGTCTTTGCCGCTGTCGTGGGCTTTATCGGCTACGAGCTCTGGTCTTCCTATTGGTGGTAGACCAGCGCAAATAGGCGATAGCTTACTTACGGGATTTTTATTCATATACGGCACAACGTAGTTGATAGATCATGCCTTCAGGCCGGCAGACCTGTTTTCGTGGCTAAAAACAAGGTAGCGGAATTTCAAGGTGAGGTTCTCCTCCTATTAAACTTCGACTCGTAATTTGATTATACAATTTAATAACGTACATTCGCGTACAAATAAATTAAATCTGTAGTCCGATGAGAACGCATTTACGCGAAAGCATGCTGGCGCTTCTTTTGATAGGTATCTTAGCCACGGGTTGCGATACCGGAACGAAGAAGGCTTCCGAAAACAGTATCACGTTTGATTCTATCAGCGTGGAAAAGACTTACCATTTGTTAGATAATCCGGATAATCCCAATTGCAATCTAGAGATCAAGTTCGTTTATCCCCGGAAATATTCGGATAAAGAGGTTCTTAAGAATCTACAGAGACAGTTCGTCTCCTCTTATTTCGGCGAGAATTATGAGCAATTATCCCCCGAGGAGGCGGTACGGAAATATACCGACGACTATCTGGCCGCTTATAAGGATCTGGAAGAGGATTACAAGGCTGAGGTGGCGAAATCCGACGAGACACCGGTGGGCTCTTGGTTCTCTTACTATGAGATGTCGTCGGATGATATCGCCTTCAACCAAGACGATATCATCAGCTATACGGTAAGCTTCGAGAACTATACGGGCGGAGCGCACGGCGCGCATTCCTACAATAACCATGTAGTGAACCTCAAGACCGGTAAGCCGATCACCGAGGAGGAGATATTCGTGGACAACTATCAAGACAATCTGGCGCAAATATTGGTGGATCAGATCGCCAAGCAAAACAACGTATCCGACGCCAAGGAACTGGAAAACATCGGTTTCTTTAGCGTGGACGAGATCTTCCCGAACGGCAACTTCCTCGTAGACGAGACGGGTATCACCTATTCTTTCAACGAATATGAGATAGCGGCATACGTGGTAGGCGTCACGAACGTCCATCTCCCTTACAAGGAAATCCGCTATTTGCTGCGGGATGACAGCCCGATAAGTCAGTTAATTGAAAATTGAGAATTGAAAATTGAAAATTAATGATAGATAAACCTATAAACAGATGTCCTATGGAACAAAATACAGAGAAATTTTCAATTCTCAATTCTCAATTTTCAATTCTCACGTCCTATTTCCCCGATCTCACCGACCGGCAAAAAGAGCAATACGCCGCCTTATATGACCTATATACGGATTGGAACGCCAAGATCAACGTGATCTCACGGAAGGATATCGAGAACCTATATCCGCATCACGTGCTTCACTCGCTGGGAATCACCCATATGCTGCGTTTCAAGCCGGGTTCCTCGGTGATGGATCTGGGTACGGGAGGCGGTTTTCCCGGCATCCCCTTGGCGATCTTATTCCCGGAGACCCATTTCCATCTGGTAGACAGCATCGGGAAAAAAATCAAGGTGGGACAAGCCGTGGCCGAGGCGATCGGGCTGGAGAACGTATCCTTCCGCCATTGCCGGGGCGAGGAGGAAAAGCTGCTTTTCGATTTCGTGGTAAGCCGTGCCGTGATGCCTCTGGCAGATCTGGTAAAGATCGTCCGTAAGAATATAAAGAAAGAACAGATCAATGCGTTGCCCAACGGATTGATTTGCCTGAAAGGTGGAGAGCTGGCGCACGAGATATTGCCTTTCCGGAACCAAGCGATAAGCATGGATCTGAAAGACCATTTTAAAGAAGAGTTTTTTGAAACTAAAAAAGTAGTATACGTACCCTTATGATTACGATAAAATCTTTCGAAGTAAACTATTTCTCCGAGAATACTTACTTGCTATACGATGATACCAAGGAGGCGGTCCTTATCGATTGCGGCTGCTTGCGCAAAGAGGAACAAAAAGAAGTAAGCGACTTTATCGCCCAGAACGGGCTGACGCTGAAACGTTACCTTTGTACGCACCTCCATCTGGATCATATATTCGGTAACGAATTCATCCATGACACCTACGGATTGAGCCCGGAAGCCCATAAAGCGGACGTGGAGGGCCTTCCCTCTCCCGAGGAGCAAGCCAAAGCATTCGGCCTGCCGATGAAGGCGAAAAGCATCCCGGTAGGGAAATATCTGGTAAACGGGGAAATCATAAAGTTCGGGAAATCCGAGCTGGCGGTATTGAGCGTTCCCGGTCATTCGCCCGGAGGCGTGGCTTTCTATAACAAGAAGAACGGTTTCGTGATCGTAGGAGACTCCTTGTTCGCCGGAAGCATCGGCCGTACCGATCTATGGGGAGGCAACCAAGATGTACTGCTTGCCGCTATCAAGGACAAATTGCTGTCGTTGCCGGACGAGACCGTGGTATACCCCGGCCATGGCCCCGAGACACGAATCATTGATGAGAAATTAAATAATCCTTATTTATAAAATACTAGAATTATGGACACAAATAAGTTTGTAAACCGCCACGTGGGCATCTCAGCGGAAGATATTCCCGCTATGTTGGAGACGATTGGCGTGAAGTCTTTGGACGAGTTGATCGATCAGACCATTCCGGCCAACATCCGTTTGAAAGAGCCGTTGAACCTCCCGGAGGCCATGACGGAACGTGAGTTCGCCGAGCATATCGCCGAGCTGGCTTCCAAGAACGAGGTATTCACCTCTTATATCGGTATGGGTTGGTACGACACGGTTTGCCCGGCCCCGATCCAACGTAACGTATTCGAGAACCCGGTTTGGTACACCTCCTATACGCCGTATCAGGCGGAAGTATCCCAAGGACGCTTGGAGGCGTTGCTGAACTTCCAGACTGTTATCTGCGAACTGACCGGATTGCCCTTGGCGAACTGCTCGCTACTCGACGAGGCGACCGCGGCAGCCGAGGCGGTTACCATGTTCCATGGTTCACGTAGCCGTGCGCAGGTGAAAGCGGAAGCGAACACGGTATTCGTCGACGAGAACGTATTCGCCTCTACGCTGGCCGTCATCCACACCCGCATGATCCCGCAGGGCATCCAGGTGGTAGTGGGCGATTATAAAAAATTCGAGTTCACGCCGGACGTGTTCGCCGCCATCGTACAGTTCCCGAACGCGGATGGTTCGATCGAGGACTACAAGGAATTCGTGGCCCGTGCGGGCGTCGCCGGAGCCAAGGTAGGCGTAGCCGCCGACTTGATGAGCTTGGTATTGTTGACTCCTCCGGGAGAATGGGGAGCAGATGTCGTATTCGGTAGCAGCCAGCGCTTCGGTATCCCGATGTTCTACGGGGGTCCTTCCGCCGCTTTCTTCGCTACGAAGGACGATTATAAACGTACGATCCCGGGACGTATCATCGGTATCTCCAAGGACGCTTACGGCCATCCGGCTTATCGCTTGGCCTTGCAGACCCGCGAGCAACATATCAAACGTGAGAAGGCTACGTCCAATATCTGTACGGCTCAGGCGTTGTTGGCTACCATGGCCGGATTCTACGCCGTATATCATGGAGCGGAGGGGTTGCGTAACATCGCCGGACGGATTCATTCCACGGCCGGATTCTTGGCCAAGGAGTTGGAGAAACTGGGATATACGCAATTAAACAAGGATTATTTCGATACCTTGAAGATACAGCTTCCCGCGCACGTGTCGGTGAACGCGCTGCGTGAGATCGCCTTGGAGTGCAAGGTGAACTTGCGTTACTTCGAGGCCGGACAAGTAGGCGTCAGCATAGACGAGACGACATTGCCTACGGACATAGGCGTATTACTATACATCTTCGCCGGCGCCGCAGGTAAAGACTATATGCTGGACGAGTCTATCCCGGCCCAGACTTATTTCGACGCTAAATTCGCCCGTACCTCCGATTTCTTGCAGCAAGACGTATTCAAGAAATATCATACGGAGACCGAGTTGATGCGTTACATCACCCGTTTGGGACGAAAGGATGTTTCCTTGGCCCAATCCATGATCTCGCTGGGATCTTGCACGATGAAGCTAAACCCGGCTTCTACGATGTTGCCGCTTAGCCGTGCGGAATTCATGAATATCCACCCGTACGCTCCGGAGGAGCAAGTGGAAGGCTATACGGAGCTGATCGAGAACCTGTCTTCTTACTTATGCACGATCACGGGCTTCAAGGGCTGTACGTTGCAACCGAACTCCGGCGCCGCTGGCGAGTACACGGGTCTTCGTGTGATCCGTGCTTATCAGGAAAGCATCGGCCAAGGCCATCGTGATATCGTTTTGCTTCCGGCTTCCGCCCACGGAACCAACCCGGCCAGCGCTATCCAATGCGGGTATAAGACCGTAACCGTTAAATGCGACGAGAATGGTAATATCGATCTGGAAGATTTCCGCACGAAAGCCGAGGAGAACAAGGAGCGTTTGGCTGCCAGCATGATTACCTATCCGTCTACGCATGGTATCTTCGAGGTGGACATCAAGGAGATGTGCGACATCGTTCACGCTTGCGGAGGACAGCTTTATATGGATGGCGCCAACATGAACGCGCAGGTTGGATTGACAAATCCGGGTACGATCGGCGCCGATGTATGTCACTTGAACCTGCATAAGACCTTCTCTTCTCCTCACGGAGGTGGTGGTCCCGGCGTAGGCCCGATCTGCGTGGCCGAGCATCTGGTTCCGTTCTTGCCGCAGCATCCGGTGCTTTGGGGCAGCGACTTGAATACGGTATCCGCGGCTCCTTATGGTAGCGCCGGTATCCTGCCGATCACGTACGCTTACATCCGCTTGCTGGGTACGGAAGGTCTTGAGACAGTGACGAAGACGGCCATCTTGAACGCCAATTACTTGGCCGCTAAGTTCAAGGATACGTACGGTATCGTCTATACCGGAGCGACAGGCCGTGTAGGTCATGAGTTGATCTTGGAATGCCGCACGGTAAAAGAGCGTTCGGGCATCGACGAGGGCGATATCGCCAAGCGTTTGATGGACTTCGGCTACCACGCTCCTACCCTATCTTTCCCGGTACACGGCACCTTGATGGTAGAGCCGACCGAGAGCGAGAGCAAGGCCGAGCTGGATCGTTTCGTAGAGGTAATGGAATGTATCTGGAACGAGATCAAGGAGGTGGAGGAAGGCAAGGCTTCGAAGGAGGACAACGTCTTGAAGAACGCCCCGCATCCGGAATACGAGGTGACCGCCGACGAGTGGAAACACGCGTATCCCCGCACGAAGGCCGCCTTCCCGCTGGAATGGTTGCACGACAGCAAGTTCTGGATTAACGTAGCCCGTGTGGATAACGCTTACGGCGATCGTAACTTGATCCCGACCTTATGCGCTTGCGAGATATGAAGAAGCTCTTTATCGCTTTGGCGGCCGTCGCTCTGACGGCTTGCGTCAAGGCTCCCGAGAAAACAGTCAAGGTCTACGCATGGCAAGGCGAAGGTGGGAATACCACCGAGCAAACCTTACAGGCGGACTTTAGTAAATGGCATGCCCACGGAGTAGACGGGATGTGCTACAACGCCGGCCACGACACGGAGAAAATCCAGCGTGCCGCCAAAGCGGCCCATGCCAATGGCATGGAATATCACGCATGGATTCCCGCCATGTTGCAACATGGACTGGACTCCACCCTCTATGCCGTAAACCGGAAAGGCGAGTCGGCCTATTCCGTACAGGCGTATGTGCCTTATTACAAATGCCTGTGCCCGAACCAAGAAGGTACGGCTGAGTTCTTGCTGAATCTGTATGGCAAGGTAGCCGATATCCCGGAAGTGGATTATATCCATCTGGATTATATCCGTTACGTGGATGTCATCCTGGCCCGCGGACTTTGGGAAAAATACGGCTTGGTGATGGACGAGGAATATCCTACGGCGGACTATTGTTACTGTGACAAATGCGTAGCCGATTTCAAGGCCGCTACCGGTATCGACATCAAATCCGTAGAGGATCCTTCCAAATGCGCAGAATGGGCGCAGTTCCGTTGCGACTTGATCACGAAATTGGTAAACCGCATCGCCGACGAGGTTCACGGCAAAGGCAAGAAAGTGAGCGCCGCCGTATTCCCGGGGCCGGACTCTCACGCTAAATGGATGGTTCGTCAAGAATGGAATAAATGGAATATCGACGCTTTCTTCCCGATGAATTATAACGATTTCTATCTGGAGGACGCTTCTTGGCTGGCTCCGATCGTGAAAGAGGAAGTAGCCTCCGTGCAAGGCAAGAAGCCGGTTTATAGCGGTTTGTTCATCTGCGAGGATTGGCAGAACAAGGCGAATATCAAGGACCCGGAAGGCCATGGACTGATCCCGTCCGAGATCGAGGAGGCCGTAAGAGGCTCCATGGAGAACGGAGCGGCTGGCGTGGCGTTGTTTACGCCGGGCAACATGACGGATGAGCATTGGAAAGCTTTCGATAAGGCGATCCACCAACCGTATACCGTAAAGCCTTAATTCGTAATTATTCTATACGGTAAACCAAAGACGAGGAGGCGCAGCTCTTCATTTTCTCACCTGCGCCTCTTCTTTGATTTACCGATCTAATCTATCTTAATAATAAAAACATCATGACAACTAAGAAACAAGAGAAAATCAAATTCAGTAAAGCATTCTGGGTAGCGAACACCGTCGAGTTGTTCGAGCGAGCCGCTTATTACGGCGTATTTATCGTCATCACCCTTTATCTGAGCCGCATCTTAGGCTTTAACGACATTCAGGCCGCCAGCATCGCCGGTATCTTTTCCGCTTGTCTGTATTTGCTGCCCACGTTCGCCGGAGCGTTGGCCGATAAGATCGGTTTCCGCAACTCGATGCTACTGGCTTTCACTTTGTTAACTTGTGGTTATCTAGGACTGGCTGTTTACCCTACTTGGCTCCAATCCGCCGGATTGGTCGAATACAGCACCACGACCACCTTTACGGGATTATTGGAAAGTAATCTTCAATACGGCATTATCCCCATCATGGCCTTGATCGTATGCGGCGGGGCTTTCATCAAGAGCGTTATCTCCGGTACGGTCGCCAAGGAGACCACGCCGGAAACCCGGGCGAAGGGTTTCTCTATCTTCTACGCGATGGTAAATATCGGGGCCTTCTCGGGAAAGACCATCGTGAAGCCGCTTCGTGAGGCGTTGGGCAACGAAGGTTTGATTACTTTGAACTATTTCTCGGCGAGCATGACCTTCCTTGCCTTGCTTGCCATCTGGTTCTTCTACAAAAGCACTCAGCATTCGGGCGAGGGCAAGACGTTCGGGCAAATCTGGAACGCCTTGATCAAGGTTTGTAGTAACGGACGGTTATTGATCTTGATCCTCATCATTACAGGCTTTTGGATGGTTCAGCACCAGCTGTATGCCACGATGCCTAAATACGTGCTTCGTTTGGCCGGCGAGGGGGCCTCTCCTTCTTGGTACGCCAACGTAAACCCGCTGGTCGTCGTGCTTACGGTCAATCTGGTCACGCAGATGATGCGGAAGCGGACAGCGCTCACCTCCATGACGGTCGGTATGTTTATCATGCCGGTGTCCGCCCTTTGCATGGCATCCGGGAATATGCTGGACGGGAATACGAATATACTGGGCATGCATCCCGTAGCCTTCATGATGGTAGTAGGTATCGTCTTCCAAGGGCTGGCGGAGACGTTCATTTCCCCTCGCTTTCTCGAGTATTTCTCCTTGCAAGCACCCAAAGGAGAAGAAGGTCTCTATCTTGGATTCAGCCATTTGCATTCTTTCCTCTCCTCTATCTTCGGATTCGGGCTGTCCGGTTTCCTTTTAAGCAAGTATTGCCCGGAGCCAACCCTGTTCGCCTCTCACGAGGAATGGCTGGCGGCAAGCGCGAACGCCCATTACATCTGGTATTACTTCGGTGCGATCGCCTTGGTATCCGCCGTAGCGTTGATCGTGTATGGACAAGTCGTAAAGAGGCTGGATAGCCAAAAGATTTGACCCGATAAAACTACGGGGTCAAATCTACCACCTTTGATTTGACCTCGTAGTTCTAAAATATCTAATCCAAACACATGGATTTGACCTTTAAGGCTTGCGATATCCAATCATAATCCGTAGATTTGACCCGGAAGAATCGCAAGATCAAATCCTTGAGAAAAAACAACCTTAAAACAGATCATCATGGAAGAAACATTCAAGAGAATCCCCCCGGAAGATGTCTTTATCACCGTCTTCAAGCGTAAACCCACCGAAGAAGAGCTTTGGATGGGCGTCCCTCCCGACTTCGACGGCAACCGCCCCTCGGGCAACAACCTGATCGATCTCTTCGCCTATCTCATCCGCAAGTACGGCCGGATGGACACCAGCGAATACGCCCGCATAATGCAACTCAAGACCAGCGAGCTCCGGGGCGCCATCCTCGCCATCGGCGGCATGTCGGCGATGGAATGGCGCAACCGCTACCTTCTCCTCGAAGCTCAGGAGCTGATGGAGCGGACGGACATGAGCATCACCGCGATCGCCGCCAAGCTGGGTTTCTCGCAGCCCTCGGTATTCTCCAAGTTCTTCCGCACGCTGACGAAATCGCAGCCTTGGGAATGGCGCATCGAGAAAAAAAAACCGGGCTCAAACCGGAAGAGAACCTATCATTGCTACGAGTAATCAGCAGGCAATACATGCTCAAACACACGCCAAGTGTGCAATTTCCTCCGCAAAGTTCTTTGTTATAAAGAATGTTTGATTACTTTTGCACCTCGAGATTAACAAGAATGTAGAAGTATTATATCAATATAAAAATCTAATATTCCTAATATAATATGAGTTTAAGAATTATTGTTTTAGCGAAACAGGTTCCGGATACACGAAACGTGGGAAAGGACGCCATGAAAGCGGACGGTACGATCAATCGCGCCGCCTTGCCCGCGATCTTTAACCCGGAAGACCTGAACGCGTTGGAACAAGCGTTACGCTTGAAAGACGCTTACCCCGGGACAACAGTTACGCTGCTGACGATGGGCCCGGGACGTGCCGCCGAAATCATCCGCGAGGGTTTGTATCGTGGTGCTGACGGCGGTTTTTTGTTGACCGACCGTGCGTTTGCCGGAGCCGACACGTTAGCCACATCCTATGCGCTTGCCACGGCTATCAAGAAAATCAACGATTATGATATTATCATCGGTGGTCGCCAAGCGATCGACGGCGATACGGCACAGGTAGGTCCGCAAGTCGCTGAGAAATTAGGACTGACCCAGATCACGTACGCCGAGGAAATCCTAAACGTTGATAAGGAGGCCGGACGTATCACCGTAAAACGTCATATCGACGGGGGTGTTGAGACCGTGGAAGGTCCGCTTCCTATCGTTATCACCGTGAACGGCTCCGCCGCTCCCTGCCGTCCCCGCAACGCGAAGTTGGTACAAAAGTACAAACACGCCATGGGTAAACAGGAACGAGCCGTGCAACCCGCCTGTCACCAGGACGGTACGCCGACTCTTCGCTACCCGGAATTGTACGAGACCCGCCCGTATCTGGATATTCAGGAATGGAGCGTAGCCGACGTGAATGGCGACTTGGTTCAATGCGGCCTTAGCGGTTCGCCGACGAAGGTAAAAGCGATCGAGAATATCGTCTTCCAAGCCAAGGAAAGCAAGACGATCTCCGGCTCCGACCAAGATGTAGAGGATTTGATTGTCGAACTGTTAGCTAACCACACCATCGGATAAGATTATGAACAACGTATTTGTATATTGTGAGACAGAAGGCACGAACGTTGCCGATGTAAGTCTTGAGCTTCTGACCAAAGGTCGTAAGCTAGCCAATCAATTGGGCTGCGAGTTGGAGGCGATCATCGCCGGGTCCGGCCTTGAGGGTGTAGAGAAGCAAGTATTGCCTTTTGGCGTCGACAAGGTTCATGTGTTCGACGCTCCGGGTCTGTTCCCTTATACGTCACTTCCTCATTCCTCTATCTTGATCAATTTGTTCAAGGAGGAGAAACCGCAGATTTGCTTGATGGGCGCTACGGTGATCGGTCGTGACTTGGGCCCTCGTGTATCCTCGGCCTTGACAAGCGGCTTGACGGCAGATTGTACCTCTTTGGAGATCGGCTCGCACGAGGACAAGAAAGCGGGTATCACCTACGAGAACTTATTATATCAGATCCGTCCGGCGTTCGGTGGTAACATCGTAGCCACGATCATCAACCCGGAACATCGCCCGCAAATGGCGACCGTTCGTGAGGGCGTGATGAAAAAGGAGGTTTTGGACGAGAATTATAAAGGCGAAGTGATCCGCCACGACGTAGCGAAGTATGTCCCAGAGACAGACTATGTGGTGAAAGTGATCGACCGTCATGTAGAGAAAGCGAAGCACAACCTGAAAGGCGCTCCGATCGTAGTGGCCGGAGGTTATGGCGTAGGCTCTAAGGAGAACTTTAATTTATTGTTCGATTTGGCGAAAGAGCTTCACGCCGAGGTAGGCGCCAGCCGTGCGGCTGTCGATGCCGGTTTCTGCGACCATGACCGTCAGATCGGCCAGACCGGTGTCACGGTGCGTCCGAAATTGTATATCGCTTGCGGTATCTCCGGGCAGATCCAGCATATCGCCGGCATGCAAGACGCCGGTATCATCATTTCGATCAATAACGATGAGAACGCCCCGATCAACACGATCGCCGATTACGTAATCAATGGTACGGTAGAAGAGGTGATTCCTAAGATGATTAAGTATTACAAAAAGAACAGTAAGTAAGATTATGGCTAATTTCTATACAGATAATCCCAGCTTGAAGCATCATCTTCACCATCCGTTGATGAAGCGTATCGTAGAGCTGAAAGAGCGCGGCTATGCCGACAAGGATACATACGATTATGCTCCGATCGATTTCGAGGACGCAATGGATAGCTACGAGAAAGTATTGGAGATCGTTGGTGAGATTTGCGGGGAAATTATCGCCCCGAACGCTGAGGGCGTAGACCATGAGGGCCCCACGGTAGCGAACGGACGTGTCACGTACGCTTCCGGGACACAGCAAAACCTCGATGCCGTTCGCAAGGCCGGCTTGATGGGTATCGCTATGCCTCGCCGCTACAATGGGTTGAATTTCCCGATCGTCCCTTACATCATGGCCGCCGACTTGGTTTCCCGTGCCGACGCCGGTTTCGAGAACCTTTGGGGTCTACAAGATTGTGCCGAGACCTTATACGAGTTCGGCAACGAGGATCAACGCCAACGTTACATCCCTCGTGTTTGCGACGGAGAGACCATGTCTATGGACTTGACGGAGCCGGACGCAGGTTCCGACCTTCAATCCGTTATGTTGAAAGCTTCTTACAACGAGGCTGACGGTTGCTGGTATCTGAACGGCGTAAAGCGTTTCATCACGAATGGCGACGCTGACATCCATTTGGTATTGGCCCGTTCCGAGGAAGGTACGAAGGATGGACGTGGCCTTTCCATGTTCATCTACGACAAGCGCAATGGTGGCGTGAATGTCCGTCGTATCGAGAACAAGATGGGTATCAAAGGCTCTCCTACTTGCGAGTTGGTATTCAAGAACGCGAAAGCCGAGCTTTGCGGTGATCGTAAGCTAGGTTTGATCAAATATGTAATGGCTTTGATGAACGGTGCCCGTCTGGGTATCATGGCTCAAGCCGTAGGACTTAGCGAGGCTGCCTATCGTGAGGCTTATGCTTACGCTTTGGATCGTAAACAGTTTGGTAAGTCTATCATCGAGTTCCCGGCGGTCGCTGAGATTATCGCCTTGATGCGTGCGAAAGCGGATGCTTCCCGTTCTATGTTATACGAGACCGCCCGTTTCGTTGACGTTTACAAAGCGTTGGATGATATATCCAAGGAACGTAAACTGACTCCGGAAGAACGTCAAGAGTTCAAGAAGTACAGCAAACTCGCGGATGCATTCACCCCGATGGGTAAAGGCATGACTACCGAGTACGCGAACCAGAACGCTTACGACGCTATCCAAGTTCACGGAGGTTCCGGTTTCATGAAGGACTACGCTTGCGAACGTATCTACCGGGATGCCCGCATCACGAATATCTATGAGGGTACCACCCAATTGCAAGTCGTAGCGGCCATCCGCCACGTCACCACGGGTACTTATTTGAACCAGATTCGTGAATACCAAGCGATCGAGTATAAGCCTGAATTAGAGGCTCTGAAGAACAAACTTGCCGCTATGACCGAGAAGTATGAGAAAGTGGTAGCCAAGGTTACGGAGACAAAGGATAACGAATATATTGACTTCCAAGCTCGCCGTATGGTCGAGGCAGCCGCTCATTGCGTATTCGGCTACTTGCTATTGCAAGACGCGAACAAAGATGACAGCTTCCGCCGTTCCGCCGAGGTTTACGTAAACTACGGACAAGCCGAGGTTGATAAGATCGAATCCTTCATCAACAACTTCAATCGTGAGGACTTAGCTTATTACAAACAATAGTAAATAGGTTTTCCTAGGATAGAATGAGGCGAGGATCAGTTACAGGTTCTCGCCTTATTTTTTTAACCGCCAAAGTACCCATTGCATACCGCCACGTAAAGACAGATACCAAAGGAAAGCCATCCATAACGCATGATTCCCCATCGATTGATAAAACAAGTAATACATAATAAAGAAAGTGCCCGAGGCCACAAGCATCGAGTAAAGCATCTGGCGTGTGGCCGTGGCCCCGATAAAGATACCGTCCCAAAGGAAAGCGGAGAATCCACATAAAGGGATCGCCAACACCCAATAGAAATAATCCCCGGAAGCTTCAATGACTGAGGTATCGTTCGTCAATAATCCTAGAAAATTCTTCCCTCCCAACGCATAAAGGATCGTGAAAGACAATGAGAGGCCGATTCCCCATAGGAACAATAAGCGAATGCATTTACGTAACCCCACATCGTTTTTGGCTCCAATAAAGCGACCGGCTAATGCCTCTCCCGCATAAGCGAATCCATCCATTATATAAGAGAACAAGGTAAATAACTGCATCAACAAGGTGTTTACGGCTAATATCACATCCCCTTGTCTCGCACCTGTAGAAGTAAAGAAAGTCGTAACAGCGACCAAGCACAAGGTCCGGAAAAATATATCACTATTGACTGAGAAGAAGCGACGCATCGCCTCCCTACCCCAAAGCCCGTTCCAATCAATATACGCTTTCAAACGTTTATAATATTTCAACCAAAGAGCAAACGCCATGAGGAGACCCGCATATTGGGCGATCAGTGTTCCCAACGCTACGCCTTCCACCTTCATACCCAGCACAAACACGAAACATAGGCTGGCCGCAATATTCACGATATTCTGCGTGATAGCGATAAACATCGGGAAACGAGAATTCTGCATACCGATAAACCAACCGGCAAAGCCATATAACCCCAATACAGCCGGCGCTCCCCAGATACAGATATTAAAATAGAGAGAGGCCCATTGTTTTACCTCCTCCGTTGCATCGATCAAAGTAAACGCAACCTTCAAGATAGGGTATTGAAGTATCAAAAGCCCCAAAGATATCAGGAAACCAACCCCGACAGACCGGAATAAGATCCGGGTAACTTCCGTCAAATCCCGTTTCCCGTACGCTTGGGAAGTCATACCGCTTGTCCCCATACGGAGAAACCCGAATATCCAGTAGATAATATTAAACAGCATCCCGCCTACAGCGATCGCCCCGATGTACGAAGCAGATCCAAGATGTCCCACGATCGCCACATCTATCAATCCCAATAAGGGTACGGTTATATTGGAAATAATAGAAGGTATCGCCAGTTGAAGTATTTTCTTATTCATATTAAATAGTGTCTAAATACGATATCGTTATCTCTTAAAACTCTCTTTCAGACTCATCAACGAAGGGATAAAAAAGGATATAATACCTATCAAACATAAGAAGCCCCCACTTATTATAAAGGTATTTCCAAGCCCGATAGAATCCGCCAAAAAGCCGGTACTCAAAAGACCGATCATCGAAGGAAGCATACTAAAGCTCATGTAAAAAGAGAATACCCTTCCCATAACTCCCGGATCAATGCGAGATTGGATAACCGTAGTAAAAGTAGCAAAATACAGGGAACCACAAACACCTCCTAAAGCCGTCAGCACCGCAAACCAGATAAAACCGGATACCGGTAACAACCCGGAAAACAAGAACGTCAACCCCAGCGCTATATACATCCCATTAATCAATAGTATCTCATTCCAACGATATTTCTTAAGCCCGAGTAAAGCACCCGCAAGCAAGGCTCCTCCACCCCATGAAACCTCGACCAAACTCACTTGGAAAGCATTTCCGGCAAAGTGATTCAACGTCATCAACGGGAATAAGACACTTACCGGCATAATCACGAATGTAGCCAATATAGACAATAGGAATAACCACGATAGCCCATATTGGTTACGGACTTCCATAATCGCCTCTTTCGCCTCTCTCCAAAGATGCAATTCTGAATTTCGTTCCTCATGAGAAGGATCGGGAATAAAGACAAAGCAGAGCGATAGACAAGCGAACGCCGCTCCAGCCACATCCAATAAGAGGATATTCGTCATCTTCATCATCGTTATGAATAGACCGGCCAAAGCGGGCCCGGCGATATTACACACCGACTGGATCACCTGATTAATCCCAGCTATGCGCATCAACTCCGATTTTGGAGCCAGCAAAGGAACAGAAGCTTGCATAGCGGGCATATGAAAGGCAGAACCTACGGAACGAAGGGCCAATAACACATATATATGACTAATCTTAGCCAAATCAAAATAAAACAAGACCGCCAATATCAACGTACAAAAAGCAATAAAGCTATCCGCCATAATCATCACCCGCTTCCTTTTCCACCGGTCGATAAAGATCCCCGTGAAAAGCCCCAAAACAGATTGAGGTAACAAAGCGGCCATCGTAGCAAATGCCAATACCTCAGCGGAACCTGTCTCCAGACTCAACCACAAGACAATCGCGAAATTAACAATCGAACTTGTCAGTATAGATAAGAACTGCCCCGTCCAAATAATGGCAAATACTCGCTTCCAGTTATCCATATAAACGTGTTTGTATTAAAAAAACGAAGGCCGCGGGATTCACATCCGACGGCCTCCTACACTAACCCTTAACTTTAACCAATGAAAAACAATAATCTACTACATTTATTTCAATGCAGCTAAAGCCGCATCGTAATTCGGCTCGGTAGTAATCTCGGGAACAAGTTCCTCATAAACCACCTTACCAGCTCCATCGACCACTATCACGCCACGGGCTAATAACCCTTTCAGCGGACCGTCTACCAGAAGCATCCCATACTTATCCTCAAAGCATGAACACCGGAACACTGACAATGTAATCACTTTATCAATACCTTCCGTAGTACAGAAACGTCCATGCGCAAAAGGTAAATCTTTAGAAACAGCTAATACCACCGTATCCGGATGCGAAGCGGCTTCTTTATTGAAGCGTCTTACCGATGCCGCACATACACTTGTATCCAAGCTCGGAAAAACATTTATCACCACTTTCTTTCCTTTCAAGTCGCTTAGCGACAATTCGGATAAATCACTTTTTACACCCTTAAAGTCCGGAGCCTCTGTCCCAACTTTTGGCAACTCGCCGTTCGTATGAATCTCGTTACCTTTTAATGTTACTTTTGCCATCTTTGTATGTAAATTAAATAGTCTTACTTTAAGTTGGCTGCGCAAATATAAGCAGCTTTCTGTCGATAAAACAAACGAAAATAAACAATGTTTTTTCATTTAACTCTATTTAACTACTGTTGCAAAATACAGATTACCTATCTTTGACGTCAAAATTAAAAACAGATGGATTGGATTATTATCGGCGGACTTCTTATAATCATCGTGACGCAAATCCTTTTGCGTCCTAAACAGCTAAATAATAACAAAGAAGACCTAGAAAAGTTACTAAACGAGATACAACGCTCGTTCGACCGTATCGAGAAAAACTTCAGGGAGGATTTCCGCCTGAACCGGGAAGAAAGCCGGTTAGTAGCAAAAGATAACCGAGAAGAGCTGGCTCGTTCCATGAATGAGTTCAAGGAAGCCTTCGAACGTGGAATCGATTCTTTTAACAGGTTACAGAAAGAGAAATTCGCCGCCTTGGACGAACGCCAACAGAGATTAGTGGATAACACGGAAAAAAGGCTGGAAGAGATCCGAGTCACCGTAGACGAGAAACTTCAAAAGACATTGAATGACCGTATCGGGCAATCTTTCCGTTTAGTCACCGAACAATTAGAAAGTGTACAAAAAGGACTGGGCGAGATGCAAACCTTAGCACAGGATGTAGGAGGATTAAAACGGGTACTTAGTAATGTTAAGACCCGGGGAAATATCGGGGAGATCCAACTCAGTATGTTATTGGAGCAGTTATTGGCACCAGAGCAATACGAGGCGAATGTACATACCCGGAAAGGTTCGGATGCGGTCGTTGAATTCGCAGTCAAGCTCCCCGGGCGGGATGATGCCCGAGAATTCGTATACCTTCCCATAGACGCTAAATTCCCGAAAGATGTATACGAACAGCTCCTAGACGCTTACGATGCCGCAGATTCCCAAGCGATCGAGACGGCCGGAAAATTATTAGAGACAACAATCAAGAAGATGGCTAAAGATATTTCGGACAAATATCTGGCGCCTCCCGCCACAACCGATTTCGGCATTATGTTCCTGCCATTCGAGGGCATTTACGCCGAGGTCGTACGCCGTTCCGCCTTATTGGAGGACTTGCAAAGAAACTACAAGGTAGTCGTGACAGGTCCCACTACCCTAGCGGCCATCCTAAACAGTTTGCAAATGGGCTTCCGTACCTTGGCGATCCAAAAGCACTCGGGGGAGGTATGGACGATCTTAGGGGCCGTGAAGAAAGAATTCGAGAAAGTAGGCGGTATGCTCGAGAAAGCCCAAAAGAACTTGCAAACCGCCAGCGGGCAAATAGAAGAGGTTTTAGGTACCCGTACCCGTGCCATCCAACGTAAACTCAAAGACGTAGATACGCTTAGTGACCGTGAGGCCCGAGCTATCCTTCCCGAGATCGGAATATTAACTGAAGAAGACGAAAAAGCAGAATCATGAAAAAGAGACAAATACCCCACACGTACGTAATCATTTTTTACATCATCTTATTTTGCGCCGCATTGACATGGGTTATCCCCGGTGGGCAATACACGGAAAATATCAGCCCAGATGGAGAGCGGACCGTTGTATATGAATCCGTGGAAAGCATACCTCAAACATGGGAGGTACTCTCCGCCTTTTATAAAGGATTTGTGGACAAGGCGGATATCATTGTCTTCATCCTCATCATCGGTGGTGCATTCTGGATCGTGAACGACAGTAAGGCATTTGATATCGGAACAGTCAGTTTCCTACGGAAAGCACGCAAAATGGAGAACAACCCCATCCTTCGTAAAATAGGCATAGATAATTTCTTATTGACCGCCATCATGTTACTTTTCAGTATATTCGGGGCTGTATTCGGGATGAGTGAGGAAACCATCGCTTTTTGTCTGGTCTTGGTCCCGATGGCGATATCTATGGGATACGATTCCATAACCGGCGTATGTATGGTTTTTATAGCGGCGGGACTAGGTTTCGCCGGAGCGATTTTAAACCCTTTCACTATCGGTATAGCGCAAGGTTTGGCGGGGATTCCTCTTTTTTCCGGTATCGAGTATCGTATCGTTTGTTGGTGTATTATCAATGTGGTAGGCTTTACATGGATACTGCGCTATGCCGCCAAGGTAAAAAAGAACCCTCAATTGTCACCAGTCTATGAGGATGATCAATATTGGAGAGATTTGCATAGCACCAATTCCTTGGAAATCGTATACAGAACCCCGAAAGCCGCATGGATCAGTTTCATCCTATTGGCTATCGTACTCATTATCTTTTCGTTCTATTACCCCCAAACATCCTTAAAAATAGGAAATAGCGTAATCAAGGGACTACCCTTAATTCCGATTCTTAGCGTAGCGTTCGTGATCAGCTCGATATTTGCCCTACGAAAAACCGTGCACTTATATATATTGAACCTTTTATTCTTCACGATCTTTTTCTTGATAACAGGCGTAATGGGCTACAGTTGGTATATTATGGAAATAGCGACCTTGTTCTTCGCCTTGGGCATAGCGGCGGGAATTGCCAATGGACGCAATCCGAATGAGCTTGTGAAACTATTCTTAGAGGGCTGCAAGGATATTATGAGCGCCGCCTTAGTCGTTGGCTTGGCTGGAGGTATTATCGTAATCCTGCAAGACGGTAAAGTGATCGATACGATTCTCTTTAACCTAGCGAAAGGGATGGAAGGTTTGGGACAAGTAGCTACGGTCGGGATGATGTACGTTATTCAAACGCTTATCAATCTAGTTATTCCTTCCGGAAGCGCCAAAGCGGCCCTTACCATGCCTATCATGGCCCCATTCTCGGAGTTGATCGGTTTATCCAAGCAGGCCACCGTCATGGCCTTTCAGTTTGGCGATGGCTTCACCAACCTGATAACTCCCACATCAGGTGTCCTGATAGCGGTTCTAGGAGTAAGCCGTATCCCGTATGATAAATGGTTCAAATGGGCATGGAAGTTCATCCTTGTCCTAGTGATCCTAGGATTCCTATTATTGATCCCAACGGTATTGATCCCGATGAACGGCTTTTAATCAATATAGCTTTGCACCTTCTGTAAAAGGCTTCCGTGGTCCATCACGCCGGAAGAGCGCCATACGATCTCACCCTTCTTGAAGATGATCAAAGTGGGTACGGATTGAATCCTCAACTGTCTGGCAAGTGCCTCGTTCTTATCTACATCAATTTTAAGGACACGCACTTGTCCCGCCAGCTCCTTCCCCAATGCCTCGACCGTCGGACTCAACACCTTACACGGGCCGCACCATGTCGCAAAAAAATCCACCAATACAGGTTTATCCCCTTTAATGATATCGTCAAATGTTTCCATCTTATCTACTTTTTAAATATTTACAATCTGTTTAATCTCAAATACAGGAATCCTGCTTAATAGCCCTTATCCCATCAAAAACAAAATTATGAAATTCTATCTCGAAATCTTCTATATAATAACCGATAAATAACACTCAAAGTTTTCCATAAAAGATCAATAAACAACGATCAAAACAAGCAAAAGAAAAAAACTGGCATCTGATTATAACAAAAAAAGGGAGACTCTTTTAGAATCTCCCTCGTGATCGGGCTGGGATTCGAACCCAGGACCCACAGCTTAGAAGGCTGTTGCTCTATCCAGCTGAGCTACCTGACCATCCTTATTTTCGTGGTGCAAAGGTAAGGATTTTTCTTTTCCTTGCAAACTTTTAGTACACTTTTTTACATATTGAATTTAGAATGGATAACCAACGGCAAAATGCAAGGCGAAATTATCCTTGAAATTAGGACGGGTTATCGCCCAACGCCTAGACTTTTTCTCCTGAGGGTTATAAGCCTTAAAGCCTGTATCTAAACGTAGTAGAAAGAAATCAAAGTCCAAACGAAGTCCCAAACCATAGGAAACGGCGATCTCCTTGTAAAAACGAGAGAAATCAAAGTTTCCAGCCTTATAGCGTTCATCCGAGACATTCCGGGTCCATATGTTTCCGGCATCTATGTAAGCCGCCAATTCAAACTTCCAAAAAAGTTTCGTACGATATTCCAAGTTCAAATCCAAGCGGATATCCCCCGATTGAAGAGCGAAAGAAGTCGTGCTGTCAACTTCCATACTACCCGGACCCAACTCTCGTACAGACCATCCCCGGACACTATTCGCTCCCCCTGAGAAATAAGCACGCTCAAAAGGTAAATAGTTTGAGTTACCATAAGCCATCCCCACTCCCACTCCTATATGGAAAGCTAACTTGTTACGACTGTCAAGCACGATTCCTTTACTAAAATCGAAATCCAATTTCACATATTGCGCATATTCCGTACCAAACAACTCATAATAACCGTCATCATTTTTCTTCGCTCCCGTAAGACGCGAAAAGGCACTCAACAAATTTCCTGCGATCTCTACCGACGCACGTAGGGAATGCGTGTTTCTCAAACGATTCTGGGGAGAATAATTACTGAAAGAATAAGTATATCCCGAACTCATGATAAAATGGTTCGTATAGTTATACAACACCATATAATCCGGCAAGCTATTGATAAAGTCCATATTCTTATCCGGCAAATACACATAATTCAAGTCTACAAGCTTAAAGGTATGGCGTGCCTGTGTATTGCCCCGATCTTGCCAAATATAACTCCAACCACCAGATAGAATCGCCCTCGTATACTCCGGACGTTTTTGCAGGTTGTAACTTATTTTCGCTTCGGTTGACGCACGTAGCCGCCTACGAAAATCCGAACTCAAGAACGGGAACAAGAAACGAGGAAACAGCAAGGATCCTTCCGCGCCTAACTCCCAGTAATTACCAAAGCCATTCGCCTTATTTCCGGATAACGCCTCGTAAGCCCCTCTCACCCTCGCCGAGAACAGCTCCGATCCTCGGAAGATATTCCTATGCTGATAATTCAAGCTGGAGGCAAACCCATAGTCACCTGCCGAATTCGTACCTTCCAAATCCACTCCCACCGTATTGATCTTTGCCGGAGAAGTAAGGATATAGCAATCCAACTTCATCGTATCCCGCTCCTCTACTTCCGTGAAACGTATATTTACGTTCCTCAAAGCCCTTAGAGAAGCGAACGCTGAATAGGTCTGCTCTATATTCTTCTCATTAAACAATTGCCCCGGACGAATATAAGTACTCCGCCGGAGCACGCTCGGACGGATACTCTTCCCGTTCCGGCCATATACGATATTCACCCCTGCGCTGAACATCGTATCAGTAGCCATGAAACCAGCCTCCTCTCCTAGTCCCATCGGATTATAATCGGTCAAGACCGTTACGTCCTTAATATAATACTGACGATGCGGCTGATCTTCCACCGATCCATTGGGCAACACCTTCCGATAGGGTTTCATAGACATATCCAGATCCACTACATTCCGGTTAAAAGAGCTATCAGCGATATACCCCAAATAATCCCGGTTAAAACCATAATACCCGTTCCAGCGGAGTAAGGTCGTAATACGCTCTCGCTCCTTATCCAATATATCCCGGTCAAATAAAGTCCCTTCCTTAACCAATTGGTTATACTCTTCTTGTGAGGATCGAAACGCAGAAGCCAAAGGAGAGCGGTGAGGCGCTTTCAGATGTGCCAAACTATCAATTTTCGGATCGGGAAACTTCATCGTATAATTACGTATCCGATATGGATCATTCGCCTTTATATGGTAAGTCACGACCGCTTTCTTATGGCGTGTCGTATCGATCGTCGTTGAGACATCCGCATGAATATACCCTTTATTTACGTAAAAACGCTCTAGTTCCATAGCGGACTGTTCCACCAATGTCGTATCCAGCACCACAGGAGGCTCACCGATCCTACGTAACTGTTTATTGATCCATTTCTTCTCATTCTTACCAGACCAATCATAGACAAATAACTGCCACTTCATCAGACCAAACACCTTGAAGTTTGGTTGCTGCCTAAGATAAGATTTTAAATCCGCAGACTTATAATCCCTGTTATCCGACACGATCTCCACCTTATCCAGCAAATATTCCCCATCCGACACAAACTTGGTCGTACTACAAGAAGCTAGCAGTAGTACGATACAGATAAAATAGCATATACGTAGAGATCGATTCATCATTCCAAGCTTTTTACGATCGCGAATGTACTGGAATTTAAAGAATTTACCGTACTTTTGTTTTGTAAAAAGAACTAAGATGCTAAGCAAGACCAAAGTCAAATACATCCGTTCTCTGGAATTAAAGAAATTCCGGAATGAAAATAATGTTTTTGTAGCCGAAGGAAATAAATTGGTAGCCGATATGTTACCGACCTTTGAATGTGAGTTATTAATAGCCAAGCCGTCTTGGATGGCTACACAAGGCGATATTCCGGCCAAGGAGTTATTGGTAGCGGAAGAAGATGATATTCGCAAAGCCAGCTTCCTGAAAAATCCCCAAGATGTACTTGCGATCTTTAAGCGCCCGAATTGGGACATCACGGAAATAGCCCCGGAAAAGGAGCTTGTGCTTGCCTTGGACGGAATCCAAGATCCGGGCAACTTAGGTACGATCATCCGGTTAGCGGACTGGTTCGGTATTTCCCATATCGTATGCAGCAAAGATACCGCCGATGTTTTCAGTCCAAAAACCGTACAAGCCACTATGGGTGCGCTCGCCCACGTAAAAATACATTACACCGATCTGGAAACGTTCTTACAGGCCCAATCTGCCCAAGCCATACCTTTATACGGCACCTTCCTTGGCGGAGAAAACTTATATGAGAAAACCTTATCCGGAAACGGTATCTTAATAATGGGTAATGAAGGAAATGGAATACGTCCCGCCATCGAGGCTTTTGTAAACGAAAAATTATATATCCCGAACTATCCGGAAGGAAGAGACACCTCAGAGTCTCTCAATGTGGCCATCGCTACAGCCGTGGTCTGTGCCGAGTTTCGCAGACGCCAAAGGAATCCCGCTTAAACGATATATATGGACTAAACAACCCGGCGTAATCTTTTCGGTTAACGCCGGCCAAGATCCCATCACCTGCTTAAAACCAATCGCCGGTTCCGAGGAAAGAACCGGCACCAGCACTCCATCATAAAAAGCGGTTCCAGCTATCTCCTCATTCAACGGGTAAACACCATGAAACGCACCATTATCATCCAGTTCGATATAATGCATACGATAAACCTGCTTACACCAAACGTAATGAGCGGCAATTCTTCTCATAAGTACAATAAACAAATAGAGAGATTACTTAATAGAATCCTTAGGTAATTCGGCAAGCTCCTTACCATAGTTATATTTCATCAAGCTTAAGCTATCTATATACACCTTATAATAAGTCGTATCCATATTATCCATACGGATATATCCAAACACACGCTTTACTTTCTTAGTTGGTATAGTCTTCAAGATCGTCTCGTGATATCCATCTTTCGTGATCCTACTATTCACCGTCAAGGTCGTATCACCTTGGTCCGCGCTTAAACGTACCTCCGGCTTATAAGCCATTTTGTTATTCAATCCCCAGACACGCATGCCCAGCACGAAACTACTGCCCGAGGAATAATTCGTTTCCGGACGTATATCGAAAGTCACCCCATTAAATACAGAGGTAGGAGACAAGACCAGATAAGAACGGCGAGGCCAAATATCCACAGAATCCCGGTTCGATACCGGCGCAGCGTCCGCCTGCACATCCCCTAAGTTATTGATCCGTTTATTAAGATCGGCCAAGACCCGGTTGTAGACCTCCATATAAATATCCAAGTTACGGCCGTACCACACCAACGAGCTATCATACACCGCTTGTGTAATATCATGCTTACGGAATACAGACTCATACAAGGCAAGCTTCATGGTATCGGATTTATAAGTATTATAATCCACATTTACCATGGCCTCAGCCAGCAACATATCCGTCAAGACACCCTGCATCTTTTTCTCCGACAGAATACCATCCGGAACCTTACTACATGCCGCCAGCAACGTCGTGGCTAATAAAGCCATACCATATATCCGTAATTTTCTCCGCATTTATTTCTCTTCTTTCGAAAGGCTAGCCGACAAAGTATGCCGATAAAATATTAACAAAAGGAAAACTCCCACGCAAATCGCCGAGTCCGCCAAATTAAAGATCGGACGGAAGAAAACGAACTCCTGTCCACCCCAGATCGGCACCCAATCCGGGAATACGGTCTCTATCAATGGGAAATAGAACATATCCACCACCTTCCCATGCAACCAAGAGGCATAACCTCCTCCCTCCGGCATAAAAGTAGCGAGTTGCCCGAAACTATGATCGAAGATCACGCCATAGAATATCGAGTCGATTATATTACCCACCGCCCCGGCGAAAACCAAAGATATACAGGCAATAAAACCGAACTTATAATTCTCTTTAACCAGCTTATACAAATAATATCCGATAAACAATACAGCCACGATACGGAATACGGAAAGGAACAATTTCCCGATCACCTCTATACCGAACGCCATACCCGGATTCTCGGTAAAATAAAGATAAAACCACGGAGTTATCTCTATGCTCTCATGCAACTGCATATGGGTCTTAATCCATATTTTCAGCGCTTGGTCAAGAAGAAGGAGCAGTATTATGATTAACACTGCTCCCCAACCTTTAGAATATCTCATTTACTTTGCACCTCCTTGTTTTGCTTCGATACTTAAAGTCGCATGAGGCACGGCACGTAGCCTTTCTTTCGGGATCAATTTACCAGTCTCCCGGCAAATACCGTAGGTCTTATTCTCGATACGGATCAAAGCGGCCTGTAAATTCTGGATGAATTTCATCTGGCGTTGCGCCAAACGGCCCGCCTCTTCCTTCGATAACGTAGAAGCGCCTTCCTCCAGCACCTTGAATGTAGGAGACGTATCAGCCACGTCGTTACCGTCGGAATTCGTAACTCCTGATCGCAAAAGCTCGTAATCCCTCTTCGCGATTTCCAGTTTCTCTAATATAATAGCGCGGAACTCCTCGAGCTCAGCGTCTGAATATCTTGTCTTCTCTGCCATGGTTCTAAAAAAATTTAGGTTCAACAATCGTTCAAATATCAATCAAAAAGAAGAATTAAGAATGAATATAAAATCATATTATTTCTTCTTTGCATGCAAAGATAATATAATTATCGATTTTCCTATATTTCATTCCTAATTCTTCCGCAAGAAATGCTATTCTATTTTTAAGCTTTCTCGATCTTTACGGACAATTTAAAGTCCTCGAAATCGAGTTCCGTAGCGTCGCTGATCGCATTATCCATGATTTCGATAGATTCCGCCAATACTTGGTTAGCGATATAATCCTTATAACCATGGATCGCCTCATCCATCTCCTCGTAAGAAAGAATGGATACATGGATCTTATCCGTTATATCGAAACCGCTGCTCTTACGTAAGTTCTGGATACGATTCACCAACTCACGGGCCAGCCCCTCCTTACGCAAATCCTCGGTTACGGTAATATCCAAAGCGACTGTCAGGCGACCTTCGTTAGCGACCAACCAACCCGGGATATCCTCAGAGATGATCTCTACATCCGCACGCTCCAAAACCGCCTCCTGTCCATCTATCGTCAAGGTAAACGTCCCGGCTTTCTCGAAAGCGTTGATATCCTCTTGGCTCATCGTCTGGATCGTGGCGGCCAACGCCTTCATGATCTTTCCGTAGCGCGGGCCCAACTTCTTAAAGTCCGGCTTGATCTTCTTCACCAAGATACCTGCCGTATTATCCACGAACTTCAGTTCCTTCACGTTCACCTCGTTCAGGATCAGGTTCTTCACGGCCTCGATGCTCTCTTGCTGATGAGCGTCTACCACCGGAACCATCACGGTCTGCAACGGCTGACGAACCTTGATATTCACCTTACGGCGAAGCGCCAATACCATAGAAGAGACATCTTGGGCCATTTGCATACGTTCTTCCAGATTCTTGTCGATCTTAGACTCGTCGTAAGCCGGGAAATCGGACAAGTGTACGGACTCAACGTTCTCACGTCCCGTAACAGCGATCAAGTCCAAGAACAACTGATCGGCATAGAACGGAGCGATCGGAGCCATCAACTTAGCCACTGTCTCCAAGCAAGTATATAAAGTCTGGTAAGCGGACAACTTATCCTCCGTCATGCCACCACCCCAAAAACGACGGCGGTTCAAACGCACATACCAGTTACTCAAGTTATCATTTACGAAATCAGAGATAGCACGTCCGGCACGAGTCGGCTCGTAAGCCTCCAAGTAGCCATCCACATCCTTCACCAAGCTGTTCAACAGAGAAAGGATCCAGCGGTCGATCTCCGGACGCTTGCTCCATTCCACATCCGGATCGGAATAATCGAAGCCATCCACGTTCGCGTACAAAGCGAAGAATGAATACGTATTATATAATGTACCAAAGAACTTACGGCGAACTTCCTCGATACCATCGATATCAAACTTAATATTATCCCATGGTGAAGCGTTCGTGATCATGTACCAACGCAACGGATCAGAGCCATACTTCTCGATCGTAGAGAATGGATCAACAGCATTGCCCAAACGTTTAGACATCTTGTTTCCGTTCTTATCCAATACCAAACCGTTAGACACGACAGCCTTGTAAGCCACGCTATCAAAGATCATGGTACCCAGAGCGTGCAGGGTAAAGAACCAACCACGTGTTTGGTCAACACCCTCAGCGATAAAGTCGGCCGGATAGATCTGACGGTTGTCGAACTCCTTCAAGTTCTCGAACGGATAGTGAATCTGCGCATAAGGCATAGCGCCGGAATCGAACCATACGTCGATCAAGTCCGTCTCACGCTTCATCGGCTTGCCGGAAGCGGAAACCAAGATAATATCATCCACATACGGACGGTGCAAATCGATCTTCTCGTAGTTCTCCTTCGTATAATCTCCCGGAGCGAAGTCCTTATAAGGGTTAGACTCCATAAAGCCGGCCTTCACCGATTTCTCGATCTCGCCGAACAGCTCTACCACGGAACCGATACACTTCTCCTCGCTACCGTCTTCCGTACGCCAGATCGGTAACGGAGTACCCCAATAACGGCTGCGGCTCAAGTTCCAGTCTTGCAAGTTCTCCAGCCATTTACCGAAACGTCCCGTACCCGTACTCTGCGGTTTCCAGTTGATCGTATTGTTCAGCTCGATCATACGCTCGCGGCAAGCGGTCGTGCGGATAAACCAGCTATCCAACGGATAATACAATACCGGTTTATCGGTACGCCAGCAATGCGGGTAATTGTGGACATGCTTCTCGATCTTGAATACCCGGTTCTGGGCTTTCAACATCATGCAGATCTCTATATCTAACGTCTCATCTTTATCCGTCTTCGTATCATCGTAAGCGTTCTTCACGAACTTACCTTGCCATGGATCATAGTCGGAAGCATTCATACGATCCTGGACAAACTCCGGATCCAAGTCTTCCAACTTATAGAATTTACCGGTCATATCCACCATCGGGCGTTGGTTGCCATCCTTATCGATCATCATCAAAGGAGGGATACCGCTAGCTTTCGCCACACGATCATCATCCGCACCGAATGTCGGGGCGATATGTACGATACCCGTACCGTCTTCCACGGTCACATAGTCGCCCGTGATCACGCGGAACGCATTCTGACCCGGGTTCACCCACGGGATCAATTGCTCATAATGCATACCAGCCAATTCCGGCCCTTTCCATTCACCTACGACACGGAACGGGATCAACTTATCTCCCACCTTATAATCCGACAAGTTTAGTTCGGCGGCTTTCGGGTTGAAATAAACGTTCAACAAATCCTTCGCCAACACCGCCGTCATAGGCATACCGGTGTATGGATTATAAGTCTGTACGGCTACATATGTAAAATTAGGCCCAACGCAAAGCGCCGTATTCGAAGGCAACGTCCAAGGAGTCGTCGTCCAAGCCAAGAAGAAAGGATCACCAAACTCCGCCATCTCCGGCTTCGGGTCCAAAATCAGGAACTGCGCCGTACAAGTCGTATCCTTCACGTCACGGTAACAACCCGGTTGGTTCAACTCGTGCGTGCTCAAGCCCGTACCCGCGGCAGGAGAATACGGTTGGATCGTATAGCCTTTATATAAAAGACCTTTCTTATAAAGCTCTTTCAATAGATACCACAAGGTCTCGATATAGCGGTTATCATACGTGATATACGGATTCTCCATATCCACCCAATAACCCATCTTCTGCGTCAGATCCTCCCACTCTTTCGTGAACTTCATCACGTCCTTACGGCAAGCGGCGTTATACTCAGCGACAGAAATCTTCTTACCGATATCTTCCTTCGTGATGCCCAAAGCCTTCTCCACGCCTAACTCGACAGGCAGACCGTGTGTATCCCAACCCGCCTTACGATTCACCAAGAATCCCTTCATGGTTTTATAGCGGCAGAAAATATCCTTAATCGAACGGGCGATAACATGGTGAATACCCGGCATACCGTTTGCGGATGGAGGGCCCTCGTAGAATACGAATGTAGGATGTCCCTCTCTTGTTTCAAGACTCTTATGGAAGATGTCTCCATCCTTCCATTTCTTCAGCACCTCTTTATTTACGTTCGACAAGTCAAACTTAGAATATTCGGTAAATTTCTTACTCATATCGCGATGTATTTATCTTGCTTCTAAAAAATTGCCGCAAAGTTAGTGATTTCTTTCGAATTAGACAATATGGAATTTTCATTAATGAAAGCACGGGATTCTTCTGCGTGAAACAAATTTTAGTTAAAGCAGAAAAGTAACAGTATCTGATAAAATCCTATTAGGAAACCTACCGGCTCTCTCCTACTTTTGCCCCTGAATTTAAATCTAACACCTACTAATAAAATGAACATTAAGAGTAAATTCGGTTATTTATGTTGCGCCTCCCTATTGACCACTAGTTTATGGGCACAAGACGTATTGATTTCCACGAGGAATACCTCATTATTGCTAGACGCACCTGTCGGCGGAGAGGTAAGATTCATCTACTATGGAGACAAGTTATCCACTTCCGACGCAGCTACCTTGCTCGAGACCGAGCAGAAAACATTTTCCGCTTATCCGGTCTACGGCTTGAATTGCCCCTCCGAAAGCGCATTGTCCGTTACCCATGGCGACGGGAATATGACCCTTCAACTGGAAGTCATAAAAGTAGATACACGAAAAGAGCAAACAGCAGATATCACAACGATCCGATTAAAAGATAAAGTGTATCCTTTTTATATGAATCTCTGTTACAGAACCTATCCAGACGCCGATATCATCGAGACTTGGACAGAGATCACGCATGAGGAGAAAAAAGCGATCACCCTCAATCGTTTCGCTTCCGCTTATCTGCCGATCAGGAAAGGAGACGTATGGGTTTCCCACTTATACGGCTCATGGGCAAACGAGGCTCAATTGGCACAAGAACCGTTACGGCCGGGGATCAAGATGATAAAAAACAAGGATGGTGTCCGCAACTCCCATACCGCCCACGCCGAAGTGATGATCTCCCTAGACGGAAAGCCAAAGGAAAACACCGGTTCCGTTATTGGCGCCGCCCTATGCTATAGCGGTAACTATAAATTATTCTTCGATACGGATGATAGCGACTATCACCATTTCTTCGCGGGAATAAACGAGGAGAACTCGGCCTACACCCTCAAAGCCAAAGAAAGTTTCCGTACCCCGGAATTGGCGCTGACTTACAGCAAGGACGGCTTAAGCGGAAGCAGCCGGAATTTCCACGCATGGGCACGCAAACATAAGATAGCGAATGGAGCGACCGCCCGGAAAATCTTACTAAACAGTTGGGAAGGTGTATATTTCGACATCAACCAAGAAGGTATGGACCAAATGATGAGTGATATCCAGTCTATGGGCGGCGAGTTGTTCGTCATGGACGACGGCTGGTTTGGCGATAAATATCCTCGTAATAAAGATAACTCGTCCTTAGGGGATTGGATGGTTGATGCCCGAAAACTACCAAGAGGCATCGAGGGCCTAATCGCCGACGCCAACAAGCATGGTATTAAATTCGGTATCTGGATCGAGCCGGAAATGGCCAACACGACAAGTGAATTGTACGAGAAGCATCCGGAATGGGTATTGAAAGCTCCAAACAGGGAAATCGTCCTGGGGCGTGGCGGTACACAGGTCGTTCTTGATCTCTCCAATCCCGAGGTGCAAGACTTCATATTCGGTATCGTCGACAACTTGATGACAACATACCCGGAGATCGATTATATCAAATGGGACGCCAATATGAGCATCCTGAACCATGGCTCCCAATACCTGCCTTCGGATCAGCAAAGCCATATGTATATCGAATATCACGGAGGATTCAAGAAAGTCTGTGAGCGTATCCGAGCCAAATACCCGGATTTAACCCTACAGGCTTGCGCCAGCGGTGGAGGCCGGGCAAATTACGGTGTCATGCCTTACTTCGATGAGTTTTGGGTAAGCGACAATACCGATGCCTTACAGCGTATCTATATGCAATGGGGTACTTCTTATTTTTTCCCGGCTATCGCCATGGCCTCACATATCAGCGCCGCCCCCAACCATCAAACATTCCGGGTCATTCCCCTGAAATATCGGATCGACGTAGCGATGAGCGGCCGTTTGGGCATGGAGATCCAACCCAAGAATATGACAGAAGAAGAGAAAACACTTTGCCGCAAGGCGATCGCCGATTATAAGACGATCCGTCCCGTCGTGCAATTCGGCGATATCTACCGTCTGGTTTCTCCGTACGATCGTTTGGGAGTAGCTTCCTTGATGTACACCTCACCGGAGAAAGACAAAGCCGTATTTTATTGGTGGAAGACCGAGCATTTCGTCAACCAACATTTACCCCGTGTAAAGATGAACGGATTATCCCCAGACAAGAAATACAGAGTCTGCGAACTGAACCGGATCGACAACGAGCCTCTGGCCTTCGAGGGTAAAGCTTTCACCGGGGAATATCTCATGGCGAACGGACTGGAAATCCCTTATAATCACATTGTCGATTATCACAAGCAGAATGATTACTCGAGCCGAGTGCTTTATTTGGAGGAAGTTAAATGATGAATAAATCATTCTCCTTCCAAAGCGATCAATAAAGCGATCACCTCCGAATAATTAGCGGTTCCGGCAGGTATCTTATTGCCTTTCAGGAAAAGATTATAGACCACGTCTTGCGCCTCGCCGATCAGCGGGCTGTATAGGGATTGCCAATAGGCTACTTTCTCGTTATACAAGTCCTTGATCTCGGGGCGTAATCTTTTCTTCCATGCCTCAAAAGAGTCCTTATCCAAAGCCACATATGCGTTGCTCAACACATAAGGCAGCAAAGAGAAGTAACCTGAGAACCGAATTTCCGGCACGGAAGAACCCGTGCATATTAAATAACTGTATAGATTAGCCTCGGCCTCGTTGGATATACTAAGCACATGAGCCATCTCATGGGCGTAAGTGGCGGGATATTGCACGGGCAAGAGCTGGCCGTTCAAATTGAACTCCGTGAAAAACGGCCCCATATATCCCATCACCCCTACTCCACTCATCAACCGGGAGAACAGCATCGTTTTAGGATGAAGATAGGTTCCGGGAGTGGTAAGCCCGAAACGAGTAGGCAATTCCCGATACCCTTCCTGCACCGCCTCTTTCACGACCTCCCGATCGATCGTCTCTATCGGAACCCATGAGGCGTTCAGGGAATCCGTGTAGGCATCCAAGAAGGATTGGAAATGTTCCGAGGAAAAAGACACATAAGTGGTTCGCGTACGAGTGAAAAAATCTTCCCGGAAATAATTCAATCCCCAAGCGATATAGAACCAGACATACACCCATGCCAGATATTCCACGACATGCCTTATTGTCCTCCCGATCCTCCGCCTCCTTATAATCGCATACGACAGATACCCTAATAACCCGGCGATGCTACCATAAATAAAACAATCCCCTACGGAAAAAGGGAACAAGCAGGAGAAACGAGATAGCATACCCGATACCCATGGATAAATCGAACGGGAATACCATTCGCCTAATCTGGGATTTCCCATCACGATCCATATAGCGACAAGAAAAATCGCCAATATAATCCAACGAACACATATCTTTTTTAGATATTCAAGCTTTACCATAGGAAGGCAAAGATATCATATACTTTTTAGCCCACATTGTTTTAGGATAAAATAAATTATCCGATATTCCCTAAGTTTACGTAAGGAATTGATTTTATAAAAACATCTACAACATCTACCACTTCCTATCAAAACTCTATAAATAAACAGATTGCATATTGGTTGTAGATAAAAAGCATCTACAATTATCAGTATGCATCTACCATATTTTAAGGAGAATCTCAAAAAAAAGAATCATAACTATGGTTCGCTGGTGTCGTGCATCTAGCGCATGTCGATTCCGCAGGTAATAGATGTAGGAAGCGAAGCGAATAAGAGTTTCTCTTAGAGAAAACAAAAGTTTCGTGCTGAAAAAACTTTTGTTTTCACTTCGAAAAACTAAAGTTTTCCGCTTGCTAAACTTTTGTTTTATACACTAAATGTAGTTTAACGAATTTTGTTGACTACTTTCAGTCTAATATGACCCGGTTTGTACTTAGTAATAAAAAAGGTTGTCCCTTTTGTTTTTTATTGATGAAACAAGTTTACTCTACAATTGTTTCTCAGCCAAAATACTTAAGTACCTTATTACGTCCAAATAAATTATGAAAAACTACCGCAGCTTGTTGTCGTCGATTCCCAGATCTTTCCGACGGACTGCTCTCATTTATCATCCCGGGCTATTATATGTGTTTATTGGGAGATTATATCGATAAAATTAGAGATCACATACTCAATATCCTCATCAGAAAGTGAGGTATGTAAAGGAAGAGTAATCTCGTTATGGTATTGATTGTAAGCATTTGGATAATCCGCGATATCAAAGCCTAAGTTCTTATAGGCCGTCATCATAGGTAAAGGTTTATAATGTACATTGCACGCTATCCCACGTTCAGCCATTTTGATAACAATATCATTTCGTTGTTCCAAGGATTTATCCAACAATCTTACCAAATATAAATGTCCGCTGGAGATATGATCACCATCTAAATGATTAAGAGTTTGCACATGATAAGATCTCAGAGACTCGTTATAACGACGGATAATCTCTTGGCGTCTAGCAAGCATCCCGTCATAACGTTCAAATTGAGCCAAACCGATAGCAGCCATGATATCAGTCATATTACATTTATAATAAGGTGCCACGATATCATACTCCCAAGTCCCTAGCTGTGTTTTTGCAAGAGCGTCTTTATTCTGCCCATGCAACGAAAGAAGCTGGAATTGCTTATATAAAGCCTCATTATCCAAACCCGGGATAGTACGCCACGTCAACGCTCCTCCCTCAGCAGTCGTTAAATTCTTTACCGCATGAAAAGAGAAAGATGTAAAGTCAGCCACCTCGCCACACATCCTCCCATGCCATTGAGCACCAAAAGCATGTGCCGCATCTGCCAAAACAATTACTCGGCCAAACAATTTCTGAATCTCATTCGCAGGATTGAATAAATGTCGTTTACTTTCCAGCGACGCATATATCCGATCATAGTCGCATATAACCCCTCCTAGATCCACAGGGATCACCACTTTTGTATTAGGGGTTATAGCTTCCACCAATTTATCATAATCCATCTCGAAAGAATCAGGAGCCGTATCCACCATAACCACCTTAGCACCTACATGACAAGTCACACTAGCGGTAGCGGTATACGTATAAGCACTGGTAATCACCTCATCACCGGGACCAACACCTAATACTCTCAATATAGACTCCATACAAGCTGTAGCGGAATTTAAACATACAGCTTTATCAGTATGGCAGTATTCAGCGATCTTACGCTCAAACTCTTTTGTTTTCGGACCAGTTGTAATCCAACCGGAATAAAGGGCACCCGATACTAAATCAACCTCACTCACTGTTATATCAGGAGGTGAAAAAGGTATTTTTTTCATCTTTATTAAAATTATTTCTCGATCAAATATCCCGTTTCTTTATAATTCTCATTTTAGTCTCATCTCTATTTTAGATGTGACTAAATCAACTTTTCTCTCACACTCTTCAAGATTTTGCCCCTCTACTACTATTTGGGCCAAGCAATGACTTGAATTGGCAAATCTCTTCACCTCTGAACCTGGACGTACAAAGAATGTCAAATCATAAATATCGGAGTCTCTTTCACCTACATATCGTATGTCTTCCAAGACTCCTTCCTGCTCTGGCGAAATTATCATTTTCGACAAACCAGCTTGACCAACTTGACGTTGATTCCATATTTCTACCGGATCAATACCTAAAGCTGCCGCAATCACCATCTTGTAATAATTTAGTCCATAATTAATACTTACAAGTTCAGGTAAGCAATTAGCACCGATTCGTCCTGTTAACTCTAATACATATATTACACCATCTTCTTCGATAAAATCAATATTAACAGCACAGTCATCAAGCCCTATAGCCTTTATGGCTTTTCGAGCCTCTTCTGTCATTTTTTCTCGAAGAACATCTGAACATTCATAAGGAACATAATGTCCTACAGGAACAGCCGTATCTGCTTGGTAAAGTATATCACCATGGGGCATGACGAAAAGAATTTCACCATTAGAGATAAAAGCCTGTGCCCCAAATTCACGCCCTTGTAAGAATTTCTCTATAAGCACATAATCAACCTTAGTGACATTCTTTGCTTTATAAAATCCCTCAAAAGCTTCTTCCTCATTATTAGCTTTATAAATACCTCGGCTACCAGCTAGATCTGTAGCTTTGATAATCACAGGATACCCTCCTACTTTATCTATAGCATCTAATAAATCTTCATCCGAAGATATTTGCTTAAATGCAGCCGTATTTACACCATATTTACTAAATCGAAGTTTCATTTTTGACTTATCATTACAAAGCTCTGCGACTTCCTCTGAATATCCCGGCAATGAGCGTTTATCACATAATCGTCCAAGAGCTTTCAACCCACGATCTAGACAGCAAGTTGCCACACCATCAAATCGTAAATCGGCAGTCTTACTCTCTACCTCATCTGGATCAAGAATATCCATATAACATACCTCATCAGCCAATGGTATACAAGGAGGGTTATTGTTAGGCATTGTCCCTGCAATGCTTATCACTCCCATCTCACGAGCTGCTTTATACAAACCTATTTGACCACGCCCGGCCCCTAATATGAGTAAACGTTTCCTTTGAGCATTCATTATTGATTCTTTTTATTATAGATATTTCTCCGAAATATAACTGTATTAATTGTTGCTAAAATAATTTTTAGATCACCCCAAAAAGAGACATTCCGAGCATAGAAAGCATCCTTCTCTAATTTCTTTTCATTTGAAATAGAATTTCGAAAATAAGCTTGTGAATATCCAGTAATTCCAGGACGTACATCCAAACGTATCTTACGTTTTTCATCATATTCCTCAAAAGAGCGATCTATTGTTACAGGTCTCGGCCCGATAAAACTCATATCCCCAATCAACACATTGAAAAATTGAGGTAATTCATCAATAGAAGTTCTACGTATAAACTTACCCACTTTAGTAACTCTTAGATCATCCGGAGAATTATAAGTTGAATTATCCGAATTACGAATATCTGGAGCATTCATTTTCATCGAACGAAATTTAAACATCTTAAATATCTTTCCATAACGACCACGTCGAGAAGCAAGATAGAATACATCCCCTTTATCCTCCCAATAAATTGCCAAACCTACAAATAAGCCGATAATAACAACAAAAGGAATAGCTAAAAGTGAACCACAAATATCAAATAAACGCTTAAAAAAACTTTTATACATAATTTACACCATTTCAAATTTAATCATTTTGACAGCTTGCCCACATAATCTTACAGCTTCTTCACGGGTATTACCTTGCGTTATAACATAGCCTACTCGATCAAGTCCATTAGATAGCTCCGGAATAACTTCACCTATTTTCTTCATAAATCCAACCTCAATAACACCTGAGATACCTCTGGCTTCATCTACACCTTCTACCGACTTAAAAATACCTGGAAGAGGTTGCAGGAAGCGAATAGCCGCACCTTTATCATATTTCTTACATAGATCAGGAGTTTCTCCTAAAGCTATACGTATATTGGCCTCTACCATATTTACCCCTGTTGATAGCGGAACAAGATGTGTTGTAATACATCCTCCACCCAATCTTGCGCCTATCTCCACTATTTTAGGCCCAGTAGACGTAAGTTTTATTTCCGTATGCGAAGGACCATGATTGATACCTAATGCTTTAATCCCTGCTTTTGCAACTTCCGATATCCTCATTTTAATATCTTCCGCAAACATGGAAGGCTGCGTATGTCCCATTTCTACAAAATAGGGCGCACCAGAAGTTAGTTTATCCGTAACTTGAATCACATGGCATACTCCATCAACACTCATTGTCTCTACACTAAACTCATCGCCTTCCATATACTCTTCAAGTAGAACTCGCCCATCCCTACTGTACTTTTTGCTATAATCAAAAGCTTGGATCAAAACCTGTTCTTCCGCTATATCTGTTATAAGTTTCACCCCACGATTCCCCGAATTATCAGCAGGCTTTATTATAAATTTAGTCGTAAAATGTTTGGTCGCCTCCATAAATTCATCAAGCTCACTAACTATATAAAACTCAGGAATAGGAACATCATGCGCCTTAAAACATCTACGCATTTCGGCCTTATTTGTCGCATTAAGAGCCGTTTGAGGGGTAATACCTATTAATCCCAACTCTTCACACACCGCAGCGACCGCTTGCATAGGCATATCGGAAGCAAGCGTCATTATCCCATCTATTTGATAAGTACGAGCAGCCTCTACGATTCGGGGTGTATCTATCGTGCTAATCTGCAATTTCGTTATCCCCTCTTCTTTAAACCCTACAGCATCCGGATCCATGTCTACAGCAATTACATCCAGACCCATTTCTTTAGCCTTCTTTATAGCAGGAAGCTGGAGGAGACTTGCTCCCAAAATCATTATTCTTTTCATCTATTAGAGTAATAAATATAGTATTAAACTTATATGAAGATTTTTAGGGTATATGTATTTTTCTTATTACAGCAAATCACATCTAATCACATATTATTCAGAAAGTTCAAAAATATACGATAATTTTTATCCGCATTATAAAATTCTTCCCAACCTGTCCGAGCGTTATTTCTATACAGCAGATATTCTTTTTCATCCATTTTAAAAAAAAGCATAATCCAACCTGCAAGTTCTTTGGGCTTAAAATCCGAAGACAATAAGATCCCATTTTTATAATTTTCAATAACCTCTTTAGTTCCTCCAACATCTGTTGCTACGCAAGGAATTCCAAAAGACATGGCTTCCATGATAGAAACAGGAACTCCTTCTGATGAACTAACGTTGAGAAACAAATGGTATGGTTTCTTTTGATAAATAGACATCAAAGTTTGATTATCTACATACCCATGAAAATGCCAGTGAATATTTCCATGCAACAATTTTACGGCAAGACACTTAATATCAGACAATAAAAGGCCATCACCATAATGATCCCATCGAACTCGAATATTCTTAATTTGGGCTAATGCCTCCACAATAAGATGTATTCGTTTTATAGGAGAGACCGTAGAACAACTGACAAGTCGAAATTCATCCATTGATTGTGGAAGAATTGCCAGACCTTGATCCATAGTTCCAAGACGAGAAAGTAATACTTTTTCCTTATAGACAGGATATTTTTCCACAAGATAATTAACCCCATCTTGTGCAATCATAATCGTTTTATCAAGATTTTCCAATAAATACTCACGCAAAGGAATATAATGTTCCTGATGTCTTTCTTCATACAAATCGAATCCATGCCCTCTAGCTACAATTTTAAAATTGGGTAATACCTGTTTAATCAGTAATCCAACATAAGGTTGATATTCAAAACGGTATGAATACAAAACCCCACAATCAAGATTATCAAAAGTCACTTTTCTTTTGAACCATTTCTTTATTTTTCCAGCCTCATAATACGAACGACTAAGATAAACAAACAGACGCACCACACGCTGAAAAGACATTCTTTTCTCTTTACCTAGCTTCCACAATTCCTTATAAAGATTAGCATTTCCTAAAACTCTAAGTGAGTTAAATAGATAAACATAGTTAGGTGCTTTTTCAACTGGGAATACTTCAAATTTATCTGAAGGTAATTCTCGTCGAGATTGTAGATCTCTTTTTCTTAACTGCAATGAACAAATATAAATACGATCAAAATACTGTTCATAATATTTCACCTCAGTTTCCAAATATGGTTCACCATTACCATAAGGAAAAAAGTTTGCAAGAAGGATTAGATTTCTCATTTTCAAATTATTATATCAAAAAAACATTTACCATCTATCAATAAAACAGTATTATTCAACAATAATATTATTTATATTTCATCATGGACACTAATTTTTCTCTTTCAATCCGAGAGAACAAGACCATAAAAATCAATCCAATCGCAATACTAAATGCACCTATTAAGAAAAAGAACATTTCAATCCATCCAAAAGGACGTATATCAAAAAAAGAACAACTTAGATATATTATACCCATGATACAAATTATAAATACCGAAGGTATAATTACTTCCTTAATATAATCCCCTATTATAAAATCTAACTCCTTATATGCTAACATCATTATTGCTATCAGATTCACAAATTCAATAACAGACATTACTATAAACACACTATACAGAGGTAATTTCAAATGAAGCATAAGCCAAGATACAGGTAAGTTAAATAGCATAATAGACATTTCACATATTTGATAATTTCGCATGCATGCAGCCGATTTAAAAGTCGTGTCAATAGCATCATGCCAACAACGTATGGCCACAAACAATAGAATACATCTTATAAAGGTCGCAGCTCCTTCCGGTTGTTTTCCCAACCAAACTTGCAAAATCTCAGGAATGAATAAAAATAGAGGGAAGCCCAAAACTACGCATATAGCAAATCTCGCTTTAGTCGCTAAAAATTGAAGATTATAAAAACGTTGTTTATCTGTTGAAAAAACCATCATGCTCTGAGGTTGAAAAGCAACAGTTATATCATTCACTAAAGTCTGTAACGCATTTTTCACTTGATAAGAGATTGCCCGTGAAGCATTAGCTACTATTCCACCAAATATATTAAGAATAAAATTCACACCTTCACTCGTGAGATAGTACCCCAAATTACCAAAGAAATTCCATCCTGCAAAAGCTGTCATACGTTTAAATAAAACTTTATCTTTTACAAAATGAAATTTCACTGTAGTTTTAAAAGTTTTATAACAATACCCTCCTATCATAAGAATATGTACAATAGTTACACACAAAAGTAATATCGCATAAAATACAACTCTTTGAATCGGACTAAATGACAGAATAAATATTACACAAAGTCGTAAAACAGAATCTATAATAGAAATAACAGCCAACGCATCAAATTTCTCATTCGCCATAGCAAGAGCATCAAAAGGAACTGTAATTATAGAGACTGCTGCCGAAAATATAGTAAAATGAAGTATACATCCTGCAACAATTAGTTTTTCAGAATTCAAATTAAGATTTGGGAGTAATATCGCACCTCCAATCTCTGCTAATAGAATAAAGACAACAGCAATCAGCACATGAATTATCATCCCCATGCAGAAAATTTCATTTTCCCTTGCAATACTCTCTTCCTTATTTACATTTAGAAATCTCTGAACAGATGCAGCAAATGTTGATTTAAGTGACGTAAAAACAAGAATTATACTACCAACAAGTCCATATAATCCAAAATCATCAATTCCCAAATATTGCAGTAATACTCTTGATGAATATAGCGCAATCAACATGGTTACAGCTTTCCTTCCATAAAGCAGTAACGTATTACGAGCAATACGCCTATTGTTTTCAGAAACACTCACAACTATTAAAATTAAAAATTATTTTTAGTCTATACTAATTTAGCACAGCGTTTCCGTGGAACACCAAACACAAAAAATACACTAACAAAAACAACAACATATATAAAGATTGTAGCAGGAAGCGATAATATTGTAATAAATTCAGTAAATCCTCCACGTGGCGCCCAAAGAAGTCGAGTTATAATCAAAAGCTTCATCGATGTGTTAAATGGTTTATTTTTATCAAATTTAGCTAATAACGCCAACATAAATCCATAAATTATATTTCCAAATACTATTCCAATATAACCAAAATCATGATACAATTCAGCTATATAACTTGTACCTGTCCCTGCTCCTTCAAGATATTTATCACGGAACATTAAATATGGAAGCGCATGAGCTAGATGATAACCTTCGGTAGCCTTATCAGCATTATTACCTGTACCATCAGAACCAAAAACTAATCCAAAGATACCATCATGAAGAAAATGCATCGAATAAAATCGATCAGATCTTAATTTATAGTCTAACTCATAAGATCTTTTTATCACATTAACACTTACTCCATTATTATATACAAATTTCACAAGAGAGTCACCTATATTTTTAAATTCTATCTGATCTCCAGTTCGTATTTTAGAAAAAAGCCCCAACCCGACAAGTAAAAAAGGAAAAGATATCAGTCCTATTCTTACCCAGCTTTTCTTTACCCATACTTCACCATCTCTTTTATTTCGATAGAAATAATATATCATCAAAAATAAAGCCCCTAGGATAAACGGTCCTCTTTGCCCTCCTAGCAGTGTAAAAATCAAGTATAGAAAATAAGACCCACAGATTTTGTTACAAGACTTCCGATCTGGCAATGTTGCTAGATAACAACAGAGAGCAACAGGAAGAGCCTGCTCTATTCTGTTGAGTGTCAACAATAAATAATTGCCTCTCATCATCTCCTTTCCTTCGATCGTATAGCTGGCCAAATAGCCTATCGTATGTACCAGAACTACAATGAATATTGCATAGATTACAGAGAAGACTAAAGCGAAGCAAAATATTCCAAGAGAATATTTGCGTATAAATTTTATATATTTATCAGGTAAAACATATCCACCATAACTCTGTTTATTTTTCCTCTTATTACGCACATAAAAGAACATATAAGAAAAAAAAACGGTCACCAAACTCAGCAACATACACAATTCCGCATGTGTATTAACGTCTTCTGAAAAGGCTTCCACCTCATAATCAAAATAATAAGATAGTAAATGCCTACCCATAAGAAATGAAAAAAAAGCCACACAAAAAGCAAATAGCATACCTTTTGATTTCAAGTCTCTTACAGAATATATAGTCATATTTACCCACACTAAAAAAAGAGCACTTATTATGAATTCAGACTGATTAACCAAGAAAAACAACACAAAAATCACATTTAAGATCAAAAACAACCAAAACCCTATATATCGTCTTACCATTATCATGTAATCATATATAAAACATTATCAATATATATCATAATAAAAACTACTCATTTTTTCTTACCAAGAATCATAAAATGATACAATGGACGATTCAAGATCATTATGTTATGAATTATCGTCTCCTTTAATGATTGATCAATAACAGAAAAATATTCCTTATATCGATTTAAAATCATAAGCACCTCATCATAGATTACATTAAAATCTGACTCTTTCCTAGCATGGATAAATGTCGCATGAGCACTTCTGAATAATTTATATACCCCAAACGATATAGTTCTTCGAGAAAAATCATTGTCAATCATATACTCAACCATTTCTTGAGTTGCATAAATGAGATCTAAATGCCTTCTCTGAAATTCAGAGCGTACGATACTACCTTCACGTTGGAGATAATAATACCCGGGATTAGGTATATATGACACCTTTCTTGAATGAGCAATATGCTTATATGTAGTATAAGAATCCTCAAAATATTTACCTATCGGATATAAATAAGCTAGGATCAAGCTTCGTTTGATAAGTTTAGAACAAGCATGATTCCCATAATATTCCTCTCTACATAACTCTATTAGAGCTTCTTCCACTCCCATACAACAAGGAGCCTTTGTTGGCATACTCAATCGTATAGAAACTCCTTCCGATGTTTCTGTTGCCCTGTAATACGGAGAAACCACCATATCAATTTCACTAGAGGCGAGTCCTTCAACTAGATTCTGAATAAAATGCTCCGATACCCAATCATCGGAATCCACAAAAATCACAAACTCTGATTTTGATCTTTCTACCGCATAATTCCTCGCATCTGATAATCCCCCATTCTGCTTATGATAAACCCTGATTTTTTCCGGATAGTTGATTGCATATTCATCACAGATGGCAGGACACTCATCTGGAGAACCATCATCTACCAAAGAGATTATATAATCATCATAAGTTTGATTCAATAAAGAATCAACACATTTTCTCAAATATGGCTCGACCTTATACACTGGTACAATTATATCGATTTTGGGTATATTCATATTATTTAATTGCGATTAAAAAAGATTATAATTTAATAATTCGATAGAGACTCACACCTTTTTCTTATTCTCCGCCTCAAAACCATACCCATAGCCGTATCCATAACCATAATGTTTACCATAACCATAACCGTATTTCTTACCATAACCGTAGCCATAGGTGTTCTTGCGTTTACTTAGGTCGATTCCGTTGATCACTACCGCCAACTTATCGAATTTATGCTCGTCCCTAAGAACATTAATGTAGCAGAAAGCGGCTTTCGGGGTCACGTCCGCACGGCAGACATAAACACACATGTCGGCCACACGGCTTATTATGGCCGTATCAGTTACCATACCGATCGGGGCTGTATCCAGCAACACGTAGTCATAACGGGATTTCAATTGCTCTATCGCCTTCTCCAAGGTATCACGGGCTACCAGTTCCGTCGGGTTCGGGGGAATCGTTCCTCCTAAAAGGATATCCAGGTTCGGACTGATGCCGGAAGGCTGCACAAGATCAAAAAGATCCTTATCCTCCGGATCCATCAGATAATTAGATATTCCTTCCTGCCTTTTCGATAAATCGAAGACCTTATTCAAGCCCGGCTTACGGATGTCCATACCAACCACTACCACCTTCTTTCCCAAATAAGCCAAGCTGACAGCGAGATTTCCGGTCACGAAAGACTTACCTTCTCCGGGCTGCGTAGAAGAAAAAAGTATGACCTTTTGATCTTTCCGGAGCATAAAGAGCAGATTGGTCCGCAAACCTCGGAAGGTCTCCTCCATCATGTCGTTCTTATTCTCGCGCACCACGATCGCTCCCTTATCGGAGGATTTATGACCACACAAGGGCAATTCGCCCAAAATCGGAACATTCGTCAATTGCTCCACATCGCCACGATTCTCGATCTTATATTTCAATAATTCCACGACAAAGATGATTCCCACCGGAATAAACAGGCCCACCACAAACGCAGCCAATAAAAACACGAGCTTCTTGGGAGCCACAGGATCCTTCCCGGGTAATGGTTCCTCTACAATACGACCATTATTAGCCGTGGCTGCCAATGTGATCGCATTTTCCTCCCGCTTCTGCAACAGCATGATATATAAAGTCGCCTTGATTTCTTGCTGGCGAGAAATAGTCATGAACTCTTTCTCTTGCTTTGGAGCATCACTAATTCGGCTCTCAAATTTACTAGCCTGACGCTCAACATCTTTCTGGGCGATTTGTAGTCCTCGCAAGACACTATTCACGGTTGTCTCGACATTGCGTCTCATCGCCTCAACGCCGGTGTTCATGTTTATCACCGCCGGGTTATTTTCCGAAGAGGTACGTAATAAACGTTTACGCTCGATGATCATCGTGTTATATTGTTCAATCACCCTAGTGAGGTTTTGATCCTGTAACCCTACGTTTGCAGGAATTACCTCTTCCTTGTTGACCGGATCGTTGATATAGGTACGCAGAAATTGAACCAAGCTGATCTGTGTAGCGTTCTCCGTACGTTGCTGCTCATACTTGGAACTCTCTTGTAAGGCTAGACGGGCATCACTTGTCAAATCCGTCAGACCGGATCGTTGCTTGAAATCCGCCAACTCGCTCTCCGCCGTACCCAACTCATGGTTAATTATACCGATACGCTCCTCTATGAACTCAGCGGTTTTCTGAGCTACCTCATTCTTCTCATCGTTCGCGTCTTGATTATAGAACGCAACCAAACGATTCACGAAATCCACGCCTCGCTCCTTTACTGTATTGTTCACGCTGATCTTCGCTATCGTCGTGGTCTGGGAAGAGGCGGTCACGCTCAAGTCTTTCATATAATCCTCGGCGGTCTCCGTCGGCGTATTTATGGTAACACGTAAAGCGATTTCCTCTTCTTCCATATACAAGGTATCGCCTTGCGTAAAGCTTAAAACACCCACAGGTGTTGGTAACACCGCCGGCAATTGATCAAATGCCTGTTCTATCTCTTGCTCTTCCTTATCTTGCACATATTCAGCCTTAACAGACAATTTTCCTGTTTTTGTAAATGTAAGATCCAGCTTAATCGGCTCCTCCAATTTATCGGCCTCTTCTGGTGTCATATAAATCCGTACCGGACTATTCTTATAAAGAGGCATCGCATAACCGAACGCTCGCTTTTCCGCTACACGAACATATAAATTCAGGTCGTTCACGACTTTCTTTATCAATGTACGGGATTTCAATATCTCCACCTCGTTATCAAAATTATTTGTCATGGAAAACATTCCCAAGTCTTGAATGGCCGCCAACGGATTGTTGCCCGAACCGCTTCGCTTATCCTCCTCCTTTATCAACACGGAACTGGAAATGTTATATACAGGCGTTTGATAACGAAGAAACAGGTAAGTGGCGATGCAACATATCAATATACTAGCCACAAACCAACGCCAATAAAAAAGGTATTTAAATAAAAGAGCGACCAAATCAATCTCTTGTTCCTCGTTCTCTATCCCAGTGTTATTATTTATCCGTTCGTCTATCATCTCTCTTAATTTTCAATTCTCAATTTTCAATTACTTAAGTATGTTTACCAACAGGCCGGCAATAGATACCAGAATCGAGAGTGAGCTTACCCAAAGGGTCGTGCTGTTACCGATATCGGAGTTCTTAGCCTTCGTCTTGTTCGGGGTCACGTAAATAATATCGTTTTGCTTCAGGTAATAATACGGGGAAGTCACGACTTCGGCATTATTCAAATTCAAGTTAATGATCTCACGCTTACCGTTCACGTCCTCACGGATCAGCTTGACGTTATCACGGACACCGTAAATCGTCATATCACCTGCCATCGCCAAAGCCTCCAGAACGTTCACCTTCTCGTTGCCGATCGTGAAGCTACCCGGACGGGCCACCTCACCCAACACGGAGATCTTGTAATTAGACATACGGACCGTAACGATCGGGGATTCCTTCAAATAAGGTTTCAAACGCTCACGAATCAAGTCCTCCGCCTCGTTCTTGGTGAGACCACCCACTTCCAAGCGACCGATAACAGGGAAATCGATCTCTCCTTTATTATTCACCAAGTATTGCTGCATGGTCGGTTGCGTGGTCGTACTGATATTTGTCAAAGCCGCATTGATTGGAGTCTGTACCGTCAAGTTGAATGGAGTCGCAGCCTTCGGGTCTGTCGTATTGACCGTGATGCTCAACAAGTCTTTTGGCATGATCTTTGCGTCATACAATGGAAGGGTCTCCTCAAAATCGTTCACTGCCTCTGGGTTTTGGAGATATGGTACGTTCTTGTAAGAAGTACAACTCGCTACCAATAGAGGTAAAGCTAATAAAAGTAGTAATCTTTTGATTTTCATATTATTTTGTTATCTTTTTTTTATTTCATTGAACACAGAATGATATGGATTTAGCGAAACAAACGAGAGAAAAGGCCTTTCGGTTTCTCCGGTTCGTATTCCGACTCGTATTTCCGCATTAAATCCTCATAGGAAAGTCTTTTACTCACCATCTCATAAATCATACCCCAGTCCGGGAGACCACCAAGATTACGGTCATCAATAAAAATGTCGGCCTTCAGCTTACGGGAGAAATGGTTATTCAGGCTTTTCTCTTCCTCCGGGTAATCTCGGTTCACGGCGTAAAACTCCAAGCCCCGCTCTCGGCAAAAGGTGACAGCCTCATCCAAAAGCTTACCCTCTCGCACACTCCATAAGATCAGCTTGTGGTGTTCTATTTGTAACTTTCTCAATGTCTCGAAAGCGAAAGGGATCTCCTTCCCTATCGCCGGATATTTATGCTCAACGATTGTTCCGTCAAAATCTACTGCGATAATCATTTATAATTCAGATTTATAACTACCAACTAAATTGCTAATTCACTCCGTCCAATCTCGTGAATTGAGAGTTTTGGCTCTTGAACTCGGGGACGAAGGATTTCATCTCTTTCACCATAGGAAGAATATGTACATGAAGGGATAATTCAGCTAATAGATCAATGTGCTCTACCACATCCTTGTAAGCGTACTCCCGGACTGCTGCCACACGAATCTTCTCATGAGGGGTTACCTTCGTATTCTCCTTGTTGCTCAATAGTTCCTCATATAATTTCTCACCGGGACGAAGACCTGTGTATTTAATCTCTATGTCTTTATCCACCTGCAAACCAGAAAGCTCGATCATACGCTTCGCTAAGTCAGCGATCTTGACCGGCTCACCCATATCAAAGATGAATATCTCGCCGCCCTTGCCCATCGTACCAGCTTCCAACACCAAACGGCAAGCTTCGGGGATTGTCATGAAGTAGCGGATGATATCGGGATGGGTTACCGTAACTGGGCCTCCTTTGGCAATCTGATCGCGAAAACGAGGTATCACGGAGCCATTACTTCCTAATACATTACCGAAACGGGTCGTGATAAACTTAGTGTTTCCCGCTAGCGCCCCCTTACTGATCGCCACACTCAAGCTCTGCACATATATCTCAGCGAGGCGCTTGCTACATCCCATGATATTCGTTGGATTAACGGCCTTATCCGTACTGATCATCACGAATTTCTCTACACCATAGCTTACGGCGGCATCCGCTATCACTCGGGTACCAAACACGTTGGTACGAACAGCCTCGCAAGGGTTCTCTTCCATCAAGGGGACGTGCTTATAAGCTGCCGCATGGAATACTACCTGGGGATGCCAATTGCGGAATACGTAATCTACACGGTCCGGATTCCGGACATCGCCTATGATAGGTACAAAATCCAGTTCCTTATACTTCTCCTCCAATTCCAGGCGTAAGTCATGCATCGGAGTCTCGGCGGCATCAAGGCAGATCAGTTTCTTGATCGGGAAATGCGCCAGCTGGCGGCAGATCTCGCTACCAATGCTACCGGCCGCTCCCGTAACAAGGATCGTCTTATCTTTCAATAAGAGACCGATCTCGCCCAGATTTATACTAATCTCCTCACGACCCAGCAAGTCCTCAATACGGATCTCACGGACTGAACGCTTCATTCCGCCCTCATGGACCTCCTCCATATCAGGAACCACGAGAGGCTTCAAGGAGGCCTGCTCGCAATAATGAATCAAACGATCACGTTCTCGTCGGACGGTCTTTATATTCGGGAAAAGGATACCATCCAAGTTATTTCTGGGGATCAGACGCAACAAGTCATCAATGTCCTCGATCTGGTAAACGGGAAGTTCCGCTATGCGAAGGTTCTTTTTAGCGCTACCAAACGTCAAGAAGCCGATGATGCTATAATTTTGCATGAATACTTGCCGGTTGGGTGATGTGGCTATCATCACGCTATCCTCATCCATACCGAACACCAGTACACGCTTGCGCTTTTTTCCAAGTTGGGACAACACGCTATTATATACATTAATCACGAATACACGTAAGGTGATCAGCAGAACAATCGTCAACATACAATCGGTTATCCCTCCCACCCAATATATAGAGGAATTGAAATCCGCCCTCAAAAGATGAAGCAGTATGAACATGAGGATGGATTTTGTGATGGCGACACCACCAATCCTCCATAGTCCACGTAGCGTGGAATGACGGATCACCCCGTGATAAACCTTGAACGTAAGAAAAGAAAGGATACTGGCCACAAAGGAAGCTATTCCTACCTTTAATACACTAATCCCGCTTATGTATACATGCATGATGGACAATAATCCCAGCACTCCTATCAAAGATACACATAGGGAAATGAAAAGATCCGCACAAAAAATGATCCAGCGGTTGATATACCGCAAATTTACCAGACGCCCCAGCGCTAAACGCCAGCGATTATAACGATATTTCACCTTTTCCATATTTGTTTTATTCATATCTATCTAACTATAATAATAAGCGACCGAACCTCTCAAGTGGTTGGAGTGGTATAAGCTAAAGTAAGAGTCTAGTCTATCGGTTAAAGAAAAAGGGACTCTCCTCGCTACTAGAGATAGCTGACCTCTTGATCGATATCGGCCGCCTAATTCTTATTTTCTAATTGCGACCTAGCGATAATATATTCTTGATTGGAGGCTCTCTTGAACCTCAGAAGTATCTTTAATCAATCTCCATGTCACAATCCATGGACGTGGTTTTTACTTCCGGCATCGGAAAATACCTCACCTCTTCCTTATGCCACTCCTTGTAACCGTCAAGCGTACGAGTAGCGACGGATAACCGACCGTAGTCATTGCCTTCGCGATGGAAAAGATGGTTACGTGTATAGGAACGTAACTCGCCATCTGTCCAAGAGACCATCACGATTGGAAACGGGTACGTGGTGAGGCTTAACGGGGTCACTAAGGTACGGGAAGATATTTGGCGTAACAGGTAAGCTGATTTCTCGAACGCCACCCAATACGGACCCGTACAGTAAAGATGGATGAAGGCACGATTATCCGACTCTCGCTTAAGAATCTCTTTCAAATGGTTTCCTAACAACGAGATAAGGCGTACTCCGGATCTATCCTCTTTTTTACCGTAGTGCGTATCCATCTATGTGTATCATAATAGCTCTAGCAGGTCACGGGTGATATTTACTTTGGCACATCCCAGTAGATCTACACGGATCACAAAGTTAAGATTGCCATCCTCCACTTCCAGCACGTTACCTTCTAGACCATGCAACTTACCGCCGTTAATGCGTACCCTCGCTCCAAGAGGCAGCGGACGGGGATCGATAATGACAGGCTCTTCGGAATCGTCCAGCATCCTACGGAGTTTCACCATCTGCTCATCCGGAATGAAGGCTACGGGGCGTATGCCTCCAGACCGTTCGCCAGCTATGTTTACCATGAAACGTTTGATATAAGGAAGATGCACGATCTCCTTCCTACGCAAGACATCGGTGCAACGGATGAATACAATGGAACGGAAGACGATCCGGTCTACTTGCTTACGCTTGCCGCTTGGCAGAAGACACATCTCTTTTTGGGAGGCTATATAAACCTCATAGTCCTTCTCGCCTTCCGGCTGACTGGCTATGCGCTTTTCCAGCTTGTCACGGCATAGTTTCTCGGACTTGTTGTTGACGATAGCGATGTACCAATGTTTCTGATCAGATTTTCGCCGTAACGGGTTTTCAGGAATGGTTCTTTCAACGCCTACGGCGTCGATACCCTCATGAGGTACCGAATTTACAACCGTTTTTACAACATTCGCTCGCATCTCGTTGATTGCTTAAAAGAGATAGTTTGATATATGCACCATAACCCTTTTTCGCCATGTGAGAAATTAGGCTACTTAGTGAGTAGCGCAAAAGGTGGGAGCTCAGTTGTAGAGACGGAGCATGCTCCGTCTCCCACCGTCTGACAGTAATTTAAAACATCTTTTAGAGGGGATGAGACGGGGTATACCCATCTCTACAAGAATGTATGTTCGATTTTAGGGGGGACGTGATGATTTCGGAAATACGAGGCCATTTCGTCTCTATTGCCATGTCTATACATCAGAAATAAGAACGAATATTTAACGAGAATCCAACTGGAAACACAAACAAACCCTAATGATTGCTTGTGTTTTGTTATTTTTTACTACATTTGCGGCGTGAAACAAACGCTACTCACTAAGTAGCCTCATCCCACTTTCGACACATAATTATAGACACAACCAAAGCAAGTGCTATTCACCTCTGTCATTTTTTCTAAAGAGAAACTTCTCAGATAAATCTGGGTGGTCTTGATGGACTTATGCCCCAATAATTCACTGATCATTTCTATAGGGACATTTTGCTCTTTCAATGCCATGGCAAAGGAATGGCGGATCGTATAAGAGGTAACATCCGATGCTATTCCAGCGGCCTTTTTCAACGCCTTCAAATTTCGATTGAACCGGGATAGGGCCGCATTGTATTCGAGATATGCCTCATAGCCCGTCTTCGTTCCACTCAAAAAAGGGAATAAATAGCCTGAGGCCGGCTTCTTGTCACCCATTAATTCCTTGCGCATCAATTCTGCCGTATCCAAGATTTCCAGTCTCATCGGTGTGCCTGTCTTCTGCCGATTATAGTCCAATATCCCGTTTTTGATATTCCTTTCTTTTAGGTGGGCGAAGTCCACGAACGACATTCCTGCATACTGAAACAACAAACAAACGACCAGTTGTGTTTCCCTTAGCACCTCACTCTCTACCTTCACCGTCATCAACTTATGTTGGTTCTCTAAGGATAGGGATTTCTTGCGCTTACTCTCCACTCCCGTAAAAACTCCTTGGAACAAACCAGGGATATATTCCGCATCACCATCTTCGATCGCCTTATTATAGACGCAACGGATACGACGCATATAAGTGGAAACCGTGTTGCACATGCAGCCTTTCTCCAGCAAATAAGCCTCATATCGGCGAAGATTGGCCTTATTGATATCTGAATAGGAAATGTTCTCTGTTCCACTATACTTTATAAAGGAGTTCAACGCATCCTGATAACTTTTGGCGGAGGAATAACGCTTTTCCTCTCGTAACTGGGACATATACCTTCTCACCCCTTCCACGAATCCTTTCTCATCCATATCTCTCTGTTTTTTAATAATATTTGAAATGAATAGACAAATGTAACCATACTATCTGAATGCAAAAAGAATTACCGAAACACTATCATAATGTTAACTTCTTAAATATATTTCAAACACAGACTTTTTCAAAACAATTGCTTTTAAACCGATTATTATGGAATTTAGTACCCAAAACAGCACATTTTTTAGGATATATCCTAAACTTGTATGTATTTAGTCGGCTTATAATTTCTATTTCCCGGCAGATAACCGACATCTACCCGGCACCTAGTTCGGATTATTCGGCACTTGCTCTAATTTAGCTGGGATCAACTCCTAATCTCAATCTTCTGTACACTGAAAAACGAGACTATATTAGAGCCTTTGCGCTCTAGAACGACAAAAAAATCAATTGATTTTCAAATACCATTAAGGAGGCATTTATTAGTTTTCAGAAACAAGAGATATAATAATTCGGCGGATATTGATAAAAAGAAAGCAAACTGCAAGTATTTTCCTCCATACACTTTCTATTCGCCAGAGCTTAACTACCGGAGAATCGCATATAATAAACACACAGCCTATCCTATCTCAAATACGAGAAGCAGAAGGAGAGAGAAATGACAAATTGACATAATTAAGCCGTATTAATGACTTCTATCGATTGAATACACAATATTAAATTGGCAGAGACTTGCTTGCAGGTGTCGTTTTTTTTCACGAATATTGCAAACTGTTGTTGCAAATCAAACAACCAAATAAACATATTTAGTTTACTAAAGTTAATCTTAAAGAAAGGAGAGCCTATGAAACAGGAGCCATCATGAGTCATATCTAGTAGGGAAACGGGTTGGAAGATATGGCAACATATCCTAGCCAAGCAAGTACCTAAACGCCTTTAAATCAATTAATACTAACACTAAAATATCACAAATGTATGAATGAGATTTGTAAGGGGAATCCTAAACCCCGATTAAACACAAAAACTAAATTGGGCAGAGTCATGAAGTTAACCTCAATCCCGTTATTTGTTTTCACCACTGGTGTATACGCTTCCGTACACTCCCCAAACATGCATGTTAAAAGCGACATCATGATGATAGAGACACCATCAATCGTATCCACCCCTCAACAGAATACCCGTCAGATTACCGGAACCGTGATTGATGCTGCCGGTATGCCGATAATTGGCGCCAATGTGATGGTGAAAGGGACGACAAATGGGACAATAACGGATATAGATGGAAAATTCACGTTGGAAGTGCCTAAAGGTGCTATTTTACAAGTGTCCTATATCGGTTATATGAACCAGGAGATTCCGGTAGGCAATAAATCGGTTTTAAGCATCTCCTTGCAAGAGGACACACAAAAGTTGGATGAGGTGGTAGTGATTGGCTACGGTACGATGAAGAAAAGTGATATCACGGGGGCTATCTCGTCCGTGAGCGAGGAGAAAATCGCTCGTCAAGCAGTGGCCAACGTTTCTACCGCATTGCAAGGTTTGGCTACCGGTGTATCCGTTACTTCCAGCTCCGGTTCTCCGGGTTCCGCCGCCACGATCCGTATCAGAGGTGTCGGTACGGTAAACGACGCAGAACCATTGTTCGTCGTGGATGGGATGCCCGTGACGGATATAAACTACCTGAACACATCGGATATACAGTCTATGGAGGTGCTTAAAGACGCTTCCGCTTCCGCTATTTACGGTTCCCGCGGCGCAAACGGCGTAATCCTTATCACTACGAAAAAAGGCGCCGCCGGAAAAACCACCGTTACGCTCGACGCGTATTGGGGTATGAACAAAATATTGAATAACCTCGATTTGATGTCTGGCCCGGAATGGTACGACTATCAGGAGCAATTGAACACAGTAAGGAGCGTTCCCATCAATTTGGGCCTTGTCAATCGGAATGTTTCCACCAATTGGATGGACGAGATTACACATACAGCCTTTATGCATAACTACAGTGTCGGCATAAGTGGCGGTAAAGAGAATGACTATAAATTCAATCTGGGCTTGAACTATATCAACCAAGATGGAACGATCAAGAAATCTAACTACGAACGGTTCAGTGTCCGTCAAAGTACGGAAAAAACGGTACTCAAAGATCATTTAGTAGTGGGTACCAACGCGTCGATCGCAAGATCTACCGACGCAAGTATTAGTGAACGCAACAATAGCAATGTATACGACTCCGACTATGGTGTCGTAAGTAACGCAATCCGCTTGGATCCGGTAACTCCCGCCCAAAACGCAGACGGTTCATATGGTTACTCTCCTTATATTGACTACTATAACCCATTGGCAAGTATCATGTATCGGGATAATCAACGAGAGAAACTTGCTTTCATCGGCAATATGTATGGGGAATGGCAGATTATAAAAGGTTTGAAGTTCAAGAGCAGTTTCGGAGCGGAAATCAGAAGGGTAGACAATAAAACCTTCTCGCCGGTCTATGAGGTATCCTCAAGCCAAAGAAATTTAGAGAGTAGTTTATCGAAGTCGCAAACCAAAGGGCACTACTATACGTTCGAGAATACCCTTTCGTATGAGAAAACGTTTGCCGAGAAGCACTCCATATCCGCTCTCGTAGGTTATACCAACGAATGGGGTAAGCAGGAAACCTTGAGCGTAAACGCGAGAGATCTTATCGGAGAGTCGGAGAACCTGCATTATGTAGACGCTACTTTGGATAAGAACAAGACCACGGCTAGCAATAGCGCTACGGAATATGGTTTGATGTCTTATCTGGGCCGTATACACTACGATTACAATAACAAATACCTTATTACGGCCACTTTCCGGCGAGACGGCTCCTCTAAGTTCTCTTCCAAGAATCGCTGGGGTAACTTCCCCTCGTTCGCTCTAGGTTGGAGAATCGATAACGAACCGTTCTTCCAGAAATTGAACGCCGAATGGGTTTCCTCCTTAAAACTTCGCGGGGGCTGGGGACAGATCGGAAATCAGAATATTACCAATTATGTGGATCGCAGTTTGCTGTCATTGAGCACGCAATACGGCGCTTTATTCGGAGCGAGGAAGAATGAGACCTTATATCAAGGTATTGCCGTGAGCAGATTGGGCAATCCGGATATTAAATGGGAAACCACGGAATCTCTGAATATCGGCCTTGACGCAAGCTTCTTTAACACCCGCATGGTCTTCAGTTTCGAGTATTATTACAAGACAACGAAGGACATGCTGCTGGCCGCTCCTATGCCTATCTATATGGGATATGCCAGCAACACCTACACCAATATCGGTGAGGCGAACAACCGCGGTATCGAGATGAATCTCGAGTGGAGAGATAAGACCGAAAGCGGTTTCGAATACAACGTGGGAGTAAATATGTCGACCATCCGTAACCGCATGACGAAATTGAATGGTGGCACACCCATCTCCGATGGACCCTTCCGAAATGGAAGCATGTACCTCACCTATACGAATGAAGGCATGCCTATCGGCGCATTCTGGGGCTATAAGACAGACGGGCTTATCCAAACACAGGAACAGCTGAATGCCGTTAAGCGGGCGGATTTCCAGCCTAATGCCGAATTAGGCGATGTATTGTTCGTAGACACGAACGGCGATGGCAAGTTAGACTCGAGTGATAGATGCATGATCGGTAATCCTATTCCGGATATCATATACGGTATCAACATGGGTATGGCGTGGAAAGGTTTCGACCTCAATTTGCAGTTCGGAGGAACGATCGGTAATCAGATATTTAACGCGATGCGTTATTATACCTACTTCCCGAACGATATAACGAACAAGGATAGAGCGTTAATGAACTATTGGACGCCTAACAATACGAATACGGACATCCCTCGCCTGACGGCTACGGACGTAAACGACAATGACCGCTTCTCGGACATGTACGTAGAAAGCGGTACTTATTTTCGCTTGAGAAACGCCCAGCTAGGTTATACCCTGCCTGCTTCTCTCACGCAGCGGATAAAACTACAAAAGGTGCGTTTCTATGTAAGCGGACAGAACTTGTTTACGATATCCAGTTACTCGGGCATGGATCCGGAAGTGGGTCAATCCAGCTCTTTGTCTAGAGGTATAGATTACGGTATCTATCCTCAGAACATTTCATTCACCGGAGGTATTAATGTTACTTTTTAAAATTTATAATGTCATGTTTAAAAACAAATATATCATAGGAATCGCACTAGCGATTTTAACAGGATTCAGCAGTTGCGCGGATTTGGATTTAGCTCCGTTAGGAAGTCCGGAGGCTGGAGAGATATCAGAGGAACGACAAGCATTCTTGCGTCTGACCGCTGTCTATTCTGTCATGAAGGACTTCCGTTACACATGGTCGATGCAATGTTTCGGCGACGTGTTGTCGAATGACGCGACTTACAGCGGTTCTTCGAACGACGCGCAAACCTTCACCTTGCTGGAGAATTATCAGTATCAAGCGGATCATACCGAAATCTTGAACAAATATCGGTATTCTTATCAATGTATCAATAAGGCCAATTTGTTTATACGGGATATGGAAATGGCAGACGATGCCCTATTCTCGAAGTATGACAGGGAACAGATGATCGGTGAAGCCAAGTTTATTCGCGCCTATACTTATTTCGAGCTTGTGAAAACCTTCGGCGGTGTTCCTTGCTATACGGGAGTCTTGGATCTCGATCATGAGAGACTCGGACGTGCGTCTGTCGAGGAGGTATACGCGGTTATCGAGCAAGACTTGAACGACGCGGTTAGCGTATTACCTAAGAAAAGTGAGGTGGCTAACTACGAGTCAAGCTATGCGGGAAGGATTACCAAAGGCGCGGCCATCGCTATGCAAACACGTATTTACCTATATGAGAAAAAATACGATGAGGTAAAAAAGGCATTCGAGAAATTCCAGAATGAGTGCGGGGGCGAGTATAGCTTGGTCGCTCCGGAGGATTACGCTTGGCAGTTTTCGCTGGACGGCGAGCACTGTTCCTCTTCAATCCTTGAAGTAAATATGTATACCTCCACGACCCAAAGCGGATATGGCGTTAATAACGGCAACCGCCACGTGCTGATGTCTATGCCCCGAAATATGACGATCGGCTTCGGCTGCGCGCAACCTACACAGGCCTTGGCGGACGCTTATGATGCAGAGGGGGATGTCATACGAAAAAAGACTACTCTCCTTTCCACGGAAGAGGCTATAGAGATCGAGACCGCGGCCAAAGGTGATGTGGCACCCGTCACGGACGACCGAACCGGTTGGTACAATCGCAAATTATATCTCGCGCCCGGACAAAGAGAGGAGAACCGAGGGAATAACCAACCCACGAACCTTAGGCTTATCCGCCTCGCGGAGGTATATTTGAACTATGCCGAGGCTTGTTATTTCAGCGGCGATATCGCTAATGCGCAAAAGTATCTGAATGAGGTAAGAAGTCATGTCAACTTGGCTCCTAAGAACCATACAGGAAACCTATTGTTTGAAGACATCATGAACGAGCGTCATCTGGAGTTTGGAATGGAAGGCTTCCGGTTCTTCGACGTGGTACGTGTAGGATGGGGCGAGAAAGTATTTAACGGAACCAAGAAGGCGGAATTTGGAGCCAAGACTCCTTTCAGCGCCGGTGCGGAAGTATTGCCTATACCTCAAACCGAGATTGATATAAGTGACGGTTTAATAACTAATTAATAAGGAAATAACAATTCGCAAAAATCATAATAGTATGAATAGGAATTTAGTATTGCTCGGAATCTGTCTCTTGGCCGTATCGTTCGTTGGAGAGGCCTTTGGACAGAAGAAAAAACCTCGTATCGGTATTGCCGGTATACAGATAGAAAACAGCGTGTTCGTCCCGAATAGGCAGCCGCTCGTAGGACACCCCGTAAGAATGCCGGACTATCTCAGCCCAGACTCCGCAATGGGGCAGGCGGCCACTTGGCTTCCCACGCAGATCGGCTACGGCGGTGGAAGAGGCCCCGTGACAAAAGAATCGTACGACGCATTCGTGGAAAAAACACTGGAGATGATCAAGGCCAATATGCCATATGACGCTTTCTGGTTTTACAACCACGGAGCTTGTAGCGTGGAAGGCGTAGCCGATCCTGAGGGCGAATTCATGGAGAAAGTACGTAGCTTGATCGGAAACGATGTCTTGACTACCACCACGATGGACCTTCACGGAAATACGTCTTGGCTGGTAGCTCTCAATTCCGACTTGATCACGACCTATCGCCAAGCACCACACGCGGATTCCCGGGAATCGCATCGGCGAGGGGTCGTCAATTTGTTAGAACGTCTTGAGTCGGGGAAAGGGCGTCCGGCATACAAGGCATGGGTCGCTGTACCGGTCTTGGTATCCGGCGAATGGTCGAGTACCCGCGTCGAGCCCGCTAAATCGTTGTACGCATTGGTTCCCGAGGTTGAAGCCATGCCCGGAGTGATAGACGCAGGGATCTGGATCGGTTATGTTTGGGGAGACAACCCACGGAACCAAGGAACCGTGATGGTTTACGGTGACGATGAGGAACAGGTTAAAGCCGGGGCGAAGAAACTCGCCCGGAAATTCTGGGATGTCCGTAAGCAATTCTCGCTGGAAGCTCCGGGATATTCGCTCGAGAAATGTATTGATCTGGCAGTAGCAAGCAAAAAGAAGCCTTTCTTTATCAGTGATATGGGAGATAACCCCGGCGGAGGCGGCTCGGGTGAGGTCACTTGGACTTTAGCGAGACTCTTGAAACGTCCGGAATTCCAGAACGATAAGGGGAAAAGTGTTCTTTATTGCTCCATCCCGGGAGAAGAAGTGGTTAAGCAGGCACGTGAGGTCGGCGTAGGCGGACACGTAGAAGGCATGGTAGGTGCCATGGTCGATAATTCCTACGAAGGTCCCGTGAAATTGTCGGGTACCGTGGTTTATGTCAGCCCGGAAGAAGACAAGAACGCGGAATCGTGGAGACGGAAAAGGGATATCGCCATCGTAAAGACCGGAAGCGTTTATGTGGTAGTAGGCACATCGTCTCCCACTCCAAACCTAGAGGGTTCAGGAATTGACCCGAAGGAAATGGATATCGTAATGGTTAAACAAGGTTACCTTGTAACTCAATGGTACAATATACAAGCGGATTGGGTGATGGCTTTTACAAGAGGAGGTGTGGATCAGGACTTCAAGAAGCTTCCCTATAAGAATATCGTGAGGCCGATGTTCCCGATCGATCCAGACATGGCTGATCCGGAATTGAACGTTATCATGGTTCCTTCCGCCAAGCATTACTATGGCAGATAATGGAATTGCCTTTTTACTGCAATGTCTATGCAGCATCACCGCGGCCCGAGTCGCGGTGATGCTAAATAAACTATCCTATATTCCTACTCAATAACTTCCGGGCTTGCTCCTCCGTCAGATTCCGGCGGTTCGCATAATCTTTCAGTTGCTCCTCATCGATAGAACCGATCATGAAATATTGAGAAGAGGGATGGGCGATGTAGATTCCACTGACCGAAGCCGTAGGATACATGGCACCGTTCTCGGTGAGGGAAACACCGATCCGCGACATATCGAGCCATCCATCCAACGTGAAATTCAACAGTTGATCCGGTAGGGAAGGGTAACCGATAGCCGGACGGATTCCTTGGTATTTCACCTTGTAAAGATCCGGGATAGACAAGGATTCGTCTTTAGCATATCCCCAATATTCTTTACGTACTTTCTCATGAAGATATTCGGCTGTAGCTTCCGCTAGGCGATCGGTCAAGGTTTGCAGCAACATTGAATTATAGGTATCACCTTCTCGCTCGAATTCATCCTTCAACTCATCCGCGCCGGCTCCTGCCGTAACCACAAAGGCTCCCACATAGTCGGTCCGCCCCTCGGAAACCGGCAATACATAATCGGAAAGACATTTGTAGATATCTTCCTCCTTTTTCGCTTGCTGCCGTAATAAAGGTAAAGCGGTATTCCCCATCCGGATCGTATCTCCTTCGCTATTCGCGGGGAAAAATCCGTAAATCGCCTTACAATACTCCGCTTTCATGCCGACCAACCGATTCAACAGCCGGACAGCGTCCTTATGCAATTGCATCGCCTCAGCGGCTTTCGCACGATCCTTTTCCGGAAAACTTGCCAGCCAAGAGGCACGACAAGAGTCGCAACCATGTATCTGGGAGATCTCCGAGAAACGGCCATTCAATTTCCATGCGCTAAAGAAGAAAGTCCAGTGGATATAAGGGATCACCTCTTCCAAAGGGATATAAGGGATAACATGTACTCCCATCCGGGCTGGAACAACCGGTGTATACCCGGTCCAATCTATTTCAATCGGATGCTTACGAGCCTCAGAAAGAGAAACCAAGACTTCCTTCTTCTGCCCTAAAGAGGCACGCAAGGCTTCTTGTTCTTGTTCCAACTCCCTAATATAAGCGTCACGGGTATCCGGATTCAATAGTTTGGCGGCGATCAACGGATTCTGTGAGGCATCCAACACGTGGATCACCGGATAATCATAATGCGGAGCGATCTTCACCGCCGTATGCAGTTTGGAGGTCGTAGCGCCACCCACCATCATAGGAATCGTAAGTCCCGCTTTCTGCATCTCGTCCGCAACATGCGCCATCTCTTCTAAAGAAGGGGTTATCAGGCCGGATAAGCAAACCAGATCCGGTTTCTCCTCAATCGCTTTCTTTATGATCACATCTGCGGGAACCATTACCCCTAAATCAATCACCTCGTAGTTATTACAAGACAATACGATAGAGACGATATTCTTACCGATATCATGTACATCCCCTTTTACCGTAGCGAAAATCACCTTACCGGCCTTCGCCGAGCCGGAGGCTTTCTTCTCGGCCTCAATAGCGGGTTGCAAAATAGCCACGGCTTTTTTCATCGTACGCGCGGTCTTCACGACTTGAGGGAGGAACATCTTCCCGGCACCGAATAATTCGCCGACCTTATTCATTCCGCTCATTAACGGACCGTCAATTATATCCACGGCATGCGGATAAATCCGCAAGGCTTCTTGTAAATCATCCTCCAAATAGTCTCCTATCCCTTTAATTAAGGCATGCACCAAACGCTCCTTCAATGAAAGCTCACGCCAAGCCTCATGCTTCTCCGGAGTTTCTCCGGAAGTTTGTACATGTAAATTTTGAGCATAAGTAATTAACTCCTCGGCAGCTTCCAGACGGCGTGCCAAGATCACGTCTTCCAACAAGGTACGGAACTCCGGCTCTATATCCTCATAAAGTACGGAGGTAGACGGATTCACGATACCCATATCCATCCCCTTCCCAATCGCATGATATAGAAATACGGAATGCATAGCCTCGCGTACATGATTGTTCCCTCGGAAAGAGAAAGATAAATTACTTACACCACCACTCACCTTCGCACCCGGCAAGTTCTTCTTGATCCATTCAACGGCACGGATAAACGCCAGACCATAGCCATTATGTTCCTCCATACCGGTAGCGATCGCCAATACGTTCGGGTCAAAAATAATATCTTGGGGATTGAAATCGATCTTCTCGATCAATAGGCGATAGGCCCGTTCGCAAATCTCAATCTTTCTTTCATAGGTATCCGCCTGTCCTTTCTCGTCGAAAGCCATCACGACCGCAGCCGCACCCAGCTGCTTTATACGGGCGGCATGTTTAAGGAAGACCTCCTCTCCTTCTTTCAAGGAGATGGAATTCACGATGCTCTTTCCTTGCACGCACATCAAGCCTTCCTCGATCACTTCCCATTTGGAAGAATCGATCATGACGGGTACACGGGCAATATCCGGTTCGGAGGCGATCAAGTTTAAGAATGTCTTCATTTCTTTCACGGCATCCAACATACCATCGTCCATATTGATATCGATCACTTGGGCGCCATCCTCCACTTGCTTACGAGCGATCGTCAACGCTTCCTCATAACTGCCTTCTTTTATCAAGCGTAAGAATTTCCGAGAACCGGCCACATTACAACGCTCTCCCACGTTCACGAAATTATTCTCCGGTTTCACCTCCAGCAGTTCCAAGCCCGACAGCCACAGGCAATCCGGTTTTAAAGCCGGGATATGCGGTTTAGCTCCTTTCACCAACTCCGGATACCGGGAGATATGCGCCGGAGTCGTTCCGCAACAGCCTCCGATAATGTTCACCAATCCCTCTTCCACAAAAGGCTTCACATGTTGGGCCATTTTATCCGGCGTCTCGTCATAGGTACCAAAACTATTCGGCAATCCGGCGTTCGGATAAGCACTGATATAATAGGGGGCATACTTCGCCAACTCTTGTAAATAGGGCTTCATATCCTCTGCTCCGAAAGAGCAGTTTAAGCCAACCGAAACAATATGTGTATGCTGTATGGAAGCCAAGAAGGCCAATAAAGTCTGTCCGGAAAATGTTCGTCCACCTTGTGCGGACAAAGTCAAAGACAACATAATCGGCAGGTCTTTTTCTTTCTCTTTCAACACGACCTCAGCCGCTTCCAATCCCGCTTTTACGTTCAACGTATCGAAAGTAGTCTCGAAAAGGATGATATCCACCCCGCCGTCAACAAGTCCCTCGACTTGCTCCTTGTAGGCATTATACAAATCTTTGTAAGTTACGGCACGATAAGCGGGATCGCTTACATCCGGACTCATAGAAGCTGTCTTATTAGTAGGACCGATCGATCCGGCCACGAAAATCGTACGATCCGGATGCTCTGCCATATAGGTATCCGCCACTTCCCTCGACAATCGTCCGGCGGCCAGATTTATCTCACGTACATAGGCCTCCATCGCATAATCTGCCATGGAAATAGCATTCGCGTTAAACGTATTCGTAGCGAAGATATCCGCTCCCGCATCCAAATACTGACGATGAATAGACTGGATTACATCCGGGCGGGTGATACACAATAAATCATTGTTCCCCTTCAACTGTCCCGGAAAATCGGCGAAACGTTCGCCTCGGTAATCTTGTTCGTTTAGTTTGAAACTTTGGATCATGGTACCCATACCACCATCCAAGATCAAAATGCGCTCATTCAAGAGTCGCAGAAATCGTTCCTTATTCATAAATATGTTTTACCTTTCTTGCGTACATATAACTATATCCCCGGAGGATCCATACCACAGCGATGGCGAAAAGCAGACGGGTAGGCACCACCCAAAGAACGGGTACCCCTATCGCAGCAAAGATGATCGTATCTTCCAACAGGGAATGGCACACGGCCAAATGATGGTTCAGCAAGTTGCCGTCACCGTAAGACAACTTCCTCTGCTCCATTTGCTCTACCATAATAGCCCCGCCATAAGCCAGTCCGACCACATTACCTACCAACCACAAAAAAGCGGCATCTTGAGGCAAGCCAAATAATCGCATCAGCGGAGAAAAGACCGAGGACAATCCTTTCATTAGATTAAACTCTTCCAATATATAATGAAGGATCATTAAAGCCGTAACAATTATCAAAATAGAAATCACCACCTTCATCGAGCTGGTAAACCAAAGTACGAATACTTCCAACCAATTATCGCATACAGCCGCGCTTTGAGCGATCCCGACCTGTCCCCATCCTTCATGGGGCATTACCCAATTCAAAGAAAAGGCGATCACGAAACTCATGATCAAACGGAGCAGCGTCATCTCCCAGAAAGAAGACCCGGTCTTTGCCTGTACGGAGGACTCTACCATTAGATTATGGGAAGTAAGGCACATCAATGCCAATATCGTAGCTTCACGGACTCCTAAAGACATCGAGGTGATCAAAGCGATCGGAGCATATAATGGGGAGAATATACTGGTTATAAAAACAATGGCTGTCTCCCCCGGCAGACCCACCAACGAGAACACGGGCACTAACCAATCCGAGATCTGACTTAATATTCCGGAATATTGCAATATACGGACCAATAAAGAAATAGGCAAAATAATCTTTAGCAGCCATAAACACGTCTTGCCTGCTTTAGGCAGAGCTTTCAGGATACATCCCCAAACCCTACCGATCACGCCTTGCCCTGTTTCCATCTCGACTTATCGTTTGAAAGCCCGATCCATCTCCCGTCGGTCGTCACGTTCCCGGATGGAGTCTCGCTTATCATATTCCTTTTTACCTCGTGCGATCGCGACGACTACTTTCGCCAATCCTTTCTCATTGATAAACAAACGAGTGGGAACGATCGTAAAACCACTAGCACGAACCGCACCCTCGATCTTGCGTAATTCCTTTTTGGTAAGAAGTAATTTCCGGTCCCGCCGTGCGTTGTGATTATTGTACGTACCGTAAAAATATTCGGCGATGTACATATTCTTCACCCACAGTTCCCCTTTTTCCACGATACAAAACGTATCTACCAAACTCGCCTTCCCTAAACGGATCGATTTAATCTCCGTTCCGGTCAGTACGATCCCGGCCGTAAAAGTGTCGAGCAACTCGTAATCGAACGTCGCCCGCTTATTCTTTATCTGTATGTTATTACTAATCTTCTCTTTCATCTTGTGTTATTCTGTCAAAAACTCAAACCGGGCATCAGCATCGATAACAAAATCTCGATAACTGCCGGAGTCAGTAATATAATGGCGGTTGTAAATCCTACGAACTTCAGACGGATCTTCTCCTCGACTCCCATATACGGACCAGCGCCTTCCCAAACAATATAGAATGTATAAAGGATAAATATCCGCAAGAAGAAAAACTCGGGAAGCAACATCAATACGATATTCAAAGCGAACATCAACGACGAGGAATACCCGACGAAGCGCAACCACAGTTTCAAATCCTTCTCCCGTTTAAATATACCTTGCCATATCTCGTTCATCAGATAAGCCCCGAGGTAAAAACCACCGAATGAGGACACCAATGTCCGGATAGACGACTTCAAGGCCAGCTCTAAATCAAACTCCTTCCGCGTAAACAATACGCCCAGAAAAGCCGCGACGGTAACGAAGCCGATCAAAGGATACACGAATCGGGATAAGAACTCCTCCTGCTTCTCTCCTTTTTTCGCTAACAAGACCCACGCCTTCGCCGGCTGTGAGATGATAGCGATTACCCACCTAAATATCTCCTTATACATCTCTGTTTACTTTTAAATAGCAAAAGTATATATTTAATTCGTAAAACGCAACGTAAATACGTCGGTAGCCCCCCAAACACATGCGGTTGTATCCGCATTATAGCGTTCGGCATAATTTATTTTAAAATTTATCACATTTTGCCCCTCACTACTCTCTATCGCTTTGGCTTGGTCCAAAAACTTATCGATCGTAAAAGCGGTCGTATTCACCCATTTCGTGGAATCGCCGGTACCTCCCTCTTGGGTTACCCGAAGGTATAGGTTATAGACCCGTTGTCCGGTGCTGTCTTCTTCCACCTCCTGATCAGGGTTATAGGATAAATTGAAAATATCCTTTTGGTCTACCTGATGATTTACATGTTGGGTTTGCAAGAAGAAACGTCCTTCCAAATAAATACTTTTCTTAAAGTCCAGCGTAACCAGACGCTCCTTGTCCAATACAACCGTAGTATCAGTCAATGTCTCATGCAAAGGCCATACAGCGACCGAATCATACTTATAAATCTCAGCGTTGTAAACACCATTGCCCAATTCCTCGCTAAAATTCGTCTTGAAATCAACCACACAGCAATCGCCATCTTTCAAATCCGTCCGATTCTCAAACTCAGAGGAAGAGACGATAAAGATCTCCCCTTGATCATCCGCCGTGTAGATACATCGCATAGGATTCTCACGTATCACTCCTACTCGATGATAATTGATGGAATTACTTCCATCCCCCATACAAGAGGTCATTAAGAAAAACAAGGATAAAAATAAGCCGTATAAAATTCGCATTCTCATCTTCTTTAGTTTATAAGTAAAGGATCTGTTACTCCCCATGTAAACTGGGTACTATCTTTCGGATTAATTTGATCGATATAATGAATCCGAACATACATATCCGCATCACGTCCACCTTGTTCTCGCATATCTTTGATAAAGTTCCCCAGATTAAAGGCATTGATAACCGCGATAGCCTCCTCTGCCTTATCCTCCGGCTTTCCGGTCGTAGCGGCAGCCCGTAAATATAAGGAATAAATTGATTTCCGATTTTCCACAACAGCTTCCTGAGCCGGATCGTAAGTCAATTGCCAATTTAAAGTCCGATCTTTTGTCGTCCAACAAGCAGAGGGCAGAAATAAATAGTCTTCTAATTCAATGTATAAAACAGAGTCATTGGGGTTGACCGCAAGTACCGGTTGCTCATTAGTCAATAATTTATGCGTATCCGTAAGAGGGCTCTCAGCGTTTTGCTGGTTAACAGCGGTTTCCCCTTGTATCGTCACCGTATAATACCCTTTTTGTTCCGCATTCGTATTTTCCGGTAAGCTAGGATCATAATCAAAGCTCACCAACAAGCATTTACCCTCTGAGTATGAGCTCAGCTTCGTCGAATAGATCCAACCGAACCGGGTATTAGCCATCATCAACGCACTATCTCCATGTTGACGAACCACCGCGGCGGTCGTTCCCGGATTATAGACGTTATTTATGTCTTTTAGGCAAGAAGTAAACAGACTCATGATAACCGCCACCCAGACAAAACCTATTAAATTCTTGTATCTCATTTCACAATACTCCTCTTAAAGTACGCAAAGATACGATCTTTACCCATATACATAAAAAAAACGGCAAAAAAATAGGGCGTATCGATAATCTTCTTATCGGTACGCCCTCAACTTCTATACTAATTTCTTTATGAGTTTTTCACGACTTGGAATAGAACGGTATAAGAAGCCCATTTCAAATCCGTACTATCTTTTTCATTAATCGTATTTAGATAATTGACCTTAAGATTAAAAGACTTTGAATCTTTATTAGCCTCAGCGCTATTCACAGACTCCAATACAGACTTAACATTAAACGCACGGACTTCTCCTATAGATGATGCCGCAGAACCTGTTCCATCCGCTACTTTAGCGACACGCAAGAACAAGTCATATGTCGGGACATTATCCACCATAGTAGGCTCCTTTGAACGATCCCAATATAAAGTATAAGAATTTTTCTGATCCTTAAACATATCCATTGTTATAAAGAAGAATAAATAACCGTCTACATACACCCCATAGTCGCCATTGCTAAATAGGTTTTTTACAGGTATCTCATTCTGAAGTAAGCTGGCCGAATCTGGCACATTATAAAAGACTGGCTGTCCTTTTGTTATCTCATCTGCCACAGAGATTGTCGCTGTTAAATAACCATTTGTCGCCGCATTCGCATTCTCCGGAGAATTTAGGTCTAATTCATAGTTGATCAAGTAACAAGCTCCGTCAACTACTTGTGCCGATAAAGACGGAGAGTATAATGCTCCCATATTTGTATTCAGTACCGTTTTATATGTCTTTTCAGAAAGACCTGCGACACCAAAGCCGGCACGAGTCACCGTATTATTCGATTCTCCAAGACAAGAGGTCAACAACAATAATGACGCAGCCGCCGCTGCTCCAATTAATTTAAATGCTTTCATAATTCAATTTTTCTATTTTTAAGTATTTGTATTTACACTGTTAATCTATCGAGTATTAAAAACCAAAACGAAATCCGAACTGAAGGCTCATGTTAAACGGCTTCTCCGAATGGATGGTTTCGATCTCGCTACCATTATCAAAATAATAGCTGGCTCCCACCTCAGCGAAAGCGCTTACGAAACGGATAATCGGATAACTTACACCCGCACGGGCATTTACAGACCATAGCCATTCTTTCATTCGAATATGTTCACTTTGCTTTGCGATCTCTACCTCATCCGAGAATAATTTCATTCTACGTTTGCCAGCGACATTCACTTCCGCCATACCTCCGGCTGAGGCGTAAAACATAAAACGATTCCATTCCGCGATCTTATAAGTCAATGATAATGGAATTCCTATAAAATGCAATCGCTGATCATTCTCTATATGATACGTATTATTCGTACTCCACTCCGATCTTAAGTAAGAATAAGTTAATCCAGTCTGCAAAGAAAAACGATTATTCAAATAACGACTAATTGAGATACCCACCCCAATAGGCGTCTTATGATGAATATCCGTCTTAGCAGGATCTTTCTTCTCCGCATCGAACGAATTTAAGCTCATCAGATTCTCACTCTTAAGCACGCTGCTATTCGTCACATACTGAGGGACCAGATTATCAGCGCCCATAGAAAGACCTCCACCTCCCATACCGAACCCCCATTTCCGAGACGCGGTCTTCTCCAGCTTCTTTTTAGTAACAGGAGTAGCATCCGCGACAAGCACGTCGTTCTTGAGAACAACTACCTCATCATTCTTCCTTTCAGCCTCCGGTTCAACGGTATCTTTCTCATTCGCCGATCTATCAGCAGGCATTACCTCCGACTCAGAAACAGGCCGATCCTCCGTACTCTCTACATTTCGCCGGAACGCTGCCATCCTAGCCTTAGCTCCCACTTTAACCGCTCCAGATGCCGCTTTTGCCTTCACGACCGCAGCAGCAGGAATAGTCGCTAATACGGGCGCTTGCTCCATCGTTTTCTCTATCGGAACAACCGGGGTATCCACGGATGTCGACTCTTGTGAAGACTGTATTTCTTGGGCGATAGGTAGATCTTCCATCTCCCTGTCATATAAATAGATACCACCCGATACGACCAATAAGGAGATCACGGCGGCGGCAACCCAGTAGCGAAGCGTACGACGCAAAGGAACCGGAGCCTTTCCGGGCAATCGATCGGCTATAGCCTCCCAGTCGCCGGGTAGCGTATCCATCTCGAAATCCTCTAGCTTCGACCGGATCGCATCATCCCATATATCTCTTTCCTTTTTACTCATCTTATCTCAATACAATGCGTTAATTCTACGTTGTAATAACTGCTTGGCACGGGTATATTGTGAACGGGAAGTACTCTCTGTTATGTTCAACATCTCACTGATCTCCTTATGAGAATATCCCTCTATCGCGAACATATTGAATACGGTACGGAAGCCAACCGGCAACTCCTTCACTAGATTCATCAACTCAGCCGCCGACATGTCCGAGATAGCCGAACTATCGGGTTGAATCAGTTCCGCCGTATTGTCAAGATCGGTCGCTTCACGCAACACATCCGACTTTCGCAGATATTCCAACGCACAATTAACAAAGATCTTCCGCATCCACCCCTCGAATGAACCACTCCCTGTATAGGAATCCATACTGGTAAAGATTTTCACGAAGCCATCCTGCAACAAATCACGAGCCGTTTCCCTGTCGTTCACATAACGAAGGCAAACTCCCATCATTTTTCGGGAATACGCATCATAAAGCTCTTTTTGAGCTCGTCTCTCCCCCTTCCGACAACCCTCTATCAGTTGTAGCTCATTCATTCAGTCGTGCCTTGAACGTCTCCCTTCTGGAGACTGTACAATATTAGGATGTAAATAATTAAACAAACGCTGCATTCCGTAGAAAAATTATTTCATAAACAGGGCGGACACTCCGGCCCGCCCTCACGGAACATCTGCAAAGATAAGATGTTCTTATGAATTTCCATGTTAATGAGCGTGAGTATGCTCACTTTTTTTCGCCGGAGGTACCGGACAACCGGCGCCATTATCTACCGGAACCGCTTCCATACCGATCTTTTTGAATGCCGCGGCCAAGCGGGTCTTCGAAGTCTTATCTGTCTTGTAAGTCACAATGGCCGTACGGGTGGTCAGATCGCATTTCAAGTCGGTCACTCCTTTCTCGAAAGCGATATTTTTCTCGATCTTCTTGATGCAGTGATCACAATCCATCGCCTCGATAAAGAATGTCACGGAGTCCTTTTTCTTTTTCGCGTCTTGGGCGAACGTTATCGATACCGTACATACAGTACAAAGCAGTAACATAATTAATCGTTTCATAATCAATCATTTTTTAATATTAATAGTTCTAATTATCCATTCATATCTACCCAAAGAAAAGCACCACTATAGGCATCGGGCTACACGTATATAGGCGTAGGGCCACACCAGTATACGCATAGACCTACACGTATATACGTGCGGGCTTATACGTATATACGTGTCAATCCCTGCTTATATTAAAGCGGATACCCGCATAAATTTTCCGTCCATGCACCGGTCCCCACACCATAGATCCATCGAAGTTATCCCCTCTGGGATTGCCGGCATCGATAATCGGATTCGGTTGTTTGTAATTAAACAGGTTCTCCGCTCCCACGTAAACAGACCATTGACGGAAATATTTCGTAATCTGCGCATTGACTACCGTATAAGCCTTAAAATTCGGCTCCCATAACGGATTAGACGCATCCGGTGTCGGCATACGGCCGCCTCCATTAAACTGGCCGGTCAAATCAAACTGCCATTTTTTCAACGGGGTTTGATAAGAAGCGGTCAATAAACCTTTATAATCACTAACCAACGGCTTTTTCAATCGATGCGTCACACCCTCCTCATTCCGGTAATCGGTCTTCGCGTCCGTATAACGATAAGCGGCCGTTAACGTAAATCCCCGGAAAAAAGGATAGGAAGCCTCCACTTGGAAGCTATTCGAATAGGAACGCCCATCCAGATTGTAGAAACGAACCGCATGGGGATCGCTATCCATATCCACCACGATTTGCTTCAAGAAATCGGTATAATACCATTCCCCGCTCAAGCTCAGTTCCTTCCCGAACAAAGGTATATAAAATGACAGATTCAGACCAGTATTCCATGCTTCTTCTTGATCCAGATTGTCGGCGATATACATTTTTCGACTACTGGATAACAAAAAGTTGTTCTCTGCCAGCACATTCGCTGTCCGAAATCCTTTACCTGCCGAAGCCCGGATATGGAACCAGTCAAAAGGATTAAATTTAATATGTACACGAGGGGTTACAAAGAAATCATACAACGTACTATAATCCGCACGTACACCCGCCAATAAGATCAGTTTATCATTCAGATTGAACGTATATTGGGCATAAGCTCCCGGCACGACTTCCGTACGGTCATAGGCATGACGGACCGACTCTCCTCCCGCATATTGAACCAGATTCTCGTCGAAACCATCATAGTTCATACTTAATCCGGTACTCAAGCTATGCATCGGCGTAAACTCCTTTTCATACAGCAAACTGGCATATACATTATTCTGATATACATTATAGGGCATACGGTCATATCTTGATTTTTGCTCATGATAAGAACCGGAAAGTATCAATGCCACGCTCTCTACCTTCTCCTTATCGATAATATAGGCCTGCTTCGTAAACAATTCGGCCCGGTTGGTATTTAAATGAATCCGATACGGGTCGGTAAAATCATGGTGTTTCGTATCCTGCCCACCGGTACGGCTCTCATGCAGATAGCGAACTCCGTATTGAGCCACGTATTTATCCAATTTATGATACCAACGGTTCATTACGTTCACCTGTTCCCTTAGCGGCGTATCGAGAAAACCATCGTCATTACCGTCATGTTGCATTTTATCATTCGAGTAGTGTACCAATAAACCGGTAGAGAGCTTGTCGTTGATATGCCAAGAAGCATCCGCATTCCCTTCATAACGTCCGGCATCACTAGCGAACACATTAGCAGAGAAAATATCTGCCGTAGGGGGCTTCTTGAATTCCACGTTGATTTGTCCGGCCAACGCCTCATACCCATTCTTAACCGAAGAGGTTCCTTTAGACACTTGAATGCTCTCCATCCAAGCTCCCGGAACATAATCCAAGCCATATAAGGAAGCGGCCCCCCGGAAATTCGGGTAATTCTCGGTCAACATTTGTACGTAGGTTCCCGCCAATCCCAATAACTTAATCTGCCGGGCACCTGTAGCCGCGTCCGAGTACGATACATCGACAGACGGATTTGTCTCAAAGCTCTCCGCCAGATTACAGCAGGCCGCACGGCAAATCTCATCGTACGTAATTTTCTGAGTTTGCAATACGCTTGTACGGGAAGCGATGGTTCCCATCTTGCGCTCACTAACCACGACCTCATCCAAGGCGATCTCACCTTTTAAGATAATCTGCATAGCATCGTCCTTCTCATCCACAGGGGTGACCTCAGTCATATAACCGATATAGCTAACCACCAGATTCTTGGAGTCACCTTTTCGTTCTAACTCGAAATTTCCATCCACATCGGACGTGGTTCCATTTTGGGTTCCTTCCCAATATACATTTGCCCCGATAATAGGTTGTTTGTTTTCATCACATACACGTCCTTTCACTTTCTTGCCGGAATCCTCGGCCCAAGTCAAAGTAAAAGTCAAACAGAACAGTAAAAATATCAGATATAATTGTCTTAACATGATAGTTGTTATTTGATTGAATCGTTAAATACAGTTTCCGCAGGGATAGAGCATTCCCTACCTTAAAACCAAAGGGTATTCAGCGAGCAGCTTCCACCCTCACGAATACAATCAAATCAAAAGCGTAGTCAATAAAGAAAGGTACACACGAGGACAGGCTACGGGAGAACCTGTCACCCTAATCTCATAATAATCAGCAAATAAGGAAGCGATTTGTAAACTCTCGAAAATAGAGGAGAAGAGCAAATCATGTACGACTGGCTGCAGATCCGGCACTTGTATATTTACAGAATTCCAATCAAAATCAACCCGTTCAATGCCACAGCCGTTCATGCCACAACACTCCACCGTATTATTCGCAAGCTTATCACGACTATGATCATGTCCATGAATCTCACAGCACTTAGCTTCCAATAAAGCCTCCACTCCCTCTTTCTCACAAACGCCACAACAATAAGATACGAAATTAACCCCCGCTCCCCCATAAAAGATTAAGGAAGCAAGAACTACAAGAAACAAGGATGTGGCAAATCGTCTCATATGCCGCAAAAATAAGCAAAAAAACTCGAAATCAAAATACCCCCTTTACTTGATAAATTTAGACAGGTAATAATAGGTATCCGGAGAAGGTTCACTCTCTATCCGGTAACGGGTGGAAGCCGTTACGGAAAATGTATACCCACGTTCAGACTCCACATCGATAGGAAGAAAAAGCTCGTTGCCATAAATATTCGTAGCTAATATGGATTTTGCCGAAGCCGTGTCGATCGAATCCGTCAATGAATAATAAACGGTATAAGTTAAATCCTGCTTTTCCGACACAGGTTTCTGCCAAGTTAAATGCAACTCATCGTCCAAACGTTCCACTTTGATGCCCTCCGGAGCGGCAGGTACCGAATCATTCAGCCAAGTCAACGGAGGCAATTGGGCTGGATATTTATAGTAATTGTCTCTCAACTCTTTATAGAGTCCTTTATCATTATACAGGACATTTCCACAACGAAAGAACGCACAGCCGGCTCCTCCGTAATAACGACTATAATCGATCTGGTCAGTTATATCATTCACGGCCCAGTCCGCCTCGCTCTTGTCCATTCGATAAGCTCCCAAGCCGGGTACGACCAAACGCCCGTTACAATTATCCACCCAATTATCCACGAAAGGAAAGAAATTCTTATGCAGGTAATACATCATCGGAACAATCATATCTTGTTTACCTTGTTGCATCCACATCTTAGGGTCTTGGAAGACACTTTCGTAAGCGGTCCAACCCGCATTAGGTACCCGTTCAATACGATTATATTTCCCGAGTGGCGAACTGCTAACCTGTACCCAAGGTTTCGTTTGCTTTACCCAATCGTAAATACGATAAACCATCCGGTTGATATTCTCCCTACGCCAGTCTGCCAGAGACTTTTTCTTGCCGGATTTATTATACAGCGCTTTATCCGGGAATTTTTTCGCCTCTTCCGGATAGCGGATATAATCAAAATGGATGCCATCTATATCGTAACCATTCACGATCTCCTTGACTAAGGATAAGATATAATCAGCGGTCTCCGGTACGCCGGGGTCCAAATACCACTCTCCATTATGCCGTTTGCAGAGTTTTGGTTTCTTTTTAACCACGGAAAGCTTTCCTTGCTCCTTCACGCTTTTTTCTGTTCCTAACGGGAAAGTCACGAACCACGCATGGCATTCCATTCCCCGTTTATGGCATTCATCAACGACAAAAGCGAGCGGATCATATCCCGGTAATTCTCCATACTTACCGGAGAATGTCTTACTGGCCGGTTCGATAACCGAACGATACATCACGTCTCCCCGCAAGCGAGCCTGAATGAAGACCATATTAAAATTCGCTTCTTGAAGCCGGTCCAAGATATCAAGCAATGCCTGTTGCTGGGCTTTTCGTCCCGCCTCGGTAGTAGCCGGTTTATGAGGCCAATCCAGACCATAAACCGTAGTCAACCAAACCGCACGAATTTCCTTTTTGGGAGGCTCCACCGCATGTAACAGACAAAAAGCGGGCAGAGCCAGCGACAGGATAAGCAACAGACAAAACTTTCTCATCATTGTATAATACCTTATTGAGCCCGCGAATGTAGTATTTTTTGAGTCTCTTCCGGTAAATCAGTCGTAATAAAATCGACTCCCATATCGATCATCCCTTCCATTAATTTAGGGTCATCTACGGTCCAGACATTCGAAGTCATGCCTAGGACTTTACAATCCTTCACCCAATCCGGATGAGATTGCAAGACTTTATAATGGTAGTCTAATCCTGTAAAACCAAGCTCTTTCAATTCCATCGGGGATAATTCTCCATTCAGATAAGAAACCTCAGATTTCGGACATAGACGGATAAATTCTTTACAAGCATCTAGATTAAAAGATATGTAATCCGTACGTTTCGCTAATTTCATACGCTTTACCATTTGCACAGATAACCTTGCCGCATCTCGATTACGTTCCGGGGTATCATGGGATTTCAATTCAAATATTAACCGGATATTCTTCAATTTCTTCGCACGTTTCAAATATTGTTCCAAAGTAGGGAGCTTTTCGCCGTTACTCAATTGTAGATCCTTCAATTCATCGTATGTACAAGATTGGATATGTTTTCCTTGGATATCATTATCGTGGTAGACAACCAACACATTGTCTGCTGTAAGATGCACGTCGAATTCCGAGCCATAGGCACCAATTTCGCTAGCACGTTCCAAAGAGCGGATAGAGTTCTGGGCAGAGCCCTCCGTTTTCCAATACCCCCGATGGGCTATCACTTTCGTATTATCCTTTGCCGCTACCATTCCTGCCATCATCAGGCAAAGTAGCAAAAGAAGAGTAGATTTTAAATTCATGGTAAACTTGTATTTCAAGGCAAGAGGACAGTGTGTCATAATTTATGATATGGCACACCCTCCTCCCACGGATTATTTTCCGATCTCTGATAAATAACGTTCGGCCTCAATAGCTGCCTTACAACCACTTCCCGCAGCGGTAATAGCTTGACGATAATGGGGATCAGCGACATCTCCGGCGGCAAATACACCCGGAACTTTCGTGCGGGGAGTTCCCGGAACCGTCACGATATAACCAACCTCATCCGTATCTACCCATGGCTTGAAGATGTCCGAATTGGGTTTATGACCAATCGCCAAGAAGAAACCATCGATGGCGATATCCACTTTCTCCTCATCCGGCTCTCCCATACGTTTTACCAAATGAGCACCCTCCACGCCATTCTCTCCAAACAAACCTAAGGTATTATGCTCGAAAAGTACCGTGATATTCGGAGTTTTGAAGACACGTTCTTGCATTACTTTTGAAGCACGCAAATAGGGTTTACGCACGATCAAGTAAACCAGCTTCGCCAAACCAGCCAAGTAAATCGCTTCCTCACAGGCCGTATCTCCACCACCCACTACCGCTACCGTCTTTTTACGATAGAAGAAACCATCGCAAGTAGCACAAGCGGATACACCCATACCCGCATACTTATGTTCATCCGGAAGACCCAGATACTTCGCGGAAGCACCCGTAGCGATAATCAAAGTCTCCGTCTCGATCACTTTCTCGCCATCAATCGTAATTTTATAAGGAGCCTCGCCCAAATCAGCGGCTGTAGCGATACCAAAACGGATATCCGCGCCAAAACGAGTCGCTTGTTTCTTCAAGTCTTCCATCAACTCAGGGCCGCTCACACCTTCCGGATACCCCGGAAAATTCTCCACATCAGTGGTTGTTGTCAACTGTCCTCCCGGCTGTATTCCCTCATAAAGCACCGGAGATAAATTCGCACGGGAAGCATAAATAGCCGCCGTATACCCTGCCGGTCCCGAGCCTATAATCAGGCAACGTACCTTCTCATTCACTGCATCACTCATAACCAAATGTATTAATTTTTAATTTTCAATTCTCAATTTTCAATTACCGCAGGTCTATCACCTCTACGTCCGGATAATCCCCTTCGTTAAAAACAAAAAAACGATCCGGTTGGTTTATACCTGTTTTCAATTGGCTGATCTGGATAGTACTGCTAACGCCGTTTTTAGAAGTAACCGTGATACGAGCCGGGAAATTTGAATATTTCTCGATTTGCAACTCCACCTTCACGATATCCCCTTTTTTCTTCGGTGTCAATTCCACATCGTAAGCGGCTTTTCCGTTCGGTGCCGTACTCTCACCTTTATAAACGGCCGTGAATCCTTTCTTATAACTATTTAATAAAAGAGCAGGATTCGTAAATTGTAACTCCTCTCCCGTAGGATTCGTCACGTTCACCTCATCGTTCCGTTCCACATACGTCCATTGCGTCGTGCCATTAAACCAAGTAAGCGCATCCGGCGTAACTAATGTAAACTTATCACCTTTCATCTGGATGGTTCCCTCAAGACTCTCTCCCGCATTCTGACCGGCAGAACGGGTAAACATCGTAAAAGAAGCACTTATCCCATTTGAATTCTCATAAGCAGCGGCCGCCTTCCCCAAGATATCATTCGCATTCTGGGCATACGCCCCCACTCCTAGTCCCAGCAGGAAACACAAGAATAATCCGACAAACGCAATACACCGCCACACTCTTACTTTATATTCTCTTTTCATATTTATTTCAAAGCATTTAATACTTGCTCCAACGAATACTCATCTTGCACCAATACTTGACGGGCCTTACTTCCCTCAAACGGGCCAACAATACCGGCAGCCTCCAATTGATCCATCAAACGTCCGGCACGATTATAACCGATAGCGAATTTACGCTGGATCAAAGAAGTAGAACCTTGTTGCTGAATCACGATCAAGCGAGCCGCCTCATCAAATAAGGGGTCTCGATCTGATAAATCGACAGCTCCCGAAGTCGATGCCTCTCCCCCTTCCGGTACATAGTCCGGAAGCAGATAAGCAGTTTGGAAGCCAGCCTGCTCACCGATATAATCCACGATATCCTCCACCTCGGGCGTATCTACAAAAGCGCATTGCACACGAACCGGCTCTTGTCCCGCCACGACAATCAACATATCGCCCCGTCCGATCAAACGGTTAGCGCCCGGAGCATCCAGAATCGTACGTGAATCGATCATAGAAGCAACCTTAAAGGCAATACGGCTCGGGAAGTTACTCTTGATCGTACCGGTAATCACCTTCGTATCCGGACGTTGTGTCGCCAAGATCATATGGATACCTACCGCACGGGCCTTCGCCGCAATACGAGAGATAGGCAACTCGATCTCACGTCCGGCCACTGCGATCAAGTCGGCAAACTCATCCACCACTGCCACGATATAGGGTAAGAAGCGATGTCCCTTCTGCGGGTTCAACCGCCGTTCGATAAACTTAGCGTTGTATTCCTTTATATTACGAACATTCGCGTTCACCAGTAAACGGTACCGGTCTTCCATCTCGATCACCAACGAGTTCAATGTAGCGACAGCGTCAGCTGGCTCCGTAACGATCGGCTTCTCCGCATTCGGAAGTTTCGCCAGATAATGACGTTCTATCTTGGAATAGATACTAAACTCAACCATTTTCGGGTCTACCATCACGAATTTCAACTCCGATGGATGCTTCTTATATAATAAGGAAGTGATGATCGCATTTAGACCGACAGACTTACCTTGCCCCGTAGCACCGGCTACCAATAGATGCGGTGTCTTACAAAGATCGAACATGAACACCTCGTTCGTAATCGTCTTACCCATCGCCACAGGCAACTCATACTTACCCTCAACGAATCGGCGTGAAGCGATAACAGATTGCATCGATACCGTCTGAGGATTCTTATTCGGCACCTCGATACCGATCGTTCCCTTTCCGGGCATCGGAGCGATAATACGGATCTGCAAAGCGGATAAGCTCAAGGCGATATCATCCTCCAAGTTCTTGATCTTAGAAATACGGACACCCGCCTCGGGTACGATCTCATAAAGCGTAACCGTAGGTCCGACAGTCGCTTTGATCGAGGCGATCTTGATATTGAAATCCTCCAAGGCTTGCTTGATCAAGCGTTGGTTTTCCGCTAATTCTTCCCGGTTAACCTCCATACTCCCACCATCATACGCTTTCAACAAATCCAAGGTAGGGAATACATAACGGGAAAGATCCAAACGAGGATCATAGGTACCCAAAGCCGAGGCATCGTAGGTCTCATCATTACCGGCGGCAACTTCCACCGTGAATCCAGCCTCCTCCTCATCCTCTGATTCCGGGGTATTTAGCTCATCTGTCTTTTCATTTATCGGATCGTCTTCACCATTAGCGATCGTAACGACTAAATCATCATCATCGACCTTTTCCTCCTTATAATCCGGCTCTGTTCTACGGTTTTCTTTCCCTTCGGCTTTCAACAATTCAGCCTCCGTATCAAATTCCTCGTAATCATCCATTTCCGGTTGTTCATCCGGTTGCTCTACAACTGACTTAGAGCGAGGAATTACAACATCCTCTTTTTCCATCTGTTCTACTTTGACCTCATTCTCTTTCCCTTCACGTTTCAAACGATTTTTCATCCAACCCAAAGAGAATACGCGCTGTAAAAACGGGATTGTCTTCTTGCTGGTAAAAATGGCAATGATTAAGAAAGAGCCTAATAAAAGCAAGATCGTACCGGGGATTCCGATATTGGTAATAAACATCTCCGAGATATAATATCCGTGTTGACCGCCTAGATAAATAAACGTATCCTCATATCCCTTGATAAATATGAAAGCAAAAAAGACGGATCCCCAAATCAACGCCGACGCACTGAACAAGAAGCGTCTCAACAAGGATACTTTATTTAAGTTCATGAGTTTCGCCCCAACCGATCCCAAGAAAAAGAGGATCATAAAAGAAGAAATTCCGAACCAACGATTCATCAACAGATCCGACAAATACGCTCCACGTACCCCTGTCCAGTTCTCTACCGATCCTCGATTGACCAGCAAATCACCTAAAGGTACATTCTCTATTTTGCTTTGATCAGCGGCTCCCGTAAAGAAAAATGAAATCAAGGCAAGCCCTACATAAATGGTTAATATAGAGATAATCAAACCTGTAATAAAACGGGTCCGTTCATTTGTAAAAAAAGTCTTCAAGGCAGCGAACCAGCTCGGTTCTGTATGATTTTGCTTCGTTGTTGTCTTCTTTGCCATAAATAGTTTCTCAATTTTCCTTTTTATAACTTGCAAATGTACATAGAAAAATTGAGTATATTTTCACCCTGCACCTCGAAAAAACTCAAAAGGACATTATAAAAGCTCTGTTATTTGAATTACTATTGATAGTAATCTCCTTTTCTATTAATAGTAATCCGTATTACTACCCATCCTATTTTAAAGAAAAGCCCCGGTAGCTAATCGATCGCTACCGGAGCTTTTCTTTTGCTCAAAGTTGTAAGCGTTTTATCTTACAATGACTTTCTCCGTATATTCCTGCTCGCCGTCGGAAGCGTAGATCATATAGATTCCGGCGGGAAGGTCGAAGCTGTATTGCGTCGTGTTCACGGAGAACTGACGGGCTAACGAGCCATTCAAGCCGAACACCTTGATGTCCTTCACCGGACGGAGGGCGGATACGATCACACGGCCGCGCTGGGCGGAGTAGATCGAGATCGTGTTCTCCAGCTCGGAGCCGAGGGCGCTGTCACGCAGGTAGTAGCGTCCGTGGCTGTCGCCGGACAGGGTCAGGCTGTAGCTGTCGCTGTCCAGCTTCACGCTCTTGCGGGTCTGGGCGTCGTAGAGGTAGAGCGTCTCGGCCATACGGCTGAGGCCCTCGATGGTGATAGTCACCTCGCCGCCTCCCTCGTTGAAGACACCGAGGCCGATGTTCTTGACGCTCTTCACGGCGTTCACCTGAGCGGCTTGGCTGCCGGCCACGGTGTAGACCATCGGCACGTCCAGCTCGGAATCGAGGAGGACGACGGCATCTTCATCCGCTTCGTAGGCGTTGTCGGCCTTGTCGGAGGTGCGGAGGGTAGCTACGCTCTTCACGTCGCCACGGTCGGCGGTGAGGGTCAGGGCCGGATTGGTGGCGGAAGTGGATTTGGTAGTCACGCCGCTTGCCGCTACCTTTATGGCTGACATCATAGCAGGAGTGAAAGTGACATCCAGATCTGTCTCACCATCTTTCAGTTCCACAAAGAACGCCTGCATCGGTTCTACTGTTCCGGTTGTATATTCATTATCGAAAGGTACGTCCGGAGTTCCTACTACGGTTGCGTTTGACACATTATTCTCCAAAGTCCAGTATTTAGGCTCCAAGTTCGTATTCTCACTCAAGAACGTGCCCACGTTCAGATAAGTCATATACGGATTTCCGATTAAGAAATGGCGTTTCTTTGCTTCAACACCTGCTACATCAGCTGCGGTTTCACCATAGACATCTCCTAATTTGAGTGTTACCTCTCCTGTTTGACTTTGATATGCTGCCATATGTCCGGCAGAACGTGTTTGAGCAGAGAATTCAGTATTCGCCTTTGTCGTGGGAGCTGCCTCATAAGTATAAGCCTGATCCGCTTTCGGAAGACGAACGATCGCTGTACCATCTTTTCTTGTAGCGGCATCACCGGTCGGCACCTCTTCTACACTTAAATAGAACCCTTTACCTATGCTGTAGGCTTCGGCCACATTGTTGTATTCGATGCTCCAATTGGATTTGACAGCGGCCACGTTTTGTGATGAGGTTCCATCTGTAGTTGTCGCATAATCGATAGCCTTGTTCCATGCTTTTTGGTAGAAAGCCGGTTGCCAACGACTGTATGTGCCAGGTGTTGTATTATCATATGTAATATTTTCGAAAGCTACCGTTTCTTGCTTACCATTATTACTTGGGGCATAGATATCCCCTGCATAAACATCTTCTAATGGGGAAGCCATCCAGCGTTTCTCGTTATTTGCGATCTTAAATTCCACCCAAGCTGCATCGTATGACAAATATTGCTGATTTACCAACTTGGCATCCGGCTTGAAGTAGATTTTTTCCACCTTATTACCGTAATAAGGAACGACCTTCAAATCATTACCATCCATATCAACGGCCATATCATATTTGATTGGATTGGCAGTAATGCCATCACTCAATGGTTGATTATCTCCTTCACTTCTTTCAGGTTCATTTTCCAATGACAATACATTTCCTCTCTCTCCCACATCAGCCACCGTGACCTTCGTGAAGTACAAAGGAGAGAAGGTTGTCGTAGATACCGCATTCTCGGTTAAGCTACCATCATCTGAGTCATGCAGTTCTTCCTTGGTCGAGATTGTCCAGTTACCTGCATCGTCATACCATGATGAGGCATTATTTGTATTTGTTCCCTTCCAAGTTATGTATTCCGGAACGATCTTGACGGTTAGATAGGCTGTTCCATCACAAGAGTTTGGTATCAAAGTAGCAGTACCATTTACCTCTTTATACTCACCAAAGTGCAGATATAAAGAATAGGATTCGCCTTCCTTGAAATAGTTATCCACTTGCTCAGAAGTGAGGGTAAACCGTAACTTTACATGATTATTATCCCCATTCTCTTCGGCATAAAGTTCTCCCACTTCACCTACCGGAATACCGACACTACCACCACCTGACGGCCATAACGAAACAGTCTTTCCATCAGCAGATGTCAGATTTTTCAATACATGTTTGCCTCCTTCGGTGTCTTCTATGCCAAGTTCTATATTCTTCCGAATCGGGATAGTTATGGTAGCTTGATCTTTCAAGTTACCTAATCCTAGACGTAACGGAACAGGGTTCAGCTGAACATCTGCATAATTGACATCCGGGAAACCGACATCCAGCCCCGGAGAGTTTGCACCTTCTGTCAACTCTAACCATTGTGGTTTAGCACAAAATCTTCTTTTTAAGATCTCTTCACCCTCGTCGTTCATATCCTTAATATCTGCGATATAGGGTATTACTAATACCTTATCCACCCAACGAAACTCAACGTCCGTTATACCTGATACTAACTTCGTATCATTAGGATTTGTTCCTAAAAGACCAATTAATAGTGTCTTCTCATCTGGACTCAATGCTCCGCAAGATTCCACATCAGCCGTAGTGAAACGCTTGATTTTTTCATCATTGTTTGAACCTAAATCATCACGTAATTTCTTGATGATACCCTGCAAATCAGAGAGTTTATTATACTCCTCTTCTGTACCCAAATACCAGTCAAACGTGTACGCTCCTTGAGGATAAGCCGTATCAAAAGGTTCCATCTCTGTACTCGTGACATTACCATAGTCATCTACCTTTGCAACCTCTAAGTTGGCATTCAACGAGCGTATACTGCCTTCGCAAGCTATCACTTCCGGATCCATCGCCGTTTGTACGGTGATCGTAACAGACGGTACCACATAGATATTCTTCTTCAAGGCACATTCGCTATCCAGGTCAAGATTGCTACCTTCAGCTATTTGTCTTGCGCTAAACAATATCACGTAATATTCACCGCTTGCGGTGTGCTCTTTTCCTTGTTCATCCTTGTAAACTTCATTCACGAAATGTAAATCAGTATTGTGTACATCGATCTTACTCAAGTACAGCATCGTCCCATCCTCACTTCGCCATGGACAACGGATACGGGGGATCTCCAAGCAAATGAACAAGTCACGTACAGCTCTCTCGTATTCTTTATATAAAGAGGGGGTAGTCAAAATCTTATGAACTTCTACAGAATCTATCATCAGAGGATTGGTATCAGTAGGATTGACATCTGATCCTGTACTTGTTTTGGGGGCACGCAAGTCAATTATGAGTTTCTCCAAATCCGCTACATGTGCCATATGGTCATCATCTTCTTGTACGTTACCACGCTTTATATCCTCCAAGAAATCATGCATGGCACGCACGTTCATTATGATCTCGCTTCTCAAGGCTTCATCGGCAGTTTTCGGAATCATGATTTCATCTTCATCTACGACATTCATATCCGTTTGTACGGCCACACGCATGGCATATTGAAGGTTTTCCGGCACATCCGGCAAATCCTCCTCATGTTTCGCCAAATCCTTATTGACAGAGATCCAATCGCCGACTGTTTTGTCCGTATTGATATTCGTAAACGCAAAATAGACATTACCCACATTCGAATGCAACACATCCTCTACAGCCGCATAGGGATCATCTCCCATCAGGCCGTAACGGTATTTTCTATATTTAGCATTACTCAGCTCATTTTTGTCGATCACATCAGACTCTATATCCCACATCATATTACTCCTTAGCGTCTCATAATCCGTGCTAACCATCAACACGGAAGATTCGCAAGCGTCTTCCCGCTGGGCGGTGATGGCTGGACGTGTGCAGTAGATGGAGATGTCATCGATACCGAAGTCGGCACCACTGGAGCTCTCGCAGTTGCTGGAAATTTCCAAGATAAACTCATCCGTATCCTTGATATCCGTATCCGAGAAGGAGAATTTGAAAGAGACTTGTTGCCATTCTGCATTTCCTGTGCCATCGCCTGAGGGCTTTGTATGCAATGCCCCACTATAATATTTGGCCAAAATGACCTCTTCCTGCTGAGTCCCCTCGCCTTTTTTGCCTTTTAGGGTAAATCCCACATTGGCTTTTGTTCTATTATCATTTGTAACTTCACAAATCCATGCGTTTACGATCAGACTGGTATTCGGGCAAAGACCGCTGATCGGTATCTTTGTGATGACACCGGGTATTTCCGAGGCGTCTATATACATGAAATATCCGGATTGAGTACCCTCGGTCTTTTCCCATAGACGGTCGGTGAGGCTTCTATCATACTGGGTTGGGAAATAATCAGAATATGTACTATTACCTATCCAAACCGTACTGTTACTACTGTTCTCTGCCGCTGAAATATCCGGATAATTCAATGTCCTATATAGACCGTATTCACCCTTCATGACCTTTAACTCATTACCTCTATTCGCATGCATCTCCGGGTGGGCGAATGCGTAATACGAGTCCACTTTATCTCCGTTTTCTGTTGTAAAAACAGAACCTTTGAAATTATCCGTTAAATTGCTCTCTAAATAATTTGTTAAACCATTGCTTGAGGGGTATGTCAAAATATCATCTGCATCCTCAAAAGAGATACGTGCCAATCTTCTATATAAGGCGGTATTCTCGTCTAACTTATCTTCAAAACGGTGTTTATACACTTTTTTGTCACTATCACTAAGACGATTCAACTCTCCAGCGGTCATAGGGCCAGAACCATCAACCATGGTGACGTTCAAGAATGATACAGGATACCAAGTACTATTGTCGCTAGAGACTTCCGCTAGAATATATGCTTTTTTAATATCATCGTTAAAACTATAGTCAGTTAAATTAGAGTTCCGTACAGTATTTTGACTATTCGACCAGCTTCGACCATTATACCTATTTATTGTCCAGCGAACCTGTGTCGCTTGGGTTACATTATTATTGGGGATATAATAGTTTCTCAATTCTTCCGGTAATCGGAAATTTGAAGTAGAACCGACCGGTATATATATGTCATAAGCATTTAATACATACAGCGAGGGATCAGAGGCTTCCCGCAATGCTTTAAGATCATTACCGGAAATGCTTAATTTTTTAAATTCTACTTGTTTTTTTTCTAATGCGTCTGCCCTCTCTTTTGCGTTTCTTAGTTCAAACTTGTGGCGAATACCAATAACACGAGGTTTACTAATATTGTTACCTGACATTAATGGTTTTACAGAACTAGCCTCATAAACAAGCGTGAGACTATTAATCTGACTCTCCGAAAATTGACAAGTTATACTTCCGGCATACCCTGTGTTTTGATCCCTAGTAGTCGCTAAACCATTACTATAACGGGTAAAACGGTTAGTTTGGGTATTCGAGTTGGGAAATATTTCAACAGGTGCAGTCCTGTTGCCACTCTGGTCTTCAACATACCATCTGATATACCCATACATTCCGGTAGCGTCATTATTGTCTTGCATTGTTATAGTTGTAGATTGACCTGGAGCCACATACAAGATCTCTGTAATCGTATTGTCTGGCTCTACCGTATCATCAATAGAAGCTTGCCCCCAAGCCTCTCCCAAGCCCGTGAACAGCATCGCACAGGCGAGGGTTAGTATATTATATAATGTATAGTATCTCTTCATTTTCATGAGTTACCTCCTTTCGTTGTTGCGGTTTTCTCTGTTTTCCCGTTCGTGATTGTTATTGTGTATGGCAATACGATTTCCATAGGGCTACCATCCTTTGTGCCTGAAACGACCAGCGTGAGCTTTATGGTCGCGGAAGCTGAGTAGGCTAATTCTTGGGCGGTGACTTTGAATGAGCCGGAAAGCCCCGGCTCTTTGCTCATCTCAAATTCGATTTTATCCGCTTGCCAACCACCATCAGAAGCCGCTTCCGGCACGTTGATAAGCAGGTTGTTCGTATGAGATTCCAGTACTGCGCTACAATATTGTTGATCCGCGGGAACTCCTGACTGGTTCGGATCTTCTACAAAGTATTTTAATGTGGTACCATCGGTTACCTTTACCGTATAAGATATCGTTATGTCACCGCCATGATCAGTTGCGAACTCAATGGAAGAAACTGTCAATCCCGGTTCGAGTTTATAAGAAGCCGGGGTTCCCCCTATCGGCATATGTTGTTGATCAATAGAGATGGTTGTCTCCGCGTCGGATATCAAAAGGGGTATCTTCAGCCAGTCGTTGCGACGGATGAAGTTGAAAGTAGTAGGTTTAGGATCTTGGTCGCGGCCGTCCAAATCAACTTCTATCGTTAATGCTTCACCCGAGTTGGCGGCCGTGAAGCGGGTCTCGTTGGCATAGAAAGGGGTAAACTCCTTGTTTGCTCCAGCATTGATTATCGTATTACTTTCCAGCAATGTTTTAACCGTAAAAGTACCATTGGAAGACCCCTCTGTCTCATTTGGGAAAGAGGGGCCGTAAGTCTCGGTCATGTTACCTATAGCCTCCAAAAGGGTTGTTTCTTTTCCTTGCGCCGCGTCATATGGCAATAGATAAATGGATCCATCGGTCCGGAACTTATTCAACGTGATTTCATTCAGTGTAATCGGCCCGTTTGTACCATTATCGACACTGACGGAAACCTTGCCTATCAAGCGGATCAGTTGGAGAGTGACCGAATTCGTACTCTCTTCTATTTTAACCTCTTTTCCATAGCTGCTCATGGGGATATAAGAACCTCCAGCTCCCTCATAGTAATCATCCATTGGTTTAACCTCGACGGCATGATCTAATGCTAATTCATTACCCTCGCCCAAGCCCTTGATATAATCGCCACCTGAAGCCAACTCATCCAGATTAGCGAAAGCGTAGAATTTATAAGTCTGCCCGACTTCCAATTCAACTTCCTTTGTTGTCTCCGAATCGGTATGGCTGTTATTCGCGTCGTCACCCGAGATATTATGGCTTACCTTGTAGCTACCATCCGTTCCTTTCTTTAAGATGATGATTCGATAATCATGGATGTGATGTTCGTACTCCGAATCGTCCTCCTCCGTGATGGATGCCTTAGTCTGTGCCGGTGACGCGTTATCCATGCTGTGCAAAGATATCGTCAGCTTCGCGAACTTCGCTTCCGGAATATCCGCTCCCCCGCCCTCTTCGTCGGAGCAGGCGGGGAGTAGAAATAGTGAGAGCAGTAGCGTGATAGCCACTGCTGTCGCTTGTTTATATAGGTTTATCATAGGTCTTTAATTGTTTGTTGTTATTTATTAGTAATTGAGGAGTTAGAGAAGTTAAGAAGTCAAGAAGATGAGCATTCTTGACTTCTCTGACTTCTCTAACTTCTCTGACTTCTTCTTCCCCCCTCACAAATCTGCGTTATTGAGTCGAATCACCCAGTCCTTGACTTGGATCTTGTAGCAGGAGTAGCCTACGATGGGGATCTCGGGATCGGGGATGTCCGGGTATTCGGGATCAGGATCAGGATCGGGCTTGGGTTCCGGTTCCGGCTCGGGATCCGGCTTCGGATCCGGGCAGTCCGGGCAATAAGACGGGGTGAGGAAGAAGACGATGGAGTACTCGTCCTGACGGTCGAGGTATTCCTGCGCCGATATGTCGTGTCCCTCCATCTTGGTGAGGAGGAGGTAGTTGTTGAGGTTGATGTTCAGCACGTCGTTCTTCCAGTCCTTGTGGCGCACCACGAGGCGGTAGTTCTCGCCCGCCATCAGGCGCATGGTGTTCAGCTCGGCGACGGCTACGTACTGGTTCGTCGGGCGGCCGTTGAGGTTGTCCTCGTCGGAGGCGATGTCCACGCTCTTCGTGTAATAGGGCGTGTAGGTGATGGCGGGGTCGGGCAAGAGGCGGTTGTCATAGTCCATGTAGCCGTTGTCCGCCGTGATCTCGAAGGTGAAGTTGTTCACGTCCATGCTGTTGCCGTCGGTGTCTTGGAGGACTACGCGCAATTTGTTGGTGTTCTTGGCCAACGATATCTCTTTCTCCTCGTGGCGGTCGCCGGTGATCACGAGCGTGTCGAGGGCGTGCCAGAGGGGTGTCAGTTCATTGGGTTGCGTGGCGTCGGCCGCGCGCAGGGTCTTGACGCGGATCTCCTCAATGGTGGAGGAGCCGGGCGTGAGGTCGGCGGGCCACTCGTAGGAAGCGTCGTCCAAGCCGGCCCAAGTGAGCACCTGATAGGTGCCGGGGTCGAGGTCCATCACGATGTCGTTCGCTTTCAGCTCGGCGCCCTCGATGTCTTTCCGCAGGATGAAATTACCCTTGTTGTCGCAGATAAACAATGCGGCTTTATCGACCTCTTTCTGGAAGGCGTCGGCAAATTTCATGTTGTAATCGTAGACGAGGCGCAGGCGGTATTCGCAAAGGGGCAGCGAGTCATCGTGGATGTAATCGCAAGCGGCGAGGCCGGCCAGCACGAGCGTCCCGATCGTTGTTTTCATTATTGTTGAGAATCTTTTCATACTGTTTAAACGTTGTTTGTTTTCTGCCAAAGATAATTTGATATCCACCGGAGGCCACCCCCCCTGTCATCCCCTGATGGGAGGGGCGACATCCCGGCTTGTGCTATAGGGTCATCTTTTGGAAAGCGGGACTTCCGGTGGAATATAGGGTCTCTGATCTAGAGAGTTGGAGCGGTTAGAAGACGATACTACCGTTGTTGCGAACTACCCAGTTCCTCACCTTTACAGTGACATTAATCAAGGTATTTGTCTCCTCATCATCTTTCTTAGGATCTGGCACATCCACACTGGATAAACCAAGGTTGTTGATACTTTTTACCGCCAAATCGTAGATGTTGTTACGAACGATAGCGAACTCCATCACGCCCATGGCTCCCGGTCCCGTAGGAATTCCGTTATCCTCGTGGTGGATCCAGTACGGATAGAAGCAAAGACCGTGCTCATACTCTTTCACGTTCTCATGGACCTTGGCCCAAGTCATTTGGGTTTGAGTTTGAGATGTTTCCGGCAATAAAGTTTTATCCTCTAAGTAAGCATCGAATGTCTTTACTCCCATGCTTTTATCCGTATCTTGGTTATATAAAGTTGTTTCTTTATATGCATTCTGTATTTCCTCCTCATCCAAACTGGTATTATCATCTATATCTTTTTTCTTCTTATCTACAACACCTTTCACATACGCCAGATAACCGAACGGATCGCCATCTTTGAGCTTATATGCCCTAGAGTCAAGATAGTCCGCCAAAGAGATCGCAGACAATCCCGTATTGTCCTTGAATGATTCATACAAATAAATATCATCTATGCTTGCATCGCCTTTCAATGTAAGACTTCCGTCAGTTGCTGCTTCAAATTGCTCTTCCGGAATTTCCATCAACAAGCTATAAGCGAATATAGATTCATAATCCTTGAATTTTAGATGTTTGTAGGTGTAGAAAGTAGGGATATTATCCTCCTCAATCTCTTCTATCTTGTAATCGTTCTCAAGGAGTTCTTCGATCACTATGGACCTGCCGTCTTGATCGTCCACCTCTTCAGGCAACGCCATCACCTTTTTCACGAAATAAGTGGCCTTGAAAAGGACACCCGTGGAATATCCGTTTTTAGACAACTCTTTAGAGGTCGTATTCTCGCGGATATAAGCCAAGTGAATTTGATTAGCGTCATTGCCGGCCAATGGCTTGTAAGCATATTGTTCTTCGACGAAACCAGAGCCCGTCTTCCCTTTGATATACTTGTCTATCTCACTATAATCATAGTGCTTATTATTATTATTGTCCGGCTGAGCTATATAGTTCTCGTATTTTAACGCTTTATCTATTTTAGTACTTGGTAGGGTGAATACTCCTGAAATGCTTGTCCAATTAGGTATATTAGTGGTCGCATCGATTTTAGTATCGTCGATACTCTTCGCACGAGTCCACGGATCGATCACGAAGTTTCCATAAAGACCTTTGCCGTCTGATGCTATTTTCTCATCTCCCAACAATACGTCATCCTCGACATTTCCTAACTCGTCATTTGTGTCCCATTCACCATCCGTATCCGGAGTCGTACGTTTCAGCAGGTACGAGCCGGAAACCAATTGGTTGATCACGGCCGCCTGATCCAATCTTACCTTGTCGCCGGTAGGATTGTCTTCAGCATCTTTCAACGCGTAAATATATCCAGCCTCGACATTTGAATCCCCACCTAACGCATGTTCCGACACTCTGACCTTAGCGGCCAAACGCTCCACGAAGACCTCAGTTGCCGGGACATGGTTGGGATCCGCTGTTTGCGGGAAGGAGATACGGGAGGTGTGCGGCCCCACTTTATTGTTATCGTTCTCGTGTGGATGCTCTCCCACCATATGGGTAGACATGATAAAACCATTTTCCGTACGGATGCTCTCTTCCAGATAGTCCGCTAAGTCGGAGACTTTCTGCAACGGACTGTTATTCGTCATGAATAGATTCACCAATTTTTCATCTTTTAAATTGGTTATAGCCAAGACACCATAACTTTTACCGGCCAACTCTGCATCCGGCTTTACGGCCACGCCAACCTCCGCTTCCCAACTGTGGTCATTCGGGTGCGTAGACTCCGTGGTATTGTCTACGGCCGAATAGCCGGCGGCAACCAAGGTCGCATATTTGCTGAATAAGATCGTTTCTGAATCGCTATCATAATCGGTACCCGCGATTAGGCCATCAGCAGCAGTAGCCTCCGCGAATAAGAAAATCGTAATATCCTTAACTTCCGACTCCTCGCGTGTACCGGCCTCTCCATTCGTTATATCTCCCTCCTCTCCGGTTAATGCCTTTGTCGCCATTCCGGTATTGATGGAGACTTTCACCTTGGCGGTCTCGCCTGTCCATTTATCTCCATTCCCATTCACGTTCGGCCCGTCCTCCAGATCGTCCGAACAAGACACCGCCGCGCATGCGAAGGCGAGTGCCCATAATGTACTTTTCAGTCTCATTTCTCTTTTCTTTAGATTAGTAAATAATTAGTTAGATCATTGATTATTGGTCATTGTCCGTTTTATCCTCATGCCCCGGCAAAGAGCCGCGGCGGGACTCCTCCGAGAGCTGCCGCAGGTCTCCCCCGAGTGCCGCGGCAGGTCTCCGGAAAGCGCTGCCGCGGCTCTCCGAGGGGTATTGCCGCGGGTCTCGGAAGAGAGGCCCGGCGAGCCTTTAGATCTCGCCCGGGCTCTCGCTATCGCTACCACTATCCTCGTCGCCCTCCATCCTGACGCGGCTGTAGACCACGCTCTCCTGCGCGTCGCGCAAACGACGGCCGGGGGTGAAGAGGATATTGGGCTTCTTCATCATCGTGGCGGCGTTGAACGCCTTCATCGTGTCGGAGCCCTTGCTCCCTAAGGAAAGGCGGATATTTCCCAGCTCGCCAAGCTGAACGTTACGGCCCTCACGCAGGTGACGGGCGATGATACGGGGAAGACGGTCGAGGCAGCTTTTCACGTCCGCGCTCGTCAGGGCCGTCTCCTCCGAGATGCTCTCGCAAAGCTCCTCCAAGTCTACCGTACCGTTGCTTACTATGGACGCGTAATACTTCTTGCCGTCTTTCGGCGCGTCCTTCGAGAAGTCTTTTTTCTGGATCAGCTTGTATTTCACTGCCATGTCTCACCTCCTTGTTTCTATTGATTATTATTACGCGCGGCGGGCGGCCGTCGTGGATCGCCCTAGTACGCGCTGATTTGTTCCAGATTCGCCTTCGCCTGAGCGCCCACCCCCGGGTCTCCCTCCAAGGAGCGGAACACCGTGGCGGCACGCTCCGTGTCGCCCTCCAGCCAAGCGGCCACGCCCTCGGCCAAGCGTTTCTCCGGGCCCTCAGCGGCCTTCGCCAAGTAGCGGCGGGCATCGGCGGGCTTGCCGCTCAGCAAGGCCGAGTTGGCGGCGTTGAGGTTGGAGACCGGATCGTTCGGGTACATGCGGACGGCGATCTCGAACACCTCCCGATACTCGGGGCTATTCATGTCGTAGGTCTGCGCCACACGGAACATCTCGTCGAGGCTCAACTGCTTCGGATCGCTATATATCAACCTCTTGGCCTCCTCCACGTCGATCGGGCGGATGGTGTACGACACCTTGTAGTCCGAGTGGCGGAGGGCCGGATAAATTTCCCTCAATAAATAACGGTACGGCTCGCTGCCGGCCACGGTCCTCAACTTGGCCTCACGTCGGTCCGGATCCGTGATGGAGCCGTCTCGGATGATGGCCAACAGCTCGTCCTTCCCGGCGAGGTTGGAGCTCTCCACACGGCTCTCCAAGCCCTCCCAGTCCTCCGGCTCGTACCGCACGTCCGTGCTCACGCCGGAGAGGTCGTACATATCCTTCACGTACGCAAGCAACGCCTCGGAACGGCCCTTGGCCAGACGCTCGTTGTTGGCGTAGGAACCCTCGGGAGAGGCGTATCCCTTGATACTGATTCCCGTTATGGTGGCGTATTTGTCGTTACGAACCGATTCCACGGTCTCCCGGATGGCGGCCAGCTCCCGGGAGTTCTGGCGGTAATCCGGACGGATCTCGACCCGGTTCACCGGAAAGTCGAGGAAAGCGCAGCCCTCTTTCGCCCGGTTCTTCACCTCGGCGGGCGGGGCCACGTACGCCATGAGCGGGCGGGGCGTACGCTCCAGACGGATCGGGAAGAGCGCGTCGCGGTCGTTGCTGAGCGCCTCCCAGCCGCAACCGCACTCGTCGGTCACCATCGCCATCTCCGAGGCGGACATCCAGCGGGCGTAGGGCACGCAGGCGTGGTAGTCGAAGCGTTGCTCCGTGCCGTTCTTGCGGCGGACCGCGAACTCGCCGTCCTCGGCCACGTTGCGGCCCGTGCGGTCATATAATATCTGACGGTTACGCCCGTTCACGATCAGGGAGGGCAGCCTCCTCAGGCTGTCGCCCCGCTGGATGACCGGGGTGTAGGTAACGGAGCGGTTCGAGCGCACCTCAAGGTCGCTCAGGTTGAGGGTGAGGTCCACCAGCAGGTAGTCGCCGGAACGCTCGATGAGTTTTTTCTCCACGCGCAAGGTGTTGTTCCCCTGCGCCTGTACGTGCGCCGCCGACAGGGAGCCGGTCAGCAGCAGGGCTATGGATAGGATTCTCTTGTTCATCTCCATGTGTTTTTAGAATAAGTAGATCAAGCTGACGGCCGCTTGGGTAGGGCCGAAATAATGCTTCTTGTTGTCTTCCGACTTGTTCCCGCAGTTGGCGCAGGGGAACTTGTCGTAATTGAGGTAGAGGTAACCCACGCCAAGCGTGGCCTCGAGGTTCCAGTGCTCGGAGAGCAGCCATTGGTAGCCGTAGCTCACGCCAACGCCCGTGCCCCAGCCTTGGCGGCGCTCGTTCTCCAGATCAAGCACTTTCAAGTCGGCGAGGTTGTAGGCGATGAAGGGGACGTGCAGACCCAAGAAATGCCCTTGGAACGACTCGCAGAACCAGTAGCGGATCTCCGGGTGGACACGCAGGTGTTTCATGGAGCGGTCGTACGTGCCGTCGTCGTTCTTCCCGTCGAAGGGGTTGAGGCCCGCCTCGACGTCCAGCGTCCAGTGACGGGCCAGACGGAACTCGAGGCCGGCGTTGAACGTGGCCGTGCCCCAGTACGGCAGGTTGGTCTTGACAGCGACCACGGCGCCCCGGTCGTCCGCCGGCGTGGTCTGGGCGTGCAGTTGGAACGTGGCGCATAGCAGTACCATTAACGTGAAAAGCCTTTTCATTTTCATTGTATTCATTGAATTAAGTAAATAATCATCTCATTGGCCGGGCTTATTGTCGTGGTCTGGGCCGCAGGGGGTTATATCCGGCGAGGGCTAACCTTATTTACGAAATAAGTTTCCCGGCTAGCGTACATATACCCGCCTCGCTTTTTTAGTTAAATCGTGGGGGGAAGAGCGTGACTTAAAGCTACGGTCACGGCCCGCGAGGTCTTTTTGATAAACAATGGAAGATACTCCTGTCTGTTAACAAAGCGTAAAGGCGTGACGGGTTGGGCGCCCTGTGCCTCTACCCTCCGCTAAATGGTATAAAAGTCTTATTCTTAGATAAAAACAACAAATATTCCTTATGTGGGATTGGTCTTGTAAAGGGTAAAACGATCGCCTGTTAAAAAAGATGGGGAAAAACTTGTTTTTTTAAACTTTATGAACTTCCTTTGTCGGACGATTCCATGACGGACATGCCATCTATCCCCCTCGCGAGAGATAAGAGGCTCACCCATGGGACGTTAGACAAGCCCGAACTTATTTCGTAAATAAGTGCCGTTCCCCCTTATCAATATCGTTTCCAAAAAATTTGTTACCTGCTTGTTGGCCCTGTCCAGCTCGGACTGGTCGAGCGGGCTGAGGTAGATTTGCGTCGTCCTCTCCGACGAGTGCCCCATGGCCCGGCTGATCACGGAGACGGGGACATGGTGCGCCAAGGCCTCCGACGCCCACGTGTGGCGGCTGACGTACGAGGTCAGCCTCACGCCCGGTCGCAAACGCTCCCCGATCTCCCCCAATGCCTTGTTATGCCGGGCCAGCAACGACTTGTACCCATGGTTGCCCGGCCCCTCCAGACGCTCCTGCCCCAAGGGGAAGACGAAAGGCGTGTCGTTCTCATACTTCCGCATCAGCGATTCCATGCCCGCCGTGATACCGATCCGGATCTGCGTCCCGGTCTTGTGGCGGTTGTACACGATCTCCCCGCCCTCGATATTCTCCTTCCTCAGGTTCACGACATCCACGAAAGGCATCCCGAAGGCCACGAAGCTGAAGAGGAACAGATCGGCGGAGCGCTCCAGCTCCGGGTTCTTACGCAAGTCCAGCCCCGCCATCTCCCGGATGAGCCTAGTGGGGATGGCCCGCTTGGCGGTGACCTCACGCCTCAGCCGCAGGCGGGCGAAAGGATTCTCCCTAGCGGAAACAAGGCCCTCGGACAGGGCGGCGTTGTAGACCGCCCGCAGGCTGCTCATGTAACTGTTAATTGAGTTCGTCCTTAATTGTTGCTTTTGCAAGAAGCAATGGAAATCGCCGATGACCGTGGCCGTCACGTCCCGCAAGCGGCAGACACGCTCCTTCAGGAAACGTTCGAAATGGCGGCCCGCCACCTCGTACAGCTCGGCCGTGCCATACTTACCCATCTCACGTTTGCTACCCGCACGCACCCTTATGTACTCGGTGAATAAGGGGGACATCCCTTTTCTTTTTTGCTTGAATAGACCCATAAAACAACTATTTAAATGATTACTTTAAAACACGTGACCCTATATTCCTGTTCTCTGAAGATGTGTGCTTTAGTAAAGAAACGCTAAAATATAAAAAAAGCCCGACTCGTATTAAAAATCAATACGGATCGAGCTTCTTTTAAGATGTTTTAGGGGAGGGTGTATCAGGCAAAAACTAAATTACCCTATGCATTTCATGTCCCTCCACATAAATAGCGCTATACGGACGAGAAGGACAAAGATGCTCGCAAGCACCACAACCAATGCAAGTCTCGGTATTGATTACCGGGATCTTCAGAGATTTCGGATCTGCCGGATCTTTCGCCACCATCTGGATCGATTTTGTCGGGCAATGGCGTTCACAATTACCACAACTCATGCCATCCGTATTGACAATACAAAGATCTTTCACCCATACGGCATGCCCGATCTGAATAGAGGATTTGTCTTCTTTCGTAATCGGTTTAATCGCTCCTGTCGGGCAAACCTCCGAACATTTCACACATTCCGGACGGCAATACCCTCTATCGAATGCCATCTCCGGCTGCATCAGTTTCATCAGATCCGTAGACGGACGCAGGACATGATTCTCGCAGACAGATACACAAAGCTGACACCCCGTGCAATGTTGGGCCAGATTCCCGATACTCAAGGCTCCGGGAGGCACCAATGGCGCCAAACGATTCGGCTCTTTACGTTCTTTAATCGGCGCAAAGCCTCCGTCTTTCTTCATCTCCACATAATCCTCCAGCTTTTTCTGCTGAGCATGCAAAACAGAAGACATGGCTACCAATGCCGTAGCTGACAAGGCTCGACGGCGGGAAACATCCGTAGTGTCCTTCGTTGAGGATTCTTTTACCGAAGTAACTTTATCAGCCTTGTGTGCCCTCGTATACGAAATCGCGCCTTGACGGCAATTATCCAAACAGTCCATACAAGTCACGCAACGGCTATAATCGATCGCATGATTCTTAGAGTCGATGCAAGAAGCCTTGCATTTACGTGCGCATAATCCGCAACCATTACATTTATCGGTATCAATGCGAGGTTTAAGTAAAGCATACTTCGACAAAAAACCGAGAACCGTACCTACCGGACAGATCGTATTACAATATGTACGTCCATTTCTCCAAGCTAAAATCGCCAATATGACAAAGCTCAGAATAGCGATTCCCATCGTAGCCAGACTACGCACCCATACGTCCACCGAATAGAATGCGTAACTATCCATACGTTCCGCAAAATAGGCCAAGAGATTGTTGCCCTCTTGATAGATTGGTGCAAATAAATTCGAAGCTATACGCCCATAAGCACTATAAGGCGAAATCAACGCTACCAAGGAACCGATACCAGCGATACAAGCCAATATAAAAATAACCAAGGTTCCATAACGCACCCACTTCAATGCGGGAGAATAGGAAAAACGGTATTTCTTCCGTTTACTAGCAAACCACGAAATAATATCTTGCAATACCCCTAAAGGGCAGATAACGGAGCAATATACACGCCCCAATAAAAGAGTCAAAATTACCAACCCTACCACAACACCGACATTCAAAGCCAACAACGCAGGCCAAAACTGTATCTTTGCCAACCATCCGAACCAAGCGTGAATCGTACCCGTGAAATCAAGAAATAACAGGGTTATCAGCACAAAGCAAAAGGTGGCGGCGAATATTCTTATTTTTCGTAACATAATTTTCCGTTTGTTTAAAGGTTAACCATTCACTTTCAACTCTTCCACGAATTTATCGATACGCTGCATCTCTTTGGGGATATCGATACCCTGCGGACAATGAGGATTACATTGCTCACACCCTGTACAATGGTTCGCTTGACGCAACTTTGGGACACTCCGGTCATAACCGACTAAGAAGGCACGACGAGCTTTCGCATAATTTTCGTCTTGCGCGCTTTTCGGAACATTTCCTTCGTTCACACATTTATTATAATGTAAAAGAATGCCCGGAATATCCAACGCATATGGACAAGGCATACAATATTTGCAATCATTGCAAGGTATTGTCGGATATTTCATCATAAGCTGGGCCGTCTCTTCCAAAAAGTCTTTCTCCTCGTCCGTTACTGGGATAAGCGGGGAATAGGTACGGATATTATCTTGCAAATGCTCCATATAAGTCATGCCGCTTAACACCGTCAAGACCCCATCCGGAGAGCCCGCAAAACGAAAAGCCCATGAAGCCACGCTATTCTCAGGTCGTTGCTGTTTTAAACGAGCAACGATATGATCCGGAACATTCGATAAGCGACCTCCTAATAGCGGTTCCATGATAACCGCCGGAATACCTCGCTTCTCTAATTCACCATACAGATAATCAGCGTTTACGTTACGCCCCGAGGCATGTTTCCAGTCCAGATAATTCAGCTGGATCTGAACGAAATCCCATTTCACGCCCATATCCAACACATAATCAAACACTTTTACATCCCCATGAAAAGACCAACCTAGGTTACGGATACGTCCCGCTTCCCGTTCTTTCACCAAGAAATCAAGCATTCCATTATTTATATAGCGGTCATTGAAAAGCTCGATACCATTCCCCCCACCGATAGAGTGAAGCAAATAATAATCCAGATAATCGGTTTGCAAATCACGGAACGACTGCCGATACATCGCCAACGAGTTTTCTCTCGTATAGTTCTGGAAGTTTGACAGTTTAGTGGCCAAATAATAGGAGTTCCTAGGATGGCGTGCCAGCGCGATACCGGTCGCTTTCTCGGACATACCTTGTACATAAACAGGAGAAGTATCAAAGTAATTCACCCCATGCTCTATCGCATAATCCACTAAACGATTCACGGCTTCTTGATCGATCTGGTCTTTACCGTCCGATCCTTGTTTCAAGGGCCAACGCATACAACCATATCCTAAAATAGAAACCTTATCGCCATTCGTAGGATGTTGGCGATAGGTCATTTTATCGGTAGGAACCTCACCTAACGCCACAGCCGCCCCCGGCTCATTCTTGGGAGCGCAACCGTAAAGCGCCGCCGAAGAGGCGACAGCCCCACCCCCAAATACCTTCAAGAATTTACGGCGATTCATCTCTTGAGGGTTCTCATTCTTTCCACATGAACTCATAACTCGATCGGTTTTTTATCCTATTAGTATATCCAACATTAGTCTATCATTAACATTCCTTCTATTATTTCGACAAAAATAGTAAAACAGGTTATAATAGAGAACAATCCCCGACTAAAAAGAATAATCGGGGATTTATCACGAATAAAACAGGTATTTTAAATAAGACTATAAAGTCTCTTGCTTCAATTGCTCCACGTATTGATCGATCTTTCGCATTTGCTCCGGTATCTTGATGCCTTGCGGACATTTCGGTACGCATTTATCGCATCCAATACAATGTCCGGCTTGACGAAGTTTAGGAACCTTACGATCATAACCGACTAAGAACGCCCGGCGAGCCTCCCGATAATTCGCATCCTGTGAACTCTTCGCAACCAGCTCGTCATTCACGCAACGGTTATAATGAGCGAACGTTCCCGGAATATCCAAGCCATACGGACAAGGCATACAATACTGACATTCCGTACAAGGTACGAAATCCGAATGTAGCATCCTCTCCGTCACCTCTTCCAAAGCCTTATTTTCTTGTTCTGTAATCGGTTCCAAAGGCGAGAAGGTTCGGATGTTCTCTTGTAAATGCTCCATATACACCATACCACTCAGCACGGTCAGTACTCCTTTTGGAGAGCCCGCATACCGAAAAGCCCACGAGGCCGGGCTGTCATCCGGACGCATCTGTTTCAATTTAGCCAACGAAAGGGCATTCAGCCGAGATAAACGCCCGCCTAAAAGAGGCTCCATGATAACGACGGGAATATTACGCTTCTCCAATTCCCCATACAAATACTCCGCATTCACGTTCCAACCAGAAGCGTTTTTCCAATCCACGTAATTCAACTGGATCTGAACGAAGTCCCAAGGGATATCCAAGGATAACAAATAATCGAAGACCTTGACGTCTCCATGAAACGACCAGCCCAAATTGCGGATACGACCGGCTTTCCGCTCCTTTAACAAGAAATCCAAGACACCGTTATCGTAAAGGCGCTTCCTCAAATCGTCCATGCCCCCCAGACCTACGCCATGAATCAGATAATAATCGATATAATCCACTCGCAGATTCTTTAGCGACTGTTCGAACAAGCCCTTGGAGCCCTCAAGAGTACGCCATTCCGGTACAGGACGATGGGTTGAAAGCTTCGTGGCGATAAAATATTTATCCCGGGAATGGCGACTAAGAGCTAGCCCTGTTGCCTGTTCGGAAAGACCGCGCACGTAAACCGGTGCCACATCAAAGTAGTTCACGCCATGAGCGATCGCATAATCCACCAATGCATTCACCGCTTCTTGATCGATCTCTTCCCCCGATCCATCCGCTTTCTGACGCAACGGCCAGCGCATACATCCATATCCTAACAAGGAGACCTTATCGCCCGTATGCGGATTCGTCCGGTATGTCATCTTATCTGTCGGGACTTCACCCAAATAGCTTCCGGTCTGCGACACTCCTTGCCGCTTAGGATCTCCACCACATCCATATAAAAGCCCTGTCGAGGCAGCGGCCGTACCGGTGCTCAATACTTTTAAGAAATTCCTGCGATCTATATTATTATTACTCATTACCATACATTTTTTGAGATTATTAAACCGTACGATGTCTCTCATGTCCCTCAACATAGATTGCGCTTAACGGACGAGACGGACAATAATATTCACATGCGCCACAACCGATACAAAGTTCCGTATCGATAACCGGTACTTTCAATGATTTAGGATCATTGGGGTCTTTCGCCACCATCTGAATAGCTTTCGTCGGACAATGCCGCTCACAGTTGCCACAATTTACCTCATCGGTATTCACCACACAATTTTCCTTGATCCATACCGCATGTCCAATCTGCGTGGCGGATTTGTCCGCTTTCGTAATCAATTGGATCGCACCGGTCGGACAAACCTCGGAGCATTTCGTACATTCCGGACGACAATATCCTCGCTCATACGACATTTCCGGTTGCATAAACTTCATTAGATCTGTAGAAGGACGCAAAACTTGATTCGAACATACCGAGACACAGAGTTGACAAGCCGTACAATGTCCGGTGAAGTTTCGTAAACTAAAAGCCCCGGGCGGAACTATCGGGGTCATACGATCCGGGGGTAACTTTTCCGCAATATCCGCCAACCCTCCATCCGCATTTACCCCCGACTGGGCTTTCAAGACCGATGTCGCCAGCAATCCCGTAAAGGTTAAGAAATTACGGCGAGTGTTTTCTTCAGGTCGATCAGCCTCTCTCTCCGATTCTGTTTTTCGTTTACGAGGCGCATATGTCAAAGCTCCTCTTTTGCATTTATCGATGCAGTCCAAGCAAGTAACGCAACGACTATAATCAATCGAATGGTTTTTCGAATCTATACAAGCAGCCTTGCAATTACGGGCACATAAGCCACATCCGTTGCATTTCTCTACATCGATCACCGGTCTTAAAAAAGAAAAACGGGCGACAAATCCCAAGACCGTACCCACCGGACAGATCGTATTACAATACGTACGTCCATTGTGCCAAGCCAATAGGAAAAGAACCACAAACGTAACGAGCGCTACCCCAAACGTAGCCACACTTTTTATCCACACATCTACAGAATAAAAGACATAACTATCCGCACGCTCCGCCCAATAAGCCAAGAGATTATTTCCCCATTGATATAAAGGAGCGAAAAGATTCGAGGCTATTCGCCCATAAGCTCCATACGGATCTAATAGAGCCACCAGAGAACCGATACCCGCTAAAAAAGCGATAATAAAAATTCCTAACATTCCATAACGTAACCATGAGACTGCCGGGGAATAAGAGAAACGATTCTTTTTGCGTTTTCCGGCTATCCAAGAAACAACATCTTGAAATACGCCTAACGGACAAATAACCGAACAATAGACACGTCCAAAGAGTAAGGTTAATACCAATAATACCGATACAACCCCAACATTCACCGCCAATAAGGCCGGTAGGAATTGCATTTTTGCTATCCATCCCAACCAGCAATGCGTTGCCCCCGTAAAGTCAAGGAACAAAAGAGTGGTCATAGTAAAGATAATGACAGCGAGTGTTAATCTAATTTTACGTAACATATAAGATCATTTTTCTGTTTACATAAATAATACGTTCGTTTTTATCACAAAAAAAGCAAATTAACATAAACGATGTTTTGAACTCAAGAGCAAAAAGAATATTCGGGGCTTTATCACGAAAAAAACGGATTTTTGTTGTATTTTTGCGAATTGTTATCAAGAATGATTAGACGAACAGGCACATGGAAAAAGAAGAAAATCCGATATACGAGCGCAACACGCTAGAATTTGTTACGGTAGCACTGGAATATTGTACCTTTGTTGAGGCCGCCGGAAATACCGGGCTTTTTGACTTCGTAGATAAGGCGACAAAACTTTTGCCTCTCTTATACTTAAAGGCCAGCCTGTTGCCCGAAGTGGAATCTGAAGAGGAAACCGAACTCGAGCTTTCTGTTTCAGAAGACATGTACGAGTCGGTTCGTTCACGGATAGCCGGTTTGCTTGGCGAACGAGATTCCTATCTGGAAACATTTCATGCGGATATGCGGTATAGCGATACTCCTATCGCAGCATTTATTTCCGAGAACTTGGCTGATGTCTATCAAGATACAGGAAATTTCGTATCTTTATTCCGTCAAGGAAACGAGGAAGTTATGCAAGAGGCTATCGCTTTGTGCCGCACGAACTTCCAAGAATACTGGGGACAGCAATTATTGAATGCCTTGAAAGCGTTGCACGCTGTGCGTTACAGTGGTGATGAGGATTTGGAAAAGAATGAAGAGGAAGAATGATACAACAATTTATACATACAATTGCTAAAGAGGAAATAGCGAAACTTACCGTAGAGGAATTCAAGGGACGTATCATTACGATCCTTAGTAAAGAGGAGGCAGACAAGGCCGTAGAGTACTTGCTGCGTTTTCCGATCGTCGGTTTTGATACGGAGACCCGTCCCAGCTTTAAGAAGGGACAGCGTTACAAGATCTCATTGATGCAGATATCAACGGATGATACTTGTTTCTTGTTCCGCTTGAATCATATCGGTATACCGGAATCTCTGGAGAAATTCCTGAAAAGCAGTTCGACCTTAAAGATCGGGTTATCTTTACGGGATGATTTCGGGGCGATACGGAAGCGTTCGGATATAGAACCCGCCAATTTCCTTGATTTACAGAATTACGTAGGCCAGTTCGGCATCGAGGATGCCAGCCTGCAAAAGATATATGCGATACTTTTCCAAAAAAAAATATCAAAAGGACAACGCCTCACGAATTGGGAGGCGGATGTATTGACAGACTCACAAAAGAAATATGCGGCCCTCGATGCTTGGGCTTGCCTAAGAATATATAATTTATTGAATCAAGCATAAATGGAGTATTGTAAAGTTTTTCTCAAGCCTAAGAAAGAAGAATCGCTATTGCGTTTCCATCCATGGGTATTTTCCGGAGCGATCCAATCTGTTGAAGGCGACCCGGAAGAGGGTGACTTGGTAGAGGTATACGGAGCGAACCAGCGTTTTTTGGCGATCGGCCATTACCAAATCGGCAGTATCGCCGTACGTGTGTTATCTTTCAGCCCAATCGCCATCGACGATGCTTTTTGGGTTGAACGTATCCGTATCGCTTACGAACTCAGAAAGACCTTGCGGCTGGCTGGGGTAGAAAATAATAATACGTTCCGCCTGATTCACGGCGAAGGCGATAACTTACCGGGATTGGTGATCGATATGTATGCGCATACGGCGGTTATGCAAGCGCATTCGGTAGGAATGCATTATGCCCGTCATCAGATCGCGGAGGCTTTGAAAGCGGTATTGGGCGATACTTTACAAAACATCTACTATAAATCGGAAGCGACTTTACCTTATAAAGCGAATTTAGGTAGCGAAGATGGTTACTTATTCGGAGGCGAAGTGGAAGATATCGCTATAGAAAACGGACTGAAATTCTGTGTAGACTGGCAGAAAGGCCAAAAGACAGGTTTCTTCGTGGATCAACGGGAGAATCGCTCTTTGTTGGAGCATTACGCAAAAGATCGCTCCGTATTGAATATGTTCTGTTATACGGGCGGTTTCTCTTTCTATGCGATGAGAGGAGGCGCTAAGGTGGTTCATTCCGTAGACAGTTCGGCGAAAGCGATTTCTTTGACGAAAAAGAATGTCGAGTTGAATTTCCCGGGGGATTCCCGTCATGAGGCGTATGCGGAAGACGCATTCAAATATTTAGAAAAAATGGGAAGCAATTATGATTTAATCATACTGGATCCTCCTGCATTCGCCAAACATAAGAATGTACTACGTAACGCCTTACAAGGGTATCGCAAATTAAACGCGATCGCTTTCGAGAAGATCAAGCCGGGAGGAATCTTGTTTACTTTCTCTTGTTCTCAAGTAGTTAGTAAAGAGAATTTCCGTTTAGCCGTATTTAGCGCTGCCGCCCAATCCGGCCGTAGTATCCGAATCTTACATCAATTAACCCAACCCGCAGACCACCCGGTGAATATCTACCATCCGGAAGGGGAATATCTGAAAGGTTTGGTATTGTATGTAGAATAAGATATGCTCTTTGGGTGAAAACAAAGAATTAGTTTTCACCCAAAGTCCAAGTTAATACCCCGGATTCTGCGTCAAGTTCGGATTCAAGGAGCGGACTTTATCAGGAATGGGGAAAACGGTGGTATAGCCATTCGATTCATTGGGTAATTGAGGGCGATCCGTATATGAGCGGATAAATTGTCCGAAGCGGACCAAATCCTGCCTCCTCCAACCTTCCCAAGCCAATTCCAGTTGACGTTCAGCCAGAATATTTTCTAATGTCGCCTTACGAGGTAACATTCCCACACGGAAACGAACGGCATTCAACTCTTCATCCCCATTCTCTCCATTACGAACTTTCGCTTCCGATCTCATTAACAAGACATCCGCATAACGGAATAATACGATATCATTATCCGATAGCTTTCCATCTTTCGTCCCCATCTTATCGATCTCGTATTTCTTCATGCGGGCACCCGCCGTTTTCTCGGCAGGCAACCTAGACAAATCCAACCTAACTTCTAGAGGTAAATACACCAAAGGAGTCCCATTATCTAACCGAATCGTATCACCATTGAGGTCAAACATCGTATCGGCGTAATAATTCTCATAAAACCGGGTATCGACCGAGTCCGTCCCATACGCAAATACCCGAAGGGCCTCTATCGTAGCGCAAGAGCCGTTCTCTCCCCCCAATCCATATGCTTTGGCATGATTATAATGACGGGAGCGGAAAAGATATTGCATTTGGTTCGTATATAAGTTCTTATCCATCGGAATCGTGAAGATATTCTCTCCGGACGATTCATTAAATACAGAAAAATTATCCGCATAGTTCGGAGATAAGCTATAGTTTAAGTCTGTTATTGAATCACAGTACGCCACAACCGTTTGCCAAGCGTTCAACTTCCTCTCGCCTACCCTAAAATAGATTTCCCGTCCATTCGGACGCAGACCATCCGTCCAGTCGTTATCCGTAAACACTTCTGCGTTTAAGGCCAACTTCGCCAATAAGAAATAAACAACCGGTCTCGTAATCCTTCCATAATAATCGCCGGGCGAATTACTATGCGCCGTACTCAATAACGGAAGGGATTCTTGCAATTCTTTCACCACAAAATCAAAGACCTCTTTCCGATCACTCTGCCGCACGTCTTTCACCGGAATGGAAGAAGAAACGATAAGAGGGACACGGCCAAACATATCTACTAAATAATAATAATACATCGCACGAAAGGCACGAACCTCCGCCTCATACCGATCTAAATCGTTATAATCCGTTTTTTGCCGCAACTCGCCTAATATCTCTAAAGATTGATTGCTTAATACGATTACTTTATACAGATATTCCCAAGTAGCTTGGATAGCGTCACTATTCGTTCCCCACTTATGCAAGAAGAGACCTTGCCAGAAACCACCGTCATACCAGTCGCCGCCACGAGTCGGGAGCATGGCCTCGTCAGTCGTAAAGGTATTCAAGTCGTAGACACCCCGGTACGTTCCCTGCAATCCTTGGCTATCGCTATAACCTCCGATATAATTATATAAGGAAGCAACCGTGTTCAGATAGACATTCTGAGGGGTATCGTACGCATCCTCCGGATAAAGCTGATCACGAGGGTCCTCTTTCAGATAGCCATCGCATGACGATAACATCAAACCCGCAAATATATAGGATAAAATAGAAAGCTTTCTCATACCAACACCTTTTTAAAAATTAAAACTCAACCCCATCGTATAGGAACGAACCACCGGATAAGATCGCTTATCGTCGATACCTAACGTATTATTTACGATAGAGCTATTTATCATCGGAGTCAATCCCGAATAACCTGTAATTGTCGCCAAATTATTTACGGAAACCGAAAGCCGTACGTTTCTTACATATTTCCTTAAATTACCCAGAGGCACGTTCCAACCCAACGTCAAATAATCAAAATTGATATAATCCCCTTTCTCCAACCAATAATCCGTAGCCGTCTGATCTTGGATATTCCGGGATGGGGCTTCTCGCAACACGTTATAATCCGGGAATATATCCATATTCATATAAGTTAGCGATGTTCCATTATAAATCTTATGCCCAAAGGCTCCGTTAATCTGTACTGATAGATCGAATTGTTTATACCGGAAACTGATATTAGAGCCTAAAAGTGTTTTCGGCATGGCTTGTCCCGCAATATAACGATCCTCACCATCCTCCAAACTCACCCCGTTTCCATTCAAGTCCTCAATCTCATACTTATAGCCGCCGTTCCCATCGGAAACCAAACCTGTACATTTCGGTAAATAAAAAACACCCAAAGGCTGTCCGACCATTTGATAAACGATATGATTATACCCTCCATGGAAACCAGCCCCATTTAAATCCGAGATGCTGGTATATTCCGGGGCGGACATATATTCCCCTTTATAGTAACCGCTCAAGGAGAGCAATTTATTCCGTTGGAAAGTTACGTTTACGTTTATATTCAATTCCATATCTTTCGTACGTAAGGGCGTGACGCCAATACCCAATTCCACGCCACTATTTCGCATCGATCCCAGATTCGCCAACATTTTATTATAAGCGAAAGGCGGAACGCTTACATCGTATAAATACAACATATCATCCGTCTTGGAATTATAATAATCTACGGCGAGAATAAAACGATTGTCGAAAAACCCGGCATCGATACCGGCATTGAACGTACGTTTCACCTCCCATTTCAAGTCCGGATTCGCATTACGGATCGTACCCAAGGTAACGGTGGGCGCACCATTTACGGAAACAACCCCATTAGGTTTCATCAATCGCAAAGAATTGTAAGAATCGATCGCGTCTTGATTACCGGATAGGCCATATCCCGAACGAATCTTTAAATTCCTTACCCACGAGACACCTTCCATAAACTCCTCTTCGGTCAACACCCAAGCGACAGAAGCCGAAGGGAAAAAACCCCATTTATTATTCGCCCCCACTTTCGAGGAGGCATCCGCTCGGGCATTCACGGTAGCGATATACTTTCCATCATAAATATAATTCACACGTCCAAGGAAAGAAGCCAGATGAGGAGCCTCATAGTAAGAACCGGTCCCCTCCCATAAACGTACCGCACCTGCCTGTAAATTATCATAACCAAAACGATCGGTACTGAAATTCGTCACAGTCGTATAAAAACCTCTCGTTATCATTTTCTGAGCTTCCGCCAATCCCAATACATTTAGTTGATGCAAACCAAAGTCTTTTTTATAGGCCAACATGAAATCTCCCAATAAAGATTCTGTTTTCCGCTCCCCCCGATAAGCCTGCCCATGCGCCCAAACCGAAGTAGGGAGGTATTGGGCGTTATCTATTACATTATAGGTATACGAACCGAAAGCCGTAAACATTAAATGCTTACTCAAGTTAAAAACCAGTTTTAAGTGCGTATTTATATGAGCATTCGAATCATCATCCTTCACCTCCAACCAGGCCAAAGGGTTCGTGATCTGGCTAGCGTTGGTTATTTGATCCCAGCTACCCGTCTCCATATTCTTATGATTCGGAAATGTCGGGTTGAAAGTAGCGGCGGAATAGAACATCTTCTGTACATCATTTAAATAAGCATTTTTTAGCAAGGAACCAAATATACCTAAATCAAAGACCAGAAGATCATTGAACGCATGCTGCGTAATATTCAACTTGGTCGTAAAATTACGTGAGTTCGTATTTCGGATAACCCCTTCCCTTTCCACAAATCCCAAGGAGGCACGATAACTGGAAGTCTCCGAACCACCCCCAAAAGCGATATGATGATTCTGCACCAACCCCAACCGGGTAATCTCATCCTGAAAGTCCGTATTATTCCCTAAATCTAAAATACCGATATTACGTTCCTCCGCCAGTTTCCGGAAACCATTCGCCGATAACATATCCAAACTTTTATAAGCCGCCTCCACACCGAAACTCCCATCATAACTGATACTAAAAGCTCCCTGCCGCCCTTTCTTTGTCGTTACCTCGATAACACCGGAAGCACCACGAGAACCATATTGAGCAGTCTCCGAGGCATCTTTCAAGATCGTGAAGTTCCCGATATCCGCCGGATAGATCGAGCTAAGCAAATTAAGATCGGCAAAAACCCCATCAATAATCACCAACGGATCATTACCTCCCGTCAAGGAAGTTGTACCCCGGACCCGGACAGCAGCCAAGGCAGCAGCGCTATTTCCTCCAACCGGGATACTAACGCCAGACACTCTTCCCCTAAGAGCGTCCAAGGGTGTAGAGATCAATCCCTCATTCATTCCCCCTTCATTCACCCGATTTACGGAACCGGATAAAGTACTACGATTGCCCGTAGCATATCCGACAGTGATCAACTCATCTATCAAATTGGAGTCCGACAAGAGAGGCTTGATCGTATCCGGCAGAAGCGGTAGCTCCTGACCGTAGCCGTAAGAGAAAGACAAGGCCCCGCAGAGAAACAAAAACAGGATTTTTCGGATATATATAAGAACTTTCATAAGTACATTGGATTTAAGATTAATAACCCATGTAAATAAAACTTCCCTCGGTTAAGTTTTGTTCGCACCCAAGATACAACATTTCCTCAAGATCTTAAAAATAAAAGCGTAACAAGTTGTCAAGAAGCCTCGACAAGGCTTTAGTGATATTTAATAATGTCCCTCAAAAATATATACGGAAATATTTCTTTATTCCGTAATAGATTGTACCTTTGCCATCGTTAAAAAACATAGCGTATTATTAAGTAATAACATACTAAAACTTATTTATTATGTCAAAAGTAACAGTTGTTGGTGCCGGAAATGTAGGCGCTACTTGCGCAAATGTTCTTGCCTTCAATGAAGTGGCAGACGAAGTTGTAATGCTAGACGTAAAGGAAGGCGTATCCGAAGGTAAAGCGATGGATATGATGCAGACCGCTCAATTGCTAGGTTTCGATACTAAGGTTGTAGGTTGCACAAACGATTATGAGAAGACAGCTAACTCTGACGTTGTAGTTATCACTTCTGGTATTCCTCGTAAACCGGGTATGACTCGCGAGGAACTGATCGGTGTTAACGCTGGTATCGTTAAGAGCGTAGCTCAAAACATCTTGAAATACTCTCCGAACGCAATCTTGGTAGTTATCTCTAACCCGATGGATACAATGACTTATTTGTCATTGAAGTCTTTAGGCTTGCCGAAGAACCGTATCATCGGTATGGGTGGTGCTTTGGATAGCTCTCGTTTCAAATATTTCTTATCTCAGGCTCTAGGCTGTAACGCTAACGAGGTTGAGGGTATGGTAATCGGTGGTCACGGTGACACTACAATGATTCCGTTGGCTCGCTTGGCTACTTACAAAGGTATCCCTGTTAGCAAATTGTTAAGCGCAGAGAAATTGCAAGAGGTTGTTGCTTCCACAATGGTTGGTGGCGCTACATTAACTAAATTGTTAGGTACTTCTGCTTGGTACGCACCGGGTGCTGCCGGAGCATTCGTTGTTGAGTCTATCATCCACAACCAAGGCAAGATGGTTCCTTGCTCTGTTTACTTGGAAGGTGAGTACGGAGAATCTGATCTTTGTATCGGTGTTCCTGTTATCCTTGGCAAGAACGGTATCGAGAAGATCGTTGAGTTGGAATTGACAGCTGAGGAGAAAGAGTTGTTCGCTAAGAGCGCTGCCGCTGTTCATAAGACTAACGAGGCTTTGAAAGAAGTGGGTGCACTTTAATTTGAATTTCTATTAAAAGCGATAAAAGAGGCTGATCCTTCGGGGTTAGCCTCTTTCTTTTTATGTGGATACGGATAGTTACGACGGAATGAAGATAATATTCGTGTTCTTTAGCCGCTGAAGATACATATCCGGGATAAAATAAATATTATCTTCTTCAGTCAGCAAATCCAATTCCATCAGTTTACGGGCAGCCGCTTGGACTGCACTGCTGGAGACCAATGAATATTTACGAATGAAACCGGCACTCATAATCTTCTCCGCCTTACCTGCTGAGGCTATGGCATACAGCAATTCTTTCTGACGTTCGGGAATTCTGGACAATAGTTAGCGATATCCATCGCCTGCCTCTTCCAAAACTCCATCAACTGTCTGCCGTAATATATCCAACGTACAACTACTGCCTATAGGGGTATTTATAAAAGCTTCATGAAAAGTTTTCTGCATATAATATGTATTCCCCTCAAACAAACGATATATAACCAATACATCTTCCTCACGAATAGTCCGTTCATACACATCAAACCAATGACAGACAAAAGGTATGTATTCTTCAGCGACGATAGGATACAATTCCAAAATCGATGTACTGTTATAGAATGGACGAGCGGAAGAGAGGAACATCTCCGTTACCAAATGACACCCACTGCCTGAAAAGATAAAATGCACATTAGATAAATGCTGAATATGGGAGCACAATAAAGCTTCAATATTTTTCAGGATATTTGGAAATCTGCTGAAATTCATCAAAAGCCACGATACAGGGTTTGTCTGCCTTTTCCAAACAGTCGAATATTTCAGTTAGCGTAAACTCAGGACGGCTGATATCACCCAGCTCCAAGCTGAAAGCAGGAGTACCATTAAGAGGGTCAAAGCCAAACTTGGCATTGACAGACCTTAGCCCTTGCACAAAAGCCATAAACATTTTGCGACTTTTACCTTGCAACGTCTCAAAGACCTTCAAGCCAAACACGTAAGCGAATTCTCTCATGCTAGACGTGTGCAAAATGTCAATATAGAAAGTATAATAACTATCAGCACACTCAGGCTTGTCATAACAGAATCGAATCAACTTTGATTTCCCCATACGGCGTGGAGAAATCAAACACAGGTTTCCACCGTTAGATAAGGTACAGATAATCTTCTTGCTCTCCTCACGCCTATCACAAAAATATTTCTCCGGGATACTACCCGTAATAATAAAGGGATTGTTCATCATAGATCATTTGTTCTGTATAGACACAAAGGTAATTATTCGTTTTGAATTATACAAATCGTATAATTTCAACCATTGGTAATCCACTGCTTTATCCCGACAATACTTCTTCAAACTCCTACCATTACGATGCTGATTGTAACTCTGCACCACCTTTTCAAAATATTCTTATGTCTCCATCAACTTAATTTCTGATTGGAAGCTAAGATATGAAGGTTTCATCTGGTTAAAACACAGCAGATTGGTATTTTACTGCTTACTGATATCTTAGTAAAATTGAACCAGCTCTGGCAGTTTTAGTGTTTAATCTAAAGTTACAGAGAAAACTTATCGGAGTTTTGTATGTAATATATCAGCCTAAAAACATCATTTCAGATACTTAAAATATCCTCTAATAGCATATTTCAAGATGCAACTTACCGCTGAGAACAAATCAAGCTTCTCTATATTTCTAAGCACATACCACTGCCTCTTAAACATAATGAACTTATCGCCTGATATCGAATTTTTATCCTGTCTATACAAAGCATGAACCTTTCCTGTATTATATGCTTTATGTCCTGCCTTTAGAATTTTAAGCCAAACTACAAAATCCTCTCTTCCTGGAGGTTCAAACTCAAAACGGACATTATTCACCAATTCCTTTTTTATTAACGTTGTCAAACAAGGTATATCATTACTATTCAGCGTATTATTGTAAGTAGAAACTAAACGTCCTTTCACTATTCGTCCACATCTTTTTCCTTCACAATCTACTTTTTCATAGTCAGAATAAACGAAATCATATCTATTATTCTCCAAAAAACGAATCTGTTCTTCCAATTTCATAGGTAACCAAAAATCATCTGCATCTAACATAGCAATATAATCTCCAGCTGCATTATCTAATCCTATATTTCGTGGCTTCGCAGGGCTACCCGAAGCTTTTTCCGTACTCAAATATTTAATTCTTTTATCTTTTTCGGCATAATATCGTATAATAGATGCTGAATCATCCGTAGAACAATCATCAACAACAAGCAATTCCCAATAAGGATACGTCTGATTAATAACCGAATCTATAGTTTGCTGGATAAATACAGAAGCATTGTAACAAGGTGTAATGATAGAAACCAACGGCATCCTTTTATACTCTCCCATATATATATTAATTTTTACAATAGTGATTATAAACAATAATGAATAATATAAATTATATAATAGTACAAATTATTGCACGATTAAGACACAACAAATAAGTTTAGTAAAAATCCAGTTTTTCCCATTCACAAATTGTAACATAACAAGATTACCAACTTAGATCTATTTTAATTCAAAAAGTTCAAATACAATTTTTTCCATTCTCGACAGATATTACAAACATCAAAACGCTCCACACTAGCATAAGCATTCGTACCTAAATATCTCCTAAGTTTATCATCTTCCATCAATCGCAATAAAGCATTTTCAAACTCAAGTTGGTTTTGATTTTCTACTAATATACCTACTTGTTCGCCCGACAATAGAATAGAAGGACCAGTAGGACAATCGAAAGAAATACAAGCTAGACCTTGACTCATAGCTTCTGCTAGCACCATGGAGAAACCTTCATAACGTGAAGTACAAACAAAAATAGAGGCACTACGGTATGCGTCTTCAATCTTATCGGTAACCCCCATAAGTTTGAAACAAGCAGACAGACCCGCTTCATCTATTTGTTTTTGCAATACATCATGAAGTACACCCTCTCCATAAATCTCTACCTGCCAATCCGGATATCGGTCATGAACTTTCCTAAATATCTCAACCAATGTATCAAATCCTTTTGCAGAAACTAATCTACCAACAGATATGATCTTTTTACTTATCAAAGGAGAATGACTGCGCTTCGACAAATCAATCGGGTTAAAAATAGTTGTCACACGAGTTAATCCTTCAGTACAAAAATCCTTCTCATCCTGACTCGTTATTACCACCAAACAATAAAGACGTTTATAAATATAATGACGAAGAGACCGTATAACTTTTCCATAATACCCATAATTCACGTGCTCCACCCCAATCACTCGGCTCATATCCAAGCCTGCACACCACAAAATGAAGGTCATAGGGAACGACTGTGCAAGGATTAAATCAAATTCATTGTTCATAAAAAATTTACGAACTAACCTTATTGAAACTAAATGTTGCTTTAAACGAGTGAAAGATCCCGGAGAATTAGACAAAACAGCATCTTGCAAATAAACCATTCTTATTCTTGTATCAAACTGATAATTAGGATAATAAAAGGAACGATACTCTGAAACAATAGTAATATCTAAATCCGAATCATTTGCCTGTTCTAAGGTTAAGTTAGAAACTACACGTTCAATTCCTCCTGTAGCAGTAATATCACTAACAAAATAACAAATCCTCACCATATTTTAACTATATAAAATTAAATAACTAAGCTAAATAGCAACATATAATTGGAGCAAAAAATTATCATTCAACAAAGACAATTACAAATCTTTAAAAGCATCATCTAAAAATCTAAAAAACTTAACTCTCATCGAATTTGTATCAAAATTATGTCTGAAAAAATTTAACACATAATCATTAGTTAAACTAACGAAACTATTTGATATACACTTCACGAATTCATCTGCAGTATTACACAATCCTCCTACTTGAGTAAAATCAGCATCAATCCCCACAAAAGCCTCTGAGGTTCCAAAAATAGTCTTTCCATAGCTCATAGCTTCAATTGTTTTAGTTTTCATTCCCGATCCATAAAATACAGGAATAATCACACAAGAAGCATTTATATAATAATCTCGGATATCATCAACTTTTCCCAATAAATGAACACAAGTAGGAATTTGAATACTTTGAGTTAAATATTTACAGCAATCACCTATTACATAAGTATCGAAAGGAATCTTTGTTGAAACATTTTGAACAAACCAACTTATTCCCAAATTGTTAGGCATAAAATCAGAACCTACGAATAAACAATAAGGTACACATTTTTGATCTGTTGTATCTAGCGCATTACCACACATCGTAATAGGATATATAAGATTGCTACATCTTTTATATAAACGCCTAATATCCAAGTCATCTCTGCTAGATAATGTTATAATATAATCTGAATATAGGCAACTCAATTTTTCAGACAAAAACACAAACGGGAATCGAACAAGATTCATAAAATTCTTTATTTTCAACAATAATACTGCTTCACAATTATGAAAATAAGATAAAACTACGATATCACAATCTTTCTTTATACGCCTTATCAATCTTCCATTTAATGAACTTTCCACAAAAACGACATCGATATCTTTTTCAACAACGAACTTTATGATAGAGTCTTCTACCTGTTTAGAGCATCCGTTACCACGTAAACATATCAAGTTGTAAAAAGCTAATACAATAGCTTTCAATTTCATAATAGCACTTTTATTTTTCAACGAAAAACAATCCAATCCAAATGGAAATACATTATCAACACCAAAATACTCACACATCAAATCATAATTACGTCTAGCGACGACAGCTCCCCCTTTTACTTCTGAAGAGAAGGCCATAGAGGAGACATACAATATTTTTTTCATTTATCTATAATCTAAATAATCAATTACACTAGAAGAAAATAAATTCACAAAATCATTATTCATATAAGTCAAATAATAACCAACATCTTTATTTGAATAATATAGAATAATATTTGACATAACCAAAGAACACACAATAAATACATAATACAGCATCCCCTTACTACGCATAACATAAACACTAACAATAAGGCTCATCACAAAAAAAGGATATAAGGTATTAGTAAACCTCGCAAAATTATGAACATTCGATATATTAATAAGTAATATACTCCACATCAGCTCCAATGAGACTAAAGCTGTCTTACACCTATTATCAATTTTATACCTTAAAAGGTTTACTAACATCAAGGAATAGAAGAAAAAGACCAAATAATAACGTTTACTCCCACCAAATGATGAAAATTCAGCATAATCACTAATTATAGATTGAATATCAAGCAAATCATTTAAACCATTAGGAATTGGCATATATAGCATAAGATTCAGTATATTAAACTGAGACACAATAATAGAAAACGCAACTATTAATTTCATGTTATTTTGAATAATATCACTCTTTACAAAGAACAACGGCACCAAAAATACAGAGCTAGAAGGATGAACAAAAAAACACAAGAAAGACAACAGAACAGTTATAGAACGCCTCTTGTTACAAATTATTCTTGAAATTATATATAACGCAAGGCTAAAAGACGTAACTTGTTTTAATAATTCATTTTGCATAGCTAGAGGAATTATCAAAATAACTGCTAAGTAACATATAAAATGCAATTTATAATTACTACCAACATAATACTCTGACAGATTCTTAACAGAGAGCATCATAAACAAATTACTAATAAACACCCACAACAATCCAACACATCGACTGTTATCTGATATATAATTAGCGAACAACCAAGACAATGTATCATAAAGAATATTCATGGTAAACATAAATCCAAACGGATTTCCAACATACGTACTATAACTATCTCTATAGCGTATAAGATCTGTAGATATAAATCCCGAGCTATCCGCACAAAAAGCCAACAGTGCAAATGAGAAAGAAACCAACATCAATGAAGGAAACACATATTTTCTAACCTTTAGAGAAAACAATAAAAGAGGGAACCATCCCCACAAAGGGAAAAAAAAGTAAAATATAACACCAAACAAATATATTAACAATAGCATATAGCTGCTTCTTAACCAATAACATCAAATCAAAATCATCCCTTTAAGATATAACCATCAAAAAACAAACAAGAATAAACATGCTACCTAAAGACATTTATTTCCTTCCTAAAACCAAGAACTACAGATAGTTTCTTTACCGCAAAATAGACTCGAAGATAAAAGCGAATATGACGTAAACATGTTCCCTTCCACGGTGTTTTAGCTTTATACACACGATAAAGCTGAGTTTTAGGATGAACACATTCCTTATACCATGGTTTTATAGCCCCATTGTAATGAAGAATTACTGGTTTTTCCGAAGCTTCATACATTTCTTCCCAATATTTTCTTGCAATAAGAGGATTTTTCCAATAAAATTCTTCTTGAACATTGAAACGAAGTGGCAAATTAAATTTCGTATTTTTCAAAATATAGTTCAAAGCTTCCTGATCCCACCATTTCAGCTTTTCAGGATTAGAGTTTATATATGTCAATGTTTTAGAAGTAATATCATCTTTTCTCCAATAATCCAAATTAATAAGCATCACACCTGAATTAAAGTATCCCAATGCCATATCATACTCTAAATTATTAAATTTTCGGATATCCTGCCCCTGCTGATCCATCACTACCCCAGCGGAATAATTATCTATATTTATATTCCATAATTCATCCAAGGATTTAAGTACTAAAATATCACAATCCAAATACAACACCTTATGAATAGACTCCGGAAGAATAACAGGCAATAGAATCCTGAAATAAGCAGCTATACTAACACGATCATTTTTACGAATAGGACAATTCTTTAAGTCATTTTCATCAACTTTATATATTTCCAATGATTGCCCATATCGTTTCACTATACTCCTCAACGCATTCTCATTCGAAGCTTTAAAACCACTTGTCAATACATGGAAATAGACTGAATCATTCCCCTTATTCTCACAAATAGAAACCATCAACACCCCACAATGTTCTGCATATGCATCATCCGTACAACAAGCTATATGTATCATACTTTATTAAGAATTTGTTTTATGAATTTAAGTTCTTTCAATTTAAAAAGATAACAAAAAAATAAATAGGAAAATATACCCACCACCATTCCGATCACCAAACGTAATATCAGTACAGAAGTCAAAAACAAGGATATATACATTAGTAATCCCATCAACAGAGTACTTATCCCGATAGGCAAAAGTTCCACGATCTCCTTTCGTAAATCAAATGGATAAATTCTTCCCACGAAAAAGGAGATGGTAAACAGGTCGAACAAACTATAAGCCAATAGCCCCCAGCAAATCGCATTCATCCCCCACGGAATAGAAACAAAAAGAATCGTGAACGCTCCTATTTTTTTGATTATCTCTGCTTTTAAGGAAAGATCACTCCTTCCCTTCACATTCAATAATTGCCAGTTAAACACCATGATAGGATACCACATATAGGCTATGCACAAGATGGACATAAACGGTGCTGCAGGCAACCACTTCTCAGAGAGTAAAAACTCGATCAAGGTTTCCGACATAATTGCCAAACCTATCATCAATGGGAAAACAATAAATAATGTAGAACGAAGATAATTAAAGAACGTACGGATCAACGCCTCCTCATCATGCTGTAATGTACATAAAGCCGGATACATAGTACGATTCACTATCTCTGTCAAATTTGTTGCAGGAAATACAGCCAAGGTTTGGGAGCGGTTAAAATATCCCACTTGCATAGGATTGAAAAAACGACCAATAACCAATGTATATAGGTTTAAATAAACCGTATGCAACAATCCTCCCAACAACAATCTAGATCCAAAAGTAAATAATTTCCGGAATGCGACCATGGAAAAAGTTCTTTGAGGACCCCATGCCACGAACCACCAAAGCAACATCATATTCAAAAAGGTGTTGCCCAATGATTGAGCAATCAATGCCCATACCCCATATCCCAACCAAGCCAAACAAACCCCTATTCCCCCACTAATAATAACAGCGATTAAAGAGGTTTTCGCTAAAGTTCTGAAATCAGAAGCGATGAGTAATCGGGTACGCTGAACCAATAGGAAAGCATTCAACATGACATTCAAACCCATCCACCTCGTCACAGCCGTTAGTTCCGGCTCCCGATAAAACGAGGCGATATAGGGAGCAGAGATAAACAATACCCCATAAACAACCAAGGCTATAAGGATATTGAAATAAAACACGGTAGAGTAATCCACCTCCGTCCGATCCTTCTTCTGGATCAAGGCATTTGAGAAGCCACTATCCACGAAAGTCTGGGCAATCGCCAAGAAGATACCCTGCATGGCGATCAAGCCATATTCCGAAGGCAATACCAAACGGGCGATGACTATGCTCAACACGAACTGTATCCCCTGAACGGAAAACCGCTCAACAGCACTCCACATCACGCCTCGCAAGGCATGATGGCTCAATGATTCACGCATGTAAAATAAATGTAAAAAGACTACGCCTAGGTGTAGAAAGGATTCTATTTATATCGTTTCAAGAAATCGGTGATGATCTCTTGAATGGTTTCCGGCGATTGACGCGAGTGAAGGATAGATACGATCACGATCTTATCACCATCTATCAGGTAATAAATGATATTGGGCTGAAGAATCATGTGACGTACCTCCAAGTTATCAATGAGAAAAGAGTATTCACCATCCGGAGTCCCAATGCGGGGATGGTGCTCCAACCGTGCGATCTTATCCTGTATCTTGCGTTGCGTCTTTTGAGCGACCGATGAGCCAAAGCTCGTCTCGACATACTCCAACACCCGCAAAAAATGCTCCACAGCCAAGGAAGACCAGACTATCTCCATCCCATACGCTCTTTTACGATCCGGTCAACCTGTGCATGGGGGATACCGCCTCCTGCCCGGCTCTCTTCCAAAGCAAAGGATATGGCAGCGGCCATCGCCTCGCAGGGGAGGTTGTTCATGAGCGTATCCATTTCCGAGGATGAAGGATACTCCATCATCGGCTCGCTTACCGAACGGTTAGATTCTCTATCTTCCTCTTCTATCTTATAATTTCTCATGATCCTCTTCTTTTTCAGCAAAAATAGGAGATTTGATCTGTATATCCTAATTATCTAAAGCATTTCTCCTCAAAATAAGCGATCGTTCTCTTCAAACCCTCCTCTAGCCGGATCGTCGGTTCCCAATACAGCTTCTCCTTCGCCAATGCGATGTCTGGCTTGCGTTGCCTCGGATCGTCGCTGGGTAATGGACGATAGACAATCTTGGATCTTGAGTTTGTCAGCTCTATCACCTTTTCAGCCAACTCCAGCATCGTGAACTCTCCCGGGTTTCCCGTGTTTACCGGGCCGATAAAGTCATCTCCCGTAGCCATCATGCGAACCATCGCCTCGATCAGATCGTCCACATACTGGAAGCTGCGGGTCTGGGTGCCGTCACCATAGATCGTGATATCCTCGCCTCTCAAGGCCTGCACGATAAAGTTGGAGACCACACGGCCATCATCCGGGTTCATTCTCGGACCATAGGTATTGAAAATGCGGATGATCTTGATCCGGACTCCGTTCTGGCGGTGGTAGTCCATAAACAAGGTCTCGGCACAACGCTTGCCCTCGTCATAGCAACTGCGGATACCGATGGGATTCACGTTCCCCCAATAGCTCTCCACCTGCGGATGGATGGCGGGATCACCATAGACCTCGCTCGTGGAGGCTTGCAAGATCCTCGCCTTGGTTCGCTTCGCCAAGCCCAACATATTGATCGCGCCCATCACGGAGGTCTTGATCGTCTTGATCGGGTTGTATTGATAGTAAGGGGGAGAGGCCGGACACGCCAGGTTATAGATCTCGTCCACCTCCGCATGATACGGGTTGATCACGTCGTGACGAACCAGCTCAAAATGGTCGTTGCCCAATAGATGGCGGATGTTATCCTTGCTGCCCGTGAAATAATTGTCCAGGCAGATCACCTCATTTCCCTCTCTCAACAGACGCTCGCATAAATGGGAGCCGATAAAGCCGGCCCCGCCTGTCACCAATATCCTGCTCATCTCTGTCCGATTCTTGAATAGGTGAAACCTAGCTCCTTCAACTCCTCTCTGTCATAGATGTTGCGGCCATCAACCACCACATAATTCCGCATCGCCTTGTGGATGATCGCCCAGCTGGGCATACGGAACTGCTTCCACTCCGTCAGCAAGGCGATAGCGTCCGCATCTATCACAGCCTCGTACATGTCCTTGCAATACGTCACCGAATCTCCTATACGGCGCTTGGTCTCGGACATGGCGATCGGGTCGAATACCCTTATCTCCGCCCCGGCCTTCAATAGCTCATCGATCACCACCAAGGCGGGAGCCTCACGCATATCGTCCGTTTCCGGCTTGAAAGACAAGCCCCATAGGGCGATGGTCTTTCCTTTCAGATCTCCATGGAACGCCGCGCTTAACTTATCAAAGACTATATATTTCTGTCGCTCATTCACAGCCTCCACAGCCTCAATCACACGCATATGATAATCGTTCTCCAAGCCCGTGTAAAGCAACGCCTTCACGTCCTTCGGGAAACAAGAGCCTCCATAGCCGCAACCAGCGTAAAGAAAGCGACTTCCGATACGGGAATCCGTCCCCATTCCCTTGCGGACATTGTCCACGTTGGCTCCCACACGCTCGCAAAGGTTCGCTATATCGTTCATGAAACTGATGCGGGTGGCAAGCATGGCGTTAGCGGCATACTTCGTCATCTCAGCCGAGGGGACATCCATCATCAAGATCGGATAGCCGTTCAAGGTGAACGGACGGTACAGCTTCTCCATCAACTTTCTCGCACGATCGCTCTCCACTCCGACAACCACCCGATCCGGAGCCATGAAGTCCTTGATGGCTGCTCCCTCTTTCAGGAACTCGGGGTTCGAGGCAACATCGAACTCAATGTCAACGTCCCGCTTATCCAACTCCTCCTGGACGGCGGCACGTACCTTCTTCGCCGTACCGACCGGTACTGTGCTCTTGGTTACCAACACCACGTGCTTCTTGATATTACGGCCTACCGTACGGGCTACCTCCAGTACATATTTCAAGTCCGCGCTACCATCCTCGTCCGGAGGGGTACCCACCGCACTGAAAACGATTTCCACATCATCCAGGCAGGAGGTCAACTCCGTCGTGAAATGAAGACGGCCCGCCTTCACGTTACGCGCCACCAAATTATCCAAACCCGGCTCGTAGATTGGCATCTTACCGTCCAACAAGCGTTTTATCTTACTCTCGTCAATGTCCACGCAAGTGACATTGATCCCCATCTCGGAGAAACAAGCTCCCGATACAAGCCCCACATAGCCTGTACCCACAATAGCAATATTCATATAAATGGATTAAATTATTTGTCGATCTTGAACAACGAACGAAGCTCGTCTTGCAACGCCTCGTTCACCAGGTAAATGAACTCACAGCTCACGTTGGTCGCCCCCTCATCCGTCACAACCGAGGTATATATAGGGTATTCATTTCCTTTGCTTATATTATTACGCCAATGCAAGGCTCGTATGTTCAGGGGATTATTCCACAAAACTTCCGGTACGCCCAGGCATCTCAACCTCGAGACCGGATAAATATGGTCGATCTCCCAACCGAACATGCTATCCCGATTATTATAATCCGCATAGGCGATCCAAGCACCGCACGCGTCTTGACGGATACGATCCGGGTTATATTCAGGAATTATCCTAGCGGAACACCAAGCTATATCTTTCAGATTACTCAATGACATTATATTAGGTTTGTACTTAAAATAGAGTCTGTCCTTTCCACAAGGTATCTATGATTTTTAGCTATTGGCATAATACTGCCATGTCTATATTTTTTGCCACAAAGAGATAGAAAGTTAATTGATAATGAATTATCCTACTTTATTTGGTGTTTAAATGGAAAGTAAGCTAACTTACTTTTTGAGCTCTACTTTCCTTGTTTGACTATGCCTAAATTTAAAACGAGGAGAGTTAGCCTCCAATTTTGATGTATCCTAGAGGGAAAGCCTCATTCAAGCGGTTTCCTTATAAAATTTATCAAAAGATGGATCATCAACCTATATGCCGATAGACCGTAAAAGTCAGAAACAACACTATTCGTTATTCACACTATTGCCGGTCAGCCATTTTTTGAGGATTTAACAGATATCTAAATTGGACGCTAATGTATCTTACGTTCATCCCCCAAGTATCTTAGGTGCATCGGCAAAGTATCCTAGGTGCGTGGCACAAGTCACCTAACATACTTTTTTTGCTCAGCCCTCGTCGCACTGGGGGCGTGTTGATGGACTCCCCCGAATATATTATAGATAATCGACGGATCTTGATTCTCCCTCAAGTCCGCTATCGCCTTGTGATAAGGCTCGGGAAGCATCTTGCGCAAAAGGCATTGTACCCGGGACAGGTCCGCTTGATGGTTCTCGTTGAGATACGTCTGGGCAGAGGCGATCTGGTCAAGGTAGGTCAAGTGAAGTGTCTCCGAGATGGCGGCATCCTTGTCTATGCATTGAATCGCCTTGACCAAATCCGGGGAACGGTGCTCGATTTTCTCTACCAACAGGGAAACCAGCTGATCCATGTCCATATCCTTAAGCTTATCCATGGCAGAGGAAGTTGACTCGGATGTCTGTTCCGTTTCTTTCTTATGCGCCGAAAATATAGCGGCCAATGGGCCTAGGCCTAAAGCTTGGATCGTAAGCGCACATACGACAGAAGAGGTAGCCGGTGCCAATATAAGTGGTATCATAGTATTATTATTTGATGATTTAAGTCCTTTTTTTAGCTCTTCTCGCCCATGCGTCATTGATACGGGCACGGATATTATCGATAGACCGTCCACTAGTGATTCCCGGAGCAAGCGGCAGGAGCAATTTGATGAAACGTTCCTTGACCATCATCTCCTTGTTGATCCCGGTCCCGCTCTCTACCATACTGACCACGACCAGAGCCAACTCTTCCGCCGTGACACAACCAGACAGGCGGGTTAGATACACCGTCAATTCCTCTACATTATTTATATAAGCGGACAGACGCTTGGCATCCGGCGAAAGCTTCAGCTTGCCCAATACCTCCTCCCCGGTGGTATCACGGAAAGAATCCTCTCCGTAGAAGTTCTGGACGGCTTGGGTGGCGTTAGGCAGTATCTGCTGAGTACCGCCATAGATGTTTATCGTGGTGTTTATCTTCTCTTTCTCCTCCATGTATCACTCCCTTTCCTCCATATTCAGCCTATTATATCCTCAGCTAATCAACCAACAGTTAGCCACCAATCAACCAACAGTAAACCGATATCAACCGATTTGCATTCGCCTCATTGCCGGTACTATATTCGCATTGTCAACCAACGATAGGGGTTGGCGAAAATCATTCATGTTTAACTCTTTAAAACTATTTATCGTATGATCAATTACAGTGTTTACATGATGGGAAATCCCATCAAGCCGGAAATGCCGGAAAAGGCTTACGCCAAGGCGCAAGTGAACGAGGTTATGTCGTTCTCCCAGTTCGTTCAACACATAGCGAACCACAACGGGGTATTCTCCCGGGGTACGGTCAAAGGCGTGATGTCGGACACGTGCGAATGTCTCGTGGAGCAGCTGCTCAATGGTAACAAAGTGCAGTTTGGAGAACTGGGGACCTTTGCTATCTCGCTGGGTTGTGAGGGGGCGGAAAACATCAAGAAGTTCACCTCGGACAACATCACCGATGTAAACATCCTCTTCACGCCGGGCGAGGATTTCGAGAACCTGCGCTCCCGAGCTATGTTCAACCCCGTGAGCAGCCGTGCCGCACAACAAGCCACCTACAAGGCGGAACGTGCGGGAGAGACCACGGTCGATCTGGAGGCGGCGAAGAAGAAGCCATCCTCGAGTGGAGGCTCCGACTCCGAGAGTCCCGATGAGATCTAACGAATCATAAGGTTGATCCCCTCTTTTAACATTTGAATATTGTATGAGACTTTTAATCATTTATTTAAGAACAAGTATGAAAACGAACTGGAAGAGCGTGTTGCTCTACATTATCCGTATTGTCGAACTGGTCATCACCGGCGCCGCCGGTGGAGCCGCTAGCGGTTTGATCGGATGAGAACCGTCACGTTAATCATCGTGCATTGCTCTGCCAACAGGCAGGGCAGCACCTTACGGATGGCGGACATCGACCACTGGCATCGCTCGCTCGGTTGGAATGGTTGTGGCTATCACTTTGTCATACCGACCGATGGTACGATCGAGAAAGGCAGGCCCATCGAGCAAGTGGGTGCTCACTGCAAGAACCACAACAAGCACAGTATCGGGATATGCTACATCGGAGGACTCGCCAGCGACGGGAAGACTCCCATGGACACCCGGACGATAGCGCAGCGGCAGGCCTTGCACGATTTGCTCAGTGAACTGAGTCTGCAATTCCCAAAGGCCCTGATCGTGGGACATCGGGATTTGGATCCGTTGAAAGCCTGTCCGTGCTTTGACGTGGTAAGTGAGTTCCATCCTATTTTAGGATAAGAGTCTTGAGATTGCCCGAGTTTCTGTAACAGGATGCTCGGGCAACTTTTTTATTGTATCCTTTTGCGATTACGCTTGATCAGACCATTCAAACCCACATGCAAGATACTCCAGCAAAAAAGATTCAAAAGAAACAAATAGGTGATATTGATACGCCAAGCCAACAAGCCGTTAAGTACAATGAAGAAAGCGGAAACCGAAATGATGCAAACCATCACCATCCGCACACGCATACCGGTACGCAATAGCTTGTGATGAAAATGGTTCTTATCCGGTAAAAACGGATTTTTACGCTCACGCAAACGATGAAGCACCACACGGATCACGTCCAATAACGGAACAACTACCGTAGAGAAAGCGACTACCATATAAGGATTCGATACCGACGGAGAGACCTCATTCGACACGCTCATGTGGATGATCAAGAAACTGATCACGTAACCCAGCGTAAGACTGCCCGCGTCTCCCATGAATAACTTATGCCCTCGCTTCGCATTACCAAACACGTTGTAGCACCAAAAAGGCATAAGGACACCCAACGTGCATATCGCCAACAACGCATAAACGTACTGGCTGCAAATAAAAAACATCACGCTCAAAACCGACAAGGCGATACAACACAACCCGGATGCCAAACCATCGATCCCATCGATCAAATTGATAGCGTTCGTTATATATACCACGGTAAAGACCGTGAACGGGATACCTATCCAAAACGGCACCAAGTAGATGCCAAACAATCCGCCCAACGAGTCAAACCAATTGCCGGACAATATCAATAGCAACGCCGCGATAATCTGCACGGCGAACTTATAACGATAACCGACACCCACCAGATCATCGCAAACGCCCACTAGATAAAGCAGCGTCATACCCACGAACAGGAAAAGGTACTCATAGAGCATATTAAACGACAGGCTTGATAGATCCTCAGACCACGTATAAAGCCGAAAGCCTATCACCAAGAACATGGACATCAGGATCACGGGGAAAAAGGATAACCCGCCCAGACGGGGAACCGGCGTCGTATGCACCTTCCGGGAATCAGGGATATCATACAGCCGTTTCTTATGCGAGATCACCAATATCCTCGGGATGATAACCATACCTAGCAGTATGGACAGAAAGAAACCGAACAATAAAAACAATGTTATTTGCATTTTCTTAATTCTCCAACAGAAAACTTGTTTGTGGCACAGGAAAATCCCCCACCTCTTCCGTGTGCCACTCCCGATAACCATCAAGCGAATGGGACGGGGCGGATAGTCGCCCATAGTCATCACCTTCCAGAAGGAAAAGATGTGTCCGGCTGTAAGCCCACAATTCCTTGTCCGTCCATGCGACCATCACGATAGGGAACGGATAGGTGGTGAGGCGTATCGGGGTTATCAGCGCACGGGGAGATACACAATGTAAAAGGTAAGCGGATCTCTCGAACGCCACCCAATACGGACCCGTGCAGTAAAGATGGATGAGCGTGCAGTTATCCACCTCACGACTCAAAATATCTTGTAAATGATTTTCCAGCAGGGCGATCAGACGTACACCGGATCGCTCCTCCTCTTTCTTATAAGATGTTCTCATACATATCTAGGGTAGTACGTCCAGCAAATCACGGGAAATACTGACCTTGGCACAGCCAAGCAAGTCTATGCGAATCACGAAACTGGTCCCACCATCCGGAGCTTCCAACACGTTCCCCTCCAAGCCACGCAGGTTTCCACCATTGATCCGCACCTTAGAGCCAAGAGGCACGGGACTGGGATCGATCGTGACAGGATCGTCCGAGTCGTTGACCATCCGGCGAAGCTTGGCCATCTGATCGTCCGGGATGAAGGCCACGGGACGTATGCCGCCTCGCCTCTCTCCGGCGATGTTCACCATGAAACGTTTGATATAGGGAAGATATACGATCTCCTTTCGGCGCAAGGCATCGGTACAACGAATGAAGACTATGGAGCGGAATAGGATTCGTTCCACCCACCTCCGCTTGCCTGCCGCAGTGAGGGTCATCACCTTTTGGGAGGCGACATAAACCTCGTAGTCCTTCTCGCCTTCCGGCTGGCCGGATATACGTTCCTCCAGCCTGTCCCGGCAGAGTTTCTCGGATTTGTTGTTGACGATGGCGATGTACCAATGTTTTCGTACGGATTCACGTCGTGGGAGGTTGCTTGGATCCGTTTTCTCAACGCCTACGGCGTCGATACCCTCTTGAGGTATCGAATCCACCACTGGTTTGGAAACATTCACTCGCATTTCATTGACAGCTTTAGAGGGAAAGTTCTATATTTGATCCATGACCCTTTTGGCTGTGAGAATTAGGCTACTTGGGAAGTAGCGTTCATTTTACGGTGCAAATGTAGTAAAAAAATAACAAATAACAAGCAATCGTTAGGCATAGTTTGTGTCCGACCTTGATTCGCCTCAAATCTTCGTTCTTATTCCCTATGTATAGACATGGCAATAGAGACGAAATGACCTCGTATTTCCTAAATCATCACGTCTCTCCTTAAATTGAACATACATTCTTGTAGAGACGGGGCGTGCCCCGTCTCATCCCCTCAAAATAGTATTCTAAATGACTGTCA
>OHJP01000015.1_pt1 | contig 120091 bp, 85 predicted proteins | sample 1568591 | NCBI WGS metagenome assembly OHJP01 (sample SAMEA3879567, study PRJEB24766) | human gut metagenome | biome: human-associated habitat; feature: feces | place: USA | collected 1985/1987
GTCTCGTAACGATCTACCACCTTACCAGCCACTTTCACTTCCGTCACAGCCGTATAAAGCGAGGGAGAATCAGGGCTCCAAAGCTTGGGTTTCGGGATCGAGAATCGATGATCGATAGATGCCCCCCTATACGGATGCCGGATGCCCTCGTATACGGTATCCGTATGCTCTCGTATACGACCATCGTATTCCCTCGCATACGGTATCTGTAAACGAGCGTTTATGGGTGACGTAATCGAGCGTTTAGCACTGTCGTAAATAGAAGTGGATATTTCCGCCTCCACATCCTCCGTCCCATTATTTCGCACTCTCACCTCCAAGGCAAAGGTAGCCTCCTCCGGCGAGATCTTCATATCATGCACGAAAGTACCCCAGTTGTCCACATGTACCGGATTCACCTTCACCAGCCATACGTTGCGATAAATACCGGAGCCGGAATACCAGCGGGAATTCGGCTGCTCGCTATTATCCGCCTTCACGACAATCACGTTCGGTTGGCTTCCATACCTCAAATAAGGTGTCAAGTCATAACGAAACGATACATAGCCATTCGGACGGAATCCCAGCGAATGACCGTTGATCCAGACCTCGCTATTCCGGTAGACCCCGTCGAAATCAACATAGATAACCTTACCCCGATCCGTCTCCGGAAGGGTAAATGTCTTCCGGTACCAACCTATCCCGCCCGGTAGGGCGCCGCCGCCCGGGGTAGACGGGTTATCGAGGGAGAAATCCCCCTCGATACTCCAATCATGCGGTAAAGATAAGATACGCCAAGTGGAATCATCGCTATCCGGGGATGAGTAATCCTGAACGCTATCCGACAAGGCAAACTTCCAATCGTCATTCCATGAGCTACGCTCACGCGCCTGCTCCCCGACGGGGGAACAGGCGGTGAGCAATAGGCCCAGAAGCCAAACGAATGGCCAATTCATCAGTGGTATCATTAGTGATTATATAGTTTAATTGATATTACCCAGTTGTAGAGACGGGGCGTGCCCCGTCTCTACAACTAGAGGTTTACCTTGGTAAGATATTGTCACGTCCTTGCCAGAGGGATCCTCCGGCGTGATGAGACGTACCGTGATCTGACGCTCGCGGATCATGCCCGGATAGTCGCCCTCCCGTGCGCCGATCGTGAGCGTTCGCCTCGCATCATCATAAACAAACGGGATGGTAGCGTAATTTCCTTTCTCGTAATCGTAGGTCACGCCATTATCCTCATATAAGGTGAAGGAGCCGTCGGCACCGGCGTAAACAGAGACGGTTAAGTCTTTCTGCTCCTCTTTCGTAGACTGGATTACCTTTCCGGTCGGTACGATAGAGCCGGCTCTCACGAACAAAGGCATACGCTCGTAAGGAGCATCCACGTTCATCGTCGTCCCACCTTGTATACACTTGCCGTTGTAGAAATCGTACCAAATGCCTGCCGGGAAATACACCTCTCGGTCGCGAGCCTTATACGTATACACCGGACATGCCATGAAGGCCGGGCCAAACATAAACTGATCGTCTATATCGTAAGTCTTCTCATCGTTCGAATAATCCATCACCATGGCACGCATGATCGTATAATCCTCGAAATGCGTCTTGGAAGCCAAGCTATAGATATACGGCATCAGTTGATAGCGCAAGTTGGTATAATACTTCATCGATTGATAAGTAGGCGTTCCTTCCGGAGCGATATGATAGATCTCACGACAGGGATATTGCCCGTGACTACGGAACAACGGGCAGAAAGCCCCGAACTGATACCAACGGTTGTTCAACTCCCTCCATTCCTTCAAATCCTCGCTACCTTCCTTGGCTCCCATATAACGGTTCTCCACGCTGAAGCCACCGATATCCATCGTCCAGTAAGGGATACCGGACATGGCGAAGTTCAAGCCGGCGCTGATCTGCGCTTTCATATCCTCCCAGCGAGTACCGATATCACCACTCCATGTAGCGGTAGAGTAACGTTGCTGACCGGCAAAACCAGAACGGGTCAATAGAAATACACGGTCATCCGGGTTTACGCTACGTTGTCCATCGTAGATCGCCTCGGCGTTCTCCAAGGCATAAGCGTTGAAGTATTTCGTGGACGGGCCCAAATAAGTTGGTCCGCAAAGCGCCTTCCGGTATTCGATGTCCGTATTATCCTGTACGTTCGGCTCGGAAGCGTCCATCCACCAAGCGTCGATGCCCAAGGAATACAGATGCTCGTTCATTTGTTCCCAGAAAAGCTTCCGGGCTTCCGGGTTGTACGCGTCATAGAAAGAGCCGATATAACCCGGATAAATCCAGTCGCGGATACTATCCTTAATCGCCTGCTGATACATAGCACCCAATGCGTCCAACTCTTTATAATGCTCTGTCGTATAATAAAACTTCGGCCATACGGAGATCATGATACGAGCATCCTTATCGTGGATTTCCTGAATCATGCCTTTCGGGTCCGGGAAGCGTTCCTTATCAAACTCATGGCTACCCCATGCGTCTACCGGCCAATAGCTCCAGTCTTGCACGATCACATCCAAGGGAACCTGCCGCCGGCGGTATTCGTTCAAGGCGGTCAATAACTCCTCTTGCGTCTTATAACGCTCACGGCTCAACCAGAATCCCATCGCCCATTTCGGCATGATCTGGCTCTTGCCCGTAACCGTGCGGTAACCGCTGATCACCTTATCCATGGAAGACTCTCCGTTGATGAAGTAGTAATCGATATCATCCCCCATTTCCGACCAGAAAGCCAACCGCTCTCGCTCCTCCTCCGGTAGCGGAGACAATACCTTCAAGCCGATATAAGAGACATCGCCATCCGGCAACCATTCGATACGGATCGGATAACGTTTGCCCTTTTCCAGATCGGCCGTAGCCTTGTAATCATTCGGGTTCCATGCCGCACGCCAACGTTCCGGGATGATCTCCTCGTTATTCACAAATACTTTGGTATAACCGGCGTAATGTAGTTTGAAATGATAAGTACCCGTCTCTTTTGCCTCGATCTCGCCCTCCCAAGTAGCGGAAGCGCTCGGCTTCGGGAAGTCTGCCGGCAGGTTCTTGATGGTTTTCAGATTCTCATAATCCACCTTATCCTCATCCCGTCGGATTAAAACGGAATGCTTCGTCTTATCCGTATAGTAAGTAGCGGTCAACGCCCCTGCCTTCCCGTCTTTCCCGTATAGGCCAAAGACATCGCCCAAATCAGCGTATGGACGCTTGTCGCCGAAACGACTCAAGGAATAGTTATGCCAAAGTACACCATACCCTTTTGAGGAAACGATAAACGGCACGCTCACCTTCGTGTTATATTGGAAAAGCTCCTCGTTCTTGCCTTTGTAGTTGAACTCATCGCTCTGATGCTGTCCTAGGCCGTAAAGCCCTTCCTCGTCCTCGCTCTCAAATACCTGACGTAAGGTATAACCTTTAGTTCCTTCCACCTCGATCGGCGTAAACTCCTTGCCGCCGTTTGCCTTCTCCCGAAGGATCGTGCGTCCGTTGGCGTCGGTAAAACGAACCTCTCCGGTCTCCCGGGAAAGACGGGCCTGTGTGGTTTGCGTACTTACGATGATCGTATCCCCCGAGGTCGTTATCTGAAACGATGGGGCGGGCAACGATTTCGTGTCCTTGATCAAGTTCACTTGGTTGGAAAACTTACCATCCGGAGAGGCGATTACCCGGATAATATCATCAGAGATTACTTCCAATTTGACAGCCTTCGCCTGTCCGGAACGGATATCGGCGACCAAGCCATTTTCGACCTTCCGGTAAGCGGAATCAGTCATGCAGGAAGTCAGCAGGGAAAGCCCTAACGTGAATACCGCGATGTGTTGTTTCATATTCTATAGATTCTTTAATTATTTCCGATCAGCAATGAGTCCGAACAGGTTTTTCCATACAAGAAAAATGGTTCTTCATTCGTTGGCAAAATTAAAGGGTTTGCGGCGGACAGGAAGCCATAAATGTTTTGGGTTACGGGGAGAACCGTAAAAAGGTAGGGGAAGAATGTTTATTTTAAGGGGATATTTTGTTATATCCCCTAATTACGTGGCATTTATTTAGAAAAAGTTTATTTATGATAGTCAGAGGGAAGCCTTCCGAACTCATCCTTAAAATACTTCCGGAATAACTTCACATCATTGAAACCGCACTCCAGCGCAACCTCGTTGACCCGCATCTGGCTCTTCTCCAATAACTGCGCCGCACGCTTCAAGCGCACCGTACGGATCAACTCCACCGGAGTCTTACCCGTGATGGAAAGGCATTTCTTGTAGAAATTCACACGACTCATGCCCATCTCCCGGCTCAACCGTTCTACGGACAACTCCGGATTGGCGATCTGCTCCTCGATATAGCCAATGGCCTTACGCATCAACTCCTCATCCATGGAGCTAGCTTGTACCTCCGTCAAGGCGATGCCCATGGTAGAAGACTGCATAAAGGCCTTTTGCATCTTCTTCTTCATCTCGATCAAATGCCGCACCTTCAAGAGAAGCATCTCCATATTGAATGGCTTGCTGATATAATCATCCGCACCGGCTTCCAGACCGACCAGTTGGCTATCTTTAGCGGACTTAGCCGTCAACAGGATCACCGGGATGTGGGAAGTCCGGATGTCTCCCTTGATCCGGCGGCATAAAGTAATACCGTCGGTGATAGGCATCATCACGTCGCTGATCACCATATCCGGCAGCTCCTCCGGAATGAGTTTCCACGCATCTTCTCCATCCGCCGCCGTGAGTACCGAATAAACGCCACTCAAGCTTAACTTCATAAATTCCCGGAAATCCGTGTTATCGTCTACGACCAGCAACGTAGGTCTTTCCGCCGGAGACGCATCCTTATCAGCGATCTCCGGATGCTCCTCAACCGGAGGCAAGATATCCCCTTCGGCAATTCCTTCCGGAGCCGAGATAATATCTTGGTTGTCCAAGGGGATCACCGGCAGCGTAACCGTAAACGTACTACCCGCTCCCGGCTCGCTTTTCACGGTTATCGTCCCATGATGCATCCGCACGAATTCCCGGCATAGGTGCAGGCCGATACCCGTACCTACCACGGGATTTCCCTTATCCGGGGAAGACACCTGATAAAAGCGGTCGAATATGGCTCCTTGTCTATCCGCAGGAATACCGATACCGCTATCCGACACCTCGATAACCAGTTTGTTCTCTCCCTCCTTCTCCAACCGCAAGCTAAGCGTCACCGAGATAGTACCTCCCTCCGGCGTAAACTTAAAAGCGTTACTCAGTAGATTAGAGACGATCTTGAAGACCTTATCCGTGTCAAACTTCATCGGGAGAGACGTGAAGACCGAGGAAAAAGAGAAATGAATCCGCTTTTGCTCCGAAAGCTCCTTGAAGGAATAAGCCACGTCACGCACGAACGGGACAATATCGCCGGTAGACAAGACCAAGCTATCCCCTTGCATATCGATCTTGCGGAAATCCAATAACTGGTTCACCAATTTAAGCAACCGGTCGGCGTTCCGATAGATCAACTTCAATATTTGCTGGGATTCCAGATCTTTCTCCGTTTTCATCAACTTCTCCAAAGGAGTCATGATCAATGTTAGCGGCGTACGGAACTCATGGCTTACGTTCGTAAAGAAACGAAGCTTCATCTCGTCCACCTCATGCTGCTGACGCACAGTAGCCCGTTCTTGCTCCTCCTCCAACTTCTTTCGCTGGATACGGAAAATAAAACGTATCACGCCATACGCCAATAATATTCCAGCTATGATATACAACGCTATTGCCCATCCGGTAGCCCAGAACGGAGGCAGGATCGTGATCTGCAAGCTCGTGATCTCCTTGCTCCAAATCCGGTCGTTATTCATCGCCTTTACCTTGAAAGTGTAAGTTCCCGGGTTCAAGTTCGTATAGGTAATACGACGTTCCAAGGCGCTTACGGTAGTCCATTCCGAGTCGAAGCCCTCCATCTTAAAAGCATATTTATTCTTCAAAGGAAGGAAATAGCAACAAGAAGAGATGGTAAAGGAGAAATTACGTTCCGTATAATTCAGTTTCAATTGCTTGGTACAGGTGATATCTTTATCCAAAATCACATGCCCGTCATACGCCTCTCTCGCCGTTATCGGGACATTATTCACCATAAGTCCGGTTATCACCGCCGGTGGAGCATAGCTATTATAACGTATCCGGGCAGGATCAACGAAGGTAAGACCGTTTGTCCCGCCAAACGCCAACTCACCCGTTTCCAGTCCGCAAGCGCTATTCACATTAAACACACGTCCTTGAACGCCCTCATTCTCATCATAGCTATTCCAATCGAACGTATAATTATTATCCGTATCCCGATTCGGAACGATATTCAATAAGCCGTTCTTCGTCCCCACCCAAACCGTATGATATTTATCCTCCAGGATAGACATGATGCTGTTATCCGGTAATCCGGAAGAATGGTTCAACCGATACATCTTATCATTCAACCTATCATATATATGTAGCCCATGATTACTCCCGATCCATACCCATTGGCGGCTATCACAAAATACGACATTGATGATTTGATCCTCAAACACGGAACGTCCATCCTTCGTGCCGTTAAAAGAAGTAACAGTCCCCGTCTCCGGGTTGATCCAGTTCACTCCTAAAGAAGTTCCAACGACAATATTCCCCTTCTCATCCCCGGAAAGGCTATATACGATATCCGAGTTAATTGCGTTCTCCTTATCCCCCATACGGTAATACGTCCATTTTCCGGTAGATTGGTCTAAGCAATCCAGCCCACCTTCCAACGTACCGATCCACAAACGATTCTTGGCATCGACATACAAACTATACACGCTATTATTGGATAAGCCGTCCTTACTGCCCGGGATATCCCGATAATGCTCGAAACGTTTCCCGTCAAAACCGGTCAACCCCTCCATATAAGTACCCAGCCATAACTTGCCATCCAAATCTTTCGCCATACTAATCACGACATCGCCGGAGATAGCGTTCTCGCTTTCCCGTCCCGCCCGGTAGCGGACATACTCCCCGGTTTCCCGATCGTAACGTAATAGGCCGTTTCCGCTAGTACCGATCCACAGATCCCCTTCTTTATCTTCTACGATACAATTAAAGTCATTGTTAAAGATATCCCGCATCAACTCCAAAGGGTACCGGATAGTCTGGAATTTAAAAATGCTCTCATGATAATAGTTGATGCCGTTTTTATAAGTGCCGGCCCACATAATCCCCGTATCATCCCGATACAAGCAGATCACGCTATTCTGGCTCAAGCTCGTTTGGTTAAAAGGGTTATTCCGTATATAACGCATCCGGCCCAGACGCTTATCCAAGATATTGATACCGCCATGATCGGTAGCGATCCAGATAGTGCCGTTCATATCCTCCGCCACGTCACGCACCAGCATAGAGGATAAAGCGACCGGGGTATCCGTCGTATAATGTTTCCACTCCTTGCTTTTGGGATTTAGGCGAAAAAGACCTTTGCTATGTCCGGGATTCAGGAAGAACCACAGTTCCCCATCACTATCGGCAAACACATAGAATAACTGGGCATTCACGTATCGAGCCAGATATTCATCCCGATAGACAGGTTCTCCGGATGCCTTATCGATCGCCTCGACCACTCCCGAGGTATGGACTACATATAGACGATCGCCCACGTCACTCATATCACAAACCCGCCCATCCTCTTTATTTAACGGATACGAATAAATCTTTCCCCTCGCTTGGTCATAACGGCAAAATTCATTCGTATAGGTAGCGAAATAGAGTTGTTTATCATTGTCGACGAATATCTTAGCGGGAGGATTCTCTAGACGTAAGCTATCTAATATTTCCTTCTCCGGAATAAAACGGTCATTACCGGGCTCATATACACAAAGTTGGTTCGTATTATAGGTAATCCAAATACGCCCATCGGCGGTCTCTTGAAGCTCGGAGACATGCTCCTCCCTAAAAGGCAACCCGCTTTCCTTGTATTTATAATGCTTAAACTCATACCCATCAAACCGGTTCACCCCAGAAGTGGTACCCAACCACATAAACCCCTTCCGGTCTTTCAGGATACAAGTGATCTCATTGGAAGACAGACCGTCCTGTACCCCCAAGCGATTGAATAGAATATCTTCCGCCGCAAGTCCGGATCCCAATATTCCCCAAGACAGGATCATTATGATACAGAGTAGAGTTTTCGTTTTCATACTTAGCAAATATAGATATTTCCCGAGAACGAACCAAACCAACCGGTATCTAATTCTGCTGCAATGCGGGTTGCAGTAAACATACACGTAAAGTATCCATATATAAGAACATGATTATTAAAAATTATCCCGTACATTTGTCTTTCGATTGGAATAGAAATGAATAAGGCGCAATGATTGTTGTAAGAGATTTTGACAGACTGAAAGGAAAGGAACTGGTGGCTACGATCGGATTTTTCGATGGAGTACATTTAGGACACCGTTTCTTAATCGACGAAATGAAAGAGGTTGCCAAAGCACGTAACCTGCCATCGGCCGTAATCACCTTCCCAGAACATCCCCGGGCTGTATTGCACGCGGATTACCAACCGAAGCTCTTAAATTCTTTCGAGGAGAAGTTACAGCAATTAGAGACTACCGGAGTAGATTATTGCATCGTATTGGATTTTACGATCGAACTATCCCGGCTTTCGGCCAAGGAGTTCATTACCTCTATTTTAGCGAAGAGCCTGCATGTAAAGACCTTATTGATCGGATATGACCACCGTTTCGGGCACGATCGGACGGATGGTTTCGAACAATATGTCGTTTATGGCGCCGAATGTGGCATCGAGGTGCTGAAGGCATCTCCCTATGACGAAGGGAATACGGCCGTCAGCTCTTCCGAGATCCGGAAATTACTTCAAGCCGGAAATGTAGCGGAAGCCGCTTATTTACTGACCTATCCCTATCAATTGCTGGGCCATATCGTCAGCGGCTATAAAGTGGGACGCACGCTAGGATTTCCCACGGCGAATATACGGGTAGATGAGCCTTTTAAAGTCATTCCGAGTATTGGCGTATATGCCGTATGGGTGGAGGTGGAAGGCGAACGATATAAGGGAATGCTTTATATCGGTGACCGTCCGACACTCAATAATGGGAAGGACATATCCATGGAGGTCAATATTCTGGATTTCTCCGGAGATATCTACAATGATAGCATTCGTGTCTCATTCGTTCAATACGTACGCGGAGACATCAAATTCGATTCCTTAGAAGAATTGAAAGCCCAACTGGAGAAAGACAGATGCACCGTAAATAATTTATTATAATATGGAAAGATATTACGAAGCGATTGATTTATTAAAAGGCATGATCTCCCGTCCGTCTTTCAGCCGGAACGAGACCGCCGTAGCGGATTTCCTGCAAGCAGAATGGCAAAAGGCCGGACAAAAGGTGTTCCGCAAAGGCAACAACCTGTGGATCATCGCCCCGGATTTCGATTTCGGTAAACCGACCCTTTTACTCAACTCCCATATAGACACCGTCAAGCCCGCTTCCGGTTGGACCAAAGACCCGTTCACTCCCGAAGAGACCGAAGATGATCAATTATATGGACTGGGCAGTAACGATGCCGGGGCGAGCGTAGTCTCCCTCTATGAAGCCTTCTGTATCTTAAGCGAGAAAGAGCAACCTTATAATCTAATCTTCCTTGCGTCTTGTGAGGAAGAGGTATCCGGGAAGAATGGCATTGAAAGCGCATTGGCAGAGCTTCCTTCTATCTCCTTCGCTGTCGTAGGTGAACCCACGGGTATGCAACCCGCCGTAGCCGAGAAAGGGTTAATGGTACTGGATTGCACCGCTATCGGAAAGGCCGGACATGCCGCACGCAATGAGGGTATCAATGCCATCACTCTAGCCATGAAGGATATAGAATGGTTCAGCACCTATCAATTCCCGGAGAAAAGCGACTTCCTCGGACCGGTGAAAATGACTGTCACCATCATCCATGCCGGTACGCAACACAATGTCGTTCCCGATAAATGCGAATTCACGGTAGATATCCGCACCAACGAATTTTATACGAACGAACTGTTATTCGAGCTAATCAAGGAAAAGGTTCATTGCAAGATCAAGGCCCGCAGCTTCCGCCTTAGCTCCACCCGCACGGATCTGGATCATCCTTTTGTGCGACGGGCGATCTTGATGGGAAAAGAGCCTTTCGGCTCTCCTACGCTTAGCGACCAAGCCTTGATGCGTTTCCCCTCCGTAAAGATAGGGCCGGGAAACTCGGCACGTTCCCATTCCGCGGACGAATACATCAAGGGACCGGAGATCCGGGAAGCGATCGATACCTATGTAAGGTTACTGAATGGATTACAACTATAGCTTATGTTAAAAAAGATACTGGGGACAATAGGCTCGCGTTATCTGATAGCCTTCCTTAATCTAGCGCTGATCTTCATCAACGCGAAGGTGCTGGGAATCGAGGGCGTGGGGATGATCGGGTTGATCGTGGCCTCGGTAAATATAGCGGTAATCGTCAACGGGATTTTATGCGGGAATACGATTGTCTATTTTATGAACCGTTACTCCATGCGGACAATTTTCCTTCCCGCATATCTGTGGACACCTATCGGCTCTTCCCTAGCTTGCGGCTTCATGTATCTTACCGGGCTTTTACCCGCCGGTTATCGGCTGGATATCTTCTTGTTGGCGATCTTGAGCTCTACGGTAAACGCCAATGCCCGCTTCTTGTTGGGTAAAGACAATATCAAAGGGTTTAATCTCACGTTTATATTGCAAGGAGGACTGCTATTTTTCGTCTTACTCTATTTCTATTATATATTGAAACGCCCGGACGTACGGTCGTATGTCTGGGGATTATATGTCACGAACGGCATAGCCTTTATTGCCAGCCTATCGATGCTTGTTCCTTATTTCTTAAAGGAGACATCCCGGCCTTCCGGCAAATCGCTCTACGGTCTATTAAAAGAAATGTTTGCCTACGGCCTGTGGGCCGGCGCGGACGGGTTGGCGGAAACCTGTACTACCCGACTCAATTATTTCTTGATACAACGTTTCGCCGGGTTGGGAAGCGTAGGCTTGCTAGATGCTGGGACCAAGATCTCCGAGAGTGTATGGAATATTAGTCGCAGCGTAAGTTTCATCGAATACAGTAGCGTGGCCAAGACCTCAGAGGCAACGGAACAAAAACGTATTACCTTACAGCTTTTCAAATTGACCTTTTGCGCTTTAGCCCTCGTGATGGGATGTATCTTATTAGTACCGGAATGGATATATACGGATTATCTTTTCAGCGCCGAGTTCAAAGGCATACGTAAAGTGATAGGCGGATTATCGATCGGAATCGTAGCGTTAGGCTGCAACAGCATCATCAGCCATTATTTCATCGGCAGCGGAAAGATCCGGTACAGTACGGCAAGCTCGTGCGTAGGGCTTATTGCCTTATTAATCTCCGGCTTTTTACTCATCCCGTCTTACGGGGTCGTAGGTTCCGCTATCACGACCAGTATCGCCTTTACCTCTATGCTGGTTTTCTCATTGACGGTCTTCTCCCGGCAAACACTTACACGCTGGAATGAGTTCCTTCCGGACAAAAAAGACTTCCAAGCTTGCAGAATTCATATACAAAAATCCTTGTAATTCTATCACGAATTTTATCGATAACGCTATCAAGTTCACGGAAAAGGGGACAATTACGCTTGAAATGATTTCGTGCAAGGTACAGGTCTCGGGTTATCAAAACATAGACTGTACCTTATAAACAAACTCCATCCAAACCCAATAACGGATCGCTTTTCCTAAGAACATGGAGATCGCCACGACCCATATATTAGCCCGCAAGAAACCTAGAGCGACAGCGATAAAATCACCGATACCGGGAAGAAAAACAAAGAAACCCATCCAAGAGCCTTTTCCCTTGATCCAATCCTGCACCTTCTGTAGTTTTACCGGATCGAGTTTGAGGTATTTCTCGATCCACTCTACCTTTCCCAGCATCCCCAACCAATAGCAGCTCATTCCACCTAAGAAATTACCAAACGTAGCGGCGATCATACAAGGCCAATAAGCCGAACCCGCCAATAATACACCCGTCAATACGACCTCACTGCTAAACGGCAAGATCGTAGCCGCTAAGAAAGAAGCGATAAACACCCCGATATACCCGTAGGCTATAAGAAATTCCATATACGTATCATTAATAATGCGATAAACATAACTACCGAGAAATGGAACAGCCAAAAGATATATTTCCCCCGGTTCACCGTAAAAAAATGGGCGATCAGGATAGACGCCGGTACACAGGCCATTTCCAGAAATTCCTCGGACGACTGCTCATAGATAAAGAACAAGCCAAACGACCAAATGGCCATGACAATCAGAAAAAAAAGAAACTGACGAGTACGCAAATTATCCTCATACTCATGTGTAACGATGTTTAATGAAGCAATGATCGTTAATCCCGCCACTAAAACAATCTGTATCCAATCTATAATTCCCGTCCCTAGTACCGCAAGGAAACGGATCTTGAATAAGGAGGTGAAAGGTATGGTAAATGCCGTGAAATCCCATTCCCAGACACACCATCCGAAAACAAACCAATAAACCGTCAAGATTCCGAACAAGGAAGCGACAAATGTCCGGATATTCAATGTCCTGAAATTATACATCCCCAACCAAAACAGCGGCAAGAACCAAAGGATGTGTATCCACAACAGACTTCCGATACTGATAATCAAGGATGCGTTATAAGCCTTATCCGTAGCGTCCGGGTCATGATAAGAGGTAAATAACTGATAAAGGGCCAATATCAAACAAAACACCCCGACAGATGTTGATTTCAAGGGAAAGAAATCCGGGTTTGTACTTGTCAATAAGGCATAGAAGAGAAAGGGAAGCAATGTCTTCTCACGAATCAACATCAACGCATAGTTTACCCGATGCACCAGAAACGCACCACCGGCCATCAGCAAAAAACCGATCAAATAGGTAAACAACTTACCCGGAAGAACCAGACAAAGGGCATTCCATAAAGGAGGAGCCGTCACCTCTCCATACACGGGATAACCTACCGAATCCACATACCCCACGATCCAACAAAAAATACAAGCGCAAAGCATGTACAAATGGGTCATAGGTGTCGCTATAGTATATCTACGTCCGTAATATGAAGTTGTTCCTCTTGCCATAATCTTATCTTAGTGTGAAAATACGGTACCTGCGTCAGTGCAAGCACCGGAGCGACGTTCGTAGTGAACGCCGACCGGTACTCACCGTAAACGCCGACTGACGTTCACTGCAAATGCCGACCGGCGTTCTCGATAAACGCAATTATAAATCAAACCCGATATCCCGACGGAAATACTTCTTATCGAAATCGATCTGCTTAGCTCCGGCGAAAGATCGGGCCAAAGCCTCTTCCTTATTAGCCCCATACGAACTGACTGCGATCACACGGCCGCCATTCGTCAGGATCTGGCCGTCTACCAACTTCGTCCCAGCATGGAACACTATATTTTCCGAAGACACGCCATCCAATCCCGTGATTACCTTATTTTTCTCGTAAGCCTCCGGATAACCGCCGCTTACCAACATAACCGTAACCGCCGCACGAGGGTCCTGTACCAATGTACGGCCCGCTAAATTACCTTCCGCTACCCCTTCCAGCAAATCCACCAAGTCACTCTGGATACGAAGCATGACTACCTCTGTCTCCGGATCGCCCATACGACAATTGTATTCTATCACCATCGGCTCATTCTTCACATTGATCAGACCCAAGAAGATGAAACCTTTATAATCGATATGCTCCGCTTTCAATCCCTCTACGGTAGGACGGATAATACGCTCGTCCACCTTCGCCATAAATACCTCATCCGCAAAAGGAACCGGGGAAACGGCTCCCATGCCACCGGTATTCAAGCCCGTATTGCCCTCGCCGATACGCTTATAATCTTTTGCTACCGGAAGCACCTTGTAATCGTTGCCATCCGTCAAGACGAATACGGAGCATTCGATACCATCCAAGAACTCCTCGATCACGACCGTCTTGCTCGCGTCACCAAACATTCCACCCAGCATATCTCCCAACTCTTTCTTGGCTTCCTCCAAGTTATCGATAATCAGTACCCCTTTACCGGCAGCCAATCCATCCGCTTTCAATACATAAGGAGCGGAAAGAGATTCCAAGAACGCATAGCCTTCCTCTAAGTTTTCAACGGAAATACTCTTATAACGAGCGGTCGGGATATGATGACGCATCATAAACGCCTTGGCGAAATCCTTGCTACCTTCCAATTGGGCACCTTCCCCACTCGGGCCGATCACTGGGATGGAGCTTAATGCCTCATCCTTCTTGAAATAATCATAAACACCCTTCACCAATGGATCCTCGGGACCTACCACGACCATATTCACTTGGTTCGCCAACGCAAAATCCTTGATAGCGGCAAAATCATCCGCCTTGATATCCACGTTTGTTCCTACCAACGCTGTTCCTGCGTTACCGGGAGCGATAAATAACTTATCAACTTTCGGGCTTTGAGCGATCTTCCAAGCGATCGCATGCTCACGCCCACCAGAGCCTAATAACAATATATTCATATCTCTTCTAATTTTCAATTCTCAATTCTCCATTTTCAATTCCCAAGGTAGTCATCGAAATACCTCGTAATCTTCTCATGCAAATGCGGACGGTCCTTACCAGTCACATTATGCTCATGGCGAGGATACACAAAGTAATCCGGATACGTATCAGCCTCTACGCAAGCCTTTAAGAAACCAAGGCTGTGTTGCCACACTACCACCGGATCGATATCCCCATGTATCATCAACAGATGGCCTTTCAGATTACCGGCCTTCAGTTTCAGGTTCGCATTCTTATAACCTTCGGGATTATCCTGCGGGCGATCCATATAACGCTCGCCATACATAATCTCGTAATTGCTCCAGTCGATAACCGGACCTCCGGCCACGCCAACCTTGAAGATTTCCGGGTACGTCAGCATCAAGTTCGTTGTCATAAAACCGCCATAACTCCAGCCATGCACCCCGATACGGTTGGCATCCACATAAGGCAAGGATTTCAGGAACTCGACACCCTTCACTTGATCCGCCATCTCGTTGATACCTAAATTACGATGAATCACGCTCTCAAAAGCATGCCCGCGGTTCGCCGAGCCACGGCTATCCACGGTAAACATCACATAACCTCTCTGTGCCATATAGAGATCCCAGCCACGGGTCCCGTTTTGCCAGTCGCCTGTAACCAGTTGGGCGTGCGGCCCGCCGTATACATAAACAATCGTAGGATATTTCTTAGTCTCATCCAAATCCGGCGGCAAGATCAACCGGTAGTTCAAACGAGTCTTTCCGTCGGCGGCAAGGATATGCCCGGTCTTGATCTTTGGCATCCGGTACGATTTAAAGGGGTCCGGAGCGGAAAGCAAGGTAGAAACCACCTTAGCGTCCTTCACACGGACTAAATCGATATCCCTCGGGGTAGAAGGAGAACTTACATAATCAATCGCATATTCGCAGGAGGGACTCAGCAGCCAACGGTGCACGCCCACTTTCCAACTCAAGCAGTTCATGATATCATTCGTTCTCAAATCCGTCTCCCAAATATAACGTTGCATCCCCGTTCCTTGCATATTCGGAGATACGGGATGAGGTGCCGTTCCCTCGAAAATCACCTTATTTCCGTCTTTGCTAAAGCCTAGCACCTTGGTAACCACCCATTCCCCACCGGTTAGCTTCCTTAATTCCTTTCCGGTCGTATCATACAGATATAAATGGTTATAGCCATCCGCCTCACTCTGCCAGATAAACTTATCCGGATCGTTCGGCAAGAAGAGCACGGGATGCTGCGGCTCCACATAACAACGATCCGTCTCGGTAAACAGATCAGCCTCTTTCTTTCCCGTCAAGGCAGAGTACCGCACCAAATGCATCTCGTTCTGCTCACGATTCAACTCAGCGATATAAATACTCTTCTCATCCGGACTCCAAGCGATATTTGTTAAATATTTCTCTTTCGGCAAGCCTGTCCCCAACCAAACCGTCTGCCCGGTAGCTACCTGATAGACACCCACCGTAACCTCATGGCTCTTCATTCCGGCCATCGGATATTTATGAGGAACCGGCGTAGCGCAACGAGTATCGATATTCACCAGCGGGTAAGCGGTCACCATACGCTCATCCATACGATAAAACGCTAGAGCCGAGCCTTTAGGAGACCAAAACATACCTTTCGTAATCCCGAACTCCCGTTGATGAACAGCCTGTCCGCATACGATTCCATCCTGTGTTTCACGTGTAACAATCGTATTTCGTCCATCCGGGGATAAAATATGCACATTGTTTCCCTCCGTAAAAGCTAAGTTATTCGTAGCCGGACAAAAGTCATAATTCGCCCAGTTATTCTTCAAAGCATAATCAGCGACTACCTTATTCTTCTTATAATCATAATGAATCCGGTGCTGTTTGCTAGTAAAAGCCAAGACCGAGCCACTTTCATAGGGTACCGAAAAGCTAGGCAAAGAACCAACCGTCTGCAGATTTGCCGCCGTCAAAGCCCCATTCAGTCTTTCCAACGAAAAAAGGACCTCTTCTTTTTTCCCCGGCTTAGCTCCTAACACGCTATCTCCCTTAACATATAAGTACTCGTCCCCGCACCATCGTAACTGTTTCAAATCACGAGGTACGAAGCGGCTATACGTTTTTCCTCCCGGAATCAAGTCGTGCAAGGAGAGTTGCTTATCTTGGGCGGTAATCGACATCGTTAATAAAATCAGACAAAGGCTTGTGAATAGAGATGATTTAATCCTCATAATCATCATACCCTCTCCGTTTTATAGGCTTTATAGGTTTGCTAAACGGGCGCTTTCCATCCCGCTTATGATCGCCAAACCCTTTCTTACGGTCATCCTCATCCCGGTAACGCATTTTCACAGGACGTTCCCCTTTTGGCTTGATCGGCTTACGAATCGGAGCATCCCCGAATTTCTTGCGGACCGGACGATCCTCTCCCCGATCCTCTCCAAAGATACGTTTCCCCGGAATGGAAGTTAAACGCTCCTCATCATCCTCGCTATGGGCAGCGGCGAAACGACGCTCCGGACGATCCACACGACCCGAACGGAAGTTTGGACGATCATTGCCTCTACGCTCGAAAGAACCTTCCGATCTGCGCGGACGTTCCGGATGGTCCTCCCCATCCTCACCCAAAGCCTTTTTGAAGTCCTTATTGGTTCCCTCGAATAACTCATAGCAACGGTATTCGCACTCCAAGGAACCGTTCATCAATTTGATCTTCTCGCTCGGGCGCAAGCCTATCTTATCGAAACATTCATCTTTATAGCTCAAAATCCAAGCCTTATATCCCATGAACACGTGTTTCAAACGCTCGCCGATCATATTATACAATCCCAATAGATCACGAGATGATATACGCTCTCCATAAGGTGGGTTCGTCACCAATATACCCGGCTTCGGAGCCTCTGTATATTGTTGGAACGGTTTCACCTTCAGATCGATATATTTCATCAAGCCAGCGCTACGGATATTCTCCAAGGCGATATCGATAGCGGCTTGGGAAATATCGGAGCCATAGCAGTGGAAAGCGAACTCACGCTCCCCGCTCTCATCATTATAAATACGATCGAACAATTCCTCATCATAGTCCACCCATTTCTGGAAAGCGAACTCCTTACGATGGATACCCGGAGCGATATTCAAGGCGATCATGGCAGCCTCGATCAACAATGTACCGGAACCACACATCGGATCTACGAAATTAGATTCTCCTTTCCAACCGGTTTTTAGGATCATGCCGGCAGCCAACACCTCATTCAACGGAGCTTCCGTTTGATCCACCCGATAACCACGCTTGTGCAAAGACTCGCCGGAGCTATCGATAGATAAGGTACAATCGTTATGCGAAATATGGATATTGATATATAAGTCCGGGTTATTGACACGAACGGACGGACGCTTCTTGAACTTCTCGATGAAATAATCCACGATAGCGTCTTTCGTACGGTAAGCGACAAACTTCGAGTGATTGAAATCCTCGGAATAGATCACCGAGTCGATCGCGAACGTCTTGTCCAGCGACAAATACTTCTCCCACTCTACCTTTTTCACCTCTTTATAAACGGTATCAGCATCTTTGGCCTTGAAATGATAAATCGGTTTCAGAATGCGCAGGGCAGTACGGCAGTGGAAATTCGCTTTATAAAGCAATTCCTTATCACCCGTAAAGGAAACCATACGACGACCGATCTGCAAGTCGTTGGCACCTAAAGCTAATAACTCCTCGGCCAAGATCTCTTCCAACCCGTATAGGGTTTTGGCCACCATTTCAAATGTCTCGCTCATTTTAATTGAAAATTGAGAATTGAGAATTGAAAATTATTCTCAATTGCGTATTACGTTTTTTATTATTAATTGTTCTCATTTCGCTCTCTAACATGCTTCGATCTCCTTCCGACTACCCTCTTGATAATTTTCAATTTTCAATTCTCAATTTTCAATTGTGTAACCGTACTCCCTGCCGGTACATCCTCCGCTATCCAGACGTTACCACATATCGTAGCCCCTCTGCCAATTCGGATTTTACCGATCAAGGTGGAATTAGAATATACCGTCACATGATCTTCCAAGATAGGATGACGGGCTACGCCACGGATAGCGTTACCGTTCTCATCGGGGGGAAGTTTCTCTCCCGCCAAGCTGACACCCTGAAAGATACGTACATGATTGCCAATCACGCTTGTCTCGCCGATCACCGTACCCGTCCCGTGGTCTATCGAGAAATGATGACCGATCTTTGCGCCCGGATGGATATCGATACCAGTCTCGGAATGTGCCATCTCCGTAATCATACGGGGGATATAAGGAACCCCGAGCTTATACAATTGATGGGCGATCCGGTAATTACCGATCGCCCGGAAACCGGGATAACAAAATATGACCTCACCTAGATTTTGAGCGGCGGGATCGCCATTGAAAGTCGCCTCCACATCCGTAGCCAGCAGACCGCGAATCTCCGGAAGCGTAGAGATGAAAGCCTCCGAAATAGCCTCTGCCTCAGCGGAGATCTTTTCTTCCGGGCAAGTCACGCAAGATGTATCCGCGAAACAAAGTCCCGCATAAACCTGCTTGGATAATAAAGAATGAAGAGTCTCAACATTTACGCCCGTATGAAAACGGATCGTCTGTTTACTGATACGGGCATTCCCATAATAACCGGGAAACAGAATCGCACGGCATAGATCGATGATCTCTTTCAGCACCTCGCCCGAGGGCAGCGCCTCCTCATCCCTGTACGCATGGAACAATTGTTTATACGATGCCTCATCCGATAGCTTCTCCACCGTATCGCCCAATACGCTACTATGCCTCTGTATATCCATTATTTGCGGAATATTCTTTATAATGCGCAAAAATAGTATTTTATTTGAGAACACCTTCACGAAGAGGCATCAAAAATACAGCCAACGACTAATATTACGTTCTATAGCGCTAAATTCCACGCCAACCTTTATCAACTTACGCCCATCCGCCTGATAGGGAACCAAATAACCTTTCTCATCGATTTGCCATATGGTTTCCTCGGCGGATCCGTTCAACTTGAACTCAAAGACGTAAATGTATTTTGGTGTTTTAACCACCGCATCCGCACGTCCTCTGGCACTTCGCACCTCCGCCTCAGTAAATTGCCCCATCAACTTAAAGACCAAATAGAAAACCACTTGATAATGACGTTCGGTCTTATCGTTCAACTCATACGGGAAATCAGCGAAGAAAGCTTGGAGACGGGAAAGGAAAGCATCAACATCACCTCGTTCCAGCTCACCAATAAAGTTACCTATATAAAATGCTTGATCCTCCTCATTCTTCACTGAAGTATAATAGGGAACTAAAAAACTCAAAAAACCATATTTAACTTCCTCATTAGGGAAACCTAACAGATAGCTTCTAAAACGCTTATTATAATCCTTTATTGTTAAATACCCACTCTGGTAAATCAGCGGAATTGGATTATCAATATCCACCCTGTATTCAGAGAACGAAGAGGCTGGAGCCTCAATACCATCCATCAAAAGCCGCAAATCGTAATTGCTTTTCTGAAGGAGACTCACCAAAAAGGTTGGCGTACCTGTTTGGAACCAATAACTTTCCAATTCCAACTTATTGAATGCGTTAAGCACACTGAACGGATTAAATACCCCTACTCCATCCGGGTGAAAATGATAGCCATCATAATTGCGTTCCATCTGTTCTACCACCTCGGAAAAAGACCAATCATTCTTTTTCCCAAGGGCTTCAATCTCCGGAACAAAGTTCATCTCCAGCTCTTCCCGAGTGATACCACAAACTGTCGCAAATTGCCAGTCCATACTAATATCGTTCAACTGGTTCAAATCGCTGAATACGCTAACTTGCGAGAACTTTGTCACCCCAGTAAGGAACACAAAGCGCAAATAGCGATCCGCACTTTTGAATACTCCATAAAACGCTTTCAGCATTAGACGGTATTCCTCTCGTAATTCCTCTTTATCAAATGATTGCAACAAGGGCTTATCATATTCATCTACCAATACGACTACTCGTTTCCCGGTCTGCTCGTAAATCAAGCGCAACAAGGTAGACAGGCGATCGTCTATCGTCTCGTCCGCCTTACTAGAGCCATACACGGCTTCATAAACCAGTAATTGTCTATCGATCAAGCGAACCAAATCTTGTCCAGTATCGAATTTCTTGGCATTCAAATCCAAATGGATCACCGGATACTCTATCCAGTCCTGTTCCAATCGCTCAATAGCCAATCCTTTGAACAAATCCTTTCTCCCGCTAAAATAAGCCTCAAAAGTAGAAAGCAAAAGACTCTTTCCAAACCGACGCGGACGACTTAGGAAAAACGGTGTCTCCAACAAGGCCATCCGCCACACCCATTCCGTCTTATCCACATATACATAATTCCCTTCCCTTATCTTCTCGAAGGTCTGTATACCTATCGGCAGTTTGCGTACGATACTGTTTGTCATTATCTTTTCACTTTTGTTCCAAAGATAATTACTATTCTTGTCTTCCACAAATTTTCCTAAGCGCACAATCGGAATTCACAAGAAGTACTACTTCCTTGGCCTATGAAGTATATCTCCTAGAGCACTTGAAGTATATATTCTACAAAGGAAGGAGTAGTACTGGGAAAAAGGCCTGTTGGGATATAACCCTAAAAACTTTCGATAATTAGAAGGGGATACAATGCTTATTTTCCACATAGTTATTGTACATTTTTCCAAATGCATTTAAAACCTCATTATCTGTTTCCCAAAACACGTACGTGTTTTCACAAATTCTCGTACGTGTTTCCGGAAAAACACGTACATGTTTTTCCGGAAACATCATCAACTTTTTATCAGTCTGATTATAAAGATATTATCAATACGTATATTTTAAATACTTACTGTATTTTTCACTATCAACAAAATACCTTATGGTTATGATTTTTGAAGCCCCAAGAAGGCTTTATTTACGAGCTTATCGACTTCCTTATACAACCGTTGTATTTCCTTTGTATCCAATCCATTTTGCTCCCACTCCGTCTTATGAGCGTCGAATAAATCGAAAATCCGGTTCTCTACCGCACGAAGCTGTTGGATATAACCAGATTGGTCATCATTCCATAACAGTTGCCAATGCAAATACTTTTGGCCGTTGCCACGATGTATGGAGTAGACATTCTTCTGTAATTGAACGGAATACCAATCTAATAGGGCTGTTTTATAGGATGCGTCGTAAGTAACTAAAGCGCTTTGCTCCTTTCCCATTTTCACCCAAAGAGGAATAGCGACAGAGGTAGGAGGATATCCCAAGGCAGTCCACATCGTTGTCAATTCCGGATTCATGCCGGGTCTCACGCCTTGGATTACGATAGAGGCCGTACTTTCCAGACGAGGGATGAAATCCTGCTCCACAAACCAGCCTGTACGATTGTTCGGACTTTGCTCTTTGTCCATCAAATCGATATCCAGCAAGCTATTATAAAAAGAGCGGGAAGCCTGTTGAAAGATACGCTGAGGAGTAAATCCTCCGTCCCGCATTTCCTTAAAGATCTTTTTCGCGTTCTCATAACGTACATACCCTTTGCCTTCATCCGTACGCCCCTCGAAAGAGAAATTCGTATAAATCAAGTAACCTTCCGGCGCCAGATTCGGATCATTCGCGTCTTTCTTATAATATCGCTCATTATTCGTCTCATAATAAGCCGCGCCACCATAAGCATCGATCACTCCGAAATTAGCCTCCACACGCATCGGGCGAGGCAAGGTATCCAAGAAATGCTCGAAATCCTGCACCGTCTTACAGACTCTCAAGGCTTTTCGCATCAAGTTTCCCTCTTGATCCATCTCCTTTACGTCATCGTCTTTCAAGTTATAGGAGGCCGTATTCATGATAGAGAAGCCTGTCTCATTGCTTCCGGTCCACACGGCTCCCTCCGGATCATCGCTATTTACCAGCCCCAGAAAACGATAACCACCTTCGTCAAAATAACCGATATGGTTATACGGAGCGCCGGTATCCCGGTGTTTCCACATCAACGGACGCCCGTCGGGAGTAGCCTTTCCTGTGATTATAATGGAGGTACAAGCCTTGTCAACCACCGGAAAACAAAGACATAGAACGAATAAAAGAAGTAGTTTTTTCATATCATTTATTGATTTAATAAGATTTCTTATGAGGAGCGCCAAATTCCTTACAGCTGACCTCGTCTATATCTACCGTCCAAATCTTCACGTTACGGACCGCCGGATCGCTATAACGGAAAGTCTTATCGGAATATTGCTTCATGATAATATCCAAGGCTTCCACCTTCTTGTCGAAATCCTCTTCGTAAGCGACCTTTCCCCAAGCGATCACGCTCTTCGAACGCATACGGTAGCTACAAGCTACCTCCGGGTGCTGGAAAACCAAGGCATGGTCAATACTAAACGTAATACAGACTTTCGGATTACGTTCCAATATAGAGATGCTTCGTCCATCCTGCGCCGAGTGTAAATAAATCACGCCATCCTTATAACCGAAATTCATCGGTAATACATAAGGCGTTCCATCTGTATCCGCCATGCCCACAAAGCAAACATCGCTTTGGCGGATAATCGATTCGATCTGTTCCTTGTCCGTGTGTATAAGTGTCTTCATATTCCTTTGTTTGATTCTTATCAAACACAAAATTATAAAAAAAATCCTCTTATATTTGTAACGGCTTCTCTACTTTCACCGTCTAAACTAAAAAATCAAATTAGAATGACAAAAAACACAATCTTCTCCTTTTTACAGGCTTGCGAAGCCACCGTGATCAAGACCGCCCAAAAATCATGGAAAGGAGCAACTATAGGAGCATTGGCTACTTTTACCTTATACCTCGTAATTATCAGCCTATCTTATCTGAAAATCGGAATATCGCCTATAGCGGATCTTAGTATCGCATTGATAACCGTGGGCATTCTATCAAGCCTGCTCGCCTTACTAAGCACATGGGGCTTTAAGATCATAAGATTATTCAATCCTTGGTTTGTCGGAATCTGTTTATCTACTTATATATTAGTCGGATTTCTTCCTTATCCGGATACTAGCCGGATGTTTATCGGATTCGAACTGCTTTGTGGTGCTTTAATAGGATACTCTGTTTACATCGGTATCAAGAAGAAAGTATCAATCACATTGATATTGATCGTATTAGGGCTAAACACATGCGTTGTTTACTTCTTGGCTAATGAAGGATTTGATCATACGACCCCGGTCTCGGAAAATTATTGGAACCAAAAAGCCCCTACATTCAACGCTCCTGATCCTACCATCGAAGGAACCTATACAGTAAAAACATTGCTATATGGAAATGGGGATGATAAAAACAGGGATGAATACGCAAACTCATGCGATATAAAAACCTCCTCTGTAGATGCCACTCCCTTTTTCGACCAGACTTCCGGATTCGATAATTGGATAAGAGAAATCTTTTGGGGATTCGACGCCTCCAATTACCCGATCAACGGACGAGTATGGTATCCTGAGGGCCAAGGCCCTTTCCCGCTGGTTATATTCGTACACGGTAACCATCTTATGCAAGAATATTCAGACCCCGGCTACGAATATATCGCCACTTTATTAGCAAGCAAAGGGTACATCGCCGCCTCGATAGACGAGAATTTCCTAAACAGCAATTGGAGTGGGGATTATAGCCATAATGAGATATTCACGAGAGCTTGGCTAATCCTAAAGCATCTGGAATGCTGGAGAGAATGGAACCAACAAGAAGACAACCCCTTTTACCAAACGGTTGATATGGATAATATAGCGCTTGTCGGACATTCCAGAGGAGGGCAAGCCGCTCCTCTAGCGACCGTGATCAACAAGCAAAAAAGATATTACAAGGATGCCAATCAGGATTTCAACTTCAATTTCTCCATCAAAGGAATCGTAGAGATCGCTCCAACCGCATTTTATAGCATGCACAAAGATAAGCCTTTGGAGCTGGAGAATATCGATTATCTACTTTTACAGGGAGGGTATGATCAAGATGTGTTTTCCATGGCAGGAAGCCGAAAATATAACAACCTTCACTTCACGGATACGAATTTCCATTTCAAGTCCGTATTATATATCTATGCGGCCAATCATGGACAATTCAACACCGCATGGGGGCGGAAAGATATGCCCTTCCCTTATTCGGCACTCCTCAATCTGACCCCTTTAATGGACGGTGAGGGTCAACGCAAGATCGCCCAAACCTATATATCCGCATTTCTCGACGCCTCATTAAAAGGCAAGAAAGAAAATCTATCGATCTTAAAAGATTACCGCCTAGCGAAAACAATCATTCCCAAAGGATATTATTTCAACCAATACGAAGACTCCGGTTTTAAATATATAGCCGATTACGAAGAAGATCTGGATGTAACTACAGCTACATTGAAAGACTGTAGCATTCATGGGCAAAACTTAAAAACGTGGAAAGAAGATGCCTTAATACTGAAGGACGATGGGAGCACATCCCAATTAACCTCCGCTGTTTATCTGGGATGGGAGAAAAAGGATACGAATTCCCTCCAACAGGCCGAATATACGCTTCAAATAGATTCAGCGGCCTTAGCCTCTTTGGATATCAACACGGTAAAGAATCTGTTCTTCTTTATCGGGAATAACTCGGATACAATCGATGCGGTAGATTTCACGCTTGAATTAACGTTTGGCGAGACAAGCGTAAAAAAAGATTTCTCTTCATTCTATGTGCTTCCTCCGTTATTAAAACCAGAGCTAACGAAATGTAGTACTTTACTCTCGCTGGGAAAAGAGAAGGTTTCTGAGAAAGTACTACAGTATGTAGAGATTCCGTTATCCTCCTTCAATCAAGGAGATAGCCTATCCATCGACCAACTGAAGGAAATCCGCTTTATCTTCAATAAAAAGGATAAAGGGGAAATCATTTTAGATAGAATCGGAATAAATTGATCCTTATTCGAAAAAAGTCCCTTATTTCTGCAACCCTTACAGATACTCGCTCGTCTATTAAGAAAAGAACCTAAAAAATTAAAGACGATGAAGACGAGAGTATCACTTTTTATATTCTGCATACAGATGATCGCGGTTTGCGGATTCGCCGCCGACCGACGTATCGATGGAAATGGAAATCCGGAAACCCGGGAGATAAAGATTAGCGATTACGACGAGATTACGTTCGTCGGCTCCGCTGATTTCGAGTATGAACAGTCGGATAAAGCGCCTTATCTATCCGTAACGATCGATGAGAACTTATTTGATTACCTCGTGACCGAAGTAGAAGGCGGTACGTTAAAGATCTATCCGAAATCTATCAAGAAAGGTTTTAATAATAACTCCTACGACTTGAGGCCGACCGTCTACAAGATAAAATCCAACTCCAAGGAACTAAAAGAGTTGAATACGGTAGGTTCCGGCAGTTTCATTATCAGCAAACCGACGAAAGTAAACCGGATGGAGATCAATATGGCCGGTAGTGGAAACGTTGAGTTGAGAGGCCCCGTAAAAGGTTACAAGCTTGAATGTAACATGGCCGGTAGCGGAAATATCATCGCCAAGGATATACAGCTGGACAACCTATCTTGCAGCCTCGCCAGCAGCGGGGAAATCGAGGTAATAGGAACCGTAGATCGTGCCTCATTCAATGTAGCGGGAAGTGGTGAGATTAAAGCCTTTGACTGCCAAGCACGTAAAGCAGAGTGTAATATCGCCAGCAGCGGAGAGATCAGCGTATACGCCACACAAATCTTGGATGCCAATATCGTAGGCAGTGGCGAGATCCATTATAAAGGAGATCCGGAGATCAGTAAGTCTATCATGGGTTCCGGCTCGATCAACAAAGTCAAATAAACATTTAATACATACGAACGATGAAAACAAAATTAGTAGCGGTAATAGCCCTCATCTTTTGTGCCTTCATGGCAGAGGCTAGTAAAGTAGAAGGAAATGGGAATATAATTACGAAAGAGATATCGGTAGATAACTATAGCGAGATCGAACTGGGTGGAAATATCGAATATTCCGGCAATAATTTTTGGGGAAATAGAAGCAACAAGAAATTCCCGGTATTCAAATATACGCATGGACGAAGCGCTTCATTGAAAATTACGATCGACGAGAATCTATTCCCACTCCTCTCGATCAAATCCAATAACGGACGGTTAGCTATCCGCATACAAGACGGGACCCGTATCAAACCGACCCAGTATGTAATCGAAGGAAGCTCGAAGACTCTGAAATACTTAAAGACTTCCGGCCCGATGGATTTTGAGGCGCAGAACGCTTTTTCCGAGGATCAACTGGAAATCAAGATTTCCGGCTCCAGCGACGTAAAGTTCCCACATAACGTGAAATTAAGATTAGGTGAGTTCTCGGTATCCGGCTCCGGCGATCTGGTTTTTGAAGATTTGGACTGCAAGAATCTTACCAGCAAGGTTTCAGGCTCCGGAGACATCACCTTGAAAGGTAAGGCGGACGAGGCCCGCTATTCCGTATCGGGCAGTGGAGATATAAAAGCATACGACTTATCTGTCAATGATTTGAGTTGCTCGGTAAGCGGTAGCGGAGATGCCCGTGTTTATGCCAAAGATAACATGAACCTATCGGTTTCGGGCAGTGGAGACATCCGCTATAAAGGCCCGGCGAACGTGAATAAATCAAAGTCCGGCTCTGGATCCATTCAAGGCGCAAATTGATCGAACACACACATTTTTTTTAATACACACATTATCAAATTTAAAAAAGCTACTAGATGTGATATCCGGTAGCTTTTTCTTGCTATTTTTGTAACCAACTCTTTATTTATAGAGTCTAAATTAAAAAGTAGAATCACAAAAAACGATACTTATGAAAACAAAGGCTATCTTATTAATGGTATTTTTCCTAGGATGGGTCACTACCGGTTGGGCCGCAGATCATGTAAAAGGCGATGGTAAATTGACCTCGAAAAAGATTTCTGTCGCCGATTATAACGAGATTAAGGTGGATGGCGTAATTGATTTCAATTACGGGCAATCCGATGATCCTTCCACCGTGGAGGTTACCGTAGACCAGAATCTTCATCCCTATGTCAATATCGAGGTGAAGGATCGTGTCTTAACCATCGCTTTCAAAGGAGCGAAGGTAGATCATTTCACGAAGTTTATCGTAAAGACGAATTCTAAATGGCTTGCCGCCGCAAAAGTTTCCGGAAATGCCAACTTCATGGTAAACAGTCCGCTTACCGGAGACGAGACCGTTATTAAGGCGAACGCCAATAGCTTGGTGCAACTGAAAGAGACAGTTACAGTCGGTAAACTGGATTTGAATGTATCCGGTAGCGCAAATATGGTTGTCAATCATCTAGAAGCCGACAAGATCGAATGTGATATCGATGGCTCCGGCTCTATAACGATCAAGAAAGGTAATGCGAAAGAAGGAGACTACAGTATCGTCAGCAGTGGTGATATACACGCTTTTGGGTTAGCGGTTCCTCAGCTAAGTTGCAAAGTAACAGGCAATGGCTTAGCGGAAGTACATGCTACCGATAATTTAAAGGCCAACGTAATCGGTAAAGGAAATATCCGTTATAAAGGCCCGACAGCAGTTCAACAGAGAATAATCGGTAAAGGTACCGTAGAAGAAGTAAAAGAATGAAAACAAGAATTATATACCTATGTCTGCTGGTGATCTTTTCTACGACAGGTTGCATCAGTAAGAATGCTCGAAAAGGTATCAATGGGAACAAGAATATTGTTACTCGTACCATTCAAGTAGATGATTTCGAGGAAATACATCTAGGGTCCAATATCGAATCGGCGAAAGGCATCAATCCGTTCAACAAGAAGAACCGTGCGATATGTAATTACACCCAAACAGATGGCGCCTCCTCGTTGGAGATCAGCATGGACGAGAATTTGTTTGACTTATTGGATATAGAGAATAAGGATCACAAATTAATCATCAAGGCTAAATCCGGCAAGAAGATCTGTCCGACCCATCTGGTATTGAACACAAGTTCCAAGAACCTGAAGGAAGCGGGGATCAGTGGCAGCATCGACTTTATCGCCGATCAACCGCTACAACTGACAAATACGTCTTTTTATATCAGTGGCGTAGGCGACGTGAAATTAGCTGATTTATCTTGTGATACTTTCAAGGTAGCTATATCCGGAGTCGGCAATATTTACTTGAATGGAAACATCAAGAAAGGCAAATACTCCGTATCGGGTGTAGGGCATGTATATGCGTTCGATTGCCCCGTTGAGGATCTGGAATGCGAAGTTTCAGGTGTAGGAGGAATGGAAGTGAACGCTACCCAGAAATTAGACGCTAGCACTTCTGGTGTGGGAAGCGTTACATATAAAGGCAATCCGGAGCATACGCAGAAATCCGCCTCCGGTGTCGGAAAAATCAAACAAGCAGATTAATCATCCCAAAAATCAATTAGATGAAAAAGATATCACTTTTATTCTTTATAAGTAGCCTATTTATACTGAGTAGCTGTATCCCTACACAAACCATAAAAGGAGACGGCAATATCACCACGGAAAACATCCCGGTTTCCGAGTACGACTGTCTTGAGTTAGAAGGAGGAGGTATGGTCGTGAATTACACGCAATCCGATGCTCCCGAAGGTTTGGAAATAAAGACAGACCGGAATATCTTCGAGAAATATGAGTTTAACGTAGAGAACCATAAGCTTAAGATCCGTCCGAAAAAAGAATTCAGGAAACATACGAATTTCCGTCCGACCGAGTTCATGGTTACGGCCAACTCCCGCAATCTAAAGAAACTAGCGGCGGCAGGCAGTACCCATGTAAATATAAATTCCCCTCTACAAGCCGAGGAGTTCGAGGCGGGATTAGCCGGTAGCGGGATTATCCAATTCCACGACACGGCCTCTTTTGCAAACCTAAAGATAGAGATTGCCGGTAGCGGAGATTTCGTTGGCCATAAAGTGTATTGCGAGGAATTAAACGGGGATATGGCCGGGTCTAACACGATCGTTCTAGGGGGAACCGTAGGCATAGCTGAATTCTCGATCGCCGGTAGCGGTACAGTACGTGCTTTCGATTGTACCATGGATGAGCTTGAGTGCAAGATAGCCGGTAGTGGAGACATAGAAGCCTCTGTCGTAAACAAAATCAAGGCAGAGATAGCCGGTAGCGGTTCCGTAAAATACAAAGGAGATCCCCAAGATATCCAAAAAAAGGTAATGGGCTCCGGTAAGATCGAGAAGGTGGAGTGATTCTTACAACCACCCCTCCTTTTTATACCATTCGATACTTTCTTCCAAGCCTTTACGTAAAGGATAGGCCGGGATAAAACCTAAATCATCTTGAAGAGGCGTGACATCGCAAATCCAGTTACGCTGCTTCAAGATGATGTATTTATCACTATTTAGCGTCATACTTTTCTTCAACAACTTACCGATCCATTCTGAACAGTGGCAAGCGATACGCACCAATCCCAGCGGTATACGGGCATGCAATACCCGCTCCTTTCCTAAGATATCTTGTATCATACGGGCAAAAGACTCATCCGTGTAGACATCTCCGTCGGCTACAAAATAATGCCGGTTCTCTATCTCCTCTTTCTCAAGGGAAAGGAAGGCCACGGTCGCTAAATCTTTTACATAGATAAACGTGATTCGCTGGGGAATAGCGCCTACGGCGAAATCGAGTCCCGACTTTACGCTTTGTATTTCCATGAAATAATCCTTCTCACCCGGCCCGTATACTCCTGTAGGCCGCAAGATCACGTAAGGAAAATAGGTTTGTTTACGGATGTAGTTCTCCGCCTCTAGCTTACTTTGGCCATAAGCCGTGTCCGGCCGCTGCGGATCGTCCAAGCGTATCGGGCGGAAAGTCTTCTCGTCGCCTCGCCCATAGCTGCTTAGGCTGCTCATCAAGAGGAATTTCTTCGGTTTGCAGCCGGCGGCGGCTAAAGCCTCGATAAATCGATGCGTATTCTCGGCGTTCACACGGAAAAAGTTTCGCTTATCCAATGTCTTCGTCAACCCGGCGTTATGGATCACATAATCCCATGCCCCATGCTCACGGGCAAAGTCTGAGAGTTGAGCCGTAAGCGCTTCCTGATCGCCATATTTCAAGTCGATGAAATGAATCCGCTTATCTTGCAGATGCGCTTTACTGCTACCCGCACGGATACCCGCCCACGTCTCATAGCCACGGCGAAGCGCCTCCTCTACCAAGAAACCGCCGATAAAACCACTCGCTCCGGTTATCAATATCTTCATATCCTTCATTTTTCTTTCATATAAAATGTATAATAATACCACAACAACCCGATCCAATTCAAGAACAGGATCGTCAGCATCCAAAGAATCTTTTGTTTCTTACTGATAAAAGGGTTTTGCGATACGGCCTTACATCCGAACAGGATTACGGCAATACCTACGATATAACCGATCTCCGGCAAGCTTATCCAGCAAATGATTTGTGGTATCATAAAAATAGAGTTATTCGTGAAAAAGAATTATTCGTGTTGGTGTTTCTTCAAGACTCGGTGCGGCAAGTCACCATGCCCCACCAACTCGATCGGACAAGCGTATTTCTCGCCCAACCATTCCTCAGAGACATTCGCTCCCGGGTGATAATGCAAAGTCTCGTTTACGCAAGCGATATTTTTCACCATCGCCAAAACCGTACCGATATCATGGGAAACCAAGATGATAGCGCTCTCTTTATTGATCTCTTCCAAAAGCTGATAAAAACGAGACTCGAATCGTTTATCCACATACGAATTAGGCTCATCCAAGATCAATACCTGCGGACGGGAGACAATAGAACGCCCCAATAAGACCCGCTGCAACTGGCCACCAGAAAGCTCACCGATGGCCCTGCCCGCCAACACCTCCAATCCCATCTGTACGATCACCTCGTCTACACGCTCTCTCTGGGATCTACTGAATGGACGGAACAAGGGTTTCTCCGCAGATAAACCGGAAGAGATCACTTCCCGTACGGAGATCGGAAACTTCTTATCGATCTGGCTCATTTGGGGTAGATAACCGATCTTCAAGGAAGGAACCTCTACATTTTCATCGTAAAAACGAATCGTTCCGGAAATAGGAGGCAATAAACCTAGTATCACCTTTAAAAGCGTCGTTTTCCCGCCGCCATTCGGTCCGATAATTCCCAAGAAATCATTTTTCCACACATCCAGCGTTACGTTACGTAAGGCGATCTTATTACCGTATCCGGCGGTAACCTCTCTCAACTCAATCAGCTTGTCCATCGGCTAACGATTTTGCGATATGAATCATTTCCTTACACCAATCGTAATCCAGCGGATTGATCGGGATCAGACGACAACCTGTTTCTTTAGCGATCAACTCGGCGTTCTTCTGGTCAAACTCCCGTTGGATAAACACGACTTTCGCATTATGTTCCCGTGCGGTCTCGACCAGTTCCTTTAATTGTGCGGGAGACGGTTCTTTTCCATCCATCTCGATGCAAAGCTGGGTCAAGCCATATTCGTTGGCCAAATAGGTCAGGGCCGGATGGTAAATAATAAATGTCTTATTGTCAAGAGAACGTAACAAACCGGAAACGGTCTTTTCCGTCTCTTCGATTTCTTTCGTCAGTTGCTCATAATTCGCTTGGTAATATTCCTTATTCTCCGAGTCCAAAGACACAAAGGCATCCAAGGTGTTCTTGGCGATCACCTTCGCCCCGGAGATAGAGCTCCACGTATGCGGATCGACGCCTCCGGGATGATGATGGTGGTGGTGGTGATCATGTTCCTCTTCTTCCTCGGGGCTTTTAAGTAAATCAATTCCTTCGGACAGGTCAAAAACCTTGAGTCCCGGATTATTATTCCGGATATTATCCATCCAAGCCTGTTCGAACCCGATCGATCCGATCCTTAAATAGCCTTGGCTTTTACCCACCTGCACCATTTGCTGTGGTGTAGGATCATACGTCTCCGGACTTTGCCCTGCCGGAACCACACAATTAATCTTAAATTTATCTCCGGCTATCTTCTCCGCGAAATACCGTTGCGGCTCAATCGTCACGGAAACGATCCTCTCATCTGCCCGCTTATCGCCGCAGGCCATAAGTATCAAGACGAAAAGAGCTGATATCAATACCTTAAATTCTTTCATACCACATATATATTTTCGCAAAGGTAACGAATATCGGGTAATAAGGCAGCAAGGAGACGATTCAAAGTTATCAGGAACTAGCTTGACAACTTCCCCGGACAAGGCATTTGCGTAAACTATGTTTTACGAACATATAGCCATCGGTAAATGAATAGGAACAGTTAAACCGGTCCAGAAAAGCCGGGATTTGGACAACATCAGTTTCTTTATGATACGTACAGATTGCGAAATCCAAGTGATCCGCTTTCGCAAATAATTCCATACAGCCCTGTAAAGCCATACATTCCGCACCTTCTATATCCATTTTTAAGAAGATATCTTTTCGAGACTTGTCTTTCAAGAAATTATCCAAAGCAGCATTAACGTCATCGTCATGATCGCTGATATATTTCTTTACGATCATCGTTTTCTCTTTCCACGACTCAAAAGTAGCCTGAAGCGCCTCGATCCATTTATCCTCATATTCAAAAAGATAAACAAAACGGGTAACCTCGATGGTATCCAGAGCGGTAAATCCCTCAGCGGAACCAATATCCAAGAGTGTCTTTCCTCTAAATTCTTCCATGGAATCCGCATAATGATGGGGATGCCTCACGTCTTGCTCGATCAACAAAGCCCGATAACATTTCTCGATCTTAGATGTGCTATACTCTCTCGGAAAATATAATCGTTTACTTCCCCTGTGCATCACATAAGGCAATTCTTTCTCCTTATCCCACAGAACGGCAATCGACATCTCCAGATATTCCGCAGCGAAATCATAAGGATAACGTGTATATCCTCTTTTTCGAAAATAATCATAATACGCTAATTTAGGAGAAGAGGGTTCAAACACTTTGGTATAGTAAAAAGGTAACGTCCCATATAATATGCTTTTCAATTTCATCATCGAACCGGTAAACATTTCATCTAGTTTTTAATAGGGCGTAATATACGAGAAATATCTTAATATACATAACAAATCCCCTTATTACAACCGATAAGTAATAATACGGGGATTTATTAGGGAAAAAATAGACTACTCTATTTTTACTCAGCTAACCATTTATTAATCTGCGTGAGGATCTGTTCCTTCATTTCTTCCGGCATATTGCCGATACGGGTACGATGACTACCTCGGGGCTGGATATAGATTTGCTCATTCTTCTTACCTTTGAAAGCGGGAACCATGGCCGCGCTCCACGGGTCGATCTCGCCATAGATGAAGATCATTTTCGGATCGTTGTCTTTCAAGAAGTTATAGATCTTGTGGTACAGAGCCGGACGGAAGTCTACTTTACCGACCAGTTCCTCGGGAAGCATGATACGGTTTAGGTATCCATGGGCGCTATCGATCGTAAGGTATTTCTTGAAAGGTTTTACGTCATAGCCATAATAACCGAGCTCACGGGCAGCTTGTACGAAGAAAGAGATATTCGGCTGGTTCTCGGCGAAATAATCAGGACCGCTGATTTCCATCAAATGATCGAAGAGCGCCTGATCGTCGGCAGACTTGGAAGGGATCATACTTACCGAAGTTCCCCACTGCCAAAGAGCGAATGAATATTCCAGTACGCAATAATCCAATACCTCGGGCATCGGGATACGGAATGTCAGGTTTTTATTCTTACAATAGCTCTCCAATAAAGGAAGCATATCGGACTTACGCTTCAAGACTTCCAATTGAAAATCCTGTATCTTCTCGCGTTCCGCTTTCGTACCTACCTTACGTAAGAAAGGTTCGTGGCGGCCATCCTCTATACCTTTACATAACGGACCGACATAAGGAACGGAGAAATCCACGTCGTCCGGGAAAAAGGCACGGTAAAGCATTGTAGTCTGCCCCCCCTTACTGATACCGGTACTGATCCATTTTTCCGGATAGATCTGCTTGAATGTATTGCGGACGTTATGTAAATCGTACGCAGAGTTCTCGGCGGTCAGATAATCCCAGTTTTTAGGTTCCGGCGTCGACTCCAAGAAATAACGGTACTCCACGAATACTAAGTTCGCATTCAATAGTTTAGATAGTTCTTCTTGATATTTCGGATTGAGCGCATAAGCCGCTCCATATCCTTCGGTCACGATAATGGTAGGACGATCATAACCTACATGGCCTACGATAACCCGTTGCGTAAATGTTCCGGCGGCGGGGTCTTTCGGATCGACCTGCTGAGTAATACGTACTACATATTTCTCCGGATAATAATCGGATTGAAGTTTTTCAATGCCACTAATTCCTTTTAGGGCGGCAAGCTTCTCTTGTAAATCTCCGGGAGCGGCCATTACCGTCATCACCGACAGGTAGAAAAGAAGCAAGAAGTTAAATGTTCTTCTCATGGTAATTTAGTCTTTTAGATATTGTATTGTTCGTAATAATCCCTCATATTTGGTGCGTTTCACCGCCGAATGCGCAAAGATACGATTATAATCCTCACGGCTCAATGCCTTGAGGTCGTCTTTTTTAAGGGAGAGCAAAGAAGGGGTAGGATGAAAGGCTGCTACTGCCGTAGGCATAGCGAAGCGGTTCCAAGGACAAACGGCTTGGCAGGTGTCGCATCCATAGATACGGTTACCTAAAAGGACGGCTTGCTCAACAGGGATTTCTCCACGATGCTCAATCGTAAGATAAGAGATACATTTACGGGCATTCAAACGTTTCGGTCCTTCCAAGGCTCCAGTAGGACAAGCGTCCAAACAGCGGATGCAGGAACCGCAGTGATTCTTTTTGGGGGAATCATAGGTATCGACTACCAAAGTTGTCACGATCTCCCCAAGGAAAAAGAAAGAGCCTTTGCCCGGGATGATTAGATTCGTATTCTTTCCGATCCATCCCAAACCGGCTTTCCAAGCCCAATAACGCTCTAACAGAGGGGCGGAGTCCGTGAATACACGGGCCTCATTGTTGGAGGGATGATGCTCGGTTATCGCTTTCCATAATTGGCGAAGTTTATCCTTTACGACCCCATGATAATCTTCTCCGTACGCATAATACGAGATATAAGGTTCCGCCGGATTCCGGAGAACTTTCGGATAATAATTCAAGGCTACTGAGATAACTGATTTGGCACCTTCCACCAAGCCATCCGGATTGAGACGGATTTCCCGATGATTCTCCATGTATTTCATTCCAGCATGGTAGCCTTCCGCGATCCATTGGTCAAAATAAGCCTCCTCGCTCCCGGCCTTCGCTACTTCAGCGATACCGCAAGCGGAGAAGCCTAATTCCATAGCTTTATCTTTTATAAACTGGGAGATACCCATTATTCAAAAACTTTAAACTCGTAGCCTTCCTTTAAGAGCCATTCGACAGCCCGGGGCATTGCCTCACGCATATTGCGCTCGGCTTTCAAGGAATCGTGGAAGACGATAACAGAACCATTACGGGTATAGTTCTTTACCACGTTGAAGACACCGTTCGGAGTCATATGAGGGCTATAGTCACGGGTGACCACGTCCCACATCACGATATGATAATGGCGGCGAAGCCATACAACCTGCGGAAAACGCATATGCCCGTGAGGAGGCCGGAATAAATTGCTGGGAATATATTCGGCTGCCTTTTCCACATTCGCCAAATAATTCTTCGTCCAGAACTTGATGCCTTGGATATGATTGAACGTATGGTTACCAACACGGTGCCCACGATCTATCACCATCTGGAAGACCTCGGGATGCTTACGTACATTATCCCCTACCATAAAAAAGGTAGCCTTGATCCCATACGTATCCAATATATCTAAAACCCAAGGGGTAACCTCGGGAATCGGGCCATCGTCGAAGGTGAGATACACACACTTCTTCTCTGCCGGTATTCGCCAAGTTACCCCCGGGAACAGTGCCCTGTAAAACCAAGGCGGTTGTTCTATAAACATACTTTGTTAGTCTTTTGCCACTGATCCGTACGCCATACGGTAATTATCAAATTCCTCTTGATAAGGCTTAGCGAACTCCGGATTGTATTGTTTACTTACACGCAATACCTCTTGGAGAACCGCCAAGTTATGACCTAAATCACTCTCGACAGATGATAATTGCCCCGGACGCAAACGGAAATACCAGTTTATACTGCGCAACGCATTGTCCGCTATACCTTTATAAACCATCTCCGCCTTCTCCTTCTGGCCCAACTCGTAATACAGCTCACCTAAAGAAAGAGCGCTATAATCCAACGGAACATTCTCGGGAGGCAATACTTCCATCGCCTTATCCAATACGTTCAGTGCTTTCTCATTCTTGCCCTCAGCGACCAAAGCGGCAGCCAACTTACTGAACAACGCGATACGATAGCTCTTGCACATCCGCATTACATTCTCATCCAAGTACACACCCGGCGTATTGACACCACCCCATTTGAACTTATTCATCACGTTGTCATACATCTTCTCCGTATTGATCGAACGAACAGTTCCCTGTGTCTCCATCGGAACGATCTGATAAGCCATACCGGTCTGCTGGAAGTACGGATCCAATTTCACGAACTGATCCGGGCTTACGGTAATCGCGTAATAGATAGGACGGTTCCAGTCATTCGTCTGCAACATATCCAAGATAATCAACTCTTGCTTACCCAAGACATCCTTGCCTTTCAAGTCAATCTTCATCTCTTTCTGCAAATACGGCAAGTTAGCGGTATCGATCACGCCAGCGGCCATAACTGCGGCGGAATCTACCCCCATCGTCAATGTCTGCGCAGGGATATAATCTAATTCTTGATTGATTCCCGGAATCTTCTTAAACTTCGGATCGTTACTACGAACGAAATCAAGAGCGGTCTTCAGATCAATCGATTTATCCGTCATCGGGAATACATAAGCGGCATCACGAGTACCTTGCACATAATCCTCCGGTTGCCAAGAGATGGGAAGCGGATCGGATTCGTACGCTTGCTTCTTCATTTGGTTGATATACCAGTCGGTTTGCAAATAGCTCGTATTACATACACGTACATCCGTACGGATACCCTCTACCTCCTGCGCGTACCACAACGGGAACGTGTCATTATCACCATTCGTAAATATGACAGCGTTCGGCTCGCAAGATTCCAAGTAGTTCGCACCGAAATCACGACAAACATAACGGTTCGAGCGATCATGGTCGTCCCAGTTCTGCGCACCCATCTGGATAGGAACCAACAAACAGAGTACCGTAGCGACAGAACCCGCTACCACCGGAGATAACTTACCATACTTCTGCAATCCTTTCGCCAAAGCCGCCACACCGAAACCGATCCATATACAGAACGCATAGAACGATCCGGCATACGCATAGTCTCGTTCACGAGGCTGATACGGCGTCTGGTTCAAGTAAAGTACGATCGCGATACCCGTCATAAAGAACAAGAAGAACGTGATCCAGAAGCCCTGAATACCCTTCTTTCCGGCATAAGCTTGGAATAGAAGCCCCAAGATACCCAACAGAAGCGGTAACATATAATATACGTTATGCCCCTTATTGTTGACGATATCGAACGGCATATCCTCCTGCGGGCCCACCAAAGCCTCATCGATAAACGGAATACCGGTTATCCAGTTACCATTCGAAACCTCACCGTTACCTTGTATATCGTTCTGCCGTCCGGAGAAGTTCCACATGAAATAACGCCAGTACATGAAATTCAGCTGATAAGCGAAGAAATAACGCAAGTTCTCGGCAAAGGTCGGTTTCATCACCGTCACCATCTCACCGCAACGGTTGAACTTCACCGGTGTACCTTTCACTTGTGCCCACTCCTTATAAGCCGCCACATGACGTCCGTCGCTACTATACATACGGGGGAAAAGCATACTCAACTCATCCACGTATTCGTATTCCGTATCGTAACGAGAGATATAATAATGATCCTTCTCGTTTTTATCTTTCTTAATGACACGGCTCCAAGTCGGCTCACCCTCTTTCGATACAGGTACGCAAGTGCCGCCTTGGTTCTCACGTTTCACCTCAGAGACATAGGTCTGACCGTAGATCAACGGAGTCTTACCGTATTGCTCACGAGCCAAATAGGTACGCAAGGTAAAGATATCTTGCGGAGCGTTTTGGTTCATAGGCGTATCGGCTGTCGCACGGATCAATGTCAAGGCATAGGATGAATAACCCACTACGATTACCATCAAGCAGACCAAGATCGTATTCAGCATCTTGATATTTACCTTCTTGCTCATGAACAAATAAGCCGTCAAGGCCGCCGTGAGGATCACGGCGATCACATAACCACTACCGATAAACGGAATACCCAACAATACGATCGAGAGAATAAAGGATATCTTCATCCGCACCGGATGGATCTCGTCTTGCATCGTCTCCCAGATCGCCCAGATCAAGGAAGCCGCCAATATAATTACGAACGCATATACACCCGAGTTATACGGCATACCGAACGTATTGACAAACAACAGCTCGAAATAACCGCAAACCTCAACCAAGCCTTGTACGACACCATACATCATCAAGCCCACGATAGCGAACGACACCAGTAAAGCGATCAGCGTACCCTTCATCGTAGGATTCGGGAATTTCTTATAATAATATACCAGCACGATAGCCGGGATACACAATAAGTTCAGCAAGTGGACACCGATACTCAGACCCATCAAATAAGCGATCAGCACGATCCAACGATCAGCGTGCGGACGATCGGCAGCTTCCTCCCATTTCAGGATCAACCAAAATACCACGGCGGTAAACAAGGAAGAATAAGCATATACCTCGCCCTCCACGGCGCTAAACCAGAATGTATCGCTAAACGTATAAGCCAAAGAACCTACCAAACCGCAACCCATGATCGTAATCATCTGCCCCAAAGACATCGCCTTATCGTCTTCCACGATAATCTTACGAGCTAAATGGGTAATACTCCAGAAAAGGAATAAGATCGTCAGGCCGCTAAAGAGGGCGGACATCGTATTGACCATTACCGCCACCTTGGAAGGGTCCGAGGCGAACTGCGTAAATAAATTGGCTGTTAACATGAAGAAAGGAGCTCCGGGCGGATGCCCTACTTCCAATTTGTATGCCGAAGAGATAAACTCACCACAATCCCAGAAACTGGCGGTGGGTTCCATTGTCATCAGATAAACGGTAGAAGCGATCAAAAAAACGACCCACCCCAACACGTTGTTGATTAGTTTGTACTTTCCCATACTTTGTATAAGTGTGATAATTAATTGTTTCTACTTGCATACCCACACGGGCAGTCGGCCGCAAAGGTAATCATTTACGTTTAATACCTAACGTTCCATTCCCCTATAAATTATATAGAATAGATTAGAATTATATTAAACAAACCTTATCACTCAAGTGTTAATACAATAGCTGAGTATTAAAATTATAGGAAGATGAAAGAAAATTATGAACTAATTGATAATGAAGAACGCCACCAATATGAATTTCATATAGAGCGATACGTTCCCAGAATAGAGTATATAAAAAACAAGGATGGGGTAATTTATCTCACTCACACTGAGGTTCCCGTAGAGCTTGAAGGTAAAGGGATCGGGAGTCAATTGGTGGAAAAAACGCTCTTGGATATCGAAAAGAAAGACTTACGTCTCGTCCCGTTATGTCCGTTCGTAGCTGGATATATCCAGAAGCATCCGGATTGGAAACGCATCGTAATGAGAGGTATACATGTTTAATATTTATAACAAAAATATATGGGCAAGAAGATTGAATATACGAATGGTGAACTCACCATTATCTGGCAACCGGAGTTATGTCAGCATGCCGGTATCTGTGTAAAGACTCTTCCCGGCGTCTATAAGCCGAAGGAGAGGCCTTGGATACAGATAGAGAACGCGACAACCGCGGAATTAATTGCCCAAATCAAGCAATGTCCGTCTGGCGCATTGACATACCGAATGAATAAAGAGGTGAAATGAGGCACCCCCCGCCTGTTTCATCTTGATAGAAAGGAGTATTCCATGTCGGATACTCCTTTTTTCGCCATAAGGGCTTCTTTCTATGATTTTTTGCTAGTTTTGTGATCTAGATTCACTATCAATGAAACAAATATGATAAAAAGACATTCCATCTTAACGGCAATCCTGCTCTGTTTCGTCGCTTTCACGCAAGTAATGGCACAAGAGACGCAGGAACCCGAACCGCTTCCGATCGACCCAAAGGTTCGATACGGGAAATTGAGTAACGGATTGACCTACTACATCCGTCACAACGATCAGCCCAAAGACCGGGCTGACTTTTACATCGCCCAAAACGTAGGCTCCATCTTAGAAGAAGAGAATCAACGAGGTTTGGCCCACTTCTTGGAACATATGGCTTTCGACGGCAGTAAGAACTTCCCGAATAACGGGATGGACGAATATATCGAGAGTGTAGGTATGCGCAGCGGGGAAAACTTCAACGCCTATACCTCCTTTGATGAGACCGTCTATATGATTACCAACGCCCCTGTCAACAAAAGCGGCGTGGTTGATTCTTGCTTATTGATCCTTCACGATTGGTCCGGGTTCCTAGCCTTGACCGACTCGGCTATCCAGAAAGAACGTGGGGTCATCCGCGAGGAATGGCGTACCCGGCAGGATGCCCAAACCCGTCTATGGGAACAGCAACTACCCAAGATGTACCCGGGAAGCCGTTACGCGAACCGGATGCCGATCGGCTCGATCGACGTAATCGAAAACTTCAAACCGGATGAATTGAGAGCTTACTACAAGAAATGGTATCGTCCGGACTTGCAAGCGATCATCATCGTGGGAGATGTAAATGTAGATCAAGTAGAGGCAACGATCAAAAAGATGTTCGCCGATATCCCCACACCGGTCAACCCGGCAAAACGGGAACAAGTATCGGTTCCCGACAATGATCTGCCTCTGATCTCGATCGCCAAGGACAAGGAGGCTTCCAACACAATCCTTTACATCTTCTATAAACACGACAAATTGCCCAACGACCTGAATCGTACGATTGCCGGGTTGGTGAAGGATTATATCCAGCAAATCTGCGCGTCGATCATGGACGAGCGTTTCGACGACATCTTGCATCAAGCGAATCCCCCGTTTATCTATGCTCAAGCCTACGACGATGATAATTTCATGATCGCGAAGAGCAAGGGTGCATGGACCGTAGCCGCTATGGTCAAGGAAGGCGAGATCGATTCCACATTGACCACGCTTGTCAAAGAGACTCAACGGGTAAAACAATATGGTTTTACACCATCCGAGTATGAACGGGCACGCATCAACGTATTGAAACAATACGAGTCCGCTTACAACGAGCGGAATAACCAAAAGAACGACGCTTATGTCCGTGAATACGTGAACCATTTCACCAACGGCGGTTATATCCCGGGCATTGAGATGGAATACACGCTATTGAACCAGATCGCCCAGAATATCCCGGTAGAGCAAGTCAACCAATATATCCAAGATATGATCGGAGAGGATAATATCGTGATCGGGTTAACCGGACCGGATAAAGAAGGTATTAAATACCCGACCGAGGAAAACCTCCTCCGTACATTCCTCAAAGCGCGACAGATGCCGGTAGAGCCTTATAAGGAAACTGTCTCCAACGAACCTTTAGTCCCGACCTTACCGGCTCCGGGGCAAATCACGGAGACAAAGACCGACCAGCGTTTCGGAGCGACAGTATTTACCTTAAGCAATGGTATCAAGGTGGTAGTAAAGCCTACCGAATTCAAGAAAGACGAGATCATCATGACCGCTACCAGCCCGGGAGGAAGCACTTTATTCGGCACGAAGGATATCGATAACCTAAAAGTTTTCAATGACGTTATCGAGATCGGTGGATTGGGTAATTTCTCCGCCACGGACCTAAGCAAGCGTCTGGCCGGAAAGAAGGTATCTTGCGCCCTATCGCTCAGTCAAGATAGCGAGAACGTGAACGGAATGACCGCTCCTTCCGATTTGCAAACTTTATTCGAGTTAATTTACCTCAGCTTCACGGCACCTCGTATGGACGAGGAGGCCTACACGTCTTTCGAGACACGGACAAAAGCGCAATTGCAGAACATGGCATTAAATCCGATGGTGGCTTTCAGCGACTCTTTGTCTAAGGCGGTTTACGGAAATAACCCTCGTGCGTCCCGTCTTCGTCCACAAGATTTCGAACATATCAGTTATTCTCGTATCATGGAGATGCGCAAGGAACGCTTCTCGGATGCTTCCGGTTTCGTATTTACGTTTGTAGGTAATATCCAGATTGATAGTATCCGTCCGTATATAGAGCAGTATTTAGCGACATTGCCATCTCAAGGAAAAGTTGAGAAGGGAAATCCGGCGGAGGTTCCATCGATGCGTAAGGGAGACTATATGAATCGATTCAACCGTTCCATGGAAATCCCGAAAGTAACGGTAGCCAACCTCTATACCGGACAGATGGAGTACAATCTGGAGAATCTCATCACCGCTACCGCATTGAAGCAAGTCATGGACTTGGTATATTACGAGAAAGTACGCGAGAAAGAAGGAGGAACGTATGGCGTCGGTGTATCCGCTAGAATCTCACCTTTCCCGGAAGGAAGAACGACATTACAGATATTCTTCGATACGGATCCGGCTAAGTGGGAGCAGATGAACACGATTGTCCGCAATGAGTTGAAACGGCTTTCCGAGGTAGGTCCTCGTCCGGAAGATTTCAAGAAAACACAGGACAACCTGCTGAAACGTCATGCGGAAGTCTTGCAGGAGAACAGCTATTGGTTGAACGTATTGGATGATTATTATTATAAAGGATTTGATACCGATACGGATTATGAGCCGATTGTTAAGGCGCTGACTCCCGAGAAGATAAAGGCATTCGCCCAAAAGCTTTTGGGACAGGGCAACCGGGTAGAAGTTATCATGCAACCCTAGTTACTATTTTGAGAGGATGAGACGGGGCACGCCCCGTCTCTACTTTGATTTCTTTAGTTTAAAATGATCGAACCCTTCCCCATAAACCCCGATTACGGCGCTTTGGGAAACAAAGGCGGTCGGATCAATATCATTAATGATACGGAAAATCGTAGTGGATTGCCGTTTTTTAGCGAGCACGAACATCATCTTCTGCTCTTGCCCCGTATATAACCCGGTAGCGTCGATCACCGTAACCCCTCGGTGCAACGCGTTAATCTCCTTACCAATCTCTTGGTATTTCTTCGAGATAATAAAGAATTGCACGGACTGGCGGGCACTGTTCACGATCTGATCCAGCACGAAACTACAAACATATAACGTTACGAAACCATATACCACTTTCTCCCAATCCTTTAGCACGAAATAACTGGAGGTGATAATAATCATATCACAAATCATCATGACCCGTCCCAACGTTATGTCCCGGTATTTATTGATGATAGCGGCAATAATATCCGTTCCACCCGTACTACCGTTCGAGGAGAAAGCGATACCGATACCACTTCCGCAAAAGGAGGCTCCCAGCACACATGCCATAAACGGTTGATCCTGCAATAAATGCATATCGGCCGTCAACTTCTGGATCAGCGACAGGAAGAAAGTAAGCGTAAACACGGCGAAGATCGTCTTGATACTGAATTTAAAGCCCAATATCTTCAAGGCCAGCATCAACAAGAAAGCGTTGATGAGAAAATAAGTGTACTGAACAGGAAATCCCGTAGCCCAGAAAACGATAGAGGCGATACCCGGCACACCTCCCGTCGTAATATCATTCGGCAAGAGGAAAACGGTCCATCCGATGCCGTAAAGGATCATCCCAAGAGCGATCATTAAATAGTCCCGTGTCTCCCGAAGCAAGACTTGTCTGGATAAGGAAGAAATTGATAAAGTAGATTTCATCTCATTTGTTTATTTTTAGCGGGCGCAAAGGTAATGAAAGTTATTGATAGGAAATGCTTCACCTTATATTTAGCCGGAAATATAATGGTTCACTTTCCCCTATTTACAGAGATGTAAGCAAAAGCCAAGGAATGTTAACTATTTATTAGTAATAACCCCTTTTATATAACATCACCTTTATTTAGAAAAGCTCTATAAACGAGAACATGAAGGAGAAAGCAGGCATTTATACGCCTTTTCCACGCAAAAAGACCCGTTTTTTGATAAAAATGCCCTCGTTAGATTACACATATAGTCCCGTTCACCCACGCCTGTACAGGCGTAAACCCACACATATAGTCACGATAGGCTACACATATGGTCATAATGGGCGATATGACTACCTTATAATGGGCATTGTTGCCCCCTAACGACTGGGCCATAAGGCATAAGATATGAGATAGGATGAATTAATTTCGCTAGAATAAAAGGCCATTTTCCAACAAGTCACTAGCGGATAGACGATTGCTGTTTTTTTCTTTCGTTTTTAGGAGCGAGACGTACTTTGGCCCGAAACAATCGATTCTCAAGGACTTCAGTTTACAAATTGTCACATTGATATTCTAACCGGAACACGCATAAGCCCTTTCATCCAATTGTAGAGACGGGGCGTGCCCCGTCTCACCCCAACAAAATGGTAACTTAAAGATACTATCAGTCGGTGCTGAGACGGGGCACGCCCCGTCTCTACAACCAAGTATGTATGAGCTGCAAATATAGACTTACAATCTCACATTCTCCATTTCCTCACACTTCTCTTCCCGCAAGCGTTGAATATCCTTAAGCTGGCGGTCGAAAAACATGAGCAAGTCATTGATGAGCCGTCCGTTCTGGGATAAAAGCAAAACCCCATCCATCAATTGCGTTGACAGGTAGCGAACTTTCATATTACTTACATGCTGATCGGGACGCTGCAGATAAACGGCCATACATCTGTACAAAATTGGTGCTATTTGTATCCACGGCAGTTTTAGACCTACCAACAGATTTTTAACGCTTTGCAACTGATGGTTCAGATAATCAAGGTCATCCGCATCTCTCTCAAAACAGAAAGCTTCTTTCAAGCGTCGTGCCTCTTCCTTAAAAAATACATCACTCAACATTTCCATGTTCGAAACCGGAGCGTCTTGCTCTGAACCGACAGGTTCAGTTACGGAATAGATCTTTTCCTCTTCCATAATATATTAGTTGTAAGCAGGCGGAAAAAAAGAACGGTCCCGCCTGACCCGTTGATCAACACTTTACCAGAAAGCTGGAGGCACATTAATGCACTCCACGGGGGTACGGAACCGTCATATCGGATCGGTTACAGGCAAAAAAATGCCTGCAACCGAATAGAAGCAGGTATTCTACTCTGCTTTCTGGTTTTAAAATGTTGATCACAGCAAATATACTTCTTTTTCCGGATATACAACCTATAAAGGATAAATAATGTCTAGTAAGTAAAAAATCCGGAGATGATACCTATATCCTAGAAGAGAAAAGTTTCTCTCGTCTATTTAAATTCTTGATGGGGCTAGGCAAGCATGAAAAATAAGATCTGTACTATACGGGAATTCAACGCTAAATCTACGATTAAAGAACAGATAGAAAGTCTTTAGGGGTCAATACTGTTATAGTTGAATTTACAAACCCTTTCACATCCCGCGTAATAATATAATCCGCCCCCGACATTTTTGCGGAGTAGTATTGAACGGCATCTTCCAAATCCGAGCTATTGGAATACAAAGCATTCATAAATATTCCATCGTCTATCGTTGATATCTCAACATAACCGCATATACGCTTCAAGACCTCAAGAAGTTCATCCCAAGAATAACCGTATTTATGAGCCGTATAATTCGCATTGATTAAGGTGAGAGCACTCATGACAATCTTTAGTTTATCCTCTATACAATATCTAAAGATAGTATCAGCATCCTCTTTGAAGCCTTCCCGCTGACATATCATGTCTAGCAACACGTTGGTATCTACAAACACTCTCATCCGATTTGTTCCCTTTAAATGAATTTTGCGGATGCTATTGCTCCTTTTCCCATATCATCGGCAGGCACTTCTTTATGTGGCCCCTTCAAATGGAAGCTGTCTATAATTAAGTCAGTCGAAAACACATCGTTTTCCCCATCTTTTGCCCGTATAAGCTCCCGGGTCAACATTGTTTCTAACCACTTACTCAAAGCCTTTCCTTCCAATCTCATCTTGTTACTATATCTATGTAACAAAGAGTCATCTATATTTAAAGTGATTGTTGCCATATATATTTTTTCAAGTTATTGTAGCAAAGATAATTATTTTCCCATTCTATCCGCACATTTCTCCTTAAAAACACGATTATTTCGATACACGGGGAAATCACCAATTATACATAAGAAGGATTAAGTATGCGTTGAGACTATAAATAGAGCCCCCTCACGCTATACTATCATGGAAATTGCGGAGGAGGCCGTTTCAGTCTAAAGAATCTTATAACTTGACAGAAATTTGTTCACCTTTGTACTTAATTACCTTTGCAGGCTTACCCTTATTATCCCATCCCGCAGGAGCATTCGGGCTTACGTAAATAATATTGAAAGTTCTCTCTGATAACATCCCGGGATAAGAGCCTTCACGACTACCGATTGTCAAAGTATTCGTCGCATCGCTATAATTAAAATCGATCTTCGAATAAGCTCCTTTCTGGTAATTATTGTTCGTACCCTCATCTTCATATAGGTAGAAGGAACCATCCTTTCCGGCATACACATAGACATCGATCACTTCCGGTTTTTTCTCGTTTACGTAAGTAATCTCCGGGCCATATAATAAGATACCACCTGCCGGAGCGAATATCGGCATTCGTTCGAACGGAGACTCGATCTCCTGCTCCTGACCGCCTTTATAACATTTACCCGTATATAGATCATACCAATCCGTTCCTTTCGGGAAATACACCTTGCGGGAAGTCGCTTTATAGGTATATACCGGTGCGATCATCATAGAGGGGCCGAACATATATTGGGTAGAATTATCCCGGACATTCAAGTCGGAGGCATAATCCATCACCAATGGACGCATAATCGTATAATCATCAAAATACGTCTTACCTGCCAATGAATAAACATAAGGCATCAAGCGGTAACGCAATTGATTATAATACAGAATCGTCTTATAGGCCGGATGATCTTCCGGGGCAATATTATAAATCTCACGCAATGGAAACTGTCCATGCGCACGGTACAAAGGGGTAAATGTGCCGAACTGATACCAGCGGGCATTCAGTTCCCGCCATTCCTTCAAGTCGTCATTCTCAACACCGGTCTTGTCATAAATAAGCTGTCCCGTACGATAACGGCTCTCCACGCAGAAGCCACCGATATCCATTGTCCAATAAGGTATACCGGAGATTGAGAAGTTCAACCCCGCAGAAATCTGAGCTTTCAATTCCTCCCAACGAGTACCGATATCTCCACTCCAAGAGGCGGTAGAATACCTTTGTAGGCCAGCGAATCCAGAACGAGTCAACAAAAATACACGATCATCCGGATTTTCTTTCAATTGCCCCTCATAAATAGCCTGTGCATTCACTAACGCATACGTATTATAATATTGAGTTGAAGGTCCTAAAGCAGTCGGGCCGGTCAACGCCTTTTGGTAAGACATCGGCGTACAATCCTTAATATTCGGTTCGGAAGCATCCATCCACCAAGCGTCCACTCCCAAACGATATAGGTTATCATTCATTTGTTTCCAGAATAACTTACGGGCACCGGGGGCATAGGCATCATAAAATGTAGCCACGAATCCAGGTGGAACAAAATCAAGGATGCTATCCTTAACCGCTTGCAGGTAAACCCATCCGTTAGCCGCCAATTCTTTATAATTCTTTGTGGTAGGATAAAATTTCGGCCAAACAGAGATCATGAAACGGGCATTCAAATCATGAATCGCATCAACCATACCTTTCGGATCAGAGAAACGTGCCGGGTCAAACTCATGGCTTCCCCATGAATCAGTTTTCCAGTACTGCCAGTCCATGACAATATTATCCACACCCATTTTACGTTTCCGGAGCTCACGCAAGGCCGTCAATATCTCATCTTGCGTTTTATACCGCTCACGGCTTTGCCAAAAGCCCATCGCCCAAGCAGGCATGATCGGCGATTTACCGGTGACATACCGATAGCCTGAGATTACCTCGTCCATCGAATCACCATGAATAAAATAATAATCTATATCATTTCCCATCTCCGACCACATAGACAATCGTCCTACTTCTTCTTCCGGACGAGGAGACAATACTTTCAACCCGATATAAGAGCCGGCTCCCTCACGCCATTCGATACGCACCGGGACTTTCTTTCCCGCTTGCAAATCGGCCGTGAATTTCACGCTATTAGGATTCCAAGAGGGCCGCCAACGTTCTTCTACCATCAGTTTATTATCCAAGAAGACTTTCGTATACGCTCCATAGAATAACTTAAAATGATAGACACCACTTTCTTTTGGTTCGATCTCACCTTCCCAAACGACCAAGCTGTTCCTAAAACGGAATCCTTCCGGGAATTTATCAAACGTCTCTCCCTTAAAATCAAACGTCTTTGGAAGAGGTTGGTGCGTAAACAGGGTCTCGTAATCAATTCTGGACTCTTGACGTTCCACAAAGACCTCCAATCCATTATTTTTATAATAAGTAGCGGTCAAACCTCCCTCTTTCCCATTCTTATCGTACAACTTAAAGATATCCAAGTTCGAATAAGGACGAGGATCGCCATACCGGGAATAAGAATAGTTATCGAACAAGACACCATAATTCTTGGTAGACACCACGAAAGGCACCGATATCTTGGTATTATACTGATACAACTCCTCATTCTTCGATTTATAATTAAATTCATCCGACTGGTGCTGCCCCAATCCATAGAACGCCTCGTCTTCCGGTGAATTAAATTGCTGGCGAGTCGTATAGCCTTTGCGACCTTCCACCTCTATCGGCGTAAAATGCCGTCCACCGTTACTTTCCCGCAATACCAGCTTACCCGACTTATCATAGAATGTCACTTCTCCCGTAACAAGACTGACGGCCGCACGTAATTTACCGGTATTCAGAAATACGGAATCCGAAGTCGATTCGACATTCCATTTTACCGGGGCCTTTACCGGAGCGACACGGACTAAGCTCTGCTTATCCTGAATCTTAGCCTCCGGACTTGCCGTCACTTGAATAACCTCATCATTCACAACCAACAAACGAACCATTTTCGATTGGTTCAGCTCGCCTTCCGGCAAGCTGACCAATATACCATTCGCTATCTTTTTATATCCGGCCTGCGCCGAGAATGGTAAGACAGCCAATAGCCCATATAACAATAAATACTTACATCTCATATCCTCTAAATTTAAAGAATTAATAACCCGGATTTTGTGTTAACTTCGTATTTAGCTCAAGCACGGAAGTAGGGATCGGGAAAACGGTTGTAAAACCGGTATTATCCACTACGTAATCGCCAGTGGCGACATTATGATGCACTCCCGCATAACGATCAGTCGTAGGTTCCGTATAAGTCCCGAAACGTATTTGATCCTGACGACGCATCCCCTCATAAGAGAATTCCAACATACGTTCATCCAAGATATCTTGCAAAGTCACGTTACTTTTCTGTCCGGCTTGTACACGGTCACGAATCTCATTCACTTCCGCATCACCGCTTTGTCCCATACGGACTTTCGCCTCAGCCGCCAATAACAAGGCATCCGCATACCTCCAGAACACCTTATCATTATTATGATTCAAATAAGAAGAAGTCGTATTATCCACCTCATATTTAGACATACGGGCTCCCGCAAATTTTAACGTCTGATTCGGTACATCCTCCTTAAAATCAACAACCACATCCATTGGGTTATAGCATAACTGAGCACCATCGCCTAAACCCGCATCTATCGGTTTACCATCCACGAACACCGGTCCATAAAAGAACGTCATATCCATACGGGGATCTTGTTCATCCGTACCATACTTGAAAACTTTCATCTGTTCTACGGTAGCGCAGGCACCATTCCAGCCTTGCAAGCCATAAGCGGATGCGTGGGCCGCATGTAATGTACGAGTCGGATTATAATCGCTCACTTTATAGGTAGTACCATCACTCGGTTGGGTCCAGATATTTTCTACCGAACTATCGTTTGTCTTGGAAAAATTCTGGGAGAAGTCGGGTTGTAGACTATATCCTTCCTTCTCTATCTGTTCCTGACAATAAAGGACCGTCTCCCAAGCGTCACGAGTTGTACCATCCAACGCGATCTTAATATTTTTACCCGCTTGGTTTACATACGGCGCCACTTTAGCGATACCACCCACCAAAGAACCATCATTCCAATCATCTTTTGATAGGATAGGACTATTAATAGCGACTTTCGCCATCGCCATATAACCCACGGCCTTGGTCACCCTACCATAATATTTGCCCATATTCTGGCATTTTCCACTGGGTAAATGGGGAATGCAATCCGTCAACTCATCCACGATAAACTGATAGACCTCACTTCTCGAGGATTGATTCACATCCGCCATTACTGTCTTCGAAGAAGTAACCAGAGGTACACGACCGAATAAATCTACCAAATGATAGTACAGAATCGCACGCACGGCACGAGCCTCATATTGATAATCTTGCAGATAGCTCTCCCCACCTGCTTGAATGAAGGTTTCCAGATTATCGATCGAGGTATTACAGTTACCGATAATCGTATATAACGCATTCCAAGTACTCTTTATCGTAGCGTTACCCGGACCATAATTATGCAAAAACAAGGATTGCCATTTACCTCCATCTACCCAGTCGCCTTGTCTTCCCGGCAATATCCAAGCATCGGAAGAAAACTCTTGTAAAGTATGCACATTATCCGTACTTCCGTATAACCGATTCCCAAATGAGGTATAAATCGTAGCGATCGTATTTACATACACCAATTTCTCACTTTTATAAGCTTCTTCTTCCGGAATCTTGCTCTTGGGGTCCTCATCCAAGAATCCGGAACAAGCGGAGAATAAACCACCTAAAATCAGAATGGAGCTCACCAATACTTTTTTCATGACAATACGTATTAAAAGATTAACAATTAGAATTTAACACCCAGTGAGAGTGAATAAGTACGGCTCAACGGATAAATCAATTTATCATCCACACCCAACGTACCCGAAACAGAAGATTTAGACGCCACATTCGCCGAGTTGATAAGCGGTGTCATACCAGAATAACCTGTGATGGTCGCAACATTGTTAACAGAGAATGCCAAACGTAAGGATTTTAAATACTTCTCTATCTTCAATTTCTTAACAGGAATATTATAACCTAACGTAATATACTCGATATTAACATAGTTACCATTTTCCAGATAATAATCAGAAATCTTGATGTCGTATATCCGCTTATCCAACGCTCCATCCAAGATATTATAGGTTGGATACAATGATAAATTATTAAACGTCAAACTTGTACCATTATAGATTTTATGCCCGAACGCCCCATTTAATTGAACCGCCAGATCAAAATCTTTATATCGCATATTAACAAAGCCCCCCATATATACCTTTGGTAACGCTTGACCCGCTATATAACGGTCACCACTATCCGATAAGTCCACTTTGCCATCGCCATCCAGATCTGCGATATCATAAACAAACTTACCATCTTCCTTCTCTACCAATCCGTTGCAATGAGGAATATAGAATACACCTAAGGGTTGTCCCTCCGTCAAATAGGTAACACCCGCATATTGGGTTAAGCTAGGAGCGTTCACCGCCGATATTTGGATATATTTACTAGTCGTAAACTCTGACCCCATATATGTACCACTTAATGATTTAAGCTTATTCTTCTGGAAAGACAGATTCGTACCCACGGTTAATGAGAAATCTTTTTTCTTGATGATATCGCCGCTAATCGCTACCTCAAAGCCGTTATTGGTCATTTCTCCTAAGTTCGCAAGCATGGAAGTATATACGAAAGGAGGAACCGGAACGGTATAAGTGTACAACATATCTTTCGTAGTAGACGCATAATAATCCATTGTCAAACGAAGACGAGATTGGAACATCGCTAAATCCACGCCCACATCAAACGTATACTTCTTTTCCCAACGCAAATCCGGGTTTGGATTTGAATCGATATAGAAAGTAGTCGTAGCCGATCCATCCACCAAGGTTGTTCCATTCGGAGCCATCAAGGAAAGGGATTGATACGGATCGATCGCATCTTGATTACCAGTCACACCATATCCGGCTCTCACTTTCAAGTTATCGATAAAAGTCAAGGACTTCATAAAAGCCTCGTTTGAAGCGATCCAAGCGACAGAAGCCGACGGGAAGAATCCCCATTTATTACCATAACCTAATTTCGAAGAACCGTCACGACGGACATTCGCCGTAACCACGTAACGGCTATCATACATATAATTAAAGCGTGCCATATAAGATAATAAGGCGAAACGGGTAGCATTCGAGGTAGCGTCACCCCAACTTATGTTAGCGCCGGCTTTCAGGTTATTATAGGTAAAATAGTTCGTTTCATAACCGCTGGTTTTCGTGGAAGACTCGAACAAAGACTGTGTCTGCGCCTCCAATAAAGCCAAAGCGTTAATGCTATGCCGTCCGAATTCCCTTGCGTAATTCAATTGGAGATTTCCCATCAAGTCATTCCGTTCCGCATATTTCAAATAGGCCTGTCCATTCCCGTTCATCGAACCCTGTTGGATATCATTTGGGATATAACGTCGGTCATTCAAGCTATAGTAAGTATACGAACCGAATCCCGTCAAGTTCAATCCCTTGATGATCTCCACGTTTACACGTCCGTTCACGTTCACATGAGAGGCTATTTTCTTATTTGTGATCTCCAACATACCTAAGGGGTTATATACCTCGATCGCGGTCTTATCCTCATCCCAGATACCCGTTTCCGGATTCTTATAGTTAGGATACGTAGGATTGTAGGCTGCCGCCGAATAAATCGTACGATACATATCGAATTGATGATCCCCTTCCCTACGTGATCCAAACATGCCTAAATCAAACTTCACCCGTTTCTGGAAAGCATACTGGCTTGCGTCCACTTTGGCCGTATAACTATTGGAAGAAGAATTCTTCAACAAACCCGGACGGCGGATCACACCGAGAGAGGCCCTTAGATTGGAATTATCATTACCGCTCGTAAATGAGAGATTATGGGTCTGGGTAAGACTGGCAGAACGTTCCACCTCCTCAAACCAATTCGTACTCGCTCCCATATCATTCGTACTCAATCCCATAGCCACCGCACCGGCACGCCATTCATCGGCCGTTAACATTCCCAAGTTCTTATAAACCTTATTAACACCGAATAAACCATTATATTCAATTTGAGCGAAACCGGCTCTACCCTTGGCAGTCGTAACGACAATTACCCCGGACGCACCCCGTGAACCATACTGAGCCGTCTCCGAAGCATCTTTCAAGATAGTCAAAGACTCTATATCGGAAGGAGAGATGGCGTTCAACATACTTAAATCTCCAAATACCCCATCGATGATAACCAACGGATCATTGCCTCCGGATAGAGAGGTAGTACCCCGGATACGGATATTCATATCACTCGTAGGGTCTCCACCTACATTACTAATAACAACACCAGCGACCTTACCCTTCACCGCATCCAAAGGCTCCGTAACGACACCCGAGTTCATATCCTCTTTCTTTACTTTCTCCACAGCACCGGATACGGAACGCTTGTTTCCTATGGCGTAACCCACCACAACAACATCATCCAGCCTTTGAACGTCTTCATCCAATGCAACATTAACCACCGAAAGATTCCCTATACTCACCTTCTTACTTACATAGCCAATATAAGAGAAGACTAATGCCGCTTTTCCATTTTGTACTTCCAGCACATAATTCCCGTTAAAGTCGGTTACCGTCCCGTTTTGGGTACCTTCCTCCAAGACGCTGACACCGATCATCGGTTCTCCTTGAACATCTTTTACAACCCCGCTAATTTTCTTATTTTGTTGCTTTATTACCGCATGAATTTCTTTGTTCGCCTTCGCTTTGTAGATAATAATATGCTCATCTTTTATCTCATATGTCAATCCCTGTTTTCTCAGAATCTTATTCAAGACATTCTCGAGTGGCTCTTTGCTGACATCAACAGACAAAACCTCTTTCAAGTTGACTTCACTACTTTTATAGATAATAGAATAACCAGATTGTTTTTCCAACTCACGGAACACTTGTTCTAAAGTAGTCTGATTCAGAGATAAATCAAGAACAACCGGAGACTCTGTGGCAGCTAATATATTACTCGTATTTAGTATTAAAAATAACATGCCGATTGCCATAACACGAACTATAAAGTATGGAACACCATACTTTACACGAATTCCTCTGTCTTTCTTCATGATAGATAAATTTAAATATTAACAATAACTAGAGGTCATTTCAAATAGCTTGGCTCCTACACTCTTTTCCAGATTTCACTTCATAGGCAAATTAATTTAAGTATTAAACGTTCTTGACTAGCTTGATTTTTCCATCCTTCTGAATATATGTCCATGAGCGTTGGTAAGATAACTTTTTGAGAATATCATCCAAACTCACATGTTTCCGGAAACTTGCGACATATTTATCATTCTTTATCGACTCGGAGTCTATCTCGATCCTCACGTTGAACCGTCTTTCCAATATGGTAGAGATTTCTGCCAACGTCTGATCCTTAAACACCAGAATACCGTCCTTCCAGCACGTATAATCTTCCGCATCCACCTCATGGCAATAGAGTTTACCCGTATGGCTATCTTTAATTACCTGCTGATTAGGAGATAATATCATATTGTCCTTACCATGATCCGTCAATACTTGCACGGAACCTCTTTCCAAGGTCAACACGGCTTGATGATCAGTATCATAAGCCTTGAAACTAAAACGGGTACCCAATACTTTCGCCGAGAATTGCTTCGTATGTACGATGAACGGGCTCTCCGTCTTCTTCCTGACATCAAAGAAACCTTCGCCCTGTAAACACACTTCACGGTTATCGGAAAATTCGGCCGGATATGTCAAGCTAGATCCTCCATTCAACGTAACTTGAGTACCATCAGAAAGGGTGAGATGCGTGATAGCACCCTCCGGAACTTCCACGACAATAGGCGCTTGAGCCGTTAAGACCTGCCGACTATTGATGATTCCGATAGAAACGATTACAGAAGAAAGAATCAAGATTGCGATAGAAGCGGCCACCGGCCAATAACGGAATAGACGGGTTCTTCTAGTTGCCGTCAGATTATAACGACGTCCCAACTTCTCTTCCACCCGTTTGAAAACAGCCTCTTTTCCCTCCTCCGCTTCTTGAACGGATAAAGTGTGTTTCGCTTTTATCGCATTTAAAAGCTGTAAAATCAGCTTTATCTCTTTTTCTTGATTCTCTTGATTATCCACAATCATACACTTTTTACTTGTAGGAGCCGCCTACATTTGATTAATGATTCTATAAATAAAGAGTATGGAAGTCTTTTTTACCTATAAAGGGTATCACGAGTTTAACATTCATTAAAACAACAGATGAATTCTCCTTTTAACGACATTGTAATATCGGCTCACCGCATCCAACATTTTCCGGATCGCGATATTCATTTGTTGCTCCACGGTTCCTTCCGTTATTGACAAGGCTTGAGCGATCTCTTTATGCTTCATTCGCTCTTCACGAGCCAATAAGAAGATTAATTTACAGCGTTCGGGGAGTTCGGAAAGGGCTTTATTATATACCTCTGTCATCTCGGCGTCAAGCAGATCACTATCTACCTCATTCGTATCTATATACAAATCTATCGGTAGCTCATCAATGGATATGTTTTGGCGTTGATGCTCTTTCTGTTTCAAGTAATGGAAAGATTCGTTTCTACTGATGATAAATAACCAAGCATTTAGGTCTTCTATTTCAATCAATTCTTCCCTTCTTTTCCATAAAATACAGAATACCTCGGATACGACTTCCTCACGATCTTCCTTATTTGGCAGAAAATATCCCACAAAACGATTCACCGTGGCATATTGTATGTCAAACAACTCACGAAAAGAGGCATAATCTCCTTTCGCGACACGAGACAGTAGAGTTTTTAATAAGAATTCGTTTTTCATTACGACTGATCAAATCCATTGTCTTTCATAACAGATGGACTCATCTCTCCTTCCGTGGCAAAAGTAATAAAAAACTTATAAACAGGAACCGTCATATAGGATCAATCATAGGCATAATAAGAAAAACCATGCAATCCCTATCTAATTATACGCCTAAAATATTTACATTCGCGTAAACATATAAAACATTAATTCATAGAAAACAAGAAAAGATAAAACATAAGAAGTTGAAGATATAGTATTCACCTATATTCTCCCACAATAAAACGACCAATTTTAACACCGGAGAATAAAGAGTCGGATACGCCCGGACGGGGTGTGTTCCATTCGTTTATTCGGTTGGTGTAAGGTGCTTGGTCGTACCTATTGTGAACTGGATAGATAGAGGTACACACCTTCCTTCGTTTTATAGAGTATTAACCCTTAAAAATAATCGCCCATGAAATAAGATCCTATTATCATATAAAACCCATGTATCTTTCCATCACCGATATTTCTCTCACAAAAAACGACCAATTTTTTACACACCAGAGAAAAGATCCAAGGTGAATGCACTCCGTTTTTATTTGTACGGATGGTGTGTATCGTCTTCGTATCTATTCCTGCCTTAGGGAAATATGCGAAACGATACATATCCATTCGGTGAACGAAGCAAAGTTTAAATTACAAATAAAAACAAAGTACTAATGACTTATCAAGAAATACAATCAAGAAGCATTGACTTCTTGAGATTCCCCCTTATCATTGGAGTGATCTTTATCCACAATTACAGTCCTACCACGATCGTACAAGGTGTTGAGATAGGAAATGATTCCTTTATGCCGATATACCATACAGCCAGTGAACTATTCTCGCAAGTAATAGGGAGGGTAGCTGTACCGTTATTCTTCCTCATTTCTGGTTTCCTCTTCTTTCTAAATATAGATTTCAATAAAGAAATTTACTCACATAAACTAAAAAGCAGGGCCAAGAGTCTACTCATTCCTTACCTATTCTGGAATATAGCTTTCTTATTATTCTATTATACGGCATCTCATTTACCGATCTTACAAAATTGGTTTAAAGGCTGTGAATATACACCGGGATTTATTCTTTCATCCTTGTGGGGAAGAGCCGGGGGAGATCCTCTAAACCCTATGACTTACCCGATCGCCTATCAATTTTGGTTTATCAGAGATCTCATGGTCGTTGTCATACTCACCCCGATCATTCACCTATTGGTCAAATATACCAAGCTATACGGGCTCGGCTTATTCTGTATTCTTTGGTATTTTGATTGTTGGCCCGGGTTCATGCAGTATCACGGGTTAAGTATCAACGCTTGGTTTTTCTTCTATATAGGAGCATACCTTAGTATAAATAGGAAAAATCTAGTAGAAACATTCGGCAAAGTAGCTGTTCCGATTTATGTAATATATCCAATCATGGCATTAGTAGATGTATGCACAAAAGACTCATCATACAATATTTACATCCATAATGCCGCAATACTTACGGGAATATTATTTTTCTTTAATCTCACGAGTCATTACATTGGTAAAGGAAGCTGGAAAACAAACGTGATATTATCCGGTTCCAGTTTCTTTATTTTCGCCATACATGACCCATGGCTATTATCGCAATTCAGGAAAATAGCATTTAAGACGCTTCAACCTGAGACTGACGGCATGCTAACCCTCATTTACTTTATAATTCCTTTGTTCGTAACTCTCACCGCACTGGGAATTTATATCTTATTGAGAAAATATACCCCCTCATTTATCCTCATTGCTACAGGGAAAAAAGCATAAGTCAAGTTAAATAGAAAAAGGTGGCTCCTTTAAAGTATACATACCAAGGGGCCACCTTTATGCTTTACAAGCTATGCCGGAACATCCAAGCCAGATAATCCGATTCGGCGAAAGCGTTATCCCAGCTGTTATGGTCTACACCGGGATACTCTTTATAACGGACATCCGCACCAGCCTTTTTCAAGGCGTCATAAGCGTCACGGGAGAATTGTACATCGACTACGCTATCGGAACCGCCGTGATAAATGCTAAAAGCGGTCTTGCCCTTGAAGTTTGACAGACGCTGCAAATTCGCTCCTCCGCAAATCGGGGCGGCAGCGGCAAACAGGTTCGGGTAACGCATTACGATATCGAACGTGCCCATGCCTCCCATCGAGAGGCCGGTTACGTAGATGCGTTTCGTATCGACCTTGCCTTCCGCGATATAACTATCCAATAATTCCTTGACGGCAGCCATCGATTGCGTGGCCGGAGCATTCAACGGATAGAAACGCTTCCCTTCTTTTCCGGCGTTCAATCCCTTATATTCAGACCAAGTCTTCTCGGCCGGGCATTGAGGCGCTATGATGATAGCCGGATATTTGGTTTGATTCTCGAAAGAAGCGAACATATCGCCACCATGTACTAATTGAGCCTCATTATCCGACCCTCGTTCGCCCGCTCCGTGCAGGAACAGGATCACCGGATATTTCTGCGCCGGATTATAATCTCTCGGGTACAGTACCCGATAATTCAATTGATAGCCATTACGAGCCGTAAACTGCTTTTTCAAAAAACTAGCCTTATCACCGGCATATCCGGCAACGGATACCAGTAAGCACAGGGATAGGAAAAAGAGACTTCTTAGTGTTTTCATAATCATATTATTCAAATGTAAATACTATTTACTTAAATTGATAACTTCCGCAAATATATAACAATAGTTTGTTAAGGCATTGTATAATATCAGGATTAAACTTACTTTTGTAATAAAAGGATATAGGATATGAGTCCAAGGGCTATACTAATAAATGGATTTGATTAATTCAAACAGTAATTGAACATGAGCGAGTTATCAAAGACAAATGGAACAACCACTTCGGCAAATAATAGAGCTGAGGTAACACATATTTCCCGCAATGGCTTAATATTGTGGGTAAAGGATCAGGAATATTATTTACCTTACGACAAATTCCCATGGTTCAAACGTGCAGCCGTGGACGACGTGTTTAATGTCCAACTATTAGGACGTGAGCGGATTCGTTGGGATGCTTTAGACGTGGATTTGAGCTTGTCTATCATAGCAAATCCAGATAAATACCCGTTAGTAAGTAAATAATCGGATATTGTATGTATTTTGTAGAGACAGATTGTCCTATCTCTACAAAATACATTAAAAAATGAATGCCGGAAGATTATTTGGCTTCCTGTATTTTTGTCGCTTCTGATACACCGTTCTCGTTGAATGCCTCGATGGTGAAATAATAAGGCTGGTCGGTGGACAGACTCTTTAATAGTAATTCATTTTTTCCGTATAGGAGCCATGAGTTGTATAGTTTATCGGGAGCGATACCCCAACGGATGTTGTAGCCTTGGCTGTTCTTGACAGCGTCCCAAGTAATCATAGCGTCACGGCGATCCGCTTGGCGAACGACCTTGAAGTTCTTCACCGTCGCAGGCTTCTTGCCCTCACCGATACCGAATACACGTAAGTCCGAGATCGCCAGATGAGGCGTCGGAACCTCTATGTTCTTATAACGGACATAACGGACACGAGTCGGATTATCCACTTGTACGTAGTCATTCGGGACATCCTTATAGCTATTCCGGCGATCCACCAACGTTACCCAATCCTGCCCGTCCAAAGAGCCTTCCACAGCATAACGGTGGCGCAGGCCGGGGATACGGCCATACATATTCGATTGATGATCGTGATAATTCACCTGCACGGCATATACCGTAGCGGGAGCCTCCAGATCGATCTCTACCCATTCGGTATCTCCATTCGTGCGAGCCATCCAGAACGTTTTGCATTCCTCATCCGTCAGGTTGGCCGGAAGGAAATTGGCGGAAGTCTTGGGCCGGTTCGAGTCCGTGAATCCTTGTGCGGCGGGAGCGGAACCCTCCGCATACGAGGAAGCTTTCACCGGCTTTTTATAAGAAAGCAACATCCACCCCGTAAACTCTCCTTTCTTTCCCGGCTCGGCGGGAGCGTAATGCGGATAATCACCGAAGTTATTATCACAATACATAATTCCCTCCTTATCGAAGAAAGTAGGATACATACAGAGGCGACGCTCCCAATTCACCGTAGCCGAGAGAGACATAGAGGCGAAATGCCAATAATTACCTCCCGGCCCCACCAAGGTACTTCCATGTCCGGCACCATTCATGAAACCACCGGGCTTATAGCTTACCGGGTTATGCGGTTGGTATTTGTACGGACCTAATGGGGAGTCCGCCACATAAACACCATCGGCATATACGTTGAATTCCGTACCGGGGGCGGCATACTGCATATAGTATTTACCGTCGTGCTTCGTCAGCCAAGCCCCTTCCATATAGCCTCCCAATACCGTATCGGTATGGTTCTCGCCGAAACGTTCCCAGCCGTGCTTCGGCATATCCAAGCCGAAAAGCTCGACCGTCTCGCCCTCGATCAAGAAACGGTCATCCTTATTCAGCTTCTTGCCCCGAAGCGGATAAACATTGGAAGAGCCCCAAAATAAATAAGCTTGTCCGTCATCATCGATGAATAAATCCGGGTCTTGTAGGTCGTGGAGTATAGCAGGAGTAGCGTTCCAATTACCGGATTTCGGATCGTCGGTATAAAGAACGCTCATGGAGCCGGACGGATCACCCATCACATAAAGCACGGAATCCTTATAATTATGAGCGGCGGGAGCGTTGGAGCCCTGAGGATACCAGTTTTTACCGGGAGTGATAAAATCCCAGTTCAACAAATCTTTCGAATGCCAGTAGCCGTGCGAACGGGTTACGAACATATAATACTCGCCCCGGAATTCTACGACAGCGGGGTCCGCGCCCGAACGGTAAGACAGGTTGTTCGATGAATTATAAATCATATACGTATAATCCACATTAAGCGGATTACAATACGTATTCGCCCGCATGGATTGAGCGGTGGCGGAACCTCCGGAAGCAGCCAAGAACAGAGCCGAAAAGATATATTTTGATAATAGTTTCATGTTGATATGTATTAATTTTTACCGCAGAGAGAAAGAAGACTGATTCGCCTCGTCGGCAGAATTCAAGCCTACCCAAACCGTGAAATCACCCGGCTCGGCTTTCTTCTGCATATCGATACCATAGAAAGCCAGCAAAGCTTCGTCAATCGTGAAAGAGACTTGCTTCTTCTCGCCCGCTTTCAAAGCCACCTTCTCGAAACCTTTTAGCTCTTTAACCGGACGGGTCACGCTACCCGCCAAGTCGCGGATATACATCTGGACGACCGTCTCGCCATCCACCTTACCCGTATTCTCTACCTCAGCCGTTACCGTGATCTTGCCCCCTTTCGTGAAAGAGTTCTGATCCAGCTTCATAGAGTTCACGGCGAAAGTCGTATAGCTCAAGCCATAACCGAACGGGTACAACGGTGTGTTAGGCACATCCATATATCTGGATTTATAATCCGTATCCGGAGCTTCCGGAGGAACCGGGCGGCCTGTCGGTTTCTGGTTGTAATACAGAGGCAATTGACCTACCGTACGAGGGAAAGACATCGTCAGGCGAGCGGACGGATTATAATCGCCACTGATCACATCGGCCATACCATGACCTGCCATCGTACCCAGATACCAAGCCTCCAAGATACCGTCGACATGCTGATCCTCCCAAGAAAGATCCAAAGGACGTCCGTTCACCAAGATCAAACCAAGAGGTTTACCCGTCTTTTTCAATTCTTTCAACAAGGCTTGTTGAGCGCCCGGCAACTTCAAGTCCGTACGGCAAGCCGCCTCGCCACTCCAGTTGAAATCCTCGCCCATAGCCGCCAATACGATATCGGCACGGCGAGCCGTAGCGATCGCCTCAGCGAATTTAGATGAATCATCCGTCAAGAGATCACACCCCTCGGCATAAATGAACTTCACGTTCGTACCGGCATATTTCTCGGTCAGGCCCTCGAACAAGGAGATACTCTCCTCACGCTCACCCCGGCCGGCCCATTCGCCATTCTGGTTGATCTTATCCTTTACCATCGGTCCGATCAAGGCTACCGTAATATTCTTATCCTTCGAGATCGGGAAGAAGTTATTATCATTCTTCAAAAGGACGATCGAGCGAGCGGAAGTCTCACGAGCCTCTTGCAAGAACTCCGGCTTCATGATCGTATTCTTCTCACGCTCATTATCCAAATAACGATACGGATCATCGAACAAGCCCAAGAGGAACTTCATCTCCAAGATGCTCGCCACGGCACGGTCGATATTCTCTTCCGAGACCTTACCCTCTTTCACGGATTGTACAAGATGTTGACTATAAATACCCCCTGTCATATCCATATCGATGCCAGCGTTCGCGGCCAGTTCTCCCGCCTCTTTATCATTCCGTACGATGCTATGGGCTACCATCTCATTGATACCGGTATAATCGGTAACCACGAAACCATTGAAGCCCCAGTCCTTACGTAACAGGTCGGTCATCAACCATTTATTACCCGTGCTGGGCACTCCGTTGATCTCATTGAAGGAGGCCATGAACGTAGCGACTCCCGCTTCCTTAGCCGCTAAATAAGGCGGCATATAATAATTCATCAATGTATTTTGCGACAACTCGGACGTATTATAATCACGTCCGGCCTCAGCGGCCCCATAAGCGGCAAAGTGCTTGCAACAAGCCAAGACCGTATTCACGTCGGCCAACGAACGCCAATCGTTTCCTCCTTGGAAACCCTCGACACGGGCCTTCGCGATCAAGCTTCCCAAATACGGGTCCTCACCGGCACCTTCCATTACACGTCCCCAACGGGCATCCCGGGAGATATCCACCATCGGGGCGAACGTCCAAGCGATACCGGAAGCGCTCGCCTCATCCGCCGCGATCGCCGCGCTTTTACGCATCCGCTCCAAATCCCAAGAGCAGGATTCCGCCAACGGCATCGGGAAAATCGTACGATAGCCGTGCACGACATCATAACCAAACAATACGGGTATCTTCAAACGGCTCTCGGACAGAGCCATCTCTTGCATTTTACGTACGCCATCTACCGTATATACATTAAACAAGCTTCCTACAAGACCTTGTTTCAGCAAAGTCTCATAATCCCCCGTCATAACCGGGCCGGTCACATCCCAGTTACAGGAGTATTGGGCCATCTGCCCCACCTTTTCCTCCAAGGTCATCAAAGAGAGCACAGAATCTACACGGCGTTCAATATTTTTGTCGCCGCTGAAGCTTTTCCAGCCGCTTACAGCGGGCTGCTGGCATCCACCCAAGGTAGCGGCAACGGCCGCACCAGCGATAAAAGTCGTTAACCTTTTCATTATTCGTATATGTATTATTTGTTCCAAGTCACCTGCGCTGATTTCACGTCTCGGGAGTTCGTACCTACGTAGATATTGAATAAGCCCGGTTCCCAGATGTATTCCAATGCGCTGTTATAAAATTTCAAGTCTTCCGGCGTAATCGTAAAAGAGACTTTTCGGCTCTCACCCGGTTTCAAGGAGATTTTCTGGAAGTTCTTCAACTCTTTCATCGGACGGGAGATGCTGGCAGCCGGATCGCCGATATATAACTGTACGACTTCCTCGCCCTCTAGCTTGCCTGTATTCGTCACTTGTACGCTGGCGGTCAATACACCACTCTCTCCTTGCACACTCGTCTTATCCAGTTGAAGATCACCGTAAGAGAAAGTCGTATAACTCAAGCCATAGCCAAACGGATACAAAGGATCGTTCGTGATATCCAGATATTTAGAAGTGAAATGATCATCCGGGTCCATCGGGCGGCCTGTTTTCTTAGCATTGTAATACAAAGGAATCTGGCCTACGCTACGAGGGAACGTGGTCGTCAATTTACCGGAAGGATTCACGTCGCCGAACAATACGTCCACCAATCCGCAAGCCGCGGCGGAACCTCCATGCCAAGCCTCAACGATCGCGGAGAATTGGCTATCCTCCCACTCCAAGGTCAACGGACGGCCGTTCGCCAACACCAATACCACCGGTTTTCCGGTCTCCAACAAAGCTCTCAACAGCTCTTTCTGGCTCTCCGGCAAACTAATATCCGCACGGCTGCAAGCCTCTCCGGACCAGTTATTCGGCTCACCCATTACAGCGATGATACGATCCGCATCTTTCACTTGCTCAACCGCTTCCTTCACCAAACGGGTATTCTCCACCGGATCAACCTTCAAGCCACTGGCTTTCGCCAACATCGGCTCGTTCGTCAAATTACATCCCTTGGCGAAGATCACACGGGCCTTATTGCCAACCATTTCCTTCACAGCCTGCACTACGGAAGCCGACTTCGCCGTATCGATACCACACCATGTTCCGAACAACTCAACCTTCTTATCCGCCAACGGGCCTACCACGGCGATCGTCCCCGTCTTTTGCAAAGGCAACAAACCCTTGTCATTCTTCAACAAGACAATGGATTTACTGGCGATATGGCGAGCCGTATTCATATGCTCATCCGTGAATGTATTCTTTTTCGCACGATCTGCGTCCAAGTAGCGATAAGGGTCCTCGAACAAGCCCAATTTATATTTCGCCTCCAATACACGGCGGCAAGCCTGATCGATATCCGCTTGAGACACACGGCCCTCTTCCAGCGACTTCTTCAAGGTCGTGATATAGCCGTTCGTCATCATATCCATATCCAAGCCGGCATGCAAAGCCAAGGCCGATACGGTCTGCGTATCACCCAGACCATGATTAGTCATCTCACCGATCGAATTATAATCGGAAACGACAAACCCATTGAATCCCCATTGATTACGAAGCAAATCGGTCAATAACCAGCGGTTACCCGTAGCCGGAATCGCCTCTACCAAATTGAAGGAAGACATGACCGTGGCACAACCAGCCTCTACAGCCGCTTTATAAGGCGGGAAATACTCATTGAACATCTGAATACGGCTCATATCCACCGTATTATAATCACGACCGGCCTCGGAAGCGCCATACAAGGCAAAGTGCTTCAAGCAAGACAAGATCGTGTTCTCTTTCGTCAAGTCATCTCCTTGATAACCCCTCACCATAGCGGCGGCGATCTTTCCACCCCACCAAGGGTCCTCCCCGCTACCTTCAGCGATACGTCCCCAACGAGCGTCACGGGCGATATCTACCATCGGGGAATACGTCCATGTCACACCGTTTGAGCTGGCCTCGATAGCGGCGATACGGGCACTTTGCTCGATCAACGTCGTATCCCAGCTACAAGACAATGCCAACGGGATCGGGAAAATCGTATGATATCCATGGATCACATCCAATCCGAACAAGAGCGGAATACCCAAGCGGGATTCCTTAACCGCTATCTCCTGCAATTTACGGAACGTCTCCAGCTCCGAGCCTCCCGTAGCGCCCAGCCAGCCCCGACGAATCGTCTCGTCCGCTCCTTCCGAACCACTCAAGATGCCGGGAACACCCCCACCGGACAAGTTCAGCTGTCCGATCTTCTCATCCAAAGTCATTTTACCCATCAACTGATCGATAAACGTATCCATCGCTCTCGTATCTTGAACGGGCTTTTGTCCGTATGCCGCAAGTGCCAAACAAGCGGCGAATGATAATATAATCTTTCTCATGTTATTTAAATATTAAGATTCTCTCGCATTATGGATCGTGAAACCCAATTTCTTCAAACCGTCCTGAATTTCCGGACAGCTCATAAACAAACGCCACAGAAGGCCCGTACGGTAATTCTCGATCATCGGTGCGATCGTACATTGGTCTATCGCCAGATAACGACGCGGATACCAATTCTCGCCTTCACTGAAAGCGTCGTAAAAACCATACTTACCCCAGATGCTATCTCCCAGATTGAAATAGAAATGCTTCAATGCCTTCGAGGATTCCTCCGGTGTATACGGATAACTGCTCAAGGCGGCTGTCGGCGTAATTACCCCATGATCGTTGGAGGGCATATGCGCGTTATAGCCTTTCACGGAATAACTGGCGGTCAATCCCCAGCAAGCGTCGCTATATCCCTTGAAGCCCTTCGGATTCTCCGCGCAATAACGGTAATCGATCAAGACGTGATTCCGGTTCAAGTCCCAGTAGTTAGCGTATCGATCCGACAAGCCTACCGGACATAGGCCGATATAAGAATAATGCGCCCAGAACAACGGACCGCCGTACTCCTCGGCATAATTATGTTTCAAGATCAAAGGTAAATCGTAAGCGACCGCATCGCTCTTGATCCCCCCTTTACGAGCCCATCCGTTATGATAAGCGGAAGCCGGGATCGGATACGTAGGCGAAGACGCCGCCAAAATATAAGTAATCAGACATTCATTGTAACCTTCCAAAGGAAAATTCATCTCCCATGCGTAATTCGGGCTCCAATGCCAATACAATACATCCTGCCCGTTCAAATACCAGGTCCATTCCATCTCACGCCATAGCTGGTCAATCTTCGCGGCCAACGCTTTCTCGCTCGCATTACCGTCCTTGAAATATTGGCGTACGCATAAGAGACCTTGCATTAAGAAAGCGCTCTCTACCAAATCGCCTCCGTTATCCTTCTGGCCGAAAGGCTTTACCTTACCCGTAGGTCCATGCATCCAGTGAGGCCAGACCCCATGGAAACGATCGGCCTTCGCCAAGTAATCAGCGATTTGATGAAAACGGGCCACACCTTCCTCACGGGTGATAAAGCCACGCTCAATACCTACCAACAGCCCGGCGATGCCAAAACCACTACCTCCGGTGGTCACGATATCAGCGTCGTTCTCAGGATACACGCCATCCGTATGGATACGCTCACAGGCCAGTCCGGAGGTAGGCTCCGCACCTTCCCACATATAATTAAAGTGAGCCTTTTGTATATAGGTCAAGAATTCATCATCCGACTGAAAATCCAACTTACGCTCATTGGCCGTAGACTCTGCGGATGTGTCACTTTTCTTGGCCTCATGACAAGCGGTCAACGAAAAGCCAAGCAACAGGGTAACAACGCCTGTACGGAAATAGGTATTCATAGATATATACATTTAAAATAGTTATCGTCTCAATACTTTACTCATCGGTGAACGACCGCTCTCTCCCAATGCCTCGATCGAGAAATAATAGTCCGTATCCTTATCCAAGCCCCTAAAATCGTACATCGTATCTCCCAGTACCGTGATACTGTTGTACAATTTATCCGGCGCTATACCATAATAGATATTGTAAGCGTACGCCTCTTTTACCGGCTCCCAGGTAATCATCGCATTCCGCTTATCCGCTTTTGAGCGTTCCACCTTTAAGTTCTTAACGGCGGCGGGAGCTTCTCCCAAACCATTTCCAAAAATACGAAATCCAGACATAGCGAAGTTGCCCGAAGGCACATGTTCGTTCACTATTTTCAAATAACGAGTTTTCAAAGGCTCACGCAACTCGATATAGTCGTGCGGAACGTCCTTGTCGTTATCGCTCTTATCGACTACCAATTCCCAATTTTGTCCATCTATAGAATGATAAATACGATATTGATGATACAAGTCCATCGCCTTATTATGCTGTACGGCTCTATGCTCGTAATAGTTCAACTGGATCGCACGTACCTCTTTCAATCCCTCTAAAGAGATCTGGAGCCATTCACCCGGCTCTCCCGAGCGGGCGGACCAGAAAGTACGCATGCTCTCATCCGTTACATTCTCTGGTACTAACGTACTATCCATGGAAGAGGCCATCACCGGTTTTCCATACGATAGCAACATCCAGCCGGAAAACGTATTCGCGATATCATCTACCTTCCCTTTCGGCGTAAGCAAAGGATAGTCCCCGAAAGCGGTGTTCGAATACATCACGCCATCCTTATCGAATGCCGTAGGGTACAAACCAATACGACGCTCAAACTTATATTTCAAAGAAAGCATGCAAGTAGCCACATGCCAGTAATTACCATACGCATCCTCGAAAGTACCACCATGGCCGGCACCTTGTACGAAACCTCCCGGCTTATAGCTCATCGGGTTATGTTTCTGGTAGGTGAACGGGCCCATCGGTTTGTCGGATACATAGACACCATCCGCATAGACCTTGAACTCCGTTCCCGGCGCACCGTATTGGAAATAATATTTACCGTTATGCTTGGTCACGAAAGCTCCTTCCGTAAAAGGCGCTAAAGTCGTACTATCGTCATTGTTCATCCCGAAACGTTCCCATCCGTGTTCTTCCGGGCGCAGCATCATGATCTCTTGGATCTTGCTGATCGGATGGAAATCACGGCGATCCAATTCCACTCCCTTCAAAGCGAACTCATTACTTGAACCATAGTACATATACAAACGTCCGTCATCATCCAGTAAGAAAGCGGGGTCCCAGCTAGGAAGGGCTGTTTTCTCTACATACCGCTTGAACTTTCCACTTTTCGGGTTCGTACTATACCAAATAGGCAATCCCGCATAGGTAGAACCGGTATAGAACAAGGTATCTCCACTTACGAAAGCCGCCGGAGCGCACAAGTCGTCATCTTCCGGATAACGTTGGAAACCGGCAAATACGAACTCCCAATTACTCAAGTCCTTGGAATAATAGAATCCGGCTTGGTTCGTGGCGAAAAGGAAATATTCCCCTTTATACATGACCATCATCGGATCGGCCGTAGAGCGGAAAGAGCCATTCTTCACCAAATCCGGCAGATTCGCCCGGAAGCAGTAGCTCAAATTCATCGGGTTGCAATAGGTAGAGGGATGATCGGCCGTAGCGTCGAACCAGCGGGTGGCTTGCTGAGGAGCTTTTACCCGTACATCACGAGGATCGGCCTCCATCCGGATATCTATTTTCGTATCGTTATCGCCAAACGTGCGATAAGCGTACTTCATCCCCGGATAATACACGAATAACTCATGATCGTAGCGGCTTGCTTGTATCTTATAATAGCCTGTCGCATCGGTGGTATAATGAACCGGGCTAGCCGTGAACATCACCGTAGCGCCTTCCAAGGGCTTGCCGTCCGGTCCGGTAACCGTACCTTCCAGAAAATGCTCTGGGGATACGGTAATATAGTAATCGCTTACCTGCCCCTTGATCACGATCACGGAATCTCCCCGCTCGTTTACTTGAGCGTTTACGGTAGAGACCGCGAAGAAAGAGGCAAGGAGTGATACGAGGATAGCCCTATTTATTCTATTACATGCCAGCATATTATGTTCAAGATAAGTTATTGTTGTTTTTTGTCGCATTATTATTTTATGGATTGAATCTTTTGGATACCTTTCTGGACATCCGGATGGCTCATGAAAAGGTTCCACAACAGATTCGTACGGTAATTCTCGATCATAACCGTTACAGGCGCTTGATTCAATCCCATAAATAAGGGAGATACCCAATTTACAGTCAAGTTGAAAGCATCCCGGAAACCGTACTCACCCCATAAGAAGCTGCCGTGGTTACGATAATAATTCCGCAAGGCTTTCATGGAAGCGTCCGGCGTATAAGGGAAAGAAGCCAGAGCGCCCGTAGGTGCCATCGTTCCGTTATCCCTGTGCGGCATCGGCTCCTGAGCTTGATAGTTCCAAGCGAAATCGCTGGCGGTTAATCCCCAACAATCTTCTCCATAACCAACATACCCCCCTTGGTTCTCGATACAATACCGTTGATTGATCTTTGCCATTTTCTGGTTGTTCTCGAAATAATTCGTGTACTTATCCGTGAACTTATGTGGGTCCAGCCCGAGATAGGAGTAATGGATAAAGAAAAGAGGACCTCCATTAGAGACACCTATTTTCAAGTTCTCCCCATAATAAGTATTGCCATTCGTATACATCTTACCATCTTCTACACGCCCCCAATCGGCACGGTATTCTTGCGCATACTCCTCTTGGCTGGCCCAGCCACTATAATACATCTCCGGAGAGATTCCGTATTTCGGCCCCATGATAGCCAACATATAGGTAATCATGGTCTCATTCCAGCCGATCAATTTATGATTGATCACCCACGCCTGATCTGGAGACCAGTGCCAATATAGATATGGGCTGTCCTTAAATTGCTTATACCAGCTCCATTCCACGTTCTTCCACAGAGAATCGATGCTCTTACGGATTTGTTTCTCCTTGTCATTCTCTTGGGTGAAATATTGACGAGCCGTTAACAGCCCTTGGAATAAGAAAGAGGTCTCCACCAAATCACCTCCATTATCTTTCGGGCCGAAGAAAGCGACCGTCTTCCCGGTTGTCCCATCGATAAAGTGAGACACCGCCCCATGAAATTTATCCGCTTTCCCCAAGAAAGAAGTGATTTTCAAGAAACGCTGTACGCCCTCTTCCCGGGTGATAAATCCCCGTTCGATACCCGCCACGATCGCCATGATACCGAAGCCGGAAGCCCCGGTAGCGATCATATCATTCCGTCCGGGAATATTCTCACGGGCAAGACCGCTGTTTGGCTCCGCTCCCTCCCAATAATAACGGAAGTTCGCTTCCTGTACCATATCCAGCAATTGCTCGTCCGTCATTGGATAGGTAGTGGCCGAGACTGTCTGGGAATCATTGGATTCATTCAGCGCATAATCCACGGCCGTCACCTTATAATAAGCCTTTTTACCAACCTCTCCCAAGAAATCGGTATAACGATTCATCCAAGGGCGGCGGATAGCGACCGGTTGGTAAGTAACCCCGTCGAAAGAACGGTAAATGCGATAGTATTTTATATCCTCCTTCGATTGAGGAATCCATTTGATATCGATATGACGCTCATACGCCTTGGCTTCCTGCAAGACCGGAGCGTTTAAGGCACTTACCGACGGGAGGGAAGCCGGCAAAAGCTCTATATCGTCCAGATAAATCGTATATTCGTTTCCATCGGCCGTACCGGGACGAAGGGCTACGGCCGCTAATTTCTTGATGTTCGTATCGTTCACGGCGTTTAATCCGAAATCCTCCAATGGAATGGATACGGAATGCCATACGCCGGGACGTGTATCTTTCAGATAATTTCTCAGGTTTAGGTATTGGGTATACGTGCTGTCCGCATAACGAATAGCGATATTGGGAAGAGCGGCAGCATTCATGCTCTCTCTCAACCGCACTTGCATAGAGAGCGTAGAGGGCTCACGAAAGAAGTCATTGCCACGGACCGGGCAATATTGTATCTCGCTATACCAATCTCCACCGGGAGCGGATACATAGGTAAGCTCCAAGGAATTGCCGGGCGTAAAAGCGACAGAGCCGGCAACCGGAAGATGATGTCTCGCATTTTTAATCCAAGAGGGTGAGGTATATTTCGCTTGAGAATAAAAGTAATCCCCTTTCATCAAGCTATTCTCGAAGAAAACATAGTCGTAAGGTTTCTCCACCGCTTGCAAGCTGGCGGACAATAAGAGAGTAGTTAGTAATGCGATGTGTTTCATGATGCTGATATTTATATAAATAAACGATATGATTTGAGATAAAATAGGCGGTGCCAAACGGGTTGACACCGCCTTGCCAAACTACAAAGGTCTAGTAAATAATGAGAATCTTATATTACTCTGTTACTTCCGGCTCAAAAGGCACAGGCTCAGCTTCTAAGTTAGGATTCAAGTCAATTTGATCCTGTGGTATCGGATAATATTCGCTTTCTCCTTTCACAAAACCCGGAAGTTCTTGAGTGGCTCTGTCCGTACGGACTAAATCGAAGAAACGTTCGCCCCATTCCAATGCCAACTCAACTTGACGCTCTTCCAGAATTTGATCCAAAGTCGCATTTGCAATCGGAGCTAAACCAGCACGTTCGCGAACCAAGTTTAATGGAGTGTCTCCATTTTGTCCCTTACGAACTTTAGCCTCAGCGTTCATTAACAACACATCAGCATAACGGAATACACGGATATTATTATTATCGCCATATCCAGTACGTCCCGGAGTCATTTGATTAGCCGGTGTATAAGCCTTTCCATTATAAGCAGTCGGTTCACCCGGTTGAGCGACAGGAATATAATCACCGTCACGAGTAGTGGCATCCGTCATGAGGAACGTTGTTTCCGCACGAACCGCTTCACCACGTTTAGAGAATAAATTACGGATTTTCTCAGTCGGCTCAATAAATGCCCATCCAGAGATAGGAGCCTCTCCACGAGGACCTTGGAACGCAAACCAGTTGTCAGAAGAAACGATATCACCACTTCCATTTCCAAAGTCAGTAAATTGATACTCTAGCAAAGACTCATTACACAATTTTCCCGGAATCTTAAACAACTCATAGAAGTCATTATACAACTCAAACTTTCCGCTATTGACGATATCCTCGGTCAAGGCCAATACCTCATCCCATTCATTATCATACATCTTCTGTTTCGCTTTCAACATCTCAGCGGTATATTTTGTAACCGCTCCCGGATGCTCAGACTCATTCGGACGAATAGCCGGTAAGTTTGCTATACAATAATCCAACTCGTCATAAATATACTTCTTTACATCCTCTTTCGTATTCTTGAATACATTCAGTTCTTGATTGTCTAACAAAAGAGGCACATCGCCAAATAAATTTACCAACTGGAAATAAGCATATGCTCGGAAAAAGCGAACTTCAGCAGCATATTGAGCGTTTAATTGCTTGTCTGACTCACTCGTCAAATGTTTAGCATAATTCTCTAAAGACTCCAATGCTGAATTAGAAGTAGAGACAACATAATAGCAGTTTCCCCAAAGGCCACTTAATGCCCAGAAAGTAGTCAAACGATCATACTGGAATTTACTAGCATACTCATACTCAATCTGGTCCGTAGGAGATCCTCCTTTATTCACATCGTCACCGCGAACTATGATACATCCATACGAGGACCAAGACCCCAGATAACCACGAGCGGTCGCATATACACCGGAAACAGGCATATACATATTCGATTTATTCGTATAATCAATACCCTCTACCTCTACAGTATTCTCTGGAAGCTTATCCAAGTAATCACTACAACTGGATGTCAGCAATGAAAAGGCTAAAGGGATAGCCCATAAAATCTGTTTTTTTAATATATTTTTCATATACTTTTGATTAGCATTTAAAGATTAATAAATAATACGAAGACCTAACGTATAAGAAGATGCTAAAGGATATACACGCTCATCAAATCCATAAGAAGAAGATGCTATCTCACCTTTCTCGTTCTTACTACCCAACTCTGGGCTGAAGCTGTTTGCCTTGAAAACAGTCAAAGGACGATCAGCAGTCAAGCTCAAACGAATGCTCGGCATCTTGAATTTTCCAAAGTCTTTCTTCGGGAATGTATAAGCAACTTGTACATTCTGAATACGGAAATAAGAACCATCTTCTACATAGAATGAGTTAAAGTTAGAGATATTCCAAGGTTTTACAGAACCTTTCGCAGACATATATTCGTTAGTAGAGCCCTCACCTGTCCAACGATTCTCGAACTGATCTAAGTCATAGTTCAATTCAGAGTGCCAACGGCGGTCACCACGTTTACGGTTTACGATCTGGTTTCCAGCTACACCTTGCATAACCATAGAGAAATCGAAATTCTTGTAAGAGAATCCTAAGTTGATACCGTAATTGAAGTTCGGGATATAAGAACCCAATGTTACACGGTCTTTATTATCAATCTTACCATCCTTATTTTGGTCAACATACTTGAAATCTCCGGGTTCCAAACCATTTGCTACAGCAATCGGATCAGCAGCGATCTCTGCGGCATTCTGATAAACACCCTCAATATCATATCCATAGTAAGCATTCAACTCACCACCAACTTGAGAAATCGTACGGAACTCCGCAGAACCACCATATAAATAAGATAAACCATTCAAATCTTTTACCTCATTGTGCAAGGTTGTCAAGTTTGCTCCAATGTAGTAAGAGAAATCTTTACCGATCTTATCAGCCCAGTTAAAAGACAACTCAACACCTGTATTCAAAATCTCACCTCTGTTACCTAATAAGTTACCGGCACCCATTGGCAGAGGAGCGTCGATCACGGCATTTTGAGTCAAACGATAATACCAGTCTGCCTCTATTGTCAAACGGCTATTCAACGTACGAAAATCTAAACCGACGTTCGTCTCATTCACGACTTCCCAACCTAACCAACTAAAATAAACCAAGTTCGTATAACCAGGAACAGCGCTTCCTCCAAATATACCAGAGGTACCCATATCTTGCGTAATGGAAGCGAAACCATCACTAGCCGCAACCTTATCGTTACCTAACTTACCCCAGCTCGCACGTAATTTCAGATAATCAACCCATTTCTGATCTTTCATGAATCCTTCTTCTGAAATATTCCAAGCAGCACCTACAGAAGGGAAATAACCCCATTTCTCTTGGTATTTGGAAGAACCATCAGCACGCATTGTAGCAGACAATAAATATTTGCCTTTATAATCATAAGATACACGACCGAACCAAGAAACACCACGATAAGTCGTACCGTCATCGCCAGTTTTACGTCCATCCGCATTACCTTGATTCAAATAGTAATATTCCTCGTGTCCGCCCGGAACACCTGTAGCTTCTCCCCATAGGTTACGCCAGTTCTCTTCACGTACGGATTGACCCAACATCGCGGTTAAACCATGATCACCGAACGTATCTGTATAGGTCAATGTATTATCTAAAATCCAACTGTGATAAATATCATTCTTCTTATTCAAAAGGGGAGTCGAATTCAACTGAGTTCCACCAACCAAAAATTCTGGAGTATAAGCTCTTGTCTGAATAACATTGATATCTTGGCTATAAGCCGTTTTAAAGAATAACTTATTCTCCGGCAAGAAGTCGAATTGCGCATAGAAAGAAGGCATTACGCGCAACATTGAATTTTTAGAATCATAATACTCCGCTTGAGCAACCGGATTGTAGTAATACTCACTCAAACCGATTTGGGCAGGAGAACCATATTTCGTAGGATACGGATTCAAGGAGCTATTTTCATCATATACAGGAATAATACCCGGTGTACGGAAAGCTGCTAACCAAACCTCGCCGTTTGGCAAGTTTTGCGTAGAGTTGCTCAAAACAACGTTAGCTCCTACTTTCAACCAATCAAAAGCCTTATAATCCGCTTTCGTACGCAAATTGAAACGAGAGTAATCATTTTTAGAATCCAAGATACCATCTTGATACAAATAAGAGGTACCCACAGAATAAGTAGCTTTTTCAGTACCTCCAGAAATGTCTAAAGAATGGTTGTGAGTTAAAGCTGTATGTAAGATCTCATCATACCAGTTTGTATTCGGAAGTGTTCCCCAAACATTTTTAGCGTTATTTACAACAGCCTGTAAGGTTTCATTACCCATCTCACTGATCATAGTCGCATATTGCTCACTATTAGCCATTTTCAATACATTCGTAGCCTTTTGAAAGCCAACATAACCATCATAAGTAACCGTAGCAGGACGATTCAACGCACCTTTCTTTGTCGTAACCAAGACTACGCCATTCGCCGCCCGTACACCATAAATAGAAGCGGCAGAAGCATCTTTCAAAATAGACAAATCTTGAATATCACTATTATTCAAGAAATCAATATTATCAAAGAACATTCCATCTACAACATACAAAGGTTGGCTATCCGTATTCATAGAACCGATACCACGAATACGTACGGAAGGACCGGAACCTGGCTGGCCACTATTCGTAATCTGCACACCCGGCACTTTTCCTTGCAAAGCACTCATCGGAGATGATGTCGCATGTTTCGTAATCTCATCAGCCTTGATCACGGCAATTGGAGCTGTCAAATCCTTAGCCTTACTCGTACCATAACCGATAACGACAACCTCTTCCAAGTTTTGCGTATCCTCACTCATAAGAACATTTACTACAGTCTGTCCGTTAACCGGGACTTCTTGTGTAGTCATACCTACATAACTAAATACTAAAGTTGCGTTCTTGGGAACATTACTCAAAGTATAGTCTCCATCCATAGAGGTTATGGTACCGTTAGTCGTACCCTTAACCAAAACACTTACCCCGATTGCGGGGTATCCTGTGGCCTTTTCAGTTACCACACCGGTAACTGTCAGATTCTGCGCAAACATTGTTGTCGCGGCAAGTAACAGGCATAAACAAAGCATTAATTTAGCTTTCATTCATTCTAGTTTTAAAGTTGAACATTTGTTTTTACACTCATTATTAAATTTGAGGCAAATGAACACCCAAACCTAAAAAAGGGCAAATTTTTGTATACTTCAACACTACTGCAAGCCTTGCGCAAGCGGAAAATCACTACTTTTATACTACTGCAATACATATTAATTATCTTATTTTCAGTCATAATACATTTGTTAATTCAAAAGGAGAATATTACATGTTATTAAACACATTTCACTAAATATGGGAAAACAAAAATGACAAGGAAAACTCATAGTTATGATTTTCTTATTTCATAGTTATGATATTTTTCATTCATAACTATGAAATTTCTTAGTGGAACTGGATCATGAAATCTACCAAGCTTTGCCCCTCCGGTAGATTTAGTTTTTTACGCAATCGATAGCGCGCCGCCTCGATACCACGTACGGAAAGATTTTGCATACGAGCCATATCCTTAGTTGGCATATTCAAACGTAATAAAGCGCATAATCGTAAATCGCCCGGAGTCAAATCGGGATACCGCTCTTTTAGATTCGTAAAGAACTTTTCGTGGATACGATCGAAATTAGTCTGGAAAATGGCCCATTCATCCTCGCCTGATATATTCTCTTCGATCATGCGGATGAGCTTATCGAAGAATCGTTTCGTATAACTTCCTGATAATTGTTGAGCTTGTATTTCCTTTTTTAGACCTTCAAGGAAATCATTATGAGAGATAACAGACAAAGTAGCGCTGGCTAATTCCTTACTCTTATAAGTAAGGTCATCTTCTAATTTTTCATTCTCTAGCTTGACAATTAATTGCTCTTGCGCCCTCAATTGTTCTTCTTGCAATCTCTTTTGCTCCTCGTTAACTTTCTTCTCACGCATGACAATCCACATCGTATACATTCTCACTAATACGACCAGTATACATAAAAACAAAGCGAAATAGATGATCAGAGCCCACCAAGAGCTATAAAACGGACGTTCGATCTTGAATGGATAAGACAGAGAAGATAGCTCTTTTCCTCGATCGTCTTTCACAACCGCATGTAACACAAAATTACCATAGGGCAAATTAGAATAAGTCCGTTGAAAATTGCTGGTACCCTCTGTCCATTCATTATCAAACCCGTCCAATTTATAATAGATCTGGAAACGGCGCCCCGTAAAATCCGGATACGAAAACTTAAAAAGAATCGTATTATAGCTATAACTCAATGCGGACGCACCGGCTTCCGGTGCGTCCGCTCCCTTGCAAGGGAGCGGAGCGAACTCATTTTCGTGCCGATTATAAGCTCTCACTTGCGATAAACTCAATGGAACTCGAGTCGTATCCACATAATTCCGGTATCTGTCATAACGAGCGATCCCCCCGTTTAGACAAAAATAAGACGTCCCGTCGGAAGCCACATAAATATTTCCCCTATCCTCTATGGTCGGATTATCAAACAAAGTAAAAGGAATACGCTGTTTTAACTGGAATCTCCCGGACTCATATCCTAACAATACATATTCCGAATTCCGGATAAACCAATATAAATCATTATTCAAGGAAACAACCCGATAAGTATCGCTTAACTCGGGAAAATCCTCATTCAACAAATCATAAGGAACGATCTTTCCAGTCAAATCCTCATAAGTATAAAACTTACTCCCATCCGAGAAAACAATACGTCCGCGTAATTTCATTACATTAATCGTACCACTCTCATTACCTTCCTCCAGTTTTCCGATATACTCCATCTCTTTCACACTCCTCAAATCCTCATTCAAGCGAAGACGATAGATACCTTTATACATATGGCTAGCCCATATATTGCCGGTAGGGTCAACCTCAAACGATTTGATCAAATTAGAGAATCCTTCTACATTATGGCTAAATTTCCAACGATTAGTAACCATATCCCGGGTGAAAACACTGAGTGGACGGTAAGACATCTGGAGTAAAACTTCCTTTCCATGAATAATTGTCTTACGCAATGCGGTACCCCCTCCATTGGGCCCCGGTATCTGAGTAGCTTTTCGGTCCTCTAGTTGTAAGGTACCGGTATTATGTCCGGCAATCAGTTGATTTCCGACATCGGAGATATACCATGTCTGTTCCTGAGTACCGGGAATCAAGGTTGGATAACTATCATTCTCAGATAACGCATAAAGGCCTTGGTTAGTAGCTAAATAAATAATATCCTTTTCAATCACCATATCATGTACCATACCAATCTGTGCCTCAAGCGGTTCATAAAAATAGATCGGAGAATTCACATGTATCTGCGCAATGCCATTATCCAATGTTACCCACAAATTATCTGAATTATCAGCAAATACTCTCAATACCGTATTATTAATCAAGCCATTCTCGCGGTTGATATGCCACAAAGTTTCCCCCTGCTTATTAATCGCTACAACCCCATTAGAAATCGTACCCACAATAAAAGTAGAATCTTTCATCATGACTCCCCGGTTTGCTATCCCTTCCTTTAATATTTCATTGGCCGGTGTATTCCACACGGACAATTTTTTGCGTACCTCATCATAGATAAAACATCCACTACGAGCCGAGACCAATAATAGCTGATGATCAAATGGCAAGACCGAAACCACATCATCCTCCAAAACCTTTTTCGATAGTAACTCTGTAAACTGGCCGTCATCCATTCGACAAAAGCTTCCTCCCTCCATGAACTGAACGTATAGATGATCGTCTAATGTGAAAATATACAATGGAGACAGGTCGGATACACCTTTTCTTACTTTTTCCCCGTCATAAATAAAAAAGCTCCGGAATGATTGAAAATAAATCTCACCCTTATATTCATTAATCGTCCAGAACTCATCATTATTAAGATAGACGTTCATCTCAGACGAACTGAGTGAATGATAAATCAGATCATTCTCGTCATCCATCTCAAAATACCCGAACTCCTCGAAAGAGCCAACATAAATACGTCCGTCCTTCGATATATACAAAGCACGGACACCTAGATTATTCGGTAATTTCACAAGATCCCAGTGAATACCGTCAAAAACCAAAAGCCCCCGGTTATTCCCAATATACATCTTTCCTCCCGGACCTTGGGAGACGGCCCAATTCTGGTTTCCCGCTTTGTAATCGCTTACGGAATAATTGATGATTTTAGGAATATAGGGTACCTTCGCATTCCCCGTTATACAAAACAACAAGGCAATAACGCAACAAATCAACATACGAACCAACGTCCTCTTAAGTATCTCCTTCACTATATAGTACAGAATGTTATGTACCACAAAAGTAAATAAAAAAACATCACGTTACACCCTACTTCTTATAAACTCTCACATAATCAATCTCAAACACATGTGGAAAAAGAGAATCATCAATACCCTTTTGGCCTCCCCAATTCCCACCGATCGCCAGATTCAGCAAGATATGAAAGCGTTTATCGTAAGGCCAAACCTCATAGCCTGTCCCCTCGTTCTTAAATGTAAAGTATAATTGATCATCTACATAAAGCCGGTACTCATCTTCCTCCCATTCCAAGGCATACACGTGAAACGCTTTATAACAATCCGGACACGCAATTTTAGCATTTTTTTGAGTTCCGATCGCATGATTATATTTTTCCGTATGCGAAGAACCTACGATCGTATCGGGATCATAGCCCACATTTTCCATAATATCTATTTCCCCGCTTTTTGGCCAATCCCCGTATTCCCAATCCGTTGGAAGCATCCAGATGGCCGGCCATGTCCCTCGTCCAGTCGGGAGTTTCGCCCGAATCTCAAAACGTCCGTACAACCAATCCCCTTTTCCTTTTGTAATCAGACGAGCCGATGTATATGAACGACCTTCCATCGGTTCTTTCAAGGCCGTAATCTTCAATACCCCATCCGAGACCCAAGCGTTCTCCTTTCTGCCGGATGTATAATATTGAGCCTCGTTATTTCCCCATTGATATACATTACCTTCCGTATCATAAGACCATTTCGTAGAATCAGGAAATCCCGTATAGTCAAACTCCTCACTCCATATCAATTTCCACCCGCCTTTATCCATGGGTGCAGACAAATCGATATCACTAGCATTCGCCAGACTGCTCAAGAAAACACTATATAGGATAAAACCAAACAAAAGAAATGAACGTGACATAACAATATAGATTTAAATCAGAATTTCCACAAATATATGAAAAATAAATAAAAGTGTAGATGAAAAACACATCGCAAGGTTATCCCCGCAATTATACTGCGAATACCACAGGAGATATACTTCAAGTGGCAGAGAAGATATACTTCATGGCCAAAGTAAGTACTACCCCATTTTCCCTAGGGATTTATCGGATAAGCTATCTATACGAGAAAATGTCACAAAATAAAAAAGGGATGCCACAATTGACATCCCTCTCTCTGGATTGTTGAGTTGTCTCACGAGGATTCGAACCTCGACAGACAGAACCAAAAACTGTAGTGCTACCATTACACCATGAGACAATCCGATTGCTTTACTAAAGCGATGCAAAGGTAAGAATAAAATCTTACCTTGCAAATTTTTTGATTATTTTTTTACTTTGCGATCAACAAATAATAATTTTTCTTACCTCTTTGAACCAATAAATACTTATCGTCAAGCAGTGAAGAACAATCAATTACAGTGTCAACCTCCGCTAGTTTCTCTTTGTTAAAACTTACGCCACCACTTTGTACCAATTTACGCATCTCACCTTTTGAAGGGAAGATAGCGGCTTTTTCAGTACACAAATCAACAGCCTTGATTCCTGCAGCCAGTTCATCACGGGAGATATCGAAATGAGGAACACCCTCGAATACGGCTAGCAACGTATCCTCATCCAATTTCAACAAAGCCTCGTGCGTCGAGTTACCAAACAAGATATTGGAAGCCTCTACAGCGGCCTCATAGTCTTCCAGAGAGTGAACCATAACGGTCACTTCTTTCGCCAAACGTTTCTGCAACGGACGCAAATGAGGAGCGGCCTCTTGCTCCGCCTCCAAAGCGGCGATCTCTTCTTGGCTCAAGTCCGTGAAGATCTTGATATACTTGGCGGCGTCAGCGTCGCTTACGTTCAACCAGAATTGATAGAATTTATACGGAGAAGTATAGCGACGATCCAACCAGATATTACCGGATTCCGTCTTTCCGAACTTACCACCGTCGGCCTTCGTGATCAACGGGCAAGTCAAGGCATAAGCCTCCCCTCCCAACGTACGACGGATCAATTCCGTACCAGTCGTGATATTACCCCATTGGTCAGTACCACCCATCTGTAGGCGGCAACCCTCATGCTCATACAAATACAAATAATCGTAGCCTTGTAGCAATTGATAAGAAAACTCGGTGAAAGACATACCTACACTAGATTCGCGGCTCAAACGTTTCTTCACTGAATCCTTAGCCATCATGTAGTTCACGGTAATATGCTTACCGATATCACGGATAAAATTCAAGAAAGAATAACCCTTCATCCAGTCATAGTTGTTCACCAACTTAGCGGCATTAGGAGCGTCGGAGTCAAAATCAAGGAACTTAGCCAATTGTTTCTTGATGCAATCCTGATTGTGACGAAGAGTAGCCTCGTCCAGCAAATTACGCTCGGCAGACTTCATAGACGGATCACCGATCATACCGGTAGCGCCACCCACTAAAGCGATAGGACGATGACCGGCACGTTGGAAATGCTTCAGCATCATCACACTTACTAAGTGTCCGATATGCAAAGAGTCTGCCGTTGGGTCGATCCCCACATAGGCCGATGTCAACTCTTTCTGCAATTGCTCTTCCGTCCCGGGCATCATATCAGCGATCATGCCCCTCCATCTTAATTCTTCTACAAAATTCATCGTATTAATTTATATCGTATTACATTAATATATTTGTCACTTTATCTCATACGAGGCAAAGGTACGACTTTTTAATTGAGAATCGAAAATTGATAATTGATAATTATCCGTTTAGGTGGAAGATAGAAATGTTCGCGGCGATTTGAGTCCGCAGTTTTTCTTCCGGAATATCCAACGCCTCCGCTACATTTTGGTAGACCGCACGAATATCGATCGATTTATCATCGGTCTCCAAGAAAAGAGAATCAGGCCATGCGGCACGCAAAGCCGATGGGTTAAAGCGATCCCCGAAAGAGAGATAAAACCCCAAGCGAACCAATTGAGAGGCAAGCTCACCCTTACCACGAAAACCATGGATCACCCAAGGCATCTTCGGTTTCACGGTCTTTTTACAGGCAATGAGATCCGCCCATGCTTTCACGCAATGGATAATTAATGGCTTATGCGTTTCCTCCGCTAAATCGGCTTGTGCCAAAAACACCTCTTTTTGCAAATCCATTGGAGATTCGGCCAGCGTATCAAGTCCAGCCTCTCCGATCGCCACGACTTCCGGACCGGACGCCAAGCCCCTAAGTCCATCCATCTGTTCCTTTACATTATATATATACCACGGATGGATACCATATGAGCGAATAGCCGTATCAGGAAGCGGTTCCGACTGAATATCATCCATCGGATTCACGATCCTATTTATAATCGCGATATCCTCCTTATGGAAAGGCATCTGATGCGTATGTATATCATAATAACCCATGGCGTTACGGAACCGGATCATAACCGCTCCCACCCCAAGGATGGCAACGAAGTATTCGTTTAACCGCAAGATACAATCCTTTCACAGGGCCATATTTCTTCAAGGCTTGCACCGCATATTCGGAACAAGTGGGCGTATACCTGCACGAAGCCGGTGTCATAGGAGAGATACAATATTTGTAGAAATAAACCGGCAATAAGAGTAATGTGGTAAAAAAACGTCTCATTATTCTTTATCCCGAAGGATATGGATCGCTTTCTTCATTGCCTTTTCCATCGCAGCGTACGGATGGATCTCTTTATCGAGGTACAGGAAAGCGATTAACATGCCCTTATTCTTCGCTTCCAACGGTTCCAGTAAATCATATTTACGAACCCGGTAAGCCTCACGTACCTGTCGTTTGATCAAGTTACGTTTTACGGCTCTCTTAAATTTTTTCTTCGGTACACTCACTAAGAAGGAAGCACGGGCAGGCATCTCTTCCTCCATCGGTAAATAAACGACCCGCAGTGGAAACGCCACGAACGATTGTCCTTTTTCGAATAATAGGTCAATGTAACGTTTCCACGACAGGCGTTCTTCTTTTGAAAGGGTATACCTTTTTGTCGTCATTATTTTTTACCGTCTTGCTGTTTTTTCAGATATAAATCCAAAGCAGCAGTCATAGAAGGGGCTTCCACCGTGGGAGCCTCAACGTCTAAACGCAAACCCGCATCTTTAACAGCCTTGGCCGTAGTAGGGCCAAAACAGCCGATCTTTATATCGTCTTGCTTGAAATCCGGGAAGTTCTTCAATAAGGAAGAGATACCCGACGGACTAAAGAAAACCAACATATCATAATCGAATTTCTCGTCCTTCGCGAAATCATTGCTCACCGTACGGAACATCACCGCTTTCGTATAGTTGATTTTCTTCGCGTCTAACAAAGCGAATAGATCATCTTTATGTACATCGGAAACAGGTACTAGGTATTTCTCCTTCGCATGTTTGGCGATAACAGTCACCAAATCATCTGCCTTACCGGTCTGACCATAAAAAATCTTACGTTTTCTATAAACGATATACTTCTGGAGATAAACAGCGATCGCCTCTGTCATACAGAAATACTTCATCGTTTCCGGGATAGCCACACGCAATTCCTCGCATAAATGAAAGAAATGATCGATAGCCGTACGAGCCGTAAAAATAACGGCGGTATGATCCAAAACCGAGATTCGTTGCTGCCTGAACTCCTTGGAAGATAAAGGTTCAACCTTGATGAACGGGCGGAAATCTATTTCCACACCGTATTTTTCTGCAATATCGAAATATGGTGATTTCTCCGATGCAGGCTTCGGTTGTGATACCAATAATTTTTTAATATTCAATGCCATAGAGTACTTGACTCGATAAAGTTATACAAATAAATAATGCCTTCATACAGAAAAACTAAAGGCAATATTTCTTGGCCGCAAAGGTACAAACTAATATATAAAAAACTGCTATTTTTCCTGTGAAATATCCGTATGGTCTTATAAATTATCACAAAACGACACAGAATATAGAAAAATACAAACAACAAAACAGGAATCTGTATACTGCTCCCCACGAATACCAACCAAAGTGCCGGAATGTATAAACAGATCCCCCACGCTCCTATAATAGCGTTATAATTAGTCTTCCAAAACTTGTATTTCGGAGCGTCCGTAAAAACAACCCCCAATAAATAATAGAAACAGCGCTTACACCAATAAAACAGCATCAATACCATCATTATCAACCCAATAGATATCAACACCGTATTTTCTAGCAAATGGTTGAAATACCCATATGCCCTAGCGATAGCAAAAAGGCAAACGCTACAAAGAAACAAGGCTTGAAACGTCATGAAATTCCGGAAGAGCCATTCGCTCCCCCTCGTTACCTCAAATAAATTTTGACGTTCTTTCACATATACCACATCACGCATCATCTTCAGGAATAAACGATAATTGGTACGGAACACCAACGCAAAACACATAAATAAGACGAACAAAAGGCTAAAGACCACATCGTCCACCAATTGTCCGTCCCACAAACGAATCCCTACATATCCTTCAAATGTACCCATGTGCCGCTATTATCGGCACAAAGGTACATAATTATTTCAATAAAGCGCTTCCTTAATAATCTCTCCTACCGTAGGATGCGGGAACACAAACGACTTTAACTCATCCGATTTCATCCCCTTCTCAATAGCGATTCCGGCAATCACGATCAACTCCGAAGCCGGATTACCCAACATATGGGCACCGATCAACGTCTCATCCTCCGACAAGATCAACTTACAAACACCATTCCCCATCTCATTCTCCGCGACAAAACGCCCAGAGAATGCCATCGGTATTTTCTTCACGGTATACGAAATACCTTCTGCCTGCAACTCCTCCTCTGTCTTCCCAACACCGGCGATCTCCGGATTCGTATAAACGACACCCGGAATAGCCTTATAACTCATCGGGCGCGATTTGCCCAAGAGATGATCCACGGCCACCTCCGCCTCGCTAACTGCCGTATGCGCCAGTAAGGAGAAAGCGGTAATATCACCGCAAGCATATACATTTGGCAGGGAAGTCTGCATGTACTCATTCACCTTCACCCCATTACGGAAAGGCTCCGGAGCCAGTGTCTCCAAGCCAAAACCTTTCGTAATCGGACGACGCCCTACACTCAAAAGGACTTTATCGCCATGCAACGTGAATGTCTCCCCGTCTTTCTCTACAGAAACCTCGGTTCCATGCACCCCGGTCACTTTATGACTTAGATAGAACTTGATCCCCCGTTTAGCGTATTCCACTTGCAACATTTCGGACAGCTCACGATCCATCGGGCCTAATATCTTATCCAACATCTCCACGACATGTACCTCTACCCCAAGGCTATTGAAGAAAGAAGCGAACTCCATACCGATCACGCCTCCACCGATTATCACCAAAGAGGCCGGAAGCTCCTTCGATTGCAACGCCTCCCGGCTCGTCCAATATTCCGTCTCCGCCAATCCGGGTATAGGAGGAATTACCGTTTCCGATCCCGTACAGATCAAAAGGTTCGCAGCCTCGTATAGCTCTTCTCCGGCAGCGATCGTAATCGTCCCGTCGGCCGCACGTCCTTGGATACAAGCTTCCGCCGTAACCATCACCACGCCATGCTCCGTCATTTTCATACGGATACCGGCTGTCAGCTTTTTCACGACCTTATTCTTACGGGCGATGATTTTCGGGAGATCAAAAGAAGGATTCTCCGCTTTCACCGCATACTTGGAAGCATGCTTGATATTATCATACGTCTTAGCGGAATAAAGAAGCGTCTTTGTCGGCACGCATCCCTCATTCAAACAAACCCCGCCCAATGCGTTTTTCTCAAAAAGAATCGTGGAAAACCCACCCTGCGCCGCTCTCTCCGCGGCAGTATAACCGGCAGGACCTCCACCGATTATAGCGACATCGTATTTCATACTATTAGATCTATTTAAGTTGTATATTAGGATTTATCTTTCTCAACTGTTTGATAAAATCAGCCCGGTTGGTCGGAGATATGAGCATCCAAGGTTTCCCATTGCTCCATATGATCAGCCGATCCAACGAAAGGGCGTAGCTGGACACCGGCATCACGGTAGATTCCAACGCCTCTATATCAGCGATAGCGATCTTCTTCTCCGGGAAAATACTACAATGCGCTATCAACATATCATCTTCCGTTATCCGGTAATACGTATTAAAGAAAACATGAAGCACCCCCAACGCAGCGATCATCATACCCACTATAGCCGATATATTGGTACGCAAAAACGCGGCCACGCAACCAATTACCACCATGATAATCACCAGATGATACCACCATCCCACTTTTGATTTATATTCTCTTTCCATTTTCCGAAATTTGCCGCAAGTTAACGAAAAACGTCAAACAAAAAGAAAATTGCCCAATCTTTCCCATAAAAGAAAATACGCTGTCACTTCTCAGCAACAGCGTATCCACTTAAACCCCGTCTTTATTACTAAACCCCATACTCTCTTTTTGCTTAATCCCAAAAATATTTTTTCGCAACCTCTTCCATTTCCGGATATTTGCTATCCTCATCATCATATTGCTTTTTCAATTCCAATAATTTAACTTTCAATTCATGAATCAATTCCTTATTTGCTGCCTTATCATATATATTATGCATTTCCATCGGATCATTTTTCAGATCATACAATTCCCATTCCGCCGGTTCTACCGAGACCTTTTTTGTACCTGTCATCCCTAACGATCGGCCATAGTAAAAAACTAATTTATAACGATCCGTACGAATACCATAATTTGCTGTCACATTATGATGATTATCCGCATTCATCCAATAACGATAATACATAGCCTTCCTCCAATATTGGGGTGTCTTTCCTGTTAAATTTGACCGAAAACTTTCACCTTGCATTTGTGAAGTTTTACTCGTTCCAGCATAATCTAAGAATAATGGCGCAAAATCTATATTAAGAATAATATCATCATTAATTGTTCCTCGCTTAATTTCTTTAGGATAGCGTATAACAAAAGGCATACGTAAACACTCCTCGTACATCAAACGCTTGTCAAACCAACCATGTTCTCCTAAAAAAAAGCCTTGATCTCCTGTATAGATGACAATTGTATTATTAGTCAAGCCATTTTCATCGAGATATTTTAATATCCGACCGACATTTTCATCAACACCAGCAACACAACGTAGATAATCCTTAATATAGCGTTGATAAGCCCAATGGCGAAGCTCATCCCTATTCAAGTCTTTAGGGATTTCAGCTTTTACATCCGAAGAATTCAAATTTTCCATACTCATTTTAAGTAATTGCGTATACCGTCCTTTACCTTCATAAGTATCCAATAAATTAGCAGGTTCTGGTATGGCTACATCTTTCAGTAGATCTTTAAAACGTTCAGCAGGAGTCCAAGGACGATGAGGAGCCTTAAAATGACACATCAAGAAAAAAGGTTTATTTTTATCTCGATTTTCCATATATCGGATAGCCTCACTTCCTATGACATCTGTAGAATGCCCTTCGTATACCTTACCTGTTTGGCAAGAAACACGAGGATCATCCCCCCATTTACCTTTCTCTATCAAAACGGGATTAATATAACGCCCTTGCCCCGGTAAAACATTATAATAATCAAAGCCTGTCGGTTCACTATGCAAATGCCACTTTCCAACTATAGCAGTCTGATAACCGGCTTCTTGTAAGCATTTTGCCACATTGGGATGATCTGGATCTAAGGGATCGGATAAAGTATAAACCCCATTTTTCTGACTATATTGTCCTGTTATAATAGCTCCTCGACTAGGTGTACTAATAGAGTTTGTCACAAAACAATTCTGCAAGATAGCCCCTTCATGTGCAATCCGATCAATATTTGGTGTAGGTAATATATTGGACAATATCCCTCCATAAGCACTAACTGCTTGTGATGCATGATCATCAGACATAATATAGATAATATTGGGAGCATTTTTATCTTGAGCACCCACTGCTTGTACAAGTCCCAACTCATATAGGCAAACACCTGCCAGAAAAATATAGTTACACTTCATAATATATATATATATTTAAAATCCTTTTTTCCACAAAATACTCAATCATTTATTACGTATAAATACTTGATTTTTATCAATCGCATATTCAATAGGAACAATAAAACTCAACAATTTAAATATTTCCTCCTTAGATTCTTTTCTTATAACAAATGAGACACGTTGGTCCATAAGAAGATCTGCATCACAAACAATATTTATTCCATACCAATATCCCATTTTTCTTAAAGCTGTTGATAATTTTTCATTTGAGAATATCAACTTATCATTAATCCAAATAATCCTCTCTTCTGCCTCTGATAGCTCTACTCTAAAATCTCCACTCCTTTTATCACCAAAGAACGTCTGATTAGGTTGAAGTGTGATTTCTTTCAAATGTCCCGGTAAAACAACATTAACCTTGCCAGATAATAAAGTAGCCTCTATAACACTCTCCTCTTTATAGTTTCTCACATTAAAACAAGTTCCAAGAACTTTTATTTTCATATTTTCCGTTTCTACAACAAAAGGAGCCTCTTCATTCTTTGTTACCTCAAAATAACCCTCCCCTATTAATCGCACATTACGATGACTTTCCATAAATTGTTCTGGATAAACTAATTTACTATTCTCATTTAACCATACGAGTGTACCATCCGGCAGAGTCACTGATCCCTTATTTCCTTTCCCCATTATAACTTGGTTTACAATCGCAATCGTCGCATCATCTTTTCCATCCTCATTATACTGAGTACCTAGCCAATAGCCACCAATGGAACATAAAATTAAAATAGCGACGGATGCCGCAATCCTCATATACAAGGAATAGGATCTTCTTTTTTGGCGCTTTTCGATATTTTTCACTTCTCGGGTAAAACGTAAAAAAGCATCATGCACATAAGAAGCATCAAACATTTTATCTCCAGTAGATAACCATATATCCCTGATCTGAGAAAAAGTATTCTTGTTCTGGGTATCCTCTCTCAACCAACTTAACAACTTCTTCTTCTCATTTTCAGATGCTTTTCCTTGTAAATATTTAAGAATTAACTGCTCCATCGTATACGCTTTAGTATATAACACAGATAAAAAGAGCTTACCCCTACCTTCATTCAAAAACAAATTATCAAAAAAAGCTATTTCTTCTATTTTTAAAAGATAATTGTAATAAAACTTTGTATATATCAAACCTTTGTTATTTTTGCATACAAAAGGAGAGAAAATGAATGCTATAAATATCAAAACAATAAATGGGAATAAAAATCCCCTTGCTCTATTTGAGGATTTGTTCAAGCAATTCTTCCTTCCTTTAACGAATTATGCTTATCGGTATGTAAATAACAAACAGATAGCAGAAGATATCACACAAGATGTTTTTATGGCTCTTTGGATGAAAAAAGAAGAGATAGACTTTACTAAGCCTATTGAACCTTATCTCTACCGTGCGATTTACAATAAATCTATCAACCACCTTAGCTCATCCTTTGTTCAAAGACGAATAGATCAAATGGATTCCATCGATGATTTGATTAATTGGGAAGTATTAGACTACAATCAATATGATCTTCTCTTATTAAAAGAAATCTCAAAAGAAATTGATGTTTACGTTAGTGGCTTATCCTCTCAATGTCAAAAAGTATATCGTCTAAGCAGAGAGAGCAATATGAAAAACAAAGAAATAGCTCTTTTACTTAATATTAGTGAGAAAGCAGTAGAAAAACATATATCCAAAGCATTGCATGGGATCCGTGAGCATCTTATCAAAATGGATCTCATGACAATGCTTTGTTATCTATTGGCTAACATTCCCGCTTAATCTTTCTTATCGATTCTTCTCGCTCTCTATTATCGACTTTAAATCACTTATGATCTGCGGATTATCCTTAGCTACGTTTTTCCGCTCTCCTAAATCGTATTTTAAATTATACAACTGTTCTTCTTTACTATTACCCAACTCTATATTCGTTTTATTATATGCAGGTCCATGACTCGGAGCAATATACTTCCACTCGCCAGTGGACACAGATAAAGAACCTGCGAATTCTAAGACATAATCACGTCCTTTAGGATCTTCTCCCGTAAAAGCAGATAAATAATCTCGGCTATCCGGGGCTTTTCCAGCCTCCAATGTTTGCCCCAATAAACTAGCCATAGACGCATATAAATCTATTTGAGAAACCAATGCGTTTGAAACGGAAGGTTTTATTCGTTTCGGCCAGCTAATAATCATTGGTATACATGTACCCGCCTCGAAATTACTATATTTACCCCCACGCATATCCCCCCAAGGTCTATGGCTACCTAATAATTCCACGGATCGATCCGCATACCCGTCATCTACCACTGGACCATTATCACTTGTCAACACAATTAATGTATTTTCAATTAGCCCATTTTTTTCTAAAGCTTCCAAGATCTGCCCAACAGTCCAATCAAACTGCAATAAAGAATCACCTCGAGGCCCCATACCGCTTTTACCAGTAAAACGAGGATGTGGCCAGCGAGGTACATGAATATCATTAGTTCCCACATAAAGGAAAAATGGACGATCTTTATAATCCTCAATAAACTGAACAGCTTTACAAGTTATACTATCCGCTATATTCTCATCTTCCCACAAAGCTCGTTTACCTCCTTTCATATATCCGATTCGAGAAATACCATTCACGATTGCCATATCATGTCCATGACTCGGCTTCAATTTTGTTAGTAATTCCGGATGATCTTTTCCTAATGGCTCACTTTCAAAAGGTTCTTCATAGCTAACAAATATAGGATCACTCAAATCTAAATTAACTACTCTCTGGTTCTCCATAAACACACAAGGTACTCTATCTCCAGTAGCTGCCATAATATAAGAATATTCAAAACCGATATCCCGAGGCCCCGGTGTAACTAAAGCATTCCAATCCTGCGTGCCAGTTGCTGCTCCTAATCCTAAATGCCATTTACCAATCGCACCTGTCATATAATCACAATCTTGAAACAAATCCGCAATAGTGGATTGCTCTGGACGAATAATCATTCCCGCATCACCAGCGGCTATGCCTGTATCATTACGTCTCCAAGCATAATGTCCGGTAAATAAAGAATAACGAGAAGGTGTACTTGTAGCAGCTACAGCATGCGCATTTGTAAACCGTACTCCACTTTTAGCCAATTTATTAACATTGGGAGTATTAATAGTATTCGCTCCGTTACAACTCAAATCACCATAGCCAATATCATCTGCCACTAAAAATATAACATTCGGTCTCAAAGGGGCTTCTGCTCGTTCTTTACTAACTTTAGAACAGGATGATAGTAACAATGCCCCTCCTATACCTAAAGAAACCATTAATTTCATATTCAATTTGTTTTTAGCACATCTACATTTAATTTTTTCACCCACCATTCTAAGAAGTCCTCATCTGAAATATCAACAGATAACCCCTCACGAGTCATCCATCGAGTAAAATCTCGTTCCATCAAGGTCTTTGCGTACTTGATCTCACACTCATTTTCCGGATAAATACCCTTATCATATTTTTCTAAACAAACATCCAAATAATTGCTCATCTCATTTTTTATCTCACAAAATTCTATATTATTCGCCAAGTTATTCAAGCAGAAAGGATCATTCAGTATATCATACAACTCTTCCTCCGGACGGGTTTCTGTCATAAATTGATCTTGCTCTTTTGATAGAGTACCAGCCTTATGCATCAAACGCATCAAAGTTAAAACCGGATAATTAAATTTTTTATAAGCGTTTGGTTGAGTGTATGGCAATTCTGGATAAAAATTTCGTATATACCGATAACGTTCTGAACGTACCGAACGAATACGATCCACTGTCTCATCACGCCGATCACGCATAGAGAAAATATACTCTCGAGGATAAATTACCTCTCCTATAAATATCTGTCCATGCATATAAGAAGGAACCGGGATATTTGCGATATCCAAAGCTTCCGCACTTAAATCCACATTACTAATTAACTGCTTACTAACAGTATTAGGCTTTAACATTCCTGGCCATCGAACAATTAAAGGAGTATGACAGCCTTCTTCATACATGAACTGTTTGGAACGCATATGAGGCTGACCTTGATCGCCGAAAAAAAATACGACCGTATTGTCCAAAAGCCCTTCATTTTCCAAACGAGCTAAAATTCTTCCAACCTGACGATCAACGGCTTGTACTGATTCCAAATATAAAGCCCAATCCTTCCTCGTTATCGGATGATCCGGATAACAAGGGGGTATATCAATCTTCTCTGGATTTACCGGGTGCTCTTCATCGGATATAAAAGGACGGTGTGGGTTAGATATTTGTATTTGAGCAAAGAAAGGCTGTCCCTCCTTCCGACCAGACCAATCCGTCCCATCGTACATAGAATCTACCGAATGAATAAAATTATAATCAGTCTTACCAAATTCGTTGCAATCTTTAGCAGAGCCATTACTCACATAATAACCGGCTTCACGAAAATATTCCGTTATAGGCTTTACTGGATCCAGCAATTCTGATTTAAACTGTGTACGATGTTGATGACAATTAATACTAACCGGATACATCCCTGTAATCATCGCAGACCGACTTACTGAAGAAACCGCCGCAACTGTAAACAGATTTGTATATCGGGTCCCCTCCATTGCCAAACGATCTAAATTTGGGGTAAAAACCTCCGACGTACCATAGCATGAAAGATCCGGCCCCAGATCATCTGCCATAATCCACAATATATTTAGCCGAGAATCCTCCCTCTTTTCTTCACTACAACCTACCCATGTAGCCACGGATATAAACAATAGCGGCACGTGTAATATCCTATAAACAGAAAGCTTCATTAATACTGACTTATTAAAATTAGAGATAAGAACAAACTACTTCACACCAAAAGTAAATATATCAGAAGGTGTACGAGCCTCATTCATCAACTGTACCAATTCTTTAACTTTTTCCGGATAATCATCTAACACATTATGATCTTCATGTATATCATTCGATAAATCATAAAGTTCTAACCATGTACTTTCTGGTTTAGATACTCCTTGACGAATCAATTTCCAATTGCCTTTTCGGATTGCTTGGCGACCTCCTTGTTCATGAAACTCCCAATACAAGTATTCATGTATCTTTTGGCCTTCCTCTGATAATAAAGTGGGCAAAAAGGAAATTCCATCAAATAACTGGTTAGGTAACTTGGCTCCAATTAATTCTGCCAATGTAGGCATCACATCCCAAAAGGCAGATATGTGCTCACTTTTAGAGCCACCCTGTATTCGATTAGGTCCCCAAACAATCATTGGCTCACGTATCCCTCCTTCATATAGATCTCTTTTAATTCCCCTAAAAGGGCCACTACTACCAAAAAACTCAGGATTCGCACCACCTTCTTTATGAGGACCGTTATCACTGGTAAATATCACAATCGTATTCTTATCCATGCCTAGTTTCTTCAGTTCATCCAAGACTTGTCCTACATACATATCTAAACGAGACACCATAGCCGCAAAAGAAGCGTATGGTTTTTCTGAGAAATAATAATGTCCATTAGGATCAGAAGGTGTTTCTTCAAACTTTCCCTCATACATTTGGTAAATTGAATCATGAGGCAAATTAATCTCCGCATGTGGCAATGTATAAGTCAACATTGCGAAAAAAGGCAGTTCTTTATGCCTCCTAATGAACTCTATAGCCTGTTTATGAATCAAGTCATGAGAATAAACCTTACGACCATTATTCTCATTTTCTTTAAAAAATATTTTCTTTTTATTGTGCCACAAATATTCAGGATAATAAGTATGGGCTAGACGTTGGCAATTATATCCATAAAATTCATCAAAACCCATCACATTCGGTTCTGAACTAGACCCCGGAAAACCCAACCCCCATTTACCAAACAAACCTGTCGCATATCCACAAGACTTAAACATTTTCCCCAACGTATACGTATCTCCTTTCATAGGAAGTTGTCCCTCAGGCTTAACTTCTTGATTCCCTCTAATCTGTGTATGCCCCGTATGTAATCCTGTCATTAATGAAGCACGAGACGGAGCACTAACCGTACATCCGGCATAATGCTGGGTAAAAAGCATTCCTTGTTCTGCCATGCGATCTATATTGGGAGTCTTTATCAATTTCTGCCCATAACATCCGATATCGCCATATCCCAAATCATCAGCCAATATATAGATTACATTCACCGGTGCTTCCGGCATTGAGGAGATCTTAAGATCTCCCCAACCGGCTAACATCATACTTGTCAAACATATAAATCGAATCGATTTCATTGTCTATAAATTGCTATAGAAAATCAATATACTGCATCACTACCAATCCATCCCGAATTTTGCTCTAAAATCCCGTTAGATAATAAAATCTCATTCTCTGGGATAGGCAAGAAACCTCCTGTTTCCGATCTAAATTTAACGGTTAATGATGTCCATACATTCGAGTTTTTTATAGGTACACCAACAATCTTATTAATTTCTTTTTCTGCATCTCCCCAACGTAATAAATCATAATAACGAACACCTTCAAACGCCAACTCATATCTTCTTTCTTTCTTAATATTTTCTAGAGTTACAGGAATAGAAGGTAATCCAACTCTTGCCCTTACTTGGTCAAAATATTGTTGAGCTTTAGAAGAACCTAATTCAGCGGCCATCAATAAAACATCTGCAAAACGAATCACGACAATATCCTGTGTATTATTCATTTGAAAATTAGTCGTAGCACCATACAAGACACAGCTATAATTCACTATATTTCCCATTGAATTTCTAATATTAATCGGCATATATTTCTTTTGCCAAAACCCTGTCTCCTGTTGCATACTTTGACTTCCCCATTTATATCCCGTAACACCTTCATCTGGATCATTTACATTATAGATTGAAGCTTTTTTACGAATATCATTATCCGGCCATTGTTCATACAATTGAGGATTCACTGGACAAAAACCCCATCCTTTTCCAAAAGGAATTTGATCTTGCCCTTTAAGTCCAAAATGTAAAGTTACCCGATTCTCAAAATTTCCTCCCGAAGCAGAATGTTTCCAAGCAAAAACAGTTTCAATATTTTTGCCCTCTTCACCAATCCATTCCAAACTATTATTTTTAGCATATCCATATTCTTGGTTGGATATCGCATAAGGCCATAGATTCCTGAAATCATCTATCAATCCATGTCCACTATTTGCGATACAATCATCAATCTCTCGTATAACATCTTCTTTTGTCAAGGAACCACCATCTCTCAATTGTATGGTCTCTTTCTCATAATATCCGCTATAGAACAGATATACACGAGCCAATAACGCTTGAGCCGCCCACTTTGTCGCTAAAGCCTTTTCAGTATCAGAGATATTCTGGTACGATGTGGAAGGTAAAAGTGCTATCGCCCTTTTCAAATCCGAAAAAATACATGAATATAATTCCTCTGGCAACGCTTTTGGAGTAGGCTCAACTTGGGTTGATAAGACCAAAGGAACGGAACCAAACAAACGGCACAAATCAAAATAAATGAATCCCCTCAAAAAGTATGCTTGCCCTTCTACCTTATTTCTTTTTTCATCATCCTGCCAATCTATACGGTCCAAACTCTCTAAAACAAAATTCGACCGAAAAATACCTTTGTAATATTTACTCCATAAATGTGAATACATATTATCCTGATCCTTCTTGTATTCATTCATAGCCCACATCATCCTATCCACACTTCCTCCACCTCCAAAACGATCATCCGACATCGTTTCCGATATAATGAATATATTATTCCAATAAGGCTTTGTATCTTCTGCCATAGCAGAATAAACCGCCAATAAAGAAGTATTAATATCCTCTTCTGTTTTAGGAAAATTATCTGAATTTTTCTTTGTCAAATCTTCTGTATCTAAAAAACTAGAACACGAGGAAAATATAACTATTCCAATCATTAATATAATTATTTTTTTCATGACATTTTAATATTTAAGTGATACACCAAATAAAAATGATATCGGAGCTGGATAAAAACCTAAATCAATTCCTCCTGCCCAATTATTACCATAACCAACTTCCGGATCAAATCCTGAATAGCCAGTCAATGTAAGTATATTTTGCCCTGTCACATAGAAGCGAGCTTGGGATAATGGTAATTTTTTCCAAATATGTTTAAAATCATACCCCAAAGTAAGGTTACTAATCCTCCAATAGTCACCGTTTTCAACATATCTATCAGAGATATAAGTATCGTTAATATGATTATCCATAGTTACCCTAGGAATCGTATTGGATGTGCCCTCACCATGCCAACGCCCTAAAATATCCTGCGCATAATTTTCTTGAGGCTTATCCATAAACCTACGATAAGATTTAATAATCTGATTGCCTAAAACTCCATTTGATGTCATACTTAAATCAAAACCTTTATAAGCCAAATTGAGTGATAAACTAAACGTAAAATCAGGATTAGGATCACCAATCATCACCTTATCTTTGTCATCTATCACACTATCATCATTCTGATTGATAAAAATCAAATCACCGGGAACAGCATCTGGCATTATTTTTTCCCCTTTACTATTCACGTAACTATCGATCTGTTGTTGGTTCTGAAAAACACCCCCAGTTCTATATCCCCAAAAATACCCAATCGGATAACCAACCTCCGCCCGATAGCATTCAGGAGATTGATTTGACAAAACATTTATCTCTCCATGAATAATACCTTCTGTATTTGCGATACGAAGCACCTTATTTTTATTATAAGCCCAATTCATATTTATTCCATACCGGAACTCATCTAAATTATCCTGCCAAGATAAGGCCATCTCCCAACCCCTATTTCTAACATCTCCACCATTAATATAGGGTGCACCTGTACCCATAATCCCTTGAATAGGAGCTTGTACTAACCAATCTTTTGTAACCTTATTATACCAATCAAAAGAAAAACCTAATCTCCCATTTAAGAAACGGGTATCAAGACCAATATCAGTCTGCTCTGAAGTTTCCCACGTAATATCAGGATTTGCTAATATATTCGGAAAAGCACCAGGGGTAGAATTAATCTTATCTATACCGGGATAATATCGGGTTGTAAAAGCGATTGTCGATAAATATTGGAATGGATCAATATCCTGATTTCCATTACGTCCCCAACTAACTCTCAATTTCAACAAATCCATCCACGAGGAGCTTTTTTGCATAAATGGTTCATTAGAGATTACCCAACCACCTGATATGGAGGGAAAATATCCCCATCTATTATCTGGAGCGAAGTTAGAGGATGCATCCGCACGCATCACTAATGTCAGCAAATATTTTTCTTTATAATCGTAATTGACTCTACCAAAAAAAGATAACAATCTTCCTTGTTTCCAAGGCGAGCCAGATAAAGTGGTCTTACCCGGATAAATATTCTTAGCATTATCTAAATAAGCATGTGTAAAATCATCAAATATAGACTCAACATTTTTTCCACTGATACTTTCTCCCATACCCGATTTCTCAGCGGATGTACCCACCAATATATTCAAATTATGATCCTCTCTAATTTTTGTTACATAATTAAGCGTATTCTCAAAAACCCATTTCAATCCGGTAGATAAATTTTGAGAAACTTCGTTCTCTGCTCTAAACGCCTCAGGCATAGGGCCTAAATCAAACACCGGTATAAAAGACCTAGAAGATGTTGAACGAAAATTGATACCAAAAGAGCTCCTATAAGTTAACCCTTTAATCGGCTGTAAGACCATGTAAACATTTCCTGTCAGATGATTTGATTTATTTAAATTTCCCGACCGCATATAATCGATTATTCCCACAGGATTCGCATCATTCGTATTCCAATCAAGTGCATAATGATAATCTCCATTTTTATCATACAACGGCAAGAATGGAGATGTCTTCATCGCATTGTAGATGTCATTACTTGTCCAATTCCCCATGCTTATCGTATTTCTTAATGTATGCGAGAAATTTAAATTCTCTCCAAATGTCAATATATCAAATGAATTTCCCTTGATTAACTTATGCTCTGTATTTACTCGAAACGTATACCGATCATAAGATGGAGGTGCTGGATTTCCTAAGATACCCTCTTGCGATATATAAGACAAACCCATGGAATATACAGACTGGTCGGTCCCCCCTCTAATCCCAAGTGAGTGATTTTGCATAAATGCGTTCTTATTCTCAATTTCATTTAACCAATTCGTACCCTTCCACTCTCCACTTTCTATTTTATCCCAATTTGGAATCAATTTGGAAAAATCGTATTCGGGCATTCCTGAATTCAATGCGGCCTCATTCATGATCATCGCATACTCCTGAGCGTTCAAGGCATCCACTTTCTTGTATATATTTTGAATGCCAACATATCCGTCATAACTAATCGAAGCATTCCCTTTCTTACCTTGTTTTGTGGCTACCAAAACCACACCATTGGCGGCACGGGCTCCATATATCGCAGCAGAGGCAGCATCTTTTAATACATCTATCGATTCTATATCAGAAGGACTCAGATTATCAATATTATCAACTGTTACACCATCTACAATATAAAGAGGAGATGAACTACCAGTCGTTCCTATACCTCTAATCGAAACTTTGAAACCATCACCCGGTAGTCCAGAACTTTTGACTATTGAGACACCAGGAGCCTGACTTTGAAGAGCTCCTAAAGGACTGACCGTATTCAGTTTTTGAAGTTCGTCCCCCTTGACTTGTACAGTAGCTCCCGTTACCAATTTCTTTTTTTGCACGCCATAACCGACAACTACGACTTCGTCCAAGGTTTTAGTATCCTCAATCAAAGAGACCGATAAATTTGACTTATCGCCAACTTCAATCTCCTTTGTTAGATACCCTATATAAGAAATCTCTAAAATTGCTCCAGCATTAATATCTAAAGAAAATTTACCATCTATATCTGTAATAGTACCATTAGTAGTACCCTTTTCTACGACATTCGCTCCTATTACAGGCTGGTTATCCCCATCTATAATAACCCCCGTTATGCGCTTATATTGTTGATATCCCTTAGGTAAGATTACAATCTTATTATTTTCTATACGATACCCATACTTACCTAAAATTTGTTCCAGTACATCTTTGATATTTCCATTATTAACATTCAAGTTCACTTTTCGATCTAAATCAACGTCTTCATTATTATAAAAAAACACATAAGAAGTCGTCGTTTCGATTGTTTTAATCGCCTCTCTTAGACTAACATTTGATAAATTTATATTTAATATAGACTGTTGCATATTACTCTCTATTGCTGACAATTCCATTAAAGGTATCACAATACATAGTAATATTAATTTGATTATTCTTTTCATATACTTGTAAACATTTAATATAACATAACATTCAAATTTATAAATAAATTACTCTACCTGATTTAATGTAAACCACGTTAGATTCTTTAATACATCTTCTTTCTCCGCATTAGTTTTCAGTAATACAGTTTTACTTTTTCCCGGAAGTAAATCAAAATAATTATCTGAAAAAATACCGGCAACTCCTTTATAATATAGAGTTAAATTTTTCGCCAATACATCTGTTGAAACTGTTACTAAACAACTGTCAGTTTCCTTTTTCTCAACATCAATCTTAACTTTTGGAAAAGGTAAAATGATATTTTTCATTTTATCAAAATACAGCAAAGCCTCGTATTCTTCCTCGTCCGTCCTTAATGAACAATGTAGTACAACATTACCTTTATCATACCCTTCCAATAAAGTCGCTATTTGATAGGTTGCTATTTTTTTAGAGGTAATCGCCCCCACTGAAATCGATTCCTTGATGTTTTTTAGAGACTTACCTGTAAAATCACAAAGAGTTAATTCCATTTTACCCTTAATTGGTTTATACAGATCTGAGACCACAAAAATATCCAATGTATCACCATGTAAATAAGGAGCCACCAGCACATTGTCAAACGCTCTCACCATATAATAATTCATAGCTTTCCATCGTCCATAGTAATCAATTCCAGCCCAACTTGTACAAGGCCATGTATCATTATGTTGCCAAATCAATGAACCCATGCTATAAGGCATGTTACGCCTATGTGCCTCTACCGCTATTTTTATACCTTCCGCTTGCATCAAAAGGCTCAAATAAGTCAAATCCTTAAAGTTTTTAGGAGCCCTATAGAATTCTCCTATATATTCAGCTATACGTTTATCCCCTTTTCTATCCCCTTGATGAGAGGTCATAGTAGGAGAACCTATATATAACTCTTTTTCCGGAACATATTTAAGTATAGAAGAATATTCAGGATATGACTGTAAACCATACTCGGTAGAAAAACGAGCAATAAGTTCATTATAATCATTAATCGGGACTCCCTTGTGCCAAACGTCCCAATTATGAACATCACCGTTACTCCAGCGATCCAAAGTATCAAGCGTCCATCCTGGAGATGGAGACGAATGCCAATAAGGGATTGGATCTTTATAAGATTCCTTAATTACGGTTGGCAATATATTCATGAAAATAGTCTCATTCACCTTATCAAAAGCCTTAGATTGCTCTTCCGTAAAAAATTTACGGAAACGGCTTTCTGGTTTATTGTAGGGCTTCCAAGCCACATCAATCTCATTATTGCCACACCAAATTACCACTGACGGGTGATTTCTTATTCTTTTTACATTATCAATAGCCTCAAACTTGACATTCGATAAGAAGCCTTCTCCACCCGGATACATATTGCAGGCAAAAATAAAATCTTGCCATACCATAATGCCATACTTGTCACATAACTCATAAAAATAATCGTCTTCATAAGTTCCCCCTCCCCATACACGAAGCATATTCATATTTGCATCTGCTGCACTTTTAACGATATGTTCAAGCATATCTTTTGAGATCCTAGGAAAGAAACTATCTGCCGGAACATAATTTGATCCTTTACAAAATACAGGGGATCCATTAATCTTCATATAAAAACTACGTCCCCATTTATCATTCCCATAAACCAATTCAGTCGTTCGTACTCCTGTTTTAACTTCTCGGGAATCAACCTGTTTTCCTGCATATTCTAAAACAACACCAACCTCATACAAATAGGGTTCTCCCATCGAACGAGGATACCACAATCTAGGAGATCGAATATCAAAGTATGCTTCAATTGTATTTTCTCCAACTTCTAATTTTCGATTGAATTCTTTTACACATTTTCCGCCTAAAGTCAAAGAGATCTTATAATCTCCGGCCTGACTTACGGCCGTTGAAAGTACAGTTCCTATTTCTGCATTCCGCTTAGTCAATGATTTTGTATATACATAAAAATCCTCAATACGAGCCTCATCCCAACTCTCTAAATAAACAGGACGCCAAATACCAGAAGTAACATAACGAGGAGTTAAATCCCAGCCATATTGATATCCCGATTTCCGAGTGAAAACACTTACCTTATTTTTAGGTCCCATTCCTCCTAAAATATTCAAATCGTTATTAGCCTGAAGTTGTACCCCATATTCGGTCATAAGTTCATAACCTCTTTTTGTGGGAGATTCCAAAACTATACGAAGCTCATTACCTGTTGCCTTTATAAACTTTTTCACATCAGCTTTCCATGTTCTAAACATATTTTCTGTTACTAAAATCTGATTACCATTAAGCCAAACCTCCGAAAAACAGTCTATTCCATTAAAAACCAATCTTACATTATCCTTTCTAAAAGCTTCTGAGGCATCAAAAAGACAGCGATATTCCCAATTTACTTTATCAATCCACTGTAAATCTTTCTGACGATCCCCATAAAAAGGATCCTCTATTAATTTATTAGACAACAGATCTGTATGTACAGTTCCCGGAACAGTAGCGGACAGCCAATTTCCTATGTTCTGTTGACGAAACTGCCATCCTTTATTAAGCTCTAAACGATTACTTGCCACAGCTTGGAATGCGATAAGCACTAAGCCCATTACTAGTAAAAAACTTATTTTTCTCATGCACATGTCCTTATTTATTAGTATCAGAATTATTTAAAGTTAATTTATTCAAACGAGCAACACACTCCATTGAAGATCTTCCTGTATGATAACTAACCTTCCAAGGATTGCCTATATTCTCATCAAGTATTTCTCCTTTGCGATCTAATAACGTCCTCCATTCTCCAATTTGTGGAATAACAAAATATTTTTCATTAAAATTCCAGACATTCTCAAAAGCTTTCCAGTAAATATCATCTCCAAAAGTTAAGTACCCATCTAACATACCTACCACAATTTCGGCATTTTGCCAAAATTCTTTTTCATGTATAATCGGTTCTCCTGTTTCTCGTAAACCATCACGATAAACACCACCATATTCCCAATCTATCCCATGCTCGATAGCGTGATCCAAAAGCCTTTTCATTATTGGCTTATAATAAGCCAAGTCAAATCCACCAATTTCTATAGCATGACTCATTAACCAAACTAATTCCGTATTATGCCCATAGCTTGTTGTTTGTGTTGGATTAGCCGGTTGTTCACCAAAACGTTCTGCATTCCACGTTCTTTTCAAAGAGAGAGCTGGTACATTATTCCACTTCAAATCAAATTGATTAAGCCCGGATCCATGTTGATGATCTATCATCTTCGTATAAATAAGATCTAAAAGTTCTTTCAATTTTTGTCGATGTTCCTCAAGACCCGAAGCTTCATATAATACGGTAAAGGATTCGAGTAAATGCATATGTGTATCAAGGGTTTTACGATCTCCTCCCCCAAATCCAGGTGATTCAGAAGACCAATCTCTATTAAAATATTCCCGATATCCTCCCTCTATTGGATCTTTACAATACTTCTGTAATGCGTCATATGTCTTAATCGCATACTCCAATCCTCGATCATCTCCTGTTGCTATATAATATTCACTAAAAGCATAAATAGCAAAGCTCTCCCCATAAACTATTTTACCATCATCCAGTTTAGAACCGTCACGATTAGTTTTCCAATAAAATCCTTCATATTCATTATCCCAGAAATAATTAATAACAAAATCAATTCCTTGTTTGGCTAAACGCTTATATTCAGTATCCTTATCATTACGAAGTAATGCTGAAAATGTCCAAATAAGACGACACTGTGTATTTAGGTATTTTTCAGGGGTACCTAGGTCTTCTCCCTTTGAATTAAAGTTTGTCAAAAAACCTCCGAAATCTTTATCTTCAGCTCTTTCTTTCCAAAAGCGGACAATATTATCACGCATAATTTCCGCTCTAATCTCCATCCCTTCAAAATCAAGTTTTCGATCATTACTTAATAATGTTTTTTCCTGTTCCATGGTATTAAGATTTAATATTAATAATTCAATGATAGGTTTACTCGTACTTTCTTACCTCTCTAACTATATCACATTCTACTAAATAAAATCCCTACATCCGACAATTACTTTTTAACATATCTCCTTAACAATAATTGAAAATCAATAGATTAAGATATCATAATAAACATTTTACTTTATACAAAGAAAATACGCTGTCACTTCTCAGCAACAGCGTATCCACTTAAACCGGTTAATACAAATCATAAGATTGTAGTCGCCTTTTTATTTTAATTCTTCCAATACCGTATAGGATTGTAATACGTTATTCTTATCATACTGTTCCGTACGCACTAAGCCTACATTCGGGCTATACCACTCATAGCCGTACCCCGTGATTGTCTCCTTTGATTTAGGGGAGCGCGTAGCGATATTATATTTTACCTTAGCGCAATCGAACGTACCGGCAGGGGTTGTTATGCTTTCTGTTTTAATGAACTCACGATCCTTGATCGCCATATCCTTGCGATTCTTCCGGTTCTTCTTATCGTAGATCTTTACGGAAGCCTCGTCGAAATACACGTTATTCTTATCGAAATTAGCCGCATACGGATTCGGGTAATTGATAAAGTTCTCCGTGATATCCACATTTGTATTCATCTCTGATACCACTCCCGGATAAGAGAGCGTCTCTTTCGAGTCGAGGAAAAATTCTCCATTCTGGCAATATGCCTTGATATCTCCTTTGTTCACGATCGTACCGGAGGGATTGGTATATACGTAATCCGCTTCCACCTCTTGGCCGGAAGGCAATGTTTCCACCTCATCCACCTGATAACTCATAACGGATTGTAAGTTTCCCTTCGCGTCATATCCTTTACGGACCCATACCGTTCCCTCTGTTTGCGGAAAGAAGAACGTACAATCTTGCGCCATCGCTCCTCCCGCGATCAATGAGATTAAAGCCGTGTATAATATTTTCACCTTCATAATTTTGACGTTTAATTAATTCACTACTAAATACATGCCGGATATCCAATGCTTTGTTAGAACAGAGTGAGCATCTAAATGTTTAGACGGCAAAAATTAAAAATAGCCAAAATATCGTAAGGCAGCGGTATATCATCCACTATCAATGGATACCGAATATAGCATCTTTTACGACGATAGAATCATTTACATCGTACCTATTATATAAAGTCCCTTCCATCTTTCCCTCAATATATGGCATCATGGACGATTCATGGTAACGAACACTATCCACATAGACCTTAAACGGTTTTTTTAAAGGACAATATTCCACCTTATTTAGTGAATCCGTTATCCGGATATAAGACGTTATCTCCTCTTGTGTCCGAATCCCCTTCTCTATATTATATTCTCCTTCTTGTAATGGGAGCAATACCACCTTCATCGCATAACGGCTTGAATGTTCGCGATCCAGTGGAATCGTCCAATGCGAGCATCTCAAGACCTCCCATTCTCCCCTCCTTACTTCCGAATAAAATCCAGCATCTATATATCTCCATGAAGCCGACTTATTCCTAATAGAAATATCCTGTCCGTTTACCGCCCCCTCAAAATATCCCAGATAATAGGGTGTTTCTTTAGGTGTATCCTCTATTATCTCTTCTTTCTCGCAAGAGATAAACGCCAACTGCAAAAGAAATAGTGAAAAATAAATTAGGTATCTCATAACGCATATATTTTAGAAGTAAGACACTTATATTCAGAGCTATTTCCAAAGATACAAACTTTATCCGGATTTCAAACTAAAAAGACGTAGAATCGAGACTCCATAAACCTATATTCTTGTAATTTAGAAATGGAATCGTACCCCCGCATCAAAAGTCAAACGAAATAAGCCAGAGTAATCTCCTTTATCGTAAGAGACATTCTCTTGCTTGGGTAAGGAGCCTCCTACATAACCGATATTCAAACCCACTCCCACATGCTTTGACAAAAGATATTCTGCGCCTAATGAGAAATTATATCCTACACCGGATAAGGACTCGCTTATCCCCCTCGCCGATTTCCGGTAACTAAAATATCCTATACCTATTTTCTCTTCCACGATCCATCGGTTTATGATTTGTTTCATCACAAATTGAGGAGCGACATAAGTAAGCCCCACGTTAATATCTATTCCCGAATAAGTATAAGACGATTTATATCCCGAAATCACTGAACAATATCTTATCATTTGCAGTATGAAACCATACATATCATTATACAAAGCTAAAATAAAAGAATAGGCTATCTAATTTTTATTTAAACATAGGTCTTATGATAAGAGAAATGATCATAAAAAAAGACTGTCTAACTTCTGATTGTTAAACAGCCTCTTTGACAATTTTATTTTAAAACATAGTTCAATGCTCATCTTACTCCGGTGGGTAATTAGAATATCCATATCCTTTCTCTTGACGTGATATTTGAGTTTTCCATCTCTCCCACTTCGGAGATTTAAATACCTCATCTGGAATGGTTCCAGATAGCCTATTTCCCCACAAATGAGGTACCAAACAATCATCATCATCCGTGAAAAAAGACCATGGAAACGATGTAAAGCAGTTATAGCTCAGATCGATGCCACTAATACCGCTTGATTCATCACTATTTTCATAAAACCGCAACGTCTCCGGTACCTCACCCGCAAATTTATTGTGTTGCATCATATACACAGCAGATTTAGGAAGGTTACCGAACTCTTTTGGTATTTCAGTAAATTCATTGAAATAAATTTGCATCACTTCTATATTCTTTAAATTGCCAATTTCTTTAGGCAATGCGCCACTTAAAGAGGTAGAAGAAACGACAAGACTTTCCAAATTAACTAAATCTCCAATCGTCTTTGGAAGCTCTCCATACAAACCTTTCCCATAAAGACTTAAACTTCTCAACTCCACTAAATCTCCAATCTTATCTGATAAAATACCATTTGAACCATCCTGCATCACAAAACCGACTACCCGATATTCATTCATAACAGTGTCTAAAGCGGCAGTCACACCACCCCATGTTTGTATGTTTTCCAGATCCCAATCAACCAGTGTCCAACCCTCTCCATGCGCCTGTTTATAGATGTCCACCAAAGCCAGACTGTCTTTCACGTTCAAATAAGGTTTTGCAGGTGTAGGTATTTCCCTTCGTTCATCATCAGAACAACTGCAAACCAGCATTAATAATGCGATTATACTCAACCAGCATTTTTGTTGTCTTCTTCTAAAAATCATATCTATATTTCATTTTTAATACTTTAAACTTCTACATCTAGAGAGTAAGGAAATACATCTTTATAATTATTATACCAATCTGGATGCCATTCCAATCGAGGTACAAATGTCTTTGTTGAAACAAAAGTATGACTTACTCCACCTAAATTAACATTAAAGCTATGGGTCATTTTACAAACATGATCCGATTTAAACTTTATACTGTTTCCCCTATCATCTTTTGTATAAGGAAGAAAGATACTTTGATGAATAGTTGTTGTCGGTTTTACATATCTTACAGTGATAGGAAAACTAAAATTCTGCATATATATAGCTACATCATCATTATCTTTATATAACAAATATGAATCATTCAAAGGACCTCCCCATATTCCTTTACCCAAAGAACCACAACCACAATCATATTTATCTGAATTAACCCCTTTAGGAAAAGAAGAATACCGGACAAGAGAATAAGATGTACCCTCCGACGATATTTCAGATTTAATTGTAGGGTTAATTACAGTTTCATATTTAACTCCACCTGTGCCTCTTAATTTATACGTTGCTTGAACATAAGAATCACCCGGATTATCAACATGCTCCGCCAGAGGATCCAAATAAATAATAGGAGTTTCTTTTAATCATTCAACTGTTGTACATTTGTCTCCAGCTCGTTTGTTGTACATCCTAGCAATGTTAGGCCAACGATAAAATAAGATAATAAATGTTTCATAACAATAGATTTAATAAATTCAACATATTTACTATATATAACCCAGATATATGTATATTAATAAGATTTTTCATTCATATAATAATAGCTATTTTATCTTTACATTTTAATTCTAATCTTAATTCACCATAAAGATGATCCCCTCATTGTTTTAGCATACACATCCGTAAAGACAAAAGCACTTTATTAAACAAATGAATAATAAGCCTACTAATCTACTCTTCACAAATTCAAAAAATCACAATACAAATATAGATTTATTTCCATATATAGCCAAGGAACACACATGGACAAATAAAGATTAAACACCAATAATAATCAACGGTTTAAATAATAGACATGGACATCCTTTATTTTTAGTACTCTTTGAGGTATTGGTCTAGTAAAAAGTTTACATCAGGAGATATTTGTTTACTTTTTTTGATACGCTGTTTGATACGCTGTTTTTGTTTGGATACAGACTCGGGAAGGGAGTTCGCAAAAACAGCTATTTGGGAAGAACTGAACCCCATCTTGATTAAGCAACAATATCGCTTATCTAATTCAGAAAAATCAGGAAAATCTTTTCCTAATCGTGTATAAAACAGATAATATTGCATATTTGTCCAACTTATTATTAATGACCAATCAGCACCCTTTAGATATCGAGGATACTCTTTTAAATCTTTTAATTTATCAAAATAAGGCAATTGCTCATCTAGTTTCTTATATGAAGACTTCAGTAGCTCTTCATACTTCTCTATTTCTTGATGATACTTCTCATTTTGCTCCAACAAAATTTTATTCTCTGAGAGAATCTTATCATTTTCCAATTGTTTATTATTTAATATGGAGATCAATTGCTCATTTTCTCTTATACGATTCTCATTCTCTCTTATCGATTCCTTGTAAATTCGTATTTCTTTTCTGGCATACACTAAAGATTTTTCCTTCCGAAATATACGATATTGATATACAATAACAAGGACTAACAGAACGGAAATGACAAACAAACCGATTATCTGTTGATTCGTTTTTTCTATCTTTAGTTGGTTATTTATGTTCAACAATCTCTCATGATCATACTTCGCTTGAACTTCTGCTAGCTCTTTGGCATGATTTCCTCCCTTCTCAAAATAATCCATTGTATTTTGAGCCAATTCATCTGAGGAAGGGATATCCAACAAATCCGGATGCTCCCACATCACTGATTCCGTATGAGATAATTTCACAGGTAATGTTTTTTCTTGGCGTATACAAGAAAACAGAGTGGCAAAAAGTAATAAGATCAGTCCTAGTGTTGTTTTCATTTAGATTATCTTTACAAGATAAATGCAAGTTATAAATTTTATTTTACAAACACCAATAAAAGTGTTTGTTTTTCAATTAATATTTACCTCAATTAATTTTGAGATACTATCAGCTAGTAGGTAGACACAGCACACTACGTCTCTACAAGTTGTATTGTATTTAAAATATTAGCATATAAACATTTGCAGTTTTTTATGGTATAAAACAAAAGTTTATCAAGCAGAAAACTTTTGTTTCCCTATATAGAAACTAAAGTTTCTTCAGCACGAAACCTTTGTTTTCCCTAAGAGAAACTACTTTTACACATATAGTCCCTACGACACACGAACCTAAACGATAATTTGATTTCTTGCGTTTTCTATCAAAACATGGTAGATAAAGAATGATTGTTGTAGATGTTTTTTATCTACAACCACTATGTAAGATGCTTATTTATAAGGCATATAAGAAGGAATTGTAGATGTGGTAGATATTAAGTGTTTTTTATTAATCGGTAACCCGATTATATAATCCAACAAGTTCTTGTAACTTTGCAGCCATCTTAATTGAAATCCCGATTGAATATGAAGAACAAATACGAGGCTAGGCTAGGTACGGAACGTATGCTGCCACTGGTTTTCAAAATGGCGCTTCCGGCGGTAGCGGCCCAATTTGTCAACTTACTTTACAATATGGTAGACCGTATTTATATCGGACATATTCCCGGGATCGGAACGAATGCGTTGGCTGGCATAGGCGTGACGACTTCCATCGTGATCTTGATCTCCTCTTTCTCCGCCATTGTCGGAGCGGGCGGTTCTCCCCTCGCCGCTATCGCCCTCGGACAAGGTGACCGGGTACGGGCCGGAAAGATATTGGGAAACGGGTTTATCCTGTTGATCGTATTTACCCTGATCACCTCTCTTATCACCTATACGTTTATGAGGCCTATCTTGCTCTTCACGGGAGCGTCGGAGAATACATTAGGGTATGCGGTGGATTACCTTTCCATTTACTTGATAGGAACTCTTTTCGTTGAGATATCCACGGGGCTGAACGCTTTTATCAATTCGCAAGGCCGGCCCTCAATCGCCATGTGTTCCGTCTTGATTGGAGCCTTATTGAATATTATACTGGATCCTATTTTCATCTTCTGGTTGGATATGGGAGTGAAAGGCGCCGCCCTTGCCACGGTTCTCTCGCAAGCCTGTAGCGCCATATGGGTATTGGGATTCCTTTTCTCCCGGGGAGCGTCTTTACCTCTGGAGAGACGCTATATGAGGCTGGAGCGGAAAATCGTATTGCCGATGTTGGCGTTGGGAGTGTCTCCTTTTATTATGGCTAGCACGGAGAGCTTGGTCGGTTTTGTATTGAATAGTAGCTTGAAAGGGTTTGGCGATATCTATGTCAGCGCATTGACCATCCTACAGAGCGCCATGCAATTCGCCAGCGTACCGTTAGTAGGATTCGCGCAAGGTTTTGTGCCGATCATTAGCTATAACTATGGGCATGGGGACAAACAACGGGTAAAAGACTGTTTCCGCATCGTACTGATCGTCATGTTCTCGTTCAACCTCCTACTGATGTTGTTTATGATACTCTTCCCCTCGACCGTTGCCTCCGCTTTCACAAACGATGAGCGATTGATCGATACGGTTCGCTGGGTGATGCCAATTTTCCTTGGCGGTATGACGATTTTCGGTTTACAGCGTGCTTGCCAGAATATGTTTGTAGCCTTGGGACAGGCCAAGATCTCTATTTTTATCGCCTTGTTGCGCAAAGTTATCCTATTGATTCCATTGGCATTGATATTGCCCCGTTTTATGGGGGTAAGCGGTGTCTACGCCGCCGAGGCGATCTCCGACGCTACCGCCGCTATCTGCTGTACGCTATTATTCGCATGGAAATTTCCCAAAGTCTTGAACAAGATGCGGCAAGGATCATAGAAAAGGGCTGCCCAACGAGTGAGCAGCCCCCCTTAATAAAGCCTTAAAGATTAAAATGGATCGTATTAATATCCCGGATTCTGTGTCAAGTTAGGATTCAGGCTAAGGATATCGGCATAGATGGAGAATACCGTTGTATATCCCGTCTTATCCTCTTGATAATCCAGTGAGCTGGCGGAATGTTTCACGCCTACGTAACGGTCTACCGTAGCCTCGGTAAACTTGCCGAAACGGATCAAATCCTGCCGGCGTACACCTTCCCAAGCCAACTCAAGCATACGCTCGTCTAATAGCGTATCCAGCGTTACGTTTTGTAGTGGTTTGGCGCCTACACGGTTACGAACTTGGTTCACCTCATCGTCTCCATTCTGTCCCAGACGAATCTTGGCTTCCGCCTTCATCAGCAACGCGTCGGCGAAACGGAAGATCACGCAGTCATTTCCATGCAAGTTTCCACCATCCTGAGCATTCTGGTCGAACTCATATTTAGCCATGCGGGCACCGGCAGTCTTCACCAACAAACCATCGGAGGCATCCATATATACCTTCGGGGCGTTCGGCTCATATTTCAAAGGCACTTTCTGTCCGTCCCATTCCGTATAGATCGTCTTTCCGTCCGGGCCGGTCACCTCGCCCGTAAAATAAGTAAGCTTACAACGAGGATCCTCATCCGCCGTACCGAACTTAAATACGTTCATCGCCTTCACCGTAGCGCAAGCGCCGTTCCATCCGGATTGTCCATAAGCCGTAGCATGATCATAATGGCGGGTACGTACCACGTTATAGTCCTTAGCGTCCGGATAAGCGACCGGGTCCATAGGAACCGTGAAAATATTCTCAACCGAGGTCTCGTTCGCTACGGCGAAATTCTCAGAGAAGTTTCCCTGCAACTTATAGCCCAAAGCCTCCAGCTTATCCACATAGGCGATCGTAGCTTCCCAAGCGTTCATCTCTTTACCGTCAACGGTAAACTTGATGTTCTTTCCATCCGGACGATTACCGTCTGTCCAATTGTCGTCCGCATAAACCTCCGCGTTCAACGCCAACTTAGCCAAGATCATATAAGCCACCGGCTTGGTAATACGTCCGTAATACTCACCTTTTTGGTTACTGCGGTTATCTGAAAGATAAGGCAACGCCTCCTCCAACTCCGAACGGACAAAGTTAAATACAACGCTACGCTCAGATTGCTTTACCTCAGACATCGGTGTCGTAGAGGATGTTACCAACGGAACACGAGCGAACAAATCCAACAACTCATAATAGAAAAACGCACGGACCGCACGGACCTCTTCCAGATAAACCTTGAAATATTCCACGTCCGGTTGTTCCTCGGCAAAGGCTTGCAACTTATCAACACTCTGGTTACATTTTCCGATCTGCTCATACAAGAAATCCCAAGAGTTTTTGGTCAAATCATTCATCGTACCCCAACGGTGTAAGAAAATATTCTGCCATAAACCGCCATCTTCCCAGTCGCCGATACGGCAAGGAAGCATAGCCTCATCGCTGGAGAAGGTATTCAAGTCATATACATGACGGTCGTTACCCATGATCTTGAACATATTATTGTACAGGCTCGCAACCGTGTTTACATAGACCAACGTAGGGCTTTGAAACGCCGTCTCCTCATCAAACGCATCCGTAGGACGCTCTTCCAAAAAATTAGAACAGGAAGAAAATGCCGCAGCGGCAGCGGCTATCATAAAGCTATATATAAATTTCTTTTTCATGACTCTTTAAATGGATTTAGAAGTTAACACTCAAACCTAATGAATACGTACGGGATAACGGATAGAAACGTTTGTTATCCATACCTAGGTCATTATTATCTTTATCGACCGTCGTACTGTTAATCATCGGAGACAAACCGGAGTAACCCGTGATCGTAGCTACGTTGTTCACCGAGAATGTCACACGGATATTCTTCACGTATTTCTCGATCTTCTTGCAATCGATGTTGTAACCCAACGTAATATAATCGATATTCAAATAATTACCCTTCTCCAACCAATAATCAGAGATCGACTGGTCGTAGATCTTGCTTTCCGGAGCCTTAGCCAACGCGTTGTATGTAGGGAACTGGCTCAGGTTCATATAAGCTAGCGATGTACCGTTGAAGATCTTATGACCGAAAGCGCCGTTCATCTGCGTCATCAAGTCGAAGCGTTTGTAGCGGAAGCTGAAGTTCATACCGAGGTAATATTTCGGCATGGCTTGTCCGGCGATATAACGGTCGCCACCATCATTGGTATCCAAACCCTCTTTTCCATCGATCGTCTGGTCCAAGTTATAGACATAACGGCCTTCGATAGCGTTTCCATTCTCATCCAAAGCCGGAGTCAAGCCCAAGCAACGAGGAATGTAGAACACTCCGACAGGCTGGCCTACCATCTGATAAACCACACGGTTGTTTCCTACGAAACCGGCGCCACTCATACTGGACAGATCCATATATTGTTTCGCCTGCAACTCTTGTCCCATATAAGAACCGCTCAAGGAGTTCAATTTATTCTTCTGGTAAGAGAAATTCACGCCCATGTTGAAATCGAAATCCTTTGTCTTCACGATACCACCGCTTACAGCCAATTCCACGCCGGAGTTGGTCATCTCTCCCAAGTTCGCCAATAATTCCGGATATACGAACGGAGGAACCGGAACCGCGTATTTATACAACAGATCCGTAGTCTTGGAAGTATACCAATCGGCAGTCAACGTAAAGCGGCCATCAAGGATACCAGCGTCCACACCCACATCGAATGTCTTTTTCACCTCCCAACGCAAGTCCGGGTTCGAGTTACGTGTAAAGCCATAGGTAGCGGTAGAATTTCCATTGACGGAAGTCACACCGTTCGGGCTCATCAAAGCCAACGAGTTATAAGCCTCGATAGCATCTTGGTTACCGGTCAGACCATAACCCGCACGTAGTTTCAACTGGCTCAGCCAATCCACGTCTTTCAAGAAAGCCTCCTCATTCAACACCCAAGCGGCGGAAGCGGAAGGGAAGAAGCCCCATTTATTATTCATACCCAATTTAGAGGAACCGTCCGCACGTAGGTTTATGGTAGCGATAAAACGGTTGTCATACATATAATTGAAACGACCCATGAATGAGGCCAAGCGGTTCTCGTTTTGGAAAGAAGTCACGTCTCCGTATTTCACCGTACCACCCGCTTTCAGGTTGTTATAACCGAAGTAATCCGTCTCAAAACCACGGGCACCGGCGCTAAATCCCGTATAATGATATTTCTGTCCCTCTACCAAGGCCAAAGCGTCGATATGATGTTTCTCGTTCAAATCCTTATTATAGGATAACTGGATATTACCCATCAAGATGTTCTGCTTATTATCCGCACGGTAACCATGAGCGTCGGAAGTCTGCGTAATCGCCTTCAAATCTTTCGGGATATACTTCATGTTCTCCTTCACGTTATACGTATAAGAGCCGAATGCGCTCAGTTTCAACCCGTCCAAAATCGTCCAAGTCAATTTACCGTGTACGTTCACGTAAGCGTTCTTCTCACGATCCTGTATCTCAAGACGTCCCAGCGGGTTCTGGATCTCGTTCGCGTAGGGATCCTCATCCCATTTGCCATCCTCATTCTTATGCGTAGGGAAGGTCGGGTTGTAAGTGGCGGCCGAATAGAAAGTCTTCTCATAATCGTTCGTATAATCCACTTGTTTCAAAGAACCGAACATACCGAACTCGATTTTCAACTTATTGTTGAACATATTCTGTGAAGCGTCCAGTTTAGCCGTATAATTCTTCATACCGCTATTCTTGATAATACCCTGTTGATCGATCACGCCTACAGAAGCACGATAATTCGAATCGTCGTTACCCGCACCGAAAGAGATGTTATGATTCTGCGTATACCCCAACTGCTCGATCTCGTCGAAGAAATTCGTATTACCACCCATATCCAGCGGGGTCATGCCTAACGCCTTCGCCGTAGAGCGGAACTCATCGGCGGATAACATCTTCAAGTTCTTATAAACGTTACTGATACCGAAGTTGCCGTTATAACTCAACGTCTTCATACCGTTCTTACCTTTCACCGTAGTCACTACGATTACACCGGCGGCACCACGTGAGCCGTACTGAGCGGTCTCGGAAGCGTCCTTCAAGATCGTGAACGTCTCGATGTCGGCGGGAGCGATTGCGTCCAACATGCTCAAATCACCGAATACGCCATCGATAATCACCAAAGGATCATTACCACCCGACAAAGAGGTCGTACCACGTACACGGATAGAAGGTTTAGAGGCAGGGTCGCCACCCGTCTTGGAGATTACCACACCGGCAACCTTACCCTTCAAGGATTCCAACGGCGTGTTTACCACACCTTGGTTCATATCCTCTTTCTTGATACGCTCTACCGCACCGGAGATCGTACGTTTGCTACCGGTAGCGTAACCGACTACTACCACCTCGTCCAACGCCTCTACATCCTCGTCCAGAATGATATTCAGGTTCTGCTGTCCATTTACCGCAATCTCTTGTGATTTATAACCAATATAAGAGATGGTCAGCGTCCCGTCTTTCGGAGCTGCCAACGTGAAATTTCCGTCCATATCGGAAATCGTACCATTCGTTGTTCCTTTCACAAGGATACTGGCTCCAATAATCGGATCGCCGAATTTAGAGTCTTTCACTACACCTTTTACGGTAATGTCTTGAGCATAACTGCTAAAGGAAAGAAAAAGTCCCAAAAGAAGTAGGAACAGACCTCTTTCCCGCAAAGAGAAGAAATGCTTTTTCATGCTTTACAATTTAAGATTACTAAATTAATTTTATTTATTTCGTTTGCTTGATAAAACAACCAAGAGGGAGAATCCCCCCCTTCTCGGACATAAAATAATCTTACAGGAATAAAGGGCGGGTAAAAGCGGGCCTAGTTGTTATATAATAAATTGATTTGATAATAAATATAGAATACTTTTGTTACATTTGCCTCAATCTTTTATCTAAAGTGGTATGTGTGAGCAATTGTATCTAACGGATGATCGTCTTCTTTTCGATAAGATCAGAGGGGGCAACGCAAAGGCGTTCGAATACGCTTTTCGCAAGTTCTCTCCCCGTTTAGAGGCATTTGCCCAGAAATACACCAACGATACAAACGAGGCGGAGGATATCGTACAGGATGTATTCTTGAAATTATGGGAAAGAAGGGAGTTACTGGATAACATCTCGCTGACCTCTTTTCTTTTCATGATGGTAAGGAATAGTTGTCTAAACTATTTAAAACACCGTCAGATAGCCGATTCGGTACAGCAACGGATACCGGATGCCGAGACTGCCGAGCGATTATACGCGGCAGACTTCGTACCCGATCCTTCCTCCTTGCTAATGCAAAAGGAACTGTCCGATTCGATAGACCATATCATGGAGGAACTACCGCCCAAATGCAAGGAAGCGTTCGTTCTCAGCCGTCTGAATGGCTTGAAAAACCGGGAGATAGCGGAACACATGGCTATTACGGAGAAAGTGGTGGAGAAACACATTACCCGTGCCTTGAAACGATTCCGGGATGGATTAAGGCGTTATGCCTTGTTACTGGGAACACTCCTCAGTCTTTGGAAATGGTAATAAAGATTTAGTAAAACAGGAAAATGGAGAATAAACGATTCGAACATATAATTACACGGTATCTGAAAGGCAAGGCGACCCCGGAGGAAGAAGCGGAGTTGCTTCAAGCCATCCATGCCTCAAAGGAATGGGAGGCCGCTTTCCGGAAGCGAACCGCCGAATGGAATCCTTTGGAAGAGGCAGAAGCCGATCCGGAAACAGACCGGAAATGGAATCGGATCGCTTCGATCATCACGCCCTCGGAATCTCAATCGCAAACCGAAGAGGCACCGGTTATTTCCTTGGTCTCAACTTCTTCCCGAAGAATATGGTTCTCGATAGCAGCGGTGGTCTTACTATTGCTTGTATCCGGAGTTACCGTCTATTTCTTGAATCAAGGCGGAAAAGCGGGAACAGGAAATGCCGAATGGCAAACGATTATAGCTGCGCAAGAGGATCGTTCGATCCTTTTACCCGATGGTAGTTCCGTTTATCTGAGAGAGAATTCCGAGCTAAGCTATCCGGAGGTCTTCGCCTCTTCCATACGAGAGGTCAAAATCAAAGGAGAAGCCTTCTTTGAGGTCACTCCCAATAGTGAGCAGCCTTTTATAGTTGATGCTTCCGGCTTATCGGTCAAGGTACTGGGAACCTCTTTCAGCGTACAGACCTCCGATCAAGGAAACGAGATCTCCGTGATCTTGGTAGAAGGAAAGGTGAGCCTGAATAATGCGCATGAGAAAGAATTGGTACAGTTGCATCCGAACCAAAAAGCCGATTATTTCGTGAATGACGAACATTATACGGTAACGGAAGTTGATAGTGAACGGCTTACCTCATGGAGAAAAGGGATCATCTTTTATGATAACGCTTCCCTAGATGAAATCGTACGCTTGATCGAACAAACCTATAAGGTCTCACTCATGTACACACGTCCGGAAAACGATGATCAACGTTTCTCCGGCGCTTTTCTAAAGACACAAAAATTAGAAACCGTATTACAACAAACCAATAAACTCACGGGTACGAACTTGATTCTTATTCAATGAAGAGATACGCGCCACTGCTGTTAACCTTTCTTTTTCTCCCGCTGCTCTTCTCCTGCTTCGATCTGGAAGAAGACCTATACGACCAGCTGGAGAAAGAGGATTATTATGCGGATTATGAATCTCTAATGGCCTCCGTACTCCGTCCTTATGAGCACGCGAAATGGGCGGAGACTAATTTCTCTTTCTGGCTGCAAGAGTTATCGGCGGATCAGCTCGTGATCACCCAAAAACGAGAGCATTGGGAAGACGGGGGCGTATGGCGTATGATCCACCAACATACATGGGATACGTACGAGAAAAACAGCGAGCAAATGTGGAATGCTTGCTATGGAGGTATCGGATATTGTAATAATACATTGGCGGATATCCAAAAGTTATCATATGATAACTTCGGACTCGCAGAGTCCGACAAGCGGCAGCATATCGCCGAGCTTACCGCTTTACGGGCTTATTTCCAACTATTACTTCTGGACGCGTTCCGCATCCCCGCGATCTCCCTCACGACAGAGGAAGAGGTCGGTTCGGCTACCCCACAAGAAAATTTCCATTTTATAGAAGAGAGCTTATTAAACGCCATCCCCGATTTACCCAAGGCCCCCGCCAAGAATTACGAGGGACGTATCACCCAAGGGGCGGCGGCTGTATTATTGATGAGGCTCTATTTTAACGCGTCTTGGTACATCAATATACCGATGTGGGAACAGACCGGAGCGCTTTGCGAACGGATTATCAACGGAGAGTTCGGCACTTACTCTCTCACCTCGGAATGGACCGATTTATGGAACGCGGGCAATCAAGATTGTCCGGAATTAATCTGGTCTTATCCCCAGTCCCGGCAAGTAGGATATGACGATTTTTACTATCTGTTTTTCATGCACTACCAAGCGCCCGAACGATTCGGTTGTGGCAAGGATTTGCCGACGGCCTATAACGGTTGTCACCTCAGTCCCTCTTACGATCCATCCGGCAAGCCCTACCCTTATACGTTAGGACGCACGTTTTCCAAATTTCCTGATACGGATCTCCGGAAGAAGAACTTCAAGGTACTCTCACAAGGCATTTACGAGGGATTATTCCTCTTCGGACCCCAACAGATATACAATAGCGACCAGCTTCAGTATGGCGCCGAGGAATGGGGAAATTACCCCCTCATTTTCATAGATCAAGTAGCACGTTATTCCGACCATCTATCCGGTACGGAAAAGAAAGCGCTCACGGATAAACAATTATTTTCCGATACACCGTGGATCATACAAGATAAACGATTCACCTCCCTCGCATCCAATATCAAGACCGGCGAGGAGAATACTGGTATTCGTATCGTGAAATATCCGCTTTATCCATCCGGAGACGTGGGGCTGATGGCGAATAATCTGGTAGTGTTACGGCTGACAGAGGTTTATTATACGCTGGCGGAAGTTTCCTTTCGTCTGGGTAATCCAGCCAAGGCCGAGGCGATCTTGAACCAGATACGCAAACGATACTATGCGCCGGAAGACTGGGAACAAGTACGCTATCCGGAAGATGGCTCCGTCCTTACCGCACAGGAATTATTGGATGAATGGGGACGTGAATTTCTAGCGGAGAAACGAAGACGTACCGATTTAAACCGGTTCGGCCTATTCACGACCGGTATCTGGTGGGATAAGCAACCCTCCGATAGTTACCGGCGGTTCTATCCGATACCTGCCCGGGCGATATCGGCCAATCCCTTATTGAAACGCTCGGAAGGATATATCTATTAACCGTTTAATTCACCCTATGCAAATCAAGATATACATATCATTCTTACTAACGGCTTTGTTCCTTTGCCTCCCGTATACACAGGCTCAAGAGATCGAGGTTCCCATCACCTTGAATGAGCATGGAACTCAATTAAGGGATGTATTGAGAAAAATAGAGCAACAATCCCCTTATCTTTTCCTATACAACGAGACTCAGTTGGATATGAAACAGAAAATCAACGAGAAAATAACCTCGCCGGATATCCGTAAAATACTAGACCGGCTATGCGGACCGATCGGGATACGCTATGAGATCATGGACGTACAAATCTTGTTGATGCCTAAGATCGATACGGGGAAGCCCAAGCCCTATCCGGTACCGGTTACGGGTTATGTCACGGATGAGAAAGGGTCTCCCATGGAATTTGTCTCGGTAATCGACCTTCTTTCCGGTAAAGGAGGGCTAACGAATGAGGAAGGGTATTTCCGCTTCTTCACGGATAACAGCAATATCATCTACATAGAATCCACTCATATAAAGCTCTGAACCTGGATGCATGCAGGTAATGTACTGCTTCATGTCATTCAATAATATATTCCGGTTGATATTGGCGATGATAATGTCAAAAGGCCCTTTTGACATTATCATCAAAGCGAAGATCGGAAGAGCGGT
>OHJP01000053.1_pt1 | contig 69963 bp, 44 predicted proteins | sample 1568591 | NCBI WGS metagenome assembly OHJP01 (sample SAMEA3879567, study PRJEB24766) | human gut metagenome | biome: human-associated habitat; feature: feces | place: USA | collected 1985/1987
AGGGGTAGCCGTCAGTTAACGGCTTGGGAAGTGATCAGTTATTCACTTGAGAAGCCTTTTCCCAGAGAAGATATACTTACTTTGCGGATGAAGTATATCTTCTCCGGGCATAGGATATATACTTCATCCGCAAAGTAAGTATATATGGATAAAACAGGCTTTTTTATCCAACCAGCCATCGTTCTATATTCCGGGTCTCAGAGGAGAAGTTCACGCCGATCTTGAAGACCTCCCGATTGTCTCCGGAGAAGGGTAGGGCGTAGCCTTTCTCCTCGATCTGCCGCAGGGCTTCCTCGGCGGTTCCGTTGAGCTTGAACTCCATGATATAGATGTATTGGTTGGTTTGCAAGACGAGGTCTATACGCCCGTTCGAGGTATGGTATTCCACTTGCGTGTACAGTCCGACCAGCTTGAAGACGATGAAGAGGACGTTCTGGTAATGCAGCTCCGTGTCTCGCTCCGGCTTTTGCCCGGCGATCACCTCGTAGGGTGTGTCGGCAAAGAAGCTTTGGAGGCGGCGGAAGAAGGCGTCGTAATCTCCGGCTTCCACCTCCCGGACGAACCGTCCGATCTCGAAGGGAGTTTTTGCGATGCTGACGTTGGTGTAGAAAGGCAGGAGGTATTTAACAAAACCTTCCTCTACCTCCAAGTTTGGAAAACCTAGTTTATAAATCCCAAAACGGGGATCATAGTCCTTGATGGTCAGGTATCCGCTTTGGTAGATGACCGGTATGGGATTATTAGAGGCGGAATCGATGCTGTTGAGCACATCGGCGTCGGTCTCCGTGTTGGCCATCTCGTAGAGGTCGTAATGGGTGTGTTTGAGCAATTCCACGAGATAAGAGGGTGTTCCGGTCTCGAACCAGTAGTCGTCGATCCGCATATACTTAAAGGTGTTGAGCAGACTGAATGGATTATAGATACCCGGTCCCTCGGCCATGAAATGGTAGCCGTCATAATGTTTCTTCAATAAGGAGCGTGTCTCGTCGTATGTTAACTTGAGAGAGGAGGCCAGCATGTGGATATCGTCATCGAAATAGGTGAGCAACTCCTTTTCCGTGACCCCGCAAATGGCCGCATAAGGTTCTCGCATGGATATATCGTCCAAGTTATTTAGGTCGCTAAACACGCTTACCTTGCCGAACTTGGTCACACCTGTAAGCAGGGCGAAGCGGATGGCCCTATCCATGGTCTTCAATACGCCGTAGAAGGGTTTGAGCATGTTCCGGAGCCGGTTTTGCATCTCCTCGTCGTGTAAGTTCTGTAGCAAGGGCTTGTCGTACTCGTCTATCAGGATCACGGCCCTTTGTCCGGTTTTGCGGTAGGCCCGGTCGATGATTCCGGCGAAACGGAGGGGCAGGGTCACTTCCGAGGGACGTGTCCCATATTCGTCTTCGTACCGGGACAGGATGTCGTTTAATATCTTATATAAACTATCAGGAGAGTCGTATTGGGAGATATTCAGGTCAAAATGGAGGATCGGGTATTCTTTCCAGTCCTTTTCCAGTTTCTCCATGGCCAGTCCCTCGAACAACTCCTTTTTCCCTTGGAAGTAGGCCTCCAGCGTGGACAACAGCAAGCTTTTCCCGAAGCGTCGGGGGCGGCTGAGGAAGTAATACTGTCCGGTAGTAACCAATTGATAGACCAAGGCTGTCTTGTCAATATAGAGATAGCCGTCCTTGCGAATTTTCTCGAAGTTCTGTATGCCGATGGGATAAATTGTCTGGTTCATATCGTCCTATATTTTATGCGACTTATAAGCAAAGTTACATAAAATATAGGAGAGGAACCGTATCTTTAGAAGTAAATTTTCAACAATAATATCTTACTATGAAGTCGATTTATAACTTGCTGATAGTAAGATGAATAAATATTCTTGTCGGATTTCCGTAAAAACACGTACATGTTTTCACGGATTCACGTACGTGTTTTTGGGAATTCACGTACGTGTTTTCCGAAAAACATGTACGAATAAAAAACAAGTCTGGAAAAATAGACAATAAGTAAGAAGTTTTTTACTCCTTATACTTAGCCACCATAATCACGGGATTGGATTCCTCATTTAATCCCGCTGCGATCTCATTCAAGCGGCCTTTCAGCTTACCTTTCCCGTAGGCTTCCACCAACTCATTGGCTTCTAGTTTCTTTATGAAAGCGATCCCATCGTTATTGATGATCTTTAGTATTCCGTGTTCGTACCACATATCAACGGGTGTCTGATCTACGAAATCGTTATTATATACGACACACTCAAAGATAGCGTCCTCTTGTTTATCATATACCAAGTCGGTTCTGGGGAATCCGGTTTCTTTCTCAAAATCCCATTGTTTCTTTGTTGTTTGCATGAAATAATACCGGTCGGTAAGAATACTTGGATAAAGAAATACTTCCGGGGCCATAGAGCGGATAGGTGGAGTCCTTACGATAAAGGGTTTGATAGAGTGATCTTGCGAATAACTATAAATCGTATCTGTAGATGGCTCTACTAAGACCCAACTTCCATTTTGGGAAATTAATTCGGTATTACGAGGTCCTGCGGCCCAACCTCCTTTCGATAAAAACGGTGATATCTTATGCTCATAAGGGAGTTCGATTTCCTTGACAATGCTCCCGTCTTGTTTGGACAGGAGCCAAAATGCGCTTTTTCTCAGATTTTTATAATTGCCGATCTCATCGTAACAGATTAAGTTGTCTTGATCGAAATTATATATCTTCCCGCTATTGAAATTAAAATCTTTATCGTACTTTAAAGTTCGCTTAAAGTTTCCGGACAGGTCATATACGATAAACTGGCTCGAGTAGTAGTTGTTGATAAACAACTCACCTTTCTCCTCATCGAGGGCAATAGACCCGATATTCGTATATTCTTGGCTACCTTGACCGTTTCGGTTGATTTTTTTCTGGCCTTTTCCGGTCCGGTCGAAGATAAATATATCTCCGTCTTGTCCGTTCCTGTTTCTAAGGATTATGAGATTTTTGCCGATGGCTTGCATGCTGGCTGAGGTTATGAATTCTTCATTCGTTTCTAATGGGATGTATTCCACATCCAAAAAGTCTTGAAGAATCAGTTCCTTCTTCGGATAATTTGCCGTGATATCCACGGTTAAAAAGTCGTTAGCCGGTTGCTTGCCACTTTCGCATCCCGTTATCAGGAACAGGATCATCGCAGAGATTGTGAGTATAAGTTTCATGGTAGTATGTTTTTAAAGGTGTCCCTTTAGCAAACATATGCTTTTCTCACTGTTAGAAAAATATTTTATACATCTATTTTCGTGAATGTGTTGTTTAACATTATCTTTGCAAGTCAATGAACGTGAATATGGAAGATGATTTTGATATAAGGGATGCCCGGATGCCGGAAAACGAGCGGGAGTATGAGAACGTACTCCGGCCGCTTTCGCTCCGTGACTTCAGCGGACAGGCGAAGGTGGTGGAGAACCTGAAGGTGTTCGTCATGGCTGCCCGCATGCGTAAGGAGGCGCTGGATCATGTGCTTTTGCATGGACCTCCCGGGTTGGGAAAGACGACGTTGTCGAATATTATAGCGAACGAGTTGGGGGTTGGTTTCAAGGTCACGTCGGGGCCGGTGCTGGATAAGCCGGGAGATCTGGCCGGGGTATTGACCTCGCTGGAGAAGAACGACGTGCTTTTTATCGATGAGATTCACCGGTTGAGTCCGATCGTAGAGGAATACCTATATTCCGCTATGGAGGATTATCGGATCGATATCGTGATCGATAAGGGACCAAGCGCTCGTTCGATACAGATCGATTTGGCTCCGTTTACATTGATTGGCGCTACGACCCGTAGCGGCTTGCTGACTAGTCCGCTGCGTGCCCGTTTCGGTATCAATATGCACTTGGAGTATTATGATATGGAGACGCTGACGAAGATCGTGCTCCGTAGTGCTAATATCTTGAATGTAAAATGTGAGTTGAACGCCGCTCGGGAGATCGCTTCCCGTAGCCGGGGTACGCCTCGTATCGCCAACGCTTTATTGCGCCGTGTGCGTGATTTCGCTCAAGTGAAGGGGAACGGAGATATCGATAAGGCGATCGCTTGCTTCTCTTTGGAGGCGTTGAATATAGATCGGTATGGCTTGGATCAGATCGATAATAAGTTGTTGACGACGATCATTGATAAATTTCAGGGAGGCCCGGTCGGATTAACGACGATCGCCACGGCTTTGGGCGAGGACCCCGGAACGCTGGAAGAAGTGTACGAGCCTTTCTTGATCAAGGAGGGCTTTATCAAACGCACGCCCCGTGGCCGTGAGGTCACCGATTTAGCTTATGCTCATCTGGGACGTAGCCGGGTGGGGGAACAAGGTTTTTTATTTGATTAGACAGATACGATATGGCAGGAGGAATGAAGCGGCTCGCTAAAGAGACAGCCGTTTATGGATTGAGTAGTATAGTGGGGCGTTTCCTGAATTGGATGTTGGTGCCGATGTACACACGTGTGTTGGCCGGGACAGGGGATTATGGGATCGTGACGAATTTATATGGTTGGACAGCCCTGTTGCTGGTCTTGCTTACTTATGGCATGGAGACGGGGTTCTTCCGTTTCATCAATAAGAAAGAGGAGCAAGAGCCGATGCGGGTGTATGCTTCCGTGCTATATTGCTTGCTGGGAAGTTCGGCGCTGTTTAGCGTAGCGGTTTTCGCCTTGTTGCCATCTATTAGTGCCGGTTTGGGATATGGCGATCATCCGGAGTATATCGGGATGATGGCGGGTATCGTGGCGGTAGACGCTTTTTGTTGCATTCCGTTCGCTTATCTTCGGTATAAGGGGAAAGCATGGCGTTTCGCCGGGATTAAGTTGCTGAGTATTTTCTTGAATATTATCTTGAATATATTCTTCTTGATCACTTGTCCGTGGTTGCATACGCATTATCCGGAGGCGATAAGCTGGTTCTATCGTCCGGATTATGGGGTAGGCTATGTATTCGTGGCGAACGTGTTTACGACACTGATAACCTTATTGCTTTTGATCCCGGATATCTTGCCGGGTATACGGGCGAAAGTAGACGGAACGGTCTTGAGACAAATCTTGCGTTATTCCTTCCCGATCCTGATCCTTGGTATTGCCGGTATCTTTAACCAAACGGCGGATAAGATCCTGTTTCCATTCTTGTTTGATGATAAGGAGTATGCGAACGAGCAATTGGGTATATACGGCGCATGCTTCAAGATCGCCGTGGTGATGGTGATGTTCACGCAGGCTTTCCGGTATGCCTATGAGCCGTTTATTTTCGCTAAAAACAAGAGCGATGATAATAAGAAAGCCTACTCGGAAGCGATGAAATATTTCATCATATTCGCCTTGTTTATCTTCCTCGGGGTCATGTTCTATATCGATATCCTGAAGTACTTTGTAGGCCCGGCCTATTATCCCGGATTACGGGTAGTGCCGATCGTGATGCTGGGCGAGTTGTTCTTCGGTATTTATTTCAACCTCTCCTTATGGTATAAGCTGATCGACCAGACCCGATGGGGCGCCTATTTCTCCACGATCGGATGTGTGGCCACGGTCTCTATCATCTTGCTGTTCGGCCCCTCGTACGGTTATATGGCTTGCGCGTGGGCATCGTTCTTTTGTAATTTATTGATGATGCTTCTGTCTTATTTTGTGGGACAAAAGAAGTTCCCGATCGAGTATGACTTGAGATCCGCGTTTCTTTATTTCGGAGTGGCGGCTGTGCTATACGTGGCAGGTATGGCACTCCCGATACAGTCTGAGTGGCTTCGGCTAGGATACCGCACGATCTTATTAGGCATATTCATAGCGTTTATGGTTAAAAGGGACTTACCTTTACGAGAACTCCCGTACGTAGGACGTTTCTTTCGTTAATCGGTAGGTTCGGACGGTTTGGACGGCGTGGCGATTGGCATCGTGATAACGAAGCGTGAGCCTTCCGTATAAGACGGGTCTGTTTTTATTTTACCGTTTAGGCGGTTAACGATTAAGCGACATAGGTAAAGCCCCAGGCCAGAGCCGGGAATGAAATCATTGGTCTTCGTGAAACGCTCGAATATCCATTCTTGTTTGTCTTGGGGGATGCCGCAACCCGTATCTGTTACCGACAGGGTCACTAAATTGGCTCCGCTATCCAGATGGTATGAAAGCGTGATGCTTCCTTTCTCCGTGAATTTATTCGCGTTTGCCAGCAGATGCGAGATGATCAAGCTGAAATAAGCACGGTTGGTCAAGATCATATCATTCTCCTTATCGCCTTCCACCACATAGTTGATCTCCGGCTTCTCTTGATATTTCTTTACCTGTTGCATCTCATGTAAACAAAGCTCATGGATACGTGTGGGAACAAGAGGAAGGGAATCATTGCCGCTATCGAGCTGGGCGATCTCAAGGAGATTGTTCAGCATGGAAGTCAAATGGTAACAGTTCTCGTAGATAATACGGCTGAAAGCCTGTTTCTCGTCCATGGAGATATCGTCGTTGGTAATTAGTTCCGAGAAGCCGTTGATAGCGTTTAATGGAGTCCGTATCTCATGCGACATATTCCGGATGAAGGCGGTCTTCATCTCCTCGCTTTCTTGCGCTTTCCGGTTCGCTATCAAGACCTGCTCATTGGATTTTTGTAATGCTTGATAAAGAGATCTCATCTTGCCTAACCGGAAAAAGATATAGAACACGGCGCATAAAGCTAGAAGCAATAAGGACATATACAGGTAATTCTCTTTCTTGCTTTCCTGCAATTCCAGTTCCAATGATTTCTTTTCGATCACCAACTCGTTAGCCCCTTTCTCTATCTCCAGATTCTCCATTTTCTTCCTGAGTTCTTGCATACGCAAGGTGTCTAGCAGTACGGCGTACTCCTTGGATGTCTCATAGGCCTCCTTGTACATCCGGAGGCTGTCGTAGGCGGCAGCCTTGGCGGATACATAAGCGATTACATGTTCCTTGTAAAGAGGTATCTGTTTGGAGAAATTGATCAAAGAGTCGCTGAACTCAATGAATTTCTTATAGTCCTTGATGCCTAGATAATAATTTGCGGAGGTATAATAAAGCTCATATTCCGGGGCGGCGCTAGCTGATTCCGGATAAGTTTTCAACAGATTCATGAACTTACGATAATAAGAGGTAGCCAAATCCTTTCCAATAGCCTCGGCGCTAATGGCGAGGTTTGAATAAGCGCTTAATAATTGACGTTTATTGATCGCGTAAGGACGTTTCCTCATCTCCGGGATATTAGAGTAACCTAAGATCGTATTTAAGTAACGGGTAGCATATTGCCCCCGTTCTTGGGAGTCACTCGCGTAAGCGCATAGCATGAAATAGGTGTTTGGCAAGAAATTGTATGCGTATCGTAGGGGAAGTTTCTCCGCCGTGGCCAAGACATTATCGAAATATTCTTTCCCTTGTTTGAAATCCTCTTTAAGCATATTTTCTTCCATAATGCTATTGCTGACAGCCATACCAAGTACATAATTGCAGGCTATTTTCTCATACGGAGACAATTTATCAGGTTCTTCCAGCTTGAATAGGCAATTCATGAGGACTTTCCTTCTCGGCTCCCCGGACGTGTAGAATATGACGCGCGTATCTTGGATCATTTTCATGAATGACACTAGGCTGGTTCTGGCTTCTCCTTTTAGTTCTTGCTCGGCCTTGGCGATGTAGGCATTTGCGCTATCGGTTTGGTCTGTGTTGATGTAATACCGGAGAATCTCGGTCAACGCCGCTTCCTTATAGTAATTGTCATTCGCTTTTAAGGCTTCCTGATAGAGTTGTTTAGCGTTTACTAATATGTCATCGTTTCGTGAGATATCCATCAAGTTGGCGAGGATTTCCAGCCTTGTGCGCTCGGAAGTCGTTTTTTGCAAGGCGCTTTTAAGCGAGTCTGGTGTAGTCGTTTGAGATGAAACGACAAAGGACATAAATAATAAGCATAAATGTATTAGATATCGTTTCATACAAATAGAATCTCTTGTTGTGTTTATTGTATTACAAATGCAAATATACGTAATCTCACCATAAAAAAGCTATTAAATAGTTAGAAAAACAAACAATTGAAATATCTTTGCATAAATATGGGACAAGATTAATACCGCATGGAAAAAGGATTGCTACATAAACAGATTATGGATTTTTTTGTCCGTAATTTCGACGTCAGGCAGGACAAAGAGGATGAACTGGACACGATAGAATCTATTAAGAAGGGAGTCGAATTTAAGGGGACAAATTTATGGGTACTTATTTTCGCTACGTTTGTGGCCTCTCTCGGATTGAATACGAACTCTACGGCCGTGATTATCGGCGCCATGCTGATCTCGCCGTTGATGGGACCGATCATGGGATTCGGCTTGGGATTGGGAATCTCCGATTTCGAGTTGATCAAGCGTTCGTTCCGTAATTTCGCTACCGCTACTATTTTTAGCGTGATTACCTCCACCTTATATTTCTTGATCTCACCGATCAGCGAGGCGCAAAGCGAGTTGCTTGCCCGTACGCAACCTACGGTATACGATGTATTGATCGCTTTCTTCGGCGGTCTGGCCGGAATCGTGGCGAGCTCGACAAAGAGTAAGGGTAACGTGATTCCGGGTGTAGCTATCGCTACGGCTTTGATGCCTCCGCTTTGTACGGCTGGATTCGGGTTGGCGAGTGGCAATTTGTATTACTTTTTCGGCGCTTTTTATCTGTATTTTATCAATACGGTTTTTATCAGTTTGGCTACGTTTGTCGTCGTTCGTTTGTTGAAATATCCGAAGAAAGTTTTCTTGGATAAACAACGGGAAAAGATCGTGACTCGTTACGTGGGTATCATTGTTTTTTTCACGATCGTGCCGAGCCTTTTCTTGAGTTATAACTTGATCCGGAGTAGTTATTTCAATGATCGGGTACGTAACTTCGTATCGGAGGAGTTGACTTTCCCGAATACGCAAATCTTGAATAAGGTCGTTACGGATACGAGCGAGAAAAAGGAGGTGAAAGTAGTCTTGATCGGCCAGACGGTACCGGATGAGATGATCGCTAACGCCCGGGCTAAACTGCCTAAGTATGGATTGAAAGATGTGCATTTAGTCGTGCAACAAGGTTTCGGACAAGAGGCCACGGATATCAATGAGTTGAAAAGCCTCTTGATGCAGGATTTATATAAGAATAGCGAGGAGGTACTGCGTGCGCAGACCATCCAGATAGATTCGTTAAAACGACAGGTTGACAAATATCAAAGTTATAGGCGTTTGACATCCGAGTTGATCCCGGAGATGAAGGTCCTTTTCCCTTATGTGGTTGAGGCATCTTGCTCGAATACGTATATCGTAAATACGGAGACGGCGAAACCGGATACGGTTATGCTGGTTTATCTGAAAAGTAAGACGATCATTAAAGAGGCGGAACGTAAGAAGATCAAGGAATGGCTATCGGCTCGTGTGGAAATGGAAAATATTAAATTACTAATCGAATAATTTAGACTAATAAGAGTAGAATGAAGTTGATGAAAAGAGTGTGGGCGGCTTTGTTGCTTTTAGCCGCTTCCGGCCAGTTATATGCCGATGAGGGCATGTGGGTGCTGAAGGAGTTAAATAAACAGAATTTGGCAAGAATGGCCGAGTTGGGTTTTACTCCATCCTATGACCAGTTGTATAGTGAGACGGATCCTTGCGTGGCGAACGCCGTGGTGATCTTCGGCGGGGGATGTACCGGTATTACGGTCTCTAACGAGGGGTTGATCTTTACGAATCACCATTGTGGTTTCGGAGCCATCCAGCAGTTGAGTAGTGTGGAGCACGATTATCTGAAAGATGGTTTTGTCTCTCAAAATAAACAAGAAGAGCTTCCGGTTCCGGGCTTGACGGTACGTTACCTGAAAGAGACCGTAGACGTGAGCGATCGTATCAACAGACAGATCTCCGGTATCGAGGATGAGTTCCAGCGTTTGTCGGCGGCAGATTCTATCGGTCGTGTGATTTGTGATTCCGTGGGAAATAATGAGTTCCTAGCGGCAGACGTCGTTCCTTTCTATAGCAATAACAAATATTTCTTGGTGGTATACGATGTTTATCGTGACGTGCGTATGGTTTTCGCTCCACCTAGCTCTATCGGTAAGTTTGGTGGCGATACGGATAACTGGATGTGGCCTCGCCATACCGGTGATTTTTCTGTATTCCGTGTGTACGCCAACGCAGATAACAAACCGGCGGAATATGATGCGAATAATAAGCCTTATACCCCGAGATATGTAGCTGAGGTGTCCATGCAAGGTTATCAAGATAAGGACTATGCGATGACAGTCGGTTTCCCGGGAAGTACGGATCGTTATTTGTGTTCTTGGGGCGTGCAGCAGCGTATCGAGAATAGTAATAAGCCCCGTATTGAGGTGCGTGGCATCAAGCAGGGCATCTGGAAAGAGGCGATGTTGGCTAGCGACGCCGTACGTATCAAATATGCCTCCAAATATGCGGGAAGCTCCAATTATTGGAAGAACTCGATCGGTATGAATAAAGGATTGGCGAACCTGAACGTGGTAGAACGTAAACGTGCGGAGGAGACGGCCTTCGCTGATTGGGTAGCGAAAGATCAGGCCCGGGGCGCTAAATATGGCGAGGTCTTGAATTTGCTGGAAAAAGGATATACCTCGACCAATAAATATAGAGAGGCTTTGACCTATTTGAATGAGGCGTTTTCTAGTGGAGCGGAGATTATTCGTTTGGCCCGTATGGTGCAATCGGTGGATATTGAAGGAGCTACCCCGGAAGAGATTACTGTCTTTTTAGAGGATCGTATCCAACCGTTTTTCAAGGATTACGAGCCGTCTTTGGATCAGAAGGTACTGGCCGCGATGATGAAGATTGCGAAAGAACGTGTATCTCCGGAGTTCTTGCCGGATATTTATACGAGCGTTGATAAGAAGTATAAAGGAAATTATGAGAAATATGCGGCGGATGTATTTAAGAAGACTTCCTTATTGTCGTACGACAAGATCGCCGAGATGTTGAGAAATCCGAAGCAATATGAGAAATTGAGAAAAGATCCGGCGGCGGAACTGAGCTTGTCCGTATTGGTGTCTATCTTCCAGTTACAGCAGTTGATGGGTGATGCGGAGTATGATATCGCTAAGGGAGAACGTTTGTATTTTGCGGGCTTGAAGGAGATGTATCCGGAGAAAGCTTTGTCTTCTGACGCTAATTTCACGATGCGTTTGAGCTATGGTTCTATCGGAGGGTATCGTCCTTATGATGCCGCATGGTACAATTATTACTCAACGGATAAAGGTATCCTAGAGAAAGAGGACCCGACGAGCGATGAGTTCTGGGTACAACCGGAGATACTGGATCTGGTTCGTAGCCGTGATTTCGGACCTTACGCGAATGAAAAAGGGGAATTGCAGCTGTGCTTCCTCTCGAACAATGATATCACGGGTGGTAATTCCGGTAGCCCGGTATTCGATAAGAACGCCCGTTTGATTGGACTTGCTTTCGACGGTAACTGGGAGGCGATGAGTGGTGATATCGCTTTTGAACCGGATTTGCAACGTTGCATCGGCGTAGATATCCGCTATGTCCTTTTCATGATCGATAAATGGGGTAAATGCCCGAGGTTGATTGAGGAGTTGAAGCTGGTTCGATGAGAGAAAAAAGAGATGGGCATCCGTGATTTCCGCGGATGCCCATTCTAAGGAGCTTATGATGCCCATCGTAAGGAGCTTTGAATGCCTATTGTAAGCGCCTTACGATGGGCATTGTACTAAATGCCTAATTTAGACTTGATTGCTTTCGGTATTGCGTCCTTATGCACCATGATGTAAATAGTCTTGGCACGGACAAAGCTATCTGACATGTTGAGGTAACCGCCGAATGTATTACGTTCGGTTCCCCAAGAGTTCTTCGTGATATAATATTTCGTGCCGTTTTGATCCTTGGCGATGCCGGTAAGGTGCATCAAATGGTCATCGGTCGTGACGAACGCCTCGAAGCCTTCTTGACGGACCTGCGGGGTGACGTTTACTTCCGGGAAAGGTTTCTCGAATTTGTAGACTTCCTCCAGACGTTCCTTCTCATCCATTTTCTCGAAGCGGGCACGGTCGGTAGTCGAGTAATCTTCCACCTTCTTTACCTCCGGGTTGATCGCCACGCCATTCTTGAAAGAGAAGCCTTTCTCGCTCACGTCGCCATCCCAGCATACCGTGTAACCGTTATTCAACGCATAATCCGCTACTTCCATCATTTCATTCAATGGTAGGTTATACATTTGCGCATGCTCCCAGTTATCGGGAACCTCTACCTCGAATTTCTGGTAATACGGATGATGCGTGAAGCTTGTCAGCTCGATATAATCGTCCATATTCAACCCTAGGGAGGCGGCGAATGTCTTCGGGGTATATTCCTTGCCTTGATAGGTGAATTTCTCCGGAAGCTTGCCTAGGTAGGTATCGAATAGGTTATCGATTAGTTTGTAATATTCCGGGCTCCGTTTTTTCATATCCACGGCGGTCGTTGCGATCGCCTTGATGTATTTTACCATCTCAGCGTGATTGTGCCGGTCGGAATTGTAGTTGATACCCGAGTACACCTCTTCAGGAACGATACCTACTTGGTTGAAAGCGTTCATGAAGGTGTGGGATAGACTTCCTTGGCTGATATTTCCGCGGCCTTGGCGGACGTAGTTATCCTGCAACTGGTTCATGTATTTCTGGCGGACGATGAACATCTCGGATAGATCGTACGTCCCTTTTCCCATACGGAGTAATTCCGACTCCATGAAGGAGGTCGTGGCGAAACACCAGCAGGTTCCGGTGGATGCTTGATTCTTGACTGGCGTGGCGGGCACCTTTACTACATCCGTAAATTGGTAACCTTGGGCGAATGTGCTCAAAGCACCTAGCGCTAAGGCGCATGATAGAATGAATGTTCTCATTGTATATGAATTTAAGTTTATATTCAATATATATAATCTGTGGTTGTCTGCTTGATCCGTGTCATCTGTGTGCCATTTGGCATTTTGAAACACCCTCATCCCTTCAATAGGGTAATTTAAAAACTATCAAACGGTGTGAGACGGGGCACGCCCCGTCTCTACGATGATCGGATATGATGATTAGTACAACCCGGGCGTGGTGATTAGAAGCCTCTTTCGAATTGGGTCCAGAACGAGTCTCCCATTTCTCTCCAGCGTAGCATCGTGGCTCCGGCGAAGTCGGCGGTATAACCGGTTAGGTATTCCTTTGCGGCCTCCTCGCCTTGATGGGTAAGGATCTCTTTGTAACGGCTCTCTACGAAAGGAAGCTCGGTCTGCCCTTTCTCGGTAAAATGGGCGATAGATGCTTTCATACGATCTTTAGTCGCTCCCCAACGTACGGTAGCGAGTTTATTGGCACGACGGAAAGCCCATACGGCGGCATCTTCCCGGTAACGGTGCTGTCCGCAGACCTTGAAGCAAGCCGGGAGATCTTTCGTCCCACAGAAGATGGGGATGCGGGGGCTTTGTCCGGGATTATCATAGGCCATCCAAACCACGCCGCCTACCGCATTGGGTAACCAGTCACGTAACTGGATCACGGTAGAGTAGGAGCATTGTGGTACGGCAACCAAGCGGTAGCTTTTTACGGCGTCCGGTTTTAACCCATTCAACATGTTCACCATATCCCGAGTCATCCAAGGATTGGCTACCGGACTGATAACCGTATCGGTCTCGTTACTATCTTTTTTCTTTACAGCTACTTTCAAGTTCTGGGTCATATCGTATTCCGTACCTTCGTACGTTTCGGAGAGGAGAGCCATCACATCCGTTACGGATACTTGCCGGTCCGGCTTTACGCTGATGGGAAGTTCTTCCGCGTCATACGATAAACGCAAGGAAGGCGCTAATTTATTCAATATAAAGAATTCTCGGATACTGAATGATTTCAGTTCACCGGCATAGTTCCCACCGGCATATGCTTCCCAGAAGCGGAACGGTTTCTTTCCGTCCCAGAAGCCCATGCGCTTGGCTACCTCGAATACGTTGGCGGAAGCCATGCAATTGTCCGTATCTTTCGGATCGACCTTAGAGATACGCGGGATATTCGCCGATACGCCTACATGATCGTCGGGGATACGGATCGCCGCCCATACGCCACCAATCTTATCCGGACCCTCGCCGAAGACCTCGAAATGCCATACCTCTTTCGGATCCGCTATCGTAAGGCACTCGCCCCAGTCGCCATATCCGTATTTCTCGATCAACTCGCCCATCACACGGATGGCATCACGGGCGGTCGTGCAACGTTGTAAGACGATTCGCTGAAGTTCCTCGATCATGAACATACCTTTCTTGTTGACAAGGGCTTTCCGGCCGGTGATCGTTGTTTCCCCGATGCCTAGTTGCTTCTCGTTCAGGCAAGGATAGGCCGTGTTGAGGAATTGATACGTAGACCGCGCTTCGGGCAGCGTTCCTTTCGCGATCATCTCCCGGGTTCCCTCGGCGTATTCGGTATGCATACGTCCGGTATAGACCGTGGTTGTCGTATCGTGATCGTACGAGGCGGAAGGTACGATATCCATCCAAGTGCGGTAATTGCTATCGCAGGTGTGGCTAGTCATCACGGAGCCATCCGCCGAGGCTTTTTTGCCGACCATGATACTCGTACAACTCTCCGGGTTCAAGATCGGCTCCGGATACTGGATTTGTTGCGCCACCGAAACAGATAGGCTGGCGCAAAGCATAAGAACATAGGTAAAAAGTTTCTTCATATTTCTTGTGTTATTTAGATGTTTGTATCAATTAAATTTGTAGGCAGCTTTTCGTACGTCTTTTACGGATTTGAATGGCTTATTGGGTTTTAGATGCTTGGCGAGGAACTGGTAGATGCCGAGTCGTATCTCGGAAGCTTGTTTCGTGTCGGTCCGGTCGAAGCTATGGGCACCGGGAGCACGGTCGAATATCTTGTAGTCGAACTTCTTTCCTTCGGCCTTGAGAGCACGTATCATATGCTCTACTTCCACTACGTTCACGTCATCATCGCTAGTATTGGTATGGATGAGCAGGGGATCTTGTAGTTTTTCTGCGTGCCAGACCGGTGAGCGGCGTTTGTATTCCGCCATATCCTCCCGGGGAGTCTTCCCGATATGGCCCTCGTCGGAGAAGATTTTCCGATAATCATCGGTGGAATATCCCATGCGCATGATCACGTCGCTTACCGGTACTCCGGCGAAACCGCATTTATATTTACCGGGGTAGGTGAAGAGGTTCATCAGTGTGATCATTCCCCCGTGGCTCCATCCCATGATACCGATACGATTGGCATCTACGATATCGAAATTCTCTACCATGTAATTCCGGCTGATGTAGACATCCTCGTTTTCTAATCCTCCGTAATCGATATTATCGTAAGTAGCCTTGCCATACCCCGTGCTACCCCGGTATTCGGCGGAGACCACGATGTATTCTTGGGTGATCAGTTCACGGACGATATGGGCGTAATACGTATTGAAATCAGCGTGTACGCCACTGTGCGGGAGAACGATCAAAGGATATTTCTTGTCGGGATCCACATTTTTAGGGATGAAGATATAAGTCCAGAACTTCAGTTCGTTTCCGGCGCTCATCCCGGTAGGATTCGTTTCTTTCCAACGGGCGGGACCGCAAAGGTAGACTTTGTCGATATGGGCGATGTCGCCCACTTTCTCGTACCATAGGAGGTCATCTACCTTCTTTACGACTTGGTCAAAATCATGTTGGTAGTTTTGCGCTATGGCATAGTTTGTTCCGAATATAAAGAAGAGGCAAAAGCAGGAAAGATGTTTAAGCAGTGTCTTCATGTGACTTATCTTTGAATTTGTGATTGACTGTGATTTTCTGGCTGTAAATATACAATAAAAGAAGCGTGATCCGTAATAAACGAACCACGCTTCTTTGATAAATTATGTATAAGTTGTATGTTACTTACGTTTCTTCCTGCTACGAGGAGCGTCATCGTAGAATTTACGCTTCGGCTTGTCATCGCTACGGCTGGAACGTCTGCCGCCACGGTCGCTTTCCCGGCGGCTGTCTCTGCCTCCTCTGCCGCTATCCCGGCGGTCTCTGAAACCGTTTCCGCTACGGCTACCTCCACGGCCACCACGACTGCCTTTGCCTCCCTCGCCTTTCGCTTGCGCCGGTTCCACGGAGATACGTCGTCCGTCTACCTCGAAGCCGTTCATCGAGTCCATGACACGGTTGGCTTCTCCCTCTTCTACCTCGAAGAATGAGAAATTATCACGTAAGTCGATACGACCGATGCGAACCTTGCCCGGTACGCACTTGTTGACTAACTCGATAAGTTGAGGAGGCGTAAGCTCGTCTGTCTTTCCGAAGTTGATAAAGAAACGGGTGTAACCTTCTTCCGCTTCGCCTCTGCCACCCCGTTTGCCTCTCTCCCGGGGAGCGTTCTCGTCTACGACCTCGATATCATCGTTATCTTTATAATAGTCGATCATCCGGTTGAACTCCAAGGATACGACACGTTTGATAATATCTTCCTTATCCAGCCATTCCAATTTACGGTAGATAGAAGGCATCAAACTGGCGATTTCCTCCTCATTCACTTTCACTTTCTCGATCTGGTCCACCAAGTTGAACAATTGCTTCTCACAGATTTGCTCACCGGTAGGCATCTCGCCTTTATCGAATTTCTTGTTGATGATTCGTTCGATCTCGCGGATCTTGCCTTTTTCCCTTACGTGGCAGATAGAGATAGCGATACCCGTTTTTCCCGCACGGCCCGTACGTCCGCGGCGGTGGGTATAGGATTCTACCTCATCCGGCAGACCGTAATTGATTACATGGGTTAAGTCGTCCACGTCCAAACCACGTGCGGCTACATCCGTAGCGACCAATAACTGGATATTCTTGATACGGAACTTCTGCATCACGTAATCGCGTTGCGCTTGGCTCAGCTCACCGTGCAAGGAGTCTGCGTTATAGCCGTCTTGAATCAATTTATCGGCGATCTCCTGTGTCTCCTTACGGGTACGGCAGAAGATGATACCGTAGATGTTCGGGTAATAATCGGCTAGACGTTTCAACGCGAGATATTTATCCTGCGCACGAACCATATAATAAATGTCGCGGATATTCTTGTTTCCCTCGTTCTTCCTGCCAATGACGATCTCTTTCGGATCCTTCATGTATTTCTTGGTGATAGAGGCGATCTCTTTCGGCATGGTAGCGGAGAAGAGCAGCATATTCCGGTTTTCCGGTATAGCCGCCAAGATCTCGTTGATACTGTCGGTGAAACCCATGTTCAACATCTCGTCCGCCTCATCGAGAATGACGTTCTTTACGTTGCTTAAGTCAACCGTCTTGCGGTTCATCAAGTCGATCAAACGTCCCGGGGTAGCCACTACCACGTGTACGCCTCTCTTCAGTGTCTTGATCTGGCTCTCTATACTGGAACCTCCGTATACAGGGAGAACCTTCAGGTTATCGATGTATTTAGAATAATCGTTCAAATCGTCCGCTATCTGTAGGCAAAGCTCGCGTGTCGGACAAAGGATAAGCGCTTGAGGCTGATATTGAGAGACATTGATCTTTTGCAGGATCGGCAGGCCGTAAGCGGCTGTCTTGCCGGTTCCTGTTTGTGCCAATGCGATTACGTCGTTATCTTCTCCCAGTAAGAAAGGAATCACTTCTTCCTGTACCGGCATGGGCGATTCGTAGCCCATCTCTTGAATTGCCTTTAATATCGGTGCGGCAACTCCTAATTCTTCAAATGTTTTCAAAATGCGATTGTGTATATATGATAATATTCAGTGACCGCAAAGGTACGCAAATAATTCGGATTCTATAGGATTGTTATGCTAAATTCGCTAAAAATCAGCTAGCCACAGATATTTTGTCTATCCATTGGTGGGTGGGTACCTCGACTGCAAGTGAGCTGTATCGTTTATTTGTTAGCGAAACGGACTTTGTCTGATCTTTATGATAGAAATGGAGTGTATATCGTGACATGTCCTTTTTCTTGATACTATGAGATAGCCTGACGGGAAGGGGATAAAATGGGGCTTTAGGGTGAAAATAGTGCCTTTCCCAAGTGTGATAGGTCGCGAAAGGTTACGCTAGTAGTCTCGTTCGGTGATGCCAGTAGTGCCGATAGGCATTCTTAGTAGTCTTGGACAGGGTTCTTAGTAGTCTTGAATGGGCATTCTAACCCTGTTACAACCCTATTCTTACCCTCAAAAGAGCGCATCCAACCCTCAGAATATGAATAAAGATGAATTGATTTCTCTAGAATGAAAGGCCGTTTTTCGGTATCTTGTTAATCAATAGCTGATTGCGAAATATTTCTTTCTTATTTGCGAGCGAGCCGTACTAAGTCCCGGAATATTCGATTCTCCGGGGCTTTAGATTACAATGTGTCAAAAAGTGACAGTTTGTTAGGTACGGTCTGAATGGAGATTTGCCGAGAGCCACCGGATAAGTGAGTCATTTGTCCGGATGGCTCTTTATCTTAATAAAGTAATATATCTTTTAGCCTTTCACGTTTTTTATCCGTAAGATGTAATCCTTTCGATAAATATTTCTCGGTGGAACCGTACTCTTTCTTTATTTTATGGAAAGCTAGGTCCATGAGCCCCTCGTTGGCCGTAAGGAATACCGTAATGCTTTCTTGGGCGTCTGTGGAGAGATGCTTCACGATATCAGCCAAATGGCTCGTATCGATATATTGATTGGAAGTCAAGTAGTCTTCCATGATAGCATCCCGGGGGATCCCCAAGGCGGCGAGTAGCATGGCGGTGAGAAACCCGGTACGATCCTTTCCATAGGAACAACTAATGAGAATGGGGTAATTATCCTCGTTTTGGAACTGTTCCAGTACCTTGGCGAACTGATCGGTATTATCTGTCACGAATTGCAGGTACTCGTCCTCCATATAGACCCCGGCGTCTCCTTTCCTCATTCGTCCCTCGATAACACGTTGGGGGGCATCGGCTATTTTACCGATCGAGATGGGGATTTGCAGGATATTTGCTTTCGTGTATTTGATAGGGGCGGTGAGGGTCTCTTGGTTCGTGCGGAGGTCGATGATGGTCTTGATCCCTAGATTATCCAATCGGATGGAGTCCCATTCGCTTAGGCTGCTTAACTCGCCGGAGCGAAATACCTTGCCCCATTTCACCGTCTTTCCGTTTGTAGAGGTATAGCCACCTAGATCCCGGAGATTCTGTACGCTATCCATAACCGCCGAGCGTGCCCCGATGATCCGTGCGTATTTATCATTAAAAGAAAGGCGGAAATACTTACGTGATATATTATCGTTCGTGATGTAAGTAGCCACGCCATCCTTGATGTTGGCGTAAATGATGGGGGAGTCGCTGGTAAAAAGATCCGGGTTGTCGGACACGGTCATCTTGACAATCCCCTCCATTACCGGATCGGTTTCCCATTTTATCACGTAATTTCCGATGTCATCACGTAGGCAAATAGCTTGTATGTCGGGTGTGTTAGAGGAACAACCCACTAACAGGATCACACTGGCGAATAGAGAGAGAGTCTTTCCTAACATTGTCTTCTATTATAATAAGCTTTCCTTACAAAGATAGTAAAACAAGTTTTCCCCGCTTCCTCATTAATGATATTTAAGACTGGCTAACATACTTCGCCGCGAATTCCTTGGATATATAATTATCATAGCTCTGGCAAACCTCGGAGGCGAGGTCCATTCCGCAGCGGATGATTTTTTCCCAAGTTTCCTGATCCAGAGACGGAAGATCCGCATGGCGTACGTCATACTTTAGAAGTCCGTAGATAATACCCGCGTTAAAATTGTCGCCGGCACCGATGGTACTAAGCGGCTGGATGCGCGGGGAATCGAAATGTCGTGTGAAATTACGGGTGTGGAGATTGACTCCGTGTGCCCCGTGAGTTGTTAAGAAACGATCACAATAAAACTGGATATGCTCTTTGTAAACCTTCTCCGCGTCGGTCTTGCCATAAAGGTTCTGGAAGTCCTCGTCCGAGCCCCGGACGATGTCGGCGAATTCCAGATTTTCCAGTACGGTAGGCATGAGGCGGATCGCCTCATGAGCGTGCGCCTTGCGGAAATTGGGATCGTAATAGATGATCGCTTTTCGTTCTTGGGCGTATTGCAGAAATTCTACCATACGGGCCCGTAAGACCGGATTCAGGGAGTAATAAGAGCCAAACACGAAAATATCGTCTTTCTCGATCTTTGGCAGGGGCACTTCCAGCCGTTGCGCCGGGTAATCCTTGTAGAAGATATAATCGGCGTTCTTATCATCGTCCAGAAAAGCGAGTGATATAGGACTTTTCCCATCGGGGAAGCGGTCTACGAACTCGGTCGTGATGTGGTTATCCTCCATGAAATCCCGAATCATGTCGCCAACTCGGTCGTTGCCCAGCTCGCTGATAAAAGACACGGGGACATTCAATCGACCTAATGATATCAATCCGTTGAAGACGGAACCTCCCGGAACGGCCTTCTGTGGCTGGTCGTTCCTAAAAATGATATCGAGGATGGTTTCTCCTATGCCAAAGACTTTTCTCATGATCTATATATTGGTTTGTTATTCGTTCTTGCTTTGCTCACGGCTTTTGGAACCTAAGTAGCCCCCGTGATGGCGCTTAGCGTAATCCTTGTTGGTGAAATGGATACGTTTCATGGTTCCGACCACGAGGATATCACCTATTACCGTCATGACGGTCGTGGAGGTAGTGGGCGTAAGGCCCAGCGGACAAACTTCCTTGGGAGCGCCGGTCAACAGGCATACGTTTGCCTCGGCAGCTAGGGGGCTATCGGGGTTGCTGGTGATGACGATAAATTTCATGTCCGGCACCAAACCTCTCGTGAGATCTACCAATTCCACTAGCTCGCGTGTCTTTCCTGAGTTGGAGATCAATAACATGATATCGTTCTCGCGTACGATTCCCAGATCTCCGTGCTGTGCCTCGCTAGGGTGCAAGAAGAAGGCAGGCGTACCGGTCGAGCTAAAGGTGGTAGCGATATTCAAGGCGATTTGCCCGGCTTTACCCATTCCACTCATGATCAGTTTTCCACCTAAGTCGTGTACATGCTCCACTATAAGCGATACCGCTTCCTCATATCCGGGCGTAACGGGTATGTTGCGAACCGCTTCCGCTTCTTGCTCCAATAAAGAGGTGATATTTTCGTTTACCATATTGTTGATTGATTGTTTTACTGCATTCGTGCCTGAATAACGATCGCAAAAGTATTTATATTTACTGATATTGGCATCATCTATTTCAGACAATTTATCTTTTTAAGACGTTTGCGAATTCGGACTTCGGCTTCCATTTCGGGTATCCGGTATCTTGCGCCAGTTTATAACCGAGGTCGAAGAATAATTGTACTTCTTGTAACAGACCACTGTAATCATCCGTGTCGGGATGGGTCTGGTCGGTCGGTTTGTGGTAAGTTTCCGCCCAATAATGTGCGATATGCTCTTTGGCCCACTCCTTACCCTGTTTGCGGTTGTCGTTCCAACCTTTGGCGAACATGGCCGGGATGCCTTTTTGTACGAAAGGGAAATGGTCGGAGCGATAGAACATCCCGTTATAAGCGTCGGGGTCGGGCATGATGTAACGGTTGTATTTCTTCGCTAGCTCGGCTAGGGTATCATCCAGCTCGGAGTTGCCGTATCCGGTGATCGTGACGTCGTTGTTCTCGCCCCATAGCGGGAAGACATCCAGATTGATTACGGCGGCTATCTTATCGATCGGGAACAACGGGTGCTCCACATAGTATTTCGTACCGAGGAATCCGGTCTCCTCGCAAGTAGGGGAGAGGAAGACGATATTCCGGCGGGGTTTCTCTTTCAAGGCGTTGAAACAACGTGCCATCTCGAGCATCCATGCGATGGCTACGGCGTTATCGGTAGCGCCGTTGATGATACTGTCGCCGTTGATCGGTGCTCCATAGCCTAGATGGTCCCAATGGCCTAGATAAATAACACTCTCATCCGTGTTCCCGCTACCGGGAATATAACCGATTACGTTGGGGCTTTGCTGGCGGTCGAAGGTGTTCCTCATCGAGACGGTTACCGTAGATTTCAAGGAGATGGGCTTGAAGTCCGGCGATTTAGATTGCTCGATTAGTTGGTCAATGTCGTAGCCATTATCGGCTAGCAATTGTTTGGCGGCATTGAATTGGATCCAGCCGTTTAGCGGGCCATGATAAGCATCGCTATCGCTGTCCACATACATCTTAGATTGGGCGGAAGCTCGTACGACCGACCAAGGGTAGCCCGCTCCCCGATCTTCATGGATGATCAAGACTCCTTTCAATCCCTGCCGGGCTCCTTCCTCGAATTTATACATCCAACGTCCGTAATAGGTCATGATATCACCGTTGAAATAATCCGTGTTATCACTTCCGAGCCCCGGGTCGTTAACGATAACGACCGCTACTTTATCCTGCGGGTTCTCGATTCCCTCGAAATCATTTTTCCCATACTCGGGGGCTACGATCCCATATCCGGCGAATACCAATTCCGCGTTGTCTATATCGATCTCCGGCTCGATCCGTGCGGAGAAGGCGGTGTAACCTTCCAGCCAATCTAAGGGGATCTTCCCTTTCGGGGTCTTTAGTACCATCGGATCCGGGCAGCGTGTGCGTGAGGATATGATATTAACCTGTTGGAAATAAGAATCGCCGTCGATAGGTTTCAGCCCAACCTCTTTCATTTGGCGAGCGATATAGTTCACCGCACGGTCGGCCCCTTCCGAGAATGGTTTACGGCCTTGGCAGGAGTCATGCGAGATGGCCTCGGTGTATCGCTTTAAATGTTCCGTAGTCGCTACGCTTTTCGCTTTCTCTATATCATTACTTTCTCCTCCACAAGCGGTAAAAACCAAGGAAGTGATTGTTAGTAAATAGGTTGTTATTTTCATGTTTCTCATAGAATTACAATGTTTTTTCAATCAGCCATTCACCTAAGTTGCGAGTGGTTGCGTCGAAAGCGACCCCCACTTTGACTACTTCCCGTTCGTCGGCCGTATAAGGAATCAGATAGCCTCGATCGTCGATTTGCCGAATCGCTTCTTCCGCCGTACCTCTCAGCTTAAACTCGAATACGTAGATGTAGCGAGGAGTTTTTACAATGGCATCGGCACGTCCTTGGGCCGAACGTACCTCGGCCTCGGTGAATTGCCCTAGTAGCTTGAATACGATGTAGAAGACCACTTGGTAATGACGCTCGGTCCGGTCATTCAGCTCGTAGGGTATGTCGGCGAAGAAAGCCTTTAGGCGGGTGAGGAAAGCCTCGGTGTTTCCGCTCCTAAGTTCTTTTATGAATCGGCCAATGTGAAATGGAGTTTCTGTCTCCGGTAGATGAGCGTACATGGAAGCGACAAAATTCAGAAATCCATATTTGACTTCTTCATTTGGATATCCGAGTGTATAGAGTCTAAATTCCTCGTCATAGCTTTTGATCGTCAAATATCCACTTTGATAAATCATGGGCACGGGATTATTGATGTTCGCCCGATCGTCCGAAAGGGATACCTCGGACACCTCGATCCCGTCCAGCTCCCGTATATCGTAATTCGTTTTCCGTAACATCTCCGCCAAGAATGTCGGGGTACCGGAAGCAAACCAATAGTCGTAAAAGACCTGTTTACTCAACACGTTCAATACGCTAAACGGGTTATAAAGGGCGATACCGCTGCGGAAATCAAAATGGTAGCCGTCGTATCGGCGTGTAATTTTCTCGATGGTATCTTCGTATGAAAGCTTGTTCGCCTCGGCCAAGGCATGCAGCTCCGGCTGGAAAGTCGCCTCTATCTCGGGCAATGTCATACCGCAAAGGGCGGCGTATTGCGGGGCTAGGCTGATGTCGTTCAAATGATTCAGGTTGCTGAAAATACCGACTTGCGCGAACTTGGTGACACCGGTTATGAATACGAAGCGCAGCCAAGGATCGGCATCTTTGAGTACCGTGTAGAAGGCGGTCAATAATTCCCTGAACTCGTTTTGAAGGGCCTCATTGTGTAAGTTTCGCAGCAAGGGCTTATCATACTCGTCGATCAGCACGACCACTTTCTTGCCGGTCAGCTCCGCTGCCCTGCGGATAATGGTCATGAAACGTCCGGAATAGGTGATCCCCTCTCCGCCTGTATCGTATATTTTTTCCCATTCCCTCAATTGTCGTTCCAGCATATTCTCCAAGGCCTTGCGGCTATCGTATAATTCCGCGTTGAGGCTGAAATGAAGTACCGGATGTTCTTTCCACTCGGTCTCCAGCTTCTCAATGGCCAATCCCCGGAACAATTCTTTCTTCCCTTCGAAATACGCCTTGAATGTTGATAGCAACAAGCTTTTCCCGAATCGTCGGGGGCGGCTTAGGAAATAAGGAACACCTTGGTAAGCCATTTGATAAATGAATTCCGTCTTGTCAACATACAAATAATTCTCTGTACGAAGTTTGTCAAAACTCTGTATGCCTATCGGTAATTTCCGGATACTATATCCCATAGCCTTATCTATTTAATTTACACAAATGTAGGTATTTTTTCTAAGGAGGCAAATAGATCGAAAAAAACACGTACGTCTTTTTCCGGAAACACGTACATGTTTTTCACGAAAGTCTTTCGTACCTTTGCGGGCTGATACAAACAAGAAGGAAAATGGATTATATCGCTCATACATTGCCGAATGGACTTCGTATGGTACATCTCCCGGTTAATTCCCCGGTCTCTTATTGTGGTTTCGCTGTGAACGCCGGTACACGGGATGAAAACGAGGATGAATTTGGCTTGGCGCATTTCGTTGAACATATGATCTTCAAAGGTACGGAGAAACGGAAGGCTTGGCATATCCTGAACCGTATGGAGAACGTAGGAGGGGAGTTGAATGCCTATACTACAAAGGAAGAGACTTTTGTTTATTCCATTTTTATGGAGGAGGACTTCAGCCGGGCGTTTGAGCTATTGACCGATTTGGTTTTCCATTCCCAATTCCCAAAACAGGAGATCGAGAAGGAGGTAGATGTCATCTTGGACGAGATCAATTCGTATGAGGATAGTCCCTCGGAACTTATATTCGACGAGTTTGAGAACTTGCTTTATAAAGGTCATGCCCTCGGGCATAATATCTTAGGGGATGAGGAATCTCTCCTTCGCTTTGATTCTGAGTCCGGTCGTTCTTTCATGCGTCGTTTTTACGCCCCGGAGAATATGGTGTTCTTCTCGATGGGACGAAAGGACTTTAAGAAGATCGTGAAGTTGGCGGAAGCCGCCCTAAGCGATATCTCTTTCCCTATGGCTGAGCGGATCCGGAAAACCCCGGACCCGATCGAGGCTTGCGTACGCCAGATTCCTAAAGATACCCATCAAGCTCACGTACTAATAGGTGGCCGGGCTTTCAGCATGCACGACAAAAAGCGTATCCCTTTGTTCTTGTTGAACAATATCCTGGGTGGCCCGGGAATGAACAACCGCTTGAATGTCTCCTTACGGGAAAAGCATGGCTTGGTCTATAACGTAGAATCCAACATAACCTCTTATACCGATACCGGACTAGCCAGTATCTATTTCGGCACAGACCCGAAGAACCGTGAGAAAGCGATGCGTTTGGTGCATAAGGAACTGGCCCGTCTACGTGACGTAAAACTTTCCACCACTCAGTTAGCCGCCGCCAAGAAGCAGGTGATCGGCCAGCTGGGCGTGTCGGGCGATAACCGGGAGGGCCTTTTCCTTGGCTTAGGAAAAAGCTACCTCCATTACAACCGTTACGACACCCTCCCCGAGGTTTTCGCCCAGATCGAGAAACTGACCGCCGAGCAAATCCTAGACGTAGCGAATGAGGTGTTCGCTCCGGAACGGTTGTTTTGCTTGATTTATGAGTGAGGCTAAAAAGTCCGTTCCAGCCAGCGGGAGAGGAATACGTCATATACTTGATAGCGGGAAGATTTCAAATCATCCTCTTGATAGATCATCTCTTTGGTAAGCAAGGCATCTAAGGCTCGTTTGGAGTTGGAGGGGGTACCGATGTTGTATTTCTCCAGAAAATACTTGGACTGAGGTTGCGATACGCTTCCTTCCTTGGCGATAGCGATCAGCAATTGCCATTGAACCGGGCTTAACAACCGCCGGTACTGGATATACATGGCTTGTTGAGAGCCAAGAAAGGAATCGCAAATGTTTTTCACGTCCTCTTCCTTGATCCTTTTCAAGGGAGAAGCATAGACTAAGTTACAGATGGTTTGGGTATAGTAAGTATGCGATCGGGTCCAGTCCAAAATGAATTGAACGGCCTCTGGTTGGATTTCCCGGTCACTATCTCCAAATTTATCACGGATGAATGAGCTGTATATATCCTGGTCGATCACGGGAAGCGACAACATCCGGGTACTGGAGAAGAAGGGGCGTTTCGCGCTATTGAATAGCTCTACTATCATATGCTTATTACTGCCGCTGAAAATGAAATGGACATTCTTGAGGCGTTGGATATGGGAACGGAGAATGGATTCGGTGTTTGTTTCCGGATAGTTCGCTATTTGCTGAAACTCATCGATAGCTATCAGGATAGGTTTGTTTTGGGAGTCAAGGAAATGGAAAATGCTGGTAAGTGTTTTCTCTACCGCTTTATTTTCTGTAAATTCGAGGCTGATTTCCGGCTGTCCACTCAGTGGGTCATAGGAAATCACCGGATGAAAGGCTTTTAATAAATCGAGAAACCGGTTGCCAATGCTTTTTTGTTCCGGGATTTGCCGAAGAATCATTTGCGACAAACATTCTGTGAAGTCTTTAATCGATTGAGTGGCATAAATGTCCGTATAAATGCAATAAAAAGATTTTGCGGTTTCTAGCTCCTCAAATAAACGGTGGATCAGGGTGGATTTTCCTAATCTCCGAGGTGAGATAAGCGTTGTATTTACGCCGTTTTCTACCAAGTTCTTGAGAGTAGTTAGCTCCGCTTCCCGGTCACAAAAATATTCTTTCCCTATATAACCTGTTGTAGGAAATGGATTTATCTTGTTCACTGCCATGCTGAGATGATTTTATCTTAATTGCGAAGATAGTGATTTTATCACACATTTTGTATCATACATTTTGTGTTATACAAAATGTGTGATGCTATTCGTCCGGGAACCTATGCTCAAATCCCGGGCTTATGTAGTTTCACGATTTAGGTTGACTTCCATATAGCTAGTTTCAATGGCAAAGTTAGCTAGGTGACATCGTCATCTCACTTAGCTGACTTTGCCAATGAAGTTAACTTCATTTATTATGAAACCTATACCCAACCCCCAGCATCAAGTTATTCGGATTATGGAATTTGTGGAGTTGGTATCCGACATGCAGGAATAAATTCCGTGTAACCGATACTTTGAGCGCTAGGATTTGGTATAATCCTTTCAAGTCGCCTTTGTTGTAGGATAAATTATGTCCGACTCCTATATTGATCGAGAAGAAGGGCATGGTGAATTCGCCACGGGCAGAGAGGCCGATACCGATTTGCTCGTGCAGGGGTGGGCGGTAGAACCGGGGCTCTTCGCCGATTTGGATGATCTCGTCGGAATAAATATTTGCGCTTTCGTCATATTGTCCGTCTAGGGAGATACCTGCTTTTAGGAACCGGTTAAATTTATACATCGGGTTGAAGTTGAATCCGAGGATGCCGAATTGTCCGGGAAAAATATGAGCTTCGTCACCTAGCATAACCCCTTTGGCCCGGGTTGCTCCATATAGGATGACATCGTAACTGACACGCTGCCAAAAGCTGGAGAGGTACAACTGATTCTCCGGTAGAGAGCGTGCGGTACCTATCTCGTGATGGATATCCTCGATCGGATTGAGCGTGTAGACGAGTCCGATACGGCCACCAATCGTATTCAACCCAGCGTTCGGGAGATGAGTGTTTCCATTGGAGTAGTGCGTTAAATCCGCCCCGACAAGCAGGTTGCAATAACGGGATAGTTTTGCGTTGAGGAAGAATCCCAGATTGATATAGGCATTGATTTTGGAGCCGATGATCTTGTTTCGGTAATTATTATTTTCATCATATGGATGCCAGCCGAATGACGCTCCGAAATTCCATTCATAATCGAAGGATAGCCGGGAAGAGATTTTTGCGATACGGGAACTTTGGAAAACATACGCCGCCCAAGGACTGCCTACTTCTTGCCGATTGCCAAAGGTATTATAAGAGACGCCTATTCCTTGGTAAGTGTGCGGATAAAGCTGGCCTTCCTTGGAGTTAGGATTCTGTTGAAACCCGTATTTCAAATGGAATGAGGCCGCTTTACGTAATGTAAGCCCGTTTCCATAGCCGTCATCTTTCAGGAATTTGCTAGTAGGGGCGACATACGAGGGACGTACGTCGAATCCTATTTTGTGGATAAGGGATTTATCATCATCTTGAGCCTTTACCGTACAGGCCGATATTATCATGACCGCTATGTAAAAGCTTATCATCTTGCTTTTTATCATACTTCAATATGTTTGTCAAATCACCAACACTGCGCTTTGTCTTTCAACTCGGATATCTTGTTCTTATCGAATACAGGACTTTTGATGCCCGCTTTCTTTTGGGCTATGTAATCCTGCAATAATAGAAACGCCTGACGGCTCAGCAATGAGATCGCGATCAAATTGCAGATCGTCATGAGTCCCATGGTGACATCCGCTAGGCTCCAAGCCAAATCTAAACTAGCCAACGCACCGAACATGACCATTCCACCGACTAATATACGATAAATAAATAAGACACTTCTCTTGGACGTGATAAAACGAATATTCGCTTCCCCGTAATAATAATTACCGATAATACTACTGAATGCGAACAGAAGGATCGCTAAAGCGACGAAGCTACTTCCGATACTGCCTACCTCGTTACTCAAGGCTTGTTGCGTGAGTTGGACTCCATTGATAGAGCCATCTAATGGCGCTCCGCTAAACAAGATAATGAACGCCGTGCAGGTGCAGATAATCAATGTGTCGGTAAATACGCCTAATGCTTGGATCAATCCTTGTTTGACAGGATGGGAGACATGCGCCGTAGCCGCTACGTTCGGTGCCGATCCCATACCGGCCTCGTTACTGAATAAACCTCGCTTGATCCCTTGCATCAACGCCGCTCCGACACTACCGCCTATCGCTTGTTCCCAACCAAAGGCGTTTGCCAGAATGGTTTCTATAACGGCGGGCAGACGGGTAATATTAAATAGCACGATTCCCAAGGCCAACGCTATATAGCCCAATGCCATAACCGGTACGACAATGCTGCTCACTCTTGCGATACGATGAATGCCACCGAATATGACGATCAGTGTTAGTACCGTAAGAATCGCCCCGATCCAAGCATGATCGATACCGAAAGCGCCTTCCCATGCGGCGCAGATCGTATTGCTCTGCACGGAATTGAAGGCGAAACCAAAGGTTATGGAGATCAATACGGCAAACAACACCCCCATCCATCGTAGTCCTAAACCATGTAACATATAGTAAGCGGGACCACCGATAAATGAATCTTTTCCTTTTACCTTATATAATTGCGCTAACGTAGACTCCACGAATGCGCTGGAAGAGCCTAATAAAGCGATCAGCCACATCCAGAATACCGAACCCGGTCCGCCGATTGCCACGGCCGTCGCTACGCCTGCTAAATTACCGGTCCCTACACGGCTTGCTAAAGATACCGCGAAGGCTTGGAAAGAGGATATATGTTTTTCCCCTTTTTCTCCTTTCCCGGCCGAATCGCCTAATAACCGGATCATCTCGCCAATCATGCGGAATTGCACGAACCGGCTTCGTATGGTAAACCAAATGGCACATCCCAGTAGCGTGATAATTAATAGGTATGACCATAATATATCGTTGACCCCATTGATCCAGTTACTTAATAGTTCCATGATTTATAATATGTTGTTTGGTTACAAAGATACGTATCTACAAAGCAAAACCATCGAAATATTATTTTTTTATCATTTTCTTGTAACGTTTTCCAAAGTGGTGCCGTCTTATAGTTAGAAACAAATGATAAGCGGGAAAGGCCACCCTGCTATATTCGAAAAAATACAATAAAAATGAAACGGATGATGATTTGGATCATACTGCTAGGTGGTATGGTACAGGGAGCTTTTGCTCAAAACTTGGAGATTAAGGGAATTGTGCGGGATGCTCGCAATAAGGAGATCTTGGAATTCGCGAATGTAGTACTGCAAACGATGGATTCTTCTTTTGTCGCAGGTACGACTACGGATATGAAGGGCCATTTTTTGTTAAATAAAATAAAAAAAGGGAGCTATATTCTATCCGTCTCTATTCTAGGCTTTAAGACCGAGCAAATTTCCTTGGAAGGCTTCTCTAAGAATACTTCTTTGGGAGAAATATTCTTAAATGACGATGCGGTGTCTTTGGAAGGCGTTACTGTTAGTGCCTCAGCCCAGACAAGCCAAGCCGATAAAAAGGTGGTTTTCCCGTCGGATCGCCAAGTGAAGGCTTCCGGCAATGGCATGGATCTATTACAGCAGATGATGCTCCCGAGAGTGCAGGTGGATTTGCTGAACAGCGAGATCAAGATCGCTGGGAACGGGGTTGTTCAAGTACGTATCAACGGCGTGAAGGTGGAGCAGGATGAGATCAAGGCCTTGAATCCCTCGGATATCATCCGTATAGAATACCATGACAATCCGGGTTTGCGTTATGGCAATGCCGATATCGTGTTGGATTATATCGTGCGCAGACCGGATACGGGAGGTAGTTTCGGTATGGATTTGGCGCAAGGTATCAACTCTATGTGGGGTGAACACAGCGCATGGGGAAAGATTAATCATAAGAACTCGGAATGGGGCGCTTCTTATCGTATCGGCCCTCGTGATTTCTATGGCATGAAACGGAATAACGAGGAAGAGTTTCATTTAGCGGATGGAACGACCTTGAACCGTGTGGAAATAGGCGAGCCTTCGCACGCTCGTTTGTTCATGCATAACCTGAATGTGAACTATAGTTATCAAAAGCCGGATAAGTATATGTTTAACGCCACGTTCCGCTACCGGAATAATCATCAACCGCATTGGGATTATCAAGGAGTCTTGATGAATCAGGCGAATCCGGAGGACAAGGTGGATATGATCGACCTTTCGGGATCGGATTATCAGACTCCCGCATTGGACTTATATTACCAACGGGACTTGAAGCATAACCAAACATTGGTGTTTAACGTGGTCGGGACATATAACCAAACGAAATCTACCCGTATCTACCAAGAAAGCAAGCGGGAGCAATTGCTTACGGACGTAAATAACATAGTGGATGGCGATAAATACTCGATCATCGGCGAGGCTATCTATGAGAAGAAATTATCCAATGGCAATCGGTTGAGCGGAGGCTTGCGCCATAACCAGTCTTTCTCGGACAATAGCTATATCAATGGGCATAACTATAAGACGCATATGGAACAGATGGAAAGTTCCGTATACGGTGAATTCAAGGGAAAAGTTAAGAAACTAGACTACTCATTGGGCGTATCGGTGAATCGTTCTTCTTATAGCCAAAGGGGTGAGGATGCGGATTATGAGCGTTATACGGTGAACCCTCGTTTGACCTTGTTCTATGCTTTGCCCGGGGAATCTTCTATCCGGCTGAAATCTACGATGGGGAATGTGACTCCTTCTTTGGGCGAGTTGAGCGCTATCGACCAAGTGATCGATTCCTTGCAGATACAGCGGGGTAATCCCAACTTGAAGTCTTATATGAGCTATTATACAGAGTTGAATTACGAGTTTCGCAAAGGCTTGTTTTACGTGAATGCCTTGGGCGCTTATGAATATCAGCCGGACGCTATCATGGACGAGAAATATCAGGAAGGGGACAAGATTATCCAGACTTGGGATAACCAGAGGAATTGGCGGCGTGTTGTCGCTTCAGCGGACTTGCGGGTCGGCCCGATCAAGGATATCTTGCAATTTTCCGTTAATGGTGGCGTGAATCATTATATGAGTAATGGTAATACGTATACACATCGATATACGAATTGGTGGTGTGAGGCGAATGTTTCCGTTACGTGGAAGAAATGGTCGCTCTGGTATATGGTAATGACAAACTGGAACTGGTTTAAGGGCGAGACGATGAATGGCGGCGAGAATCTTCAGGGAGCCCAACTTAGCTACCGGCATAAGGATTTAATGGTTGGCTTGCGTGTCATCAATCCGTTTACGGATAACTATAAGCAAGAGACCGAGAACTGGAACCAATATGCCTCCTTCCGCCGTTCGAATTATATCAAGGAAAGTTCTCGCTTATTTGTTGCGACTCTTTCCTATAACTTCTCTTTCGGTCGTAAATTTAGTGGGGGGCAAAAGAAAGTGAATAATGCCGATAACGACTCCGGCGTGATGAGTACCGGAAAATAAGGGAATATTTTATATCTTTGAGGGAAAATAAAATGAGATATGAAAACGATTAGTCCTAATGAGATCAAAGACAACTTTATCGAGTTGATCGGCAAGGAGTGGATGCTGGTAAGTGCCGGTGATAAGGAGATGTTCAATATGATGACTGCCAGTTGGGGCGGTGTGGGAGTGCTGTGGAACCGTCCGGTGGTATTTGCTTTTATTCGTCCGGAGCGTTATACCCGTGAGTTTATCGATGCTAGGAATGAATTCACGATTACTTTCCTAGGAACGGAATACCGGAAAGCCCATAGCATTTGCGGCTCTAAATCCGGACGGGAGATTGATAAGGTGGCCGCTACGGGGCTGACACCGTTCTTTACGGAGGCCGGTAACCCGGCGTTCGAGGAAGCTCGCCTTACGTTGGAATGCAAAGTGGTCTATAAATCCGAGATCGAGGAGGCCAAGTTTTTAGATCCTAGCGTTTTCCCTCGTTGGTATGATGAGAAGAACGGCAATGCGCATATCGTTTACATTGCCGAGATCGTAAATGCTTGGGAGAAGTAATCTCACCCAAGCAGTTCTTTCATCATTTGCTCCGTATGCGTGAGGAAATATTTAGTGAGCTGGTAATGCTCTGTTTCCTCATACGGGGTGATGCGCGCTCCGGTATCATCGATGGCATAAATGTCCGCGTTCGGATAAGCCATCAAGATCGGGGAGTGCGTGGAGATAATCAGCTGGCAACCGTTATTCACCAGTTCGTGGATACGCACCAAAAGGGCCAGCTGCCGTTGTGGGGAGAGTGCAGCCTCCGGTTCGTCTAATATAAATAATGTATTGCGGCTGGCATAATTCAGGAAAGCGCTGAGAAAGCTCTCGCCGTGCGATTGCTCCAATAAACTCCTGCCACCGTAAGCTTTATAGGCGTAGATCTTGCTGTACTTACGTAATTCCAGTTGGGCTTGCCTATCCAATTCGGCCGCATGGTTAAAAAAGGATTCTGCCCGGAAGAAGAAATGCTTTTCCGGTTTTTGGGTCTCGATCAGTTTAATATGCTCGGGTAAGACATTGGCGTAAATCTTGTATGCCTCGGTTCCGTCATATAGCATACCCGGTTCTTCCTCATCCCTTTCCTCATATTTACTCATCATCGCTTCCAGCAGGGTGGATTTTCCCGCCCCGTTCTCCCCGACAAGGAAAGTGACCGGCTTGCGGAAAATGAACGATTCCGTGAAACGTACTGCCGGAGCTTTATAAGGATACTTTAGCTCCTCGGGATCGCCGGCTACCAAGTCCGGGTCCAGTAATTTTACTTGCTTCAGATAGATCATACAGAATATGTTTTGTTACAAACATAGTGAAAATATCAATGGAATGAAAGATAATATCGTAATCGTTGTTGTTCGTGCTCCGGAAACTCTTCCAATAGGGATAAATCCTCCCAACCTTGTAATTTCCCTTTTTTCCGGATCATTTTTTCGATGATCCTAGCTTGTTTATAACTGACATATGGGTGACTGGCTAGTTTTTTAGCTGACAGTTGGTTGACAAATAGATGACTAATAACTGACGGGTCCACGGAAAACCACGATTTCATCGCTTCATAGCGATCCTCGTCAATACCATATACTTCTCCTAGTTGTTCTACGGAATAAAATCCTCCTAATAAGTCCCTGTATTTAATGATCCGCTTGGCAAAAACGCTACCAATTCCCGGAACCATTTTAAGGGCGGTGGTATCAGCCGAGTTTAATTCGACAACCGTTCCTTGCGGCCATTTTTCTGCTTTGGGATAAGAGGGAAAATGGGGCTTTGATTCCCTTCGGATGCGTTTGGATTTCCCTTCGGAAGGGATTTTAGTTTCGTTCGAATGGGATTCTTTTTCTTTCCGAATGGAATTTGAAGGTGTTTTATTCGAATAGATCTGTGAGGAATCTTGTTTGATTCCGGTGTTTACCAATGGAACTGTTTGAAATTGGGAACGGTAGAAATCCGTCCCGATAATTGCGATCCATGCCATCGCTATTAAGGAAAGGAGTAGGGTAAGAGCCTGCCTTTCCCCCTTGGAGAAATAAAGTAAATCATGCCATTTCATAGTCTTATGTTTTGATTTGTGGAACTTCCACCGACAAAGGTAGAAGTTCCGTTTCTATTGACAAGGAATTCTCGGTATTATTTACCGGTGATCCATTTCAAGATCCCTAATTCGTTCAAGAATACGATACCGATGGCGATTGGGGCCACGTATTTCATAAAGAATACGTAAGCGCCGAAAAGACGGAACTTAAGAGTCCCCTCATTGGTCAACTCGGCTTTCAATACTTTTTTATCGACACGTGTACCTACGAAAATACAAGTGAGCATACCTCCCAGCGGTAGCATGATCTTGGCGGTCAAGTAATCCAGCGCGTCGAAAAAGGCCAAGCCTCCAACCGTGAATCCTTTCATCACCCCGAATGAGAGAGAACTGAAAATACCTAAGAAAAATACCCCTAAGGAAACGATCAAAGCCGCTTTCTTGCGTGTCATGTGGAACTCCTCAAGAACGTAGGCCGTAGCTACCTCATGTAAAGAGATCGTGGAAGTCAGTGCTGCCATCGCTAGCAAGATATAAAAAATACAGGACCACAAGCCACTCAGCGGTAATTGCCCAAATACGTTCGGTAACGTGATAAACACGAGTTCCGCACCAGCGGAAGGGGTGATGCCGAAACTGAATACCGCCGGGAATATCATGATACCTGCCAATACGGCGACAAGCGTATTAATGATTGTCACCTGCCAAGCGGTGGCCTGCATATTCGTATCTTTCCCGAAGTAAGAGGAGTAAGTGATCAGGCAGCCCATACCCAAACTCAAAGAGAAGAAAGCCTGTCCTAGTGCGCTCAAGACCACTGAGGAAGTCAATTTGCTAAAGTCTGGCTTGAAAAGGAAAAGCAATCCGGCCTCAGCGTTCGGTAAGGTCACGGAACGTACGCACATGATCAGCAAGATCAAGAATAAAAGCGGCATCATGATCTTAGAGGCCCGTTCGATACCTTTTTCTACACCCGAGACAATCACGAAGTGAGTTAACCCGATAAAAGCGCCCATCCAAAAGATCGGACGGAAGACATTGGAGGCGAAATCCTGAAAATCGGCCGTATAGTCTATATCCGGCTGTCCATACAAACGGCCACTTAGCGTTTGCCAAACATATTCAAGCGTCCAACCGGAGACAACCGAGTAATAACTTAATATCAAAAATGCGGCCAAGATCCCGTTGTACCCGATCCAGCACCATTTTGTTCCGGGAGCCATCTTCTTGAAAGAACCCACCGTATTACTACGGGAATACCGGCCAATGAAAAACTCGGTTACCATCACCGGAATGCCCAAGAATATCATGAAAAGTATGTAGACCAGTAGGAAGGCCGCACCTCCGTTCGCTCCCAGCATATACGGGAAGCGCCATACGCTTCCCAATCCGACGGCGCATCCTACGGTAGCTAGTACTACGCCCAATTTACTACCGAATGTGACTCGATTGTTTGCCATATTATTTATTGTTGCTTTTATGCTTTTAACTGTTACCTATTTTCTTATTTTCGGGAGCAAAAGTAATAATTTGAATTAATTTGTTCGTGTAAAGTATAAATAATTTAGTGAAAGGAGTATGAAACGAGGACGTAAGAAAAAGTTAGCAATCTCATTGATGGATTATATGGGAAAACGAAGAGACATGAAACGGCAGTTAAAGAAAGAAGGGACAGCTGAGTTGTATGAGGTGGCCGTAAGGCATTTTTTAAGATTCGTGAAGAACCCGGGGTTCTGTTTGGCCGATTTGAATCGTGCGTTGGTGATAGATTTCATCACGTATCTTCAGGGAAAAGGATTAGCTACTAATACGGTAAATACGTATATCAGTAGTTTGCGGGCGCTTTATAATACGGCTTGCCAAGAGTCGTTGATTCCTGCGTCGTATTATCCGTTTGAGAATTTGAAACTCCGGCGTGCGATGACGGCGAGGCGTGCGATTCCCGCATCTTTGTTCCAGCAAATCGCTCAGATCAAGGTGGCGGATGACCCGCAAGTGGAATTATCGATAGATCTTTCCCTATTCAGTTTTATGGCTTGCGGGATGCCTTTTGTGGATATAGCGTACTTGACGAGGCAGAATATCCGGGGGAATGAGTTGGTATATCACCGTCATAAGACAGGACGTATGATCCGGTTGGAGATAACCAGTAGTATGTTGCAATTGATCCGGAAATACGCGGATCGGCAGCGAGCGACCGGATCGTCGTATTTGTTCCCGATTCTTCCGCCCGGGAATCCGGACCATTTGAGGTATAAGCGTAGCTTGGCTCGGCATAATGCCCGGCTGAAACGGATTGGGCAAACTTTACGGTTACCGAATCCGTTTACGTCGTATGTTGTTCGCCATAGCTGGGCATCAGAAGCTTTACGTTGCGATATGCCGATGGCCTTGATCAGCCAGGCGTTGGGGCACTCGTCGGAGAAAACGACTCGTTTTTATCTGGAAGAATTGGATATATCACGTTTGGCTCATGCGAACATGAAGGTGATAGGCTCTGTAAATCGGATTTTAGAGAAAAGGATGGATGGTTTGTGAACTTATTTATGGAATAAGGAGCCTTATAGAACTTATTTATGGAATAAGGAGTTTTAGCGTTAAAATAGTAACTTTCTCCCTATTAGTTCACAAAAATACATAATAAATATTTTATTATCACAACTTTTCTGCATTAAAATTGTTAAGTTCTTTTCACTAAATAAGGAATTTAGGGGGAGCTATGTCTTTAAAATGAACCATATTCATCTTTATTAATTCACTCTCTCAACTGAAGAGGAATTTCCATACTCTACAAATTCCTATTGAATATCAAAAATAAATAATACAATAAGCTCGTTTGGATAGGCCTGTATGTAAGCCATTGACTGGTAGCTGTATAGAAACACCATAATATTTATTGGATTTCACGTACGTGTTTTCCCAAAAACACGTACGTCTTTTCAGGAAAACACGTACATGTTTTCCTGAAACGTTCCGTGCGGTTTATTGATATACTATATAAACGACAATAAGATGTTGTTTAACGCTTATTCTCCGCTAACGTTTTTGAAACGCTAAACCTTATTCCATAAATAAGTCCACGGGCCATTCTTGCCGTTAGTTGATTTTTGGAAGTTGGGTCTTGAGGGGCAGAAGGGTGAGAAGATATAAGATTAACAACCATAATGAATAAGAAAGAATGAAGAAGACGATTTTCATGCTATTCTTGTTGGCAGTCCCGTTTCTTTCGAGAGCGCAAGGGGTGCCGGTCGAAGGGAAAGGCTCCATGATTGGGATCAAGAGTAATATTCCTTATTGGGCTACTGCCACGTTTAATTTGGGGGCTGAAGTTTATCTCGCCCGTCATTGGACGCTTGAGTTGGAGGCAGGCTTGAATCCGTTCAGCGGTAAGAACGATGATGGGAGTTATGGCCGCTCACTGAAGCATTTGCGTCTGCACCCGGAGTTGAGGTATTGGTTTTGCGAGACGTTTAACGGCCATTTCCTCGGTGTGCATACTCCGTACCTATTATATAATGTAGCCGATATCAAATGGCTGGGTATAGAGGGCGAGCGTCACCATGGATGGGGCGCGGGAGCTGGTGTCAGTTATGGATACTCTTGGTTGCTATCTCGCCATTGGAACTTAGAGGCCACGGTGGGCGTGGGTTATCTGTTCTTGAAATCGGACAAGTATCCCTGCGCGAATTGCGGCCGCAAGCAAGAAGGGATCAAGAAGCATTACTTCGGGCCTACGCAGGCGGCGATCAATCTCATTTACCAATTTTAAATCGATGGAGAACTGAAAAATGAAGAATCTACAAGGATGGATGATACTTGGGATCGCCTGTTTGGCTGGTTGTGTGGGTACTACGATTCCCGTACAGGCGCAGCAGACGGCTACCGCCATCGTCGTGAAGGAGCGGTTGGTGGAGCATGTGGGCGATCGCTTGATAATTGATATGAAACTAGCGTTGGACGAGTTGTCGCTACCGGCCAACCGGAGTTTGGTCTGTACGCCGCTGATCGAGCGGGGCGATAGCGTAAGGGCTTTGCCTCCCGTGATCGTGAACGGGCGCAACCGCCAGATCCAGTACGAGCGATCCAAGCGTGACGCGACGGCGAACGGAGAGTTTGTCTTACGCCGTCACAATGGGAAGGAGCAGACGTTCGATTACCATGCCTCCATTCCTTTCGTCAAGTGGATGGAGCGTTCGGAGGTGTCGCTGGTAGCCGATTTTTGCGGTTGCGGCTGGGAGGCGTTGAGTAATGATAAGTCGCCGCTTTTCCCGATCCGAATCGCAGAGCCTGTGGTATTGCGGCCGCTTTTGGCCTACGTCACGCCGGAGGCGGAACGTGTGAAAGAGCGTGTGAAGGAAGGAAGCGCCTTCCTCGACTTCCCGGTAAACCGCACGGAGATATATCCCGAGTATCGCGACAATCCCTCGGAGTTGCGCAAGATCCTCGAGACCGTCTCGTCGGTGAAGGATGATCCTTACGCTACCATCACGGAGGTATATATCAAGGGTTTCGCATCGCCGGAAGGTACCTATAAGCATAACACTTATCTGGCCGAGCACCGCGCCAAGGCGTTGATCGAATACGTGAAGGCCCTTTACCACTTTGAGCAGGCCCGTTTCACGGTGGATTTCGAGCCGGAGGACTGGGCCGGATTGGAGAAACGGGTGGAGAACTCCTCGCTTGCGGACAAGGAGGAGTTGCTGGCCATCATCCGTGCGGACGAGCCGAAGGATTACGACCGCCGCGAGGCGAAGCTGAAGGCGTTGAACGGGGGGATCTCGTATCGGGTACTCTTGCGTGATATTTATCCCGCCTTGCGCCATTCGGATTACGCGGTGCGCTACACGATCCGTTCGTTTACGGTAGAGGAGGCCCGTGAGCTGATCTATTCGGACCCTAGGCAGTTGAGTCTAAACGAGATGTTTCAGGTGGCGCAGACGATGGAACCGGGTAGCGACGCTTACTGCGAGGTGTTCGAGATTGCCGTGCGCATGTATCCGGACGATCCGGTGTCGAATCTGAACGCCGCCCTTACGGCGATCGACGCAGGTCGTTTGGAATCGGCTCGCCGTTATTTGGCGAAGACTTCCGATTCTGCGGAGCGTACCTTGGCGGAGGCGGCCATCGCCATGCTGGAGAACCGCTTGGACGAGGCGGAGGCCCTGCTGGGCAAGCTGTCCGGTGATCCTTCCGTAGCCTCGCAGGTGGAGGAGAACTTGAGGCAGATCGCAGAGAAACGGCAAGAGTAAAAATAGGATAAGATAACAGACAAAAATTTTAATATTATGAAAAAGAAAAAAGGGTACGTAGCGATGGCAACGGCACTTTTATTGGCGGCCGGTTGTTCCGATGATCTCGACAACGGAAAAAATAACACCGGGGCGGAAGAGGATGGCGAGAAGGTCTATATGACGGTGAACGTCTCTACGGTTTCGCAAGGAACGCTAACGAAAGCAGATCCTACTCCTTCTAATCCTAATTCGGGGGGAGCCGGTTGGGGCGAAGATGGTAATGGTTCTCTAGGTGAGCTTTCCGGCTCTAAGGAGGGTATGGTATATGATGTTAATATATTCTTGGTGCCAACAGATGAAGAGTCTTTGGGGGATGGCAATCAGCTAGAGTTACTAAATACTGACAATGGTAGTAGTATACAGATCGCAGGCCAAGGTTATTATTCGAATCTGGAAGGTATTGATGCGAGTTTAGGTGGAACTGAGCCTGGTCATGGTGACGGAAAGGTTACGATGAAAGTAACCATGAAGAATCCTCTGACACAAGATAAGAGCAATTATCAGGTATTTGCCGTTATTAATGCGGGAGGAAGGTTGACCGGTATTAGTACGTTGGCAGACTTGCGCGATAGAGTTGCCGCAAACGATAGGGCATTGTGGACTCCTGCTAGTAATATGGCGGAGTACCATCATTTTGTAATGTCTACACATAAGATGATAAGTGGTGCTATTCCTTCTAACGGCAGTTCTATCGTTGAACTTTCTGTTGCGAATATGGATGAGACAAATCCGGCTCAGACAACGGTGTTCGTAGAACGTTTAGCCGCTCGTATTGATTTGGCATACTCCTCGAATTTAGATCTGACTAATATACCGGGAACTTCTCCTGTAAAGAATAAGGGTACGTTCACGTTGAAGAGGTATAAGGTAGTGAATCAGTGGAAGGGCGAGAGTTATCTTTTTAAGCAAGTTTCTCCTACGGTACAGTATAACTATGGTGCTAATGCGGTATTGCCGGCAGATGGTACCAACGATCCTGTTCGATATTTAGGTGATGAGAAATGGATATGGAAGAATAATGACACTGGTGCCGGATCGTACAATTATGTGTTAGATCCGAAGATCCGGGAAAAGAAATTGCCGGAAGGGGAAAGTTCTTCTTGGGATCAATTTAAAGATTCATATGTCAATTATTTTAATCCGAGCAATTCAACTGATTTGAATAACTTGGATAAGATGGTGTCTATGCCTACTTCTGGATTAAGCTATACACAGGAAGTAAGTGGTGATAGTCGGACATATTACCCGGTTGTTTATACCAAGGAAAATACGTTGGATCTGAACTCGCAGGTACATGGCTATACTACTGGTGTAATCTTCGAGTCTGAATTTACTCCGAGTAACGACTTTAAGGTGAGTTCCTATGAAAATGGGGAGATCAAGTCTGTGAATTTGCCTAATGGTGATAAAACGTTTCTTTCCGCAGCTCATTATAATAGTAATGGTTCTGTGTCACGTCTTGTTTATAAAGATGTGAAGAGCGTTGCCGCCCGTGCGTTCAATTTGGAAAACGACAAGAAAAATTTATTGAAAGGCTTTATGGATGGTTGGGACGATATAACTGCGGATGTCAATGCTGTGAAGAAGGCGGTTCAAGATATGTCTTCTCAAAATGGATTAGAAAGCGCGTTTAAGGAATATTTGGATGGGATTTTGACTGGTAAAGCAACTCTTGATGAGGATCTTAAACAGAAATTGACTTATGCGGCTTTTAGGAGACAAGCTTCGCATCTTCCTTCTAATATTACCCCTGTATCTCAATTCAGCTCAGAGCAGATCGGCAATTTATACCAATACTATAATGTTTCCCTATACAAAAGCGGAAGAAGCTATCACAAGTTTTGGATCCGTCATAACGATAACGGAAACGATGGTCTGATGGGCGTGATGGAATTCTGTATCGTACGCAATAACGTGTACCAGTTGTATGTGAAAGGTATTCGTGGCTTGGGCGATCCGTTACCTTATACCCCGGGTAAGGATGATCCCGGTACGCCGGATGAGAGTGATGATGTCACTATCGACGTGACTATCTACGTGAAGGATTGGGTAAAACGTACGAACAAAGACATTATCCTATAACTTTACCCTTCGGGGGATTCTTACGATGGGCATTGTAAGCACTTTATGCTGCCCATCCAAGCAACCTTACGATGCCCATCATAAGAACCTTATAATGGGCATCATGGTTTACCTCCATTTCCGGTAGTACGGGCGGAGGATTACTGTGTATCTTAATAAAATGATTATGAACCGTTTATTTCATACCTGCAAACAGTTGATTGGCATAGCCGCCTTGTCCGTGGGGCTATACGCTTGCGATTGGATACACGACGACTCGCTGCCGCTTTGCGAGTTCCGCCTGTATTTCAAGTACGACTATAATATGAAATTCGCCGACGCTTTCCAGCATGAGGTAGACTTCGTTACGCTCTTCTTCTGCGACCAAGAAGGGAACTTCCTTTTCCAGCGGCGGATCGAGAAGAGCGAGCTGGACGAGCGGAACTCCATCGCCCTCGACATGGAGCCGGGTACCTATCAGGTAGTCACTTGGGCCGGGCTGGACAAGGGCAGTTACGCATGGAACGACCCTGCCGAGACGTCGCAGGCTGTCGAGAGGGCGCAAGACGTCAAGGTACGTACCTTGCGCGAGGCCAATACGACACAGCCCAACGAGCTGCGCCCGCTTTGGCATAGCCTCGATACCTTCACCGTGACGCACGACATGCCCGAGGCCGACACCATCTCACTCGCCAAGAATACCAACAAGCTGCGGGTCGTGCTGCAAAACGTGATGGGTGAGGACATGGACGTGAACAACTTCTCCTTCCGGATCGTGGCCGACAACGGATATATGGATTACGACAATTCCCTGCTGCAAGATCCCACCATCCACTACCTGCCTTATTATACGGAGAACGTGGAGTTGGGAGCCGACCCGACCCCCGGCGCTACCGTAGGCGGGCAATACGTGGCCGTGGCCGAGATGAACACCATGCGCCTGATGGCGGGCCGCAACTACCGCCTCATCATCCGTCACCACGGATGGGAGAAGGATGTGCTGAACGTGAACCTCAACGATTACCTCCTTCTCACCAAGATGGAGGGGCACCGTATCTCCCCGCAGGAGTATCTGGACCGGCAGGACGAGTATTCTATCATCTTCTTCCTTACACCGAAGGTATGCCCCGATTGTCCGGATAAGCCTACGCCTCCGGACCCTTCGGGACCTGATAATCCTGACAATCCGGATAACCCGGATAATCCCGATGGTCCCGATCCGGAAGACCCTACGATCGTGGGGTACGCCTGCTTCAAGATACAGGTGAAGGATTGGGTGATTCGTATCAACGATGGCATATTGTAAACAGAGATTTATTAAATATCGCTAATGATGAGACGCTATACCATATATAACCGATTGACGGCGGTCGCCGCCGGTCTTTGCCTCTGTTGGCTTTTTATGGCTTGTGGTGAAGACCGGGGGGGCGATCTCCCGGATGACGACCCGAACCATTGTGTTGTAACTATCACTTTGCGGACATCCCGTTCGGTACGCCCGCCGCAGACGAAGGCCGGAGGGATGATGACGAAGGCGGATGAAACTACTGAGACGGATTTCTGGGCAAAAGATGAAGAATACGAACGAGACATCACGAACTGGCTGGTGGTGGCCTATGATGAGAATGCGGATTTGGCCGGATATATATCCGGCAAAGATGGAACATGGACTCCGGATATCAGTAATGAGGATTCTCGTACTACGGTGGAGATGAAACTACCCCTTGGCACATACCATTTTTATGCGTTCGCCAATTTACAATCGTTGGAAGACGGTACATCGTTGTATCAAAAAATTACCGAAGCCCATTCCTTGGCGGAACTGTCGGAGGTGAAGATATTGGACTCGGGAACGAGTATTGATACAAGGAATGAGGAGAAAAAGGGTAAATTCGGAGGCGAGGAAGCGTCTCGAAAGCGTATTCCTATGAGCAGCTACGCCCAAAAGTATACGGTATTGTCCGCTCCGGCAGAGAACAAATTAGAGATTCCCTTGATTCGCATGATCGGCAAGGTGCAAGTGGAGATAACCAATAACTTAAATAAATCCATAACCGTAAACCAATTAGACATCATGAACCTCCGCAAGGGAAGCCTGCCGATCTGGCTCTTGCCTTGGGGAAATGAGAATTATTTGGAGTTTAAGGATAACAAGGACTTGGAAGAGCCTTTGGCTCCATCTTTTCCGAAAGATGCGAATCCTCCTGTAGTAAGTCTAGAGGATCTTTATACTGAATCTATCAAACCCGGTGATAATGAAAAAGAAATACAAGCCAAACCTGTGGACGGCGAGAACGGTAGTAAACGAGCTTATATTCGTTACATTCCTGAGACCAATGCGGCCGTCGGAGAGAACGGCGGTGGCATCCACCTCGGTGTAGAGATCGAAGGCCGCCCTCGTACGGAGCACCTCACGGGCTTCGACTTCGTACGCCGCAATGACCTGCTGGTCATCCCTGTCTTGATAACCAACATCACGACGAATTTGGAAGTAGCCGAGCAACGCCTCCCCATCGGGGTCTACCCGACCGCCTTGGTCTATGGTGAGAAGACGGGCGTGCAAATACTGACGCCTGTTGAGCATACCTTGCAAGCCGCCGGCGACTTGTCGATCCGTTTCGAGATATCTAGCATAGAAGGCGTGACAGGAGATTTCACGATCAAAGGTCTACCGCAGGAGGGAACGGTTACGGAAACAGCGAAAATCAGTTCGATCCAAGTAAAAAGCGATGAGAAACGTCTCATTACGGCCGTAAACGGAGAGGATTGTGACAAGAAACAGCGTTTCTACCTTCCCGAGGCTTCGATCAAGGAAGGAAAGAAAGGTTCCTTCACGATTCGCACCCAAGAGCTAGGCGGAAAGGCGGAGGCTACGATCATCCTCACGCTTGTGGTAAACTATAACGTGGATGGGGAGAAGCAAGAAATGCAAATCCCTTACACCATCAAGATCAGAAACTACAAATAACAACCATAATATAACAACAATAAACTAAAAAAGGAGGACCTGACGGATGAAACCATCAATCAACCTACGATATAAATCCTTGTTATTAACTTGCTTGTTAATTTTTTCCGCTGGTGTGGCTGTGCCGGCGTGGGGGCAGACGTACACGATCAATTATAAGAATGGTTCACCCCAAACCGGTATTACCGAACGTGTGGATACGGTGTATGTGGCAGATGGGGAAGAGAGGGAGTTGTTTATTCCTGAGTTGAGGAATAATGATGGTGTATCGGATCCATATTATAGATGGTATGTGCGTTGGTATCGAGAGGATGGGAATAAAAACATGCTGTCTATAGAGGGCAAGATCGCAGGGACAGATATTACTTTTGACGAGGATCATCCACCAGTATTAGGAGGTACGGTTCTTAGTGCTGCTACTTATCAAAAGACATTGAAATCAACCAGTGATGGCAAATCTCTTTTTGCATATGATTTTTTTTATAATCCAAGTGGAAGCAATGAGGAATTGCGGAAGTCTGCTAGTGCCACGGGAGCTTCTACTGTCAAATATAAGGTCAATACTGTAGAAAATGACGTAGTGGTTTGTGATGTGAGTCTGAATACAGACCTTGTGGGATCTAGAACAAATGAAATTATAGAACCGACACTCTCTATACGTTATAAGTTTGTTATTCGTCCAGCAAGTGTTATTGCTGGACAAATAAGAAGTTCTGGTGCGGATCAATCCAATGCATTTATAAAAGAGGATATATTTACGTCGCAGAGTAATGAAATTTTTAATGTACAACTAGGTTCGATCGCAAATAATTATGCGTGGTATGAGGGTGAAAATATAATAAAAGGAAAGACCTATGCGTACAAATATGTTTGTGGTAATAGTACTAAGACTGGTAAATTAAAACCATTAGAGCAAATAGTTGATTCTTTAAATATTACAGAACAATCTATATTGGAGGTTTGGGCTGTTGATGAAACAGGAGGAAAGAGGAGTCCTTTACTTTATAAATACACGTTGATACCGATCAGCGGCGCAGGATTTGTATTAGAGGATAATTTGAATACAATAACAGATCCAAAGCGGAAACCGGATGAACATCCAGATATTTATGAAATGATTGGTTATATAAACTTTGACCGGGGAGATTCAATTACACTTGAACAATTAAAGAATAATTATACTTTAAATATGGTTAAACCTCAATTTCCTATGGCAGATACTGATAAGGGAATGTGGTTGGAGCCAGATGTTACGGGCTATGCGCCATTGGATTATCATCGTACACGTGGACGTTTGACTCCATTGCAAAATCAATATGGATTATATCGTACTGCCAATTTATTAGAGGTTTCTGAAACAAGAGCAGAGAAGGCTACAACTATTGTTTCATATGAAAATTTTAGCTCAAAGAAAACTACGAATTTGCAGTATTACTGGTTTCCGACTTTAAGAGAGAATGCTCCTAATAATGATAGATCTAAAAGAAGTTCTGTTGCGCAAAGGACAATATATGACCGAACATATTATAATACAAATCACCAAAAATTGGGATTTTTCTATTATGTAGATGCTGCGAATCTGCCGGGACGTTTGGTGAAGATTAAATTAGACGGAATAGTTTGTAGTCATACGGGTATTTTGGTGAATTTTTGGGTAAATGATATGACTACAAGAGCGAATGAAACTTCTACAGGTTCGAAAGCCGGCAAACCTATTCCTCCTAATATTAATATAAATTTTATAGGTAGGAAAAATGGAGCCGATGTGATTCTTCATCGGTTTACTTCTGGAGATGCTTTGACAAATTATACAATGCGCGAAGCATATCAAGGGTATGAAACTAATGAATACATTGGTAAATGGCAGCAATTAATGTATTCATTTTCATTCTCTGAAAGATCTAATGACTTTGATGAATATTATTTGGAGGTGCAAAATAACGCCATCCATTCATATGGTGCGGACTACGCCATCGATGGTCTGCGTATTTATCGCTCCATACCGAAAATTGACGTAAAGCGAGTGGACGTGTGTTCTTCTGCCAGTCTAACCGTTGCCACGGATTACGAACTTCTACTCAAAAATATGGGATGGACTATTAAATGGGATGTATTGGCTGATCTGAATTTGGGGGATAAAATAACGGAAGATTCAAAGCATATATGGAAATACCGCTATGGTTTGATGGGTGGAGATCCAACGAAAAGAAATGAGAATCTTAATGAAACGATCGGAAACGTTTATATTGGAGCTACCGATAAAAAGGAAAATGGAGATATAAAGAATCCTAACGATTGGATTACATTGAATACGGATTTGAAGGACTATAAGAATGAGAACTATAACAACCGAAGCAAGGTGTATCGTATTATCGTTCCGACTAAAGATGGGTTAAAGCATCAAGGATTTGAGGATCTGACAAATTCTGAAACTGCGATGCGACGACAAATTGTCGTAAACCTGCGTATGATCAATGATTTCTTATATGATGCAGCTGAGCAAGGAGTTTGGGATGAAGACATAGACGCGCATGCCCAAAAAACAAATGGGGATCCGTTCCCGAAAGAAGAGTATATCGCATATTTGAAACAAAATTTGGGAGATCTTTGTGACAAATCAGGATCAGAGTGGAACTATAAGATTCCTGATCCGAAAGACATGGAGAGTCAGATAGATCAAATAATGGATGGATATGACAATAAATATGAAGAACTGATACGAGCCGTATGTTCCGTGATGGGTATTTCTCGTCCTCGTGTGCCTTGGTGGGATGAAGGAAATAGCAATACCATCCATTTGAGTGCCATTGATGTGGACAAGACTGAGTTGAGATATAAAGGTGAGAGACCTTACGGAAGCGGGACGAAGGTAGAGCCTGCCTCCGGTAAGTATGATGTGGTAATCTTTAGTGCGGCCGCGACAGTTACTAGCGATAAAGTCGTGGATTTCCCGAATGCCTATGCGGGAAGTAGTTTCCAAGATCCTTGCTTGCTGACTACCCCTTTCACCGTACTCCCTTCCTTCACGGTCGTAGCGAATACCAAAAGTGATTTGCCGGAGGGCATGATCGCTTGCGAGGGACGGATCAGTCAGATCGAGGAAGCGACCGTATGGGTTGAAGAGGTGGATGATGACCAAAATCTGACAGGGGAACTGAATAAGTTTGAAGAGATAGAAGCTTTCAAGAATTATTCATATACGTTCGATTGGTTCTTGGGCGACTCGCTGGAATTTGCGGCGTTCCATGAGAGGCATGGGGTATCATTAGAAGATATATTGAGGTCTTATAGAAATCAACTTCCTGATGAAAAGAATGCCTTGTCTTTCCAGGCAGAAGCTTTGATTGAGTATTGTAAAGACAAATATAAAGATAAGCCTGATTTAATTGAGGAATTGAAGACACTGCTCTTAGGTGATGTGGACACAGAGCCAAAATTAGTGATTGGCGGGAAGTTTGGATATGCGGAATTCCGTTGGGTAAAAAAAGTGGTAGCGATTCCTTATCTGCCAGAGAGTATTACTGAGAGTGATCGACGCAAATGGCTCTTTTGCGAAAGACCTCAGGAAAAAACATTGGAAGCCGCTCCCGCCCCGACACTGTTAGTCGGTTTTCCGGATGTGGAATACCCGGAAGAAATGGCTCATTATCCCAATGTGCCCCTGCGTATCGGCTTGCCGAATATCATAGAAGGAAGCATAAACGATATTCCTATTCAAGGAGAAGGCTTGACAATGGGTATGGAAGAATCTAACCAATTGGGTAAGCCTAACGGTAACGCTACGACTATATTCTTGCGGCAAGGGCAGACTTATATAGAGGTAGGTGATTTGACGGCTTTGTCTGCGAAAGCTGAAACTGAAACAGATAATGGCGGCGGGTTATTCTCGATGACCTTTAAGGAGGGTGCCTATGAAAAATTCGCCGAAGGCCAAATCTATTCACTTTATATTCCATTCGGTGAATATAAGGATGGAACTTTCGTAGAAGGCTCTTGCGAGGGATATGCGACCTTACTTATCAAGATCGTACCGGAATACTTGACTTGGACGGGTAAGAACATCGGTGAGGATGCTGAGGCATGGTATAATGATGCGAACTGGCAGCAATCCACGGAAGGGGATTTGTATATAGATCAAACGGGAGAAAGCAAAAAGGATGCCAACGGTAATGATCTTGTGACTGCCGCCTTCGCCCCGCTTCATTTCACCCGTATCACGATCCCGGGAGGGCAGACACTGGAATTGGAAGACTTGAAAGAGGATAAGAATTTACTGCAAGGAATTGATACGACATCTAAAACAAAGGCTACCCAATATATCCAATACGATATGGCGGTAAATAAGAATGATAAAGGACTTATCGTAGCTCCGTACTATATAAATAAGGTAAAGGCTATCTATTTCAAACCCGAGGCGCAGTTACGCCGTCAGCAATTCCTGACGTACGACACTGCCCGTGTGGAATTCGAGATGACACCTGACGCGAAATATTGGATGGCATCGCCCCTGCAAAGCGTATTCGCCGGCGATATGTACACCGTGAAGAACACGGGCCGTCAGAACACCTATGCTTTCGCCGATATCACCTACAGCACGGCTGACAACGACCGCCAAGCCCCAGCCTTCTACCAGAAAGCTTGGGACAAGGCGATCACGATGTACGTGCCGAAGAGCGAAGCAGATCAAATAGTTTCTTTTCCGGAGAATGGTTTGGATACAACTCATTACGAGGTAGTCCAATCCAACTGGAGCCGTGAATATAACGATGTGAATGTGCCCTACGCTTTAGGAAAGGGATTCTATGCCAGCGTAGAAAAGAAGAATGCGACCGGCTTAGGTGAGAAAGTATTGGTACGCCTGCCGAAAGCGGATGACTCCTACAAATATGAACCGTGGAAACCGGATACGAAAAGCGCTACATTGAGAGCCGCCATGACCAAAGCCCCGACTTTAGCAAATCGGATCAATGCTGGTAAACTGGCAGATAACAAGTCGATCAAGGTGGTATTGACAGATGTGAATGGAACGGAAGATTGGTGGAATACGGATAATGGAACCGTCCGTGTTATTGCTGATGGTGACGGCAAGCACTTCCTGTTGGGTAATCCTTATATGTATCCGTTGGATATTGTTCGTTTCTTGAAAGAGAATGAGGCTATCTTAGAGCAAAAATATTGGACATTGGATGTGAAGGAGGGGCTTGTTGTCGGTACACCTGATGTGGCATGGGAAGGTGGAAATGTTACTGATGCTACATCCGGAGCCGTTATCGCCTCCATGCAAGCCTTCTTCGTAGAGCTGAAAGATGCGGCTCAAACGAAAGCGGAAGGTACGGCAACCGGTGCCGATCTGAAGGTGGTTCATTTCGATCCCTCCATGATGCAAGGAGAGTCGGAGAAGGTCTCTTCTTCCTTACGTACCGCTACGGCCAAAAACCCGGTATTGAGGCTGACAGCGGAGCGGGATGCATATCGTAGCACGGCCTTGCTGACGCGGCAGGATGATGCTACGAATAGCTATGAGGCAGATAAGGATGCCGTAATCTTGCTGGATACGGAACTGGAGGAGATCCCGCAGGTGTACACTATCGCCGGGACTCGTGCCGTGGGTGTGAACGTAGTACGACGGATCGACCAAGTGCCCCTTGGCGTATATGCCGGCGAGGGTAAGGGCGAGGTTACGCTGACGATAGAGGGTATCGGCGATTGGGCGGAGACGCTTTACCTGTACGATGCCGTGACCCGTAAAAGTACGGAGCTGTCGGACGATACGTATACCTTGCGTTTGGACGGCAGCAGCCATGGACGTTACTTCCTAAGTGCGGGCTCGCCTACCGGTAATGAGGGGGTAGACAACGTAGAATCTATCTCTGTCTATTCCGCCGTATCGGGTAGGATAGTGGCCAGTGCTAGCGAGGCGTTGAAGCGGATACAGGTGTTTACGCCGATGGGTCGTTTGGTACGTACCTTATATCCCGCCCGTCCGACTTATACGTTCGATCTCCCGGCAGGCATCTACATTATCCGTGCGGAAATCGCCCACGACCAAAAGACGGTGAAACTACGGGTATTGTAAATAAACCCGCTATAATAGACAAGGGGGTGCGGTTCTAAGTGAACCGCACCCCCTTGTTGTTAGTTCGTTTCTACCACTCCATCCTTGATATGGATCACCCGATCCGTGTTTGTGGCCAGCTGTTCGTCATGCGTCACGATGACGAACGTCTGGTTCATCTGGTCTCTTAACTCGAAAAAGAGGGCGTGCAATTCTTCCTTGTTCTTGGTATCGAGGCTTCCCGAAGGTTCGTCGGCGAGGATAACCGCCGGGTTATTGATAAGCGCACGGGCTACCGCTACCCGTTGCTTTTCTCCGCCGGATAGCTCGGCGGGCTTGTGTGCCATACGATCGGAGAGTTTCAAGAAGTCCAGCATCTCTTTCGCCCGCTTCTCGGCTATGGCCGATTTCTCCTTGGCGATCAGGGCTGGGATCATCACGTTTTCCAAGGCCGTGAACTCCGGCAATAATTGATGGAACTGGAAGACGAAGCCGATATTCCGGTTGCGGAAAGCCGCCAGTTCCTTATCGCCCAATCGTCTTGTCTCCGTGCCATTGATAACCAGCCGCCCGCTATCCGGTGCGTCGAGCGTGCCGATGATTTGCAACAAGGTTGTCTTACCCGCCCCGCTGGGGCCTACGATAGCGACAACCTCGCCCTTGTTTATCGTGAGGTCGATGCCTTTCAATACTTGTAAGGCACCGAAACTTTTCGTTATTCCTTCGGTTTGTATCATATCAAGTTTCTTAGGACGTGCGAGGCAAGGAAACAACCGAACGTTGCCGGCATATAAGAGACCGTTCCCGTGGTCGTACGTTTACATGTTTCGTTTTCAACTTCGATCACGGCGTCCGGATCGGCGAACTCGGTGGAAAATACGACGGGAATCCCCTTGCTTACGCCTAGAGGACGCAACCGTTTCCGCACCGCTTTCGCGAGGGCGCAATTGATTGTCTTGGAGATATCCGCTATCCGTACCAAGGATGGGTCTACCTTAGCGCCCGCCCCCATGGAGGACACGATGGGGATCTTATGGATATATGCTTGGTACATCAGGTATACCTTGGGACTTAGGGAATCGATGGCATCTACCACGAAATCGAGAGGGGCCGATAAGAGTACCTCCTCCGTCCGTTCGTCTCGCAGGAATTCATTCAGGACGGTTAGTTGCAACTGGGGATTGATATCGAGCAAACGCTTGGCCACGACCTCGGCTTTCGGCATCCCTAGGGTGGAATGAAGGGCGGGCAATTGGCGGTTGATATTACTCTCGTTTACCGTATCGGCGTCTATGATCGTCATCTTTCCTACTCCGGCCCGACAAATCTGCTCGGCGGCATAAGCTCCCACACCTCCTAGGCCAACTACCAATACATGGCTACGGGATAAGCGCTCCATACGCTCCGTTCCGAACAAAAGTTCCGTCCGTGTATTCCAATTGTAACTCATTTATCTATTTTTGAGCACAAAAGTAATCAATTGTTCCGGTTCCTCCAATACTTGCTTTTATCCGAAAGCTTTGTGTCTTGTTACTGCACGGGCGTTGCAGCGTTACTGTATGGGCGTTGCAGTATTACTGCATCAGCCTTGCAGTACCACCGCAACCCAGGTTGCAGTGGATGAGTTACGTCAGATGGGTTGAATATGAAAGACTGATCCTCCGTCGGAGGCCAGCGGAAGGGTGATTTTATCCCTGTAGGTGATCTCCTCAACCTCTTTTACGAGTTTGTTCGAGTCTATATTCGTATCTTCAGCATCTTTATAGATCGTTATCTTATATTTCTTGTCCTTATCCAAGAACTTGAGGTCTACATCGATACTGCGTGCTTGGCTGTTATTGATCGTACCGACAAACCAATCCTCTCCCTTTTTGCGGGCGATCGTTACGTATTCATTGACGGAAGCGTTCGGAACGACTGTTTGGTCCCAAGTCGTAGGCACGGCTTTCAGGAACTCGAATCCCGGTTGTCCCTCGTAAGCCTCCGGCGTATCGCAAATCATGCCGAGATAGCTCTCTAATACCACGTACATCGCTAACATATGGCAGCGGGTACTCATTACGTAAGGGTTACGTTCTTGGTTCTTGAACTTATCCCTTGGCAAAGAGCGGAAACCTCCTAAATGATAATCAGTCGCTCCCGCTAATAAACGGGTAAAAGGCATATGGATGTCATGATCTGCGTCGGTATCCTTATCCCATTTGCAATGCTCGTAATTAAGCGTACCCTCGCGGGTGAACTCATTGGGATAGGTACGGTTCAATCCAGACGGCTTGCAAGCTCCGTGGAATTGCACGAATAGATGATGCTTGGCCGCCTTCGCCAAGAACTCTTCTTGGATGCGGATCATCTCCTGATCGTCTCGATCCATGAAATCGATCATCATGCCGGCAATTCCCCATTTCTCGAATTGGGCGAAAGCCTCGTCTATCTTTGCGTACAGAGGTTTCCAGTTGGTCCATAAATGGATACGTACGCCTTGACTCTTGGCGTAATCGCAAATCTCCTGCATATTGAGGCTCGGAACGACTTTCAAGATGTCCGCTTTAGGACCCGGAGAACCGAATCCGGCTCCATCCTCGTCATACCAAGCTTGCTCGGCGTTCCCGTAGATCGAGTGATAATCCAATCCGTTACGGGCTACGAAATCAATGTAATATTTATTCGTGGGGAAATTGTTTCCGCCAAGGAAAGTCGTATCCGGAACGACATTTCCGTTCCACCACGTAAAAGTAGTCTTACCCGGCTTAATCCAAGACGTATCCTCTATCTTACAAGGCTCATTGAGATTTGTAAGGATATTGGACGCTATCAAGGAACCGATTTGATCACTGATCATCAAGACCCGCCAAGGAGATTGATGGGGTAGGGATGCCTCTACCTTGATACGCTCTTGTCCCAGTTTAGGTGATAGTTTCCCGAGAAGAGTCCCGTTTTCTTTCCATAGGTACATACCGGCGTAATCACGAACCGCCGCCTCGGTAATCGCCATATAAACATGGTTCGGGAAAGAGAATAGGGCGGGCATATCCATCAATCGTTTATTATCCATGTCGGCATAATCTGTGACCGTATATTTACCTTCGTGGGAACTTTGGTAGTTGGGGAGGAATAAAGTGGTTACGTTCGGATTCCCTTGTAGGTTGAAGGTGGTTCCCTCGTCATACATGATATACGAATCCCATCCTTTTTGCTTCGGAAACTCATAGCGGAAGGCGATACCGTCATCGAAAGTCCTTACGACCAGATTAATCTTGCGAAAAGGCTGAACGGTTTCCTCTAGCGGGATGATTACCTCTTTGGAAAGGCTGTGTATATGTTTCGCCTTACCGACGATCAATTCGTAGGTCTCTTCTTTCGTGCTGAACACGGGTTTGTTGATCTTTACATTTTCCCCGAACGCCCCATTATCGAAAGTCAGCGTCAATGGGGAGTCTTGGATCAAGGTCTGCTTATTAAATGTTACGCTGTATACCGGGCTATTCTTATCCAAAGCCAAGGAAAACTTGATCTTTCCGTTTGGAGAAGCCAACCGCACGCTTTTATTCGCATATAAAGAGTGAGCGCAAAGTATAAAAAATGCCAGAACGAGGTAGATTGATTCTTTTTTCATGGATGATAATTTTATAGGCCAAAGATATACATATTTATTTTGTACGGTTTAACTGCTTCAACAATTCCTTAAGACTGACGGTCTCATTCTTGACCAATGGTTTTGCCCAATAGGAAATACTCAAGATATAGCCCAGCGTGATAAATAGGAAAAACATGGAATAGCGCAACCCGATCAAGTCGCCAAGTCCACCAATGATGAACGGAATCAACGCCCCTCCAAAAATACCCGTACACAAGATACCGGAAAAAGCCCCATGATGCTTATCCACGGAGTTAAGGGCTAAGGCGAATATCACCGAAAACATGATCGAGATCGAGAAGCCGCAACAAGCGAAAGCGATAATCGCTACTTGCGTAGGACCGAAGAGCGCTATCGATAAATTAAGGATCGCTATCATCGAGAAGATACGTAACATCAGCTTTGAGTCGATTAACTTTACGATCACCAATCCCAACAAGCAGCCGATGGACATCAATCCCCAGAACCAAGCAACCGTAGTAGCCCCGGCTCCTTCCGGGCTGACCCCATGATACATATTCAGGAAAAGGCTCATCCAATTCGCCAATCCTTGCTCGGTCCCCACATAAGCGATAATCCCTAAGAAATAGAATATAACTTGTTTTTGCCTGAGCAATTCCTTATAATTCTGTACCGTTCCCGCCTTCTCATCTTCCTTTAACTCTACTTTCGGGAATTTGACATAAGAGATAACCACTAACATGATGACAAAAACAATCGTAAAGATAAAATAGAGCGAGCTCCAAGGTAAGCTCTCCGGTGTTATCCCTTTGAGGAAGCAGATGAAGAAGTCGTTCGCCGAATCCTCACCGGTTAATTTCCGCATAAGTCCGGCCAAGACGAACGGACTCATGAAAGAGGCGGCCCCGAATACGATCTGGGCCAATACCTGATTAAAGGCATATTTTTTCTCTCCGCCAGCCTCGCGCATCAAGGGCAATATGATCACCTGTAGCATCGCCATGCCCAGACCGATAGCGAAAAGGGAGGTCAATACGATAGGGTAGGTCGGGAACATGACGAAAAGCCCCGCACCCAAAAACGCCAGACTGAAAGCGATCAATAAGGAAATCTTTCCCCCGAAACGCTCGATGATCATTCCTGCCGGGATCGACATGATGCCATATGCCAAGAAAAACGAGAACGGCAAGAATGCGGCCAATGTCAAGCTCAGCCCAAAACTATCGATAATCATCGGTAGCATAGGGCCTAATATATTGGTAACAAAAGAAATGACAAACCAAATACACAAGATGAGGAGTACGATCCAATTATTCTTATTCATGATAGATAGATTCAATGATTAAACACCAATGCCGCCGCCCCGAGGCATCCGGCCTTATTTCCTAATCGGGCAAGCTCGATAGTTGTAAAGTACGAGGTTTCCTTCATCACGAATTTCCAGACCTGTTCCCGTATATTATTAATGTAGAAATCTCCAGATTCCGAAATGCCTCCGCCGATAATCACCTTTTGTGGAGCGAAGATGTTGATAAGGCTAGCCACGCCTAGGGACAGATTCCGGAAATGGTCCTCCATAGCGAGTACGGCCTCTTTCTCTTGAGCTTTATAGCGCTCTACTATATATTTTCCATCGATACGGGAAGGTATCTCCCGTCCGTTCTTTTCCAATAGTTGCCGATATAAGGCGATCAACGCACTTACGGAAGCGTGTGCCTCTAGGCAACCGGACGCTCCGCAAGTACATTGATTCCCATTCAGACCATGAATAATTAAGTGCCCAAGTTCGGTGCCCCGGTTCCGGTAGCCGCCATAAAGCCGGCCATTCAAGAACAAGGCGCCCCCTATGCCGGTACCCACCGTCAGGAAAACGATATCGGAGAGACCTTTAGCCGCCCCATATATCACCTCGCCCAACCCCATAAGGTTTGCGTCGTTGTCGATGAATACCGGTAGATTAAATTCCGCTAACGCAAGATCCAATTGTTGGTTATCCAGTTCAGGAAGATTATTGGCAAAGAGAACCACCCCATTATCTACTACGGAAGGTACACCTATGCCAATTCCGTAAATCCCCCAATCCCGGGAACGGGCGTAGTCTGTCATTTTCCGTACGATACTTTTTATGGTATCGGATAATGGGCGTGGATTCTCTTTTGATTGTGTGGTTTCCGACGATTCGTAAAGAATGTCGCCATTCTGGTTCACAAGAGTATATTTTATGCTTGTTCCTCCAATGTCTAATGCGATAGCGTATTTCATGATAATTGTAAAAGCTTAATTAGAACTATGCGCCGCTTCCTCGTCGATTAGGCAAATCACGTTCGGGTGCAGCCACAATAAGGAGGCCGGCAACTCCGTCGAGATCTTCTGTTCAAGGAAAGCTTGAGTAATCTCCCTTTTCTTTATCCCGTTGATAAGAAGGATAATCAGGCGTGACTGAAAGATATTCGCCATGCCCAATGTCAGTCCGTATCCCGGTTTTTCCGTATCCCCAGCGATCATGGGATGTTGCAATGATTTCTGGGACAGATGAGCCACATGGCAATTCGTATGTAAGGAAGGAGCCGGCTCGTTCAAGGCGATATGGCCGTTCATCCCTATTCCTAATATACAAATGTCGATAGGGCCTTTTTGGTCCAGTATCTGTTGGATCCGCTCACATTCCGCCTCAGGGTTCTCCGGATCGCTTTGGAACGCTATATACCGGTCTTCCGGGATTTGAAGCGGACCTACGAAATAGTTCCGTAGATACGACTCGCACGTACCCGGGTGATCCATCGGGATTCCTCCCCATTCATCGAGCTTTAGTACCGTGAATTGGGAGAATAATTCCGGTTGGCGACCGGCTTTCTCTACCAGTAACTCATACATCCGGGTAGGAGAGCCCCCAGTGGCGGCACAAAGCGTAAGTGCCTTGTGCTGCCCTAACTCTGAGGTAACAATCTCTTTTGCCTTAAGGCTTAATGCCTCATAAGATTGACAAATCTCTATTCTCATACGATTTTAGAGCTCTTTGATTCGGATATTGCGGAAGCAAACACCATAACCATGATCTTGTAATCCGATATAACCGGGTTTCTTTCCACATTGCAGCATAAGCTCGTAAGCCTCGGGGCATTTCTCAGGGCTATTGCTGAACTTGCTGAACTTACTGTGGTCTACTAGCGCACGCCATACCGGGGTACCAAATTGGAACTCCAGGATTTTCACGTCGTTCATGTAATGGATCGCACGTTCGTTGTAGACAACGATTCTTGTTTTGTTCCAATTACCGTATGGTTTCACGGGCTGCGGGTCGGGCATGATCATGTCGTATACGGCTCCGGCTTGGCGGTTACCATCGCAACCTTCCCATGCGTCCGGCATATTCTCGTTGTCGAGCAATTGGTACTCGGGACTAGAGTAATAAATAGGCATACCTTCGATCTCTTGCGCCGTGTAGAAGATACCGCTGTTGCCAGCCTTGTCGATCTTCCATTCGATCTCGAAGGCGAAGTTCTTGAACTTCTTATCATAGATCAAGTCGCCACCACCCGGATCAACTGTGCTGTCGCTTCCTTTATAGGTGATAACACCATCCTCTACGACCCATCCTTTGGGTACGTCCTTGCGGCAATAGCCACGCCAACCGTCGAAGGTCTTGCCGTCGAACATCGTGATCCACTCGCCTCCCGTAGGGATACCGTCGCTATCGAGGGCTTGGGTTTGGGCGGTTTGCGTTCCGGCATCGTTGGTATTACCGCCGGAGGTACATGACAGGGCCGACGCGAATAAGGCTACGGCCATAATACTGCTATAAATCTTTTTCATCGCTATTATGAATGTTTGTTGTTTGTTAGAAACTTGTTAGATAATTATTAGAAACTTGTTAGGTTTCTGTTAGCCTCCTGTTAGCTCCCTATTAGGTTGCCGTTAGCTTTATAACTTCAGGTCTTCCCATCCATCGCGGTATTTCCGCTTGATGAATTGGTTCGCCTGCTCGAAGTTGGTGATACGCATATTCGCCCCGTCCCATAAGAAGGTCTTGTTTCTTCCCGGATAGATGAAGCCTTCGCGTTCTCCGTAGATCGAGTCGTTATGTTTTACTTGCTCGCGGATGTTATGGCTGCGCAGGATGAGGTTACCCATCAATACGGTCTCCGTCAACGGACCGGCGTAACCTTCGAACGGAGATTCTACGTCCGCCTTGTCGTATCCTGCTATACAAGAATCGATCCAAGCCCAGTAATGCCCGTTGGTCCCTCCCTCGATACGTTTGTACTTGTGGGGGATATTCACATCCTTGTCGAACAAAGGTTTCTTGTTCGCCTTTACCCCCTTCGGCCAGAATCTCGGGTCGGAACCGCCCCAGCCGCAAGAGGCCATACCTTTCGTACCTACGAATACGGTTGCGCCTTCTACGTCCATCATATCCAAGTCTCCCATCGTGCAGGTCATGTCTGCATCCGGATCGATCTCCTCGAAACGCTCCGGCATGATACCACCGTCCATCCAATAGAGATTCAGGTCGCTTCCGTCTTTCTTCTTGAATTTATAACGGATCGAGCTGGCTACCGGGCAACTCTCAGGATAATAAGCCTCCTCGAAGATACCGGAGTAGACATTGGTCGTGCTGCAAGAAACCTCAGTCGGATAACCTAATTGAAGCAATTTGAATGGAGGGCCGATGATGTGGCAACCCATATCTCCAAGAGCGCCTGTACCGAAACGCCACCAACCACGCCAGTTGAACGGAACAAGATTATCGATATAATCGACATACTCGGCGGTACCTACCCATAAGTCCCAATTTAATCCCTTGGGAACCTCAGGCTTCTGGCTCGGCCAAGGAATACCTTGCGGCCATACGGGACGGTTGGTCCAGCAATATACCTTCTGGATGTCGCCCAGCAGATCCGCCTCGAACCATTCACGAAGGGTACGCATACCGTCGCAAGAGTTACCTTGGTCGCCCATCTGGGTCACGACCTTGTATTTCTTGGCGGCCTCGGTAAGGATACGTGCCTCGTAAATATCGTGCGCGATCGGTTTTTGCAGATATACGTGTTTCCCCATCCGCATGGCGCCGAAAGCTTGGATCGCATGGTTATGATCCGGGGTGGAGATACATACTGCATCGAAGTTTTTGTGCTCCTTGTCGTACATCTCGCGGAAGTCGTTGAAATACTTCGCCTTCGGGTATTTCTTACGAGCGTCGGCAGACTGACGGTCGTCTACGTCGCACAGACAGGTGATCGCCGCGTTTTTGTGCGGCGTATTCATCAAGCTACCCAAATCGGCGGCTCCCATACCGCCACAGCCTATTTTCGCGATATAAAGCTTATCGCTGGGAGCTACATGTCCTAATCCCGCTACGGTAAAGCTGGGCAGGATCGTAAGGGCGGCAGCGCCTGTGGCTGCCATCCCAAGGAATTCCCTTCTCGAGATTCCAGTCGGACTGGATTGTTTATTTACCTCTTTCATAAATTTGTTCATATTATGATTAATAATTGAATTGGGGTCTAAAGAATTGAGATTAAAAACAGACTGATATGATTAGAATGCCGGATATCCCGGGTTCTGAACCAAATTATTATTCTTCTGCCAAGCCTTGAACGGGATCGGGAAGATCTTACGATATTCCGGAGTCTGTTTCGGCTTCATATATCTCGGTTTCAGATAAGTCCCGAAGCGGATCATATCTTGGCGGCGGACAAATTCGAATGCCAACTCATAACCACGCTCGTTATAGATATCGTCTAATGTCACGCTCGTGTAATTATGATCGGAATTACCATAAGCCCTTTCCCGGATAGCGTTTACCAGACGGGTAGCTTCACCTAGATCGCCGCCCATGCGAACCAAGGCTTCCGCTTTCATCAGGTATACATCCGCCAGACGGAAGATGGCGATATCGTTTTCCATATTGGTGTTTTGCATGCCTTTCTCGTATACCCACTTATTGATACGTGCGCCGTCTTCTTGATGAACCTCGCCCCACGGGGTTAAGTTACCATCCGCATCGGTTTTCTCAGTTCCCGGTACTACATTTAAGTCGATCGTATGGATCAAGTCATGTCCTAGGGTCGTTTTCAAAACCTCTCCTGTGTTAGGGTCGATCATCGGGCCGATCAAGAACGAGCCTTCGTAGCGAGGATCTTCCGTATCAAATGTACGGACAAAATCCGGTTGGGCGTTAATACCGTTCCACATACCGCCGGTAAAGCCTAATACGTCAGGGTCCAGATAATGTAATGTCCAAAGATGAATAGAGTTACCCCATTCATCGGATGCCTTGTAGCAGATCGGGAAAATAATCTCTCGTGATACCTCGTTATGAACCTCGAAATTGGTTTTCCAATTCGGCTCGATGATATATTCGAGTTTCATGATCTCGTCGCACTGCTCCACTACACCTTTCCAGTTCGGCTCGCTGATCCATTCCTCGGCGTTGAGGTACATCTTTGCCAATACCATACGGGCAGCCCCTTGCGTGAACTTACCGTAGCTGGCGTCTGATACATCGGAACGCAGGTTCGGGATGATCTCGGTTAATTCCTTCACCACGTATTTATACAGATCCGCACGACTCGTGATGGAGGGTAAGGAGGTATCCTCAAAATCTGTCACTAATGGAGCGTTACCGAAAATATCTACGATTACATAATACCAGAAAGCGCGTAATCCTCTTAGCTCAGACAAGTATTGAAGCTTAAGCTCATCGCTCATGGCTTCGCTTTTCTCTATAATATTATATACGGAGTTAACCGTAGTTAGGCCTCCCGTACAAAAATCCCAGCAATTTTCTACAGAGTAAGAGTTCGGTTTCCAACTGTGCATGCATTGTTCCATGTATTGTCCACCGTCCCACCAGTCGCCACCTACACGTGTCGGTGCTATCAAGATATCGGCTGTCATATCGGCCGCTCCCCAAGGACCGTCATAAGCCAGCATGTTCTTTAGGGATTGGTAAGCCGGTGCCATGATCGCGTTGATCTGCTTTTCTGTTGTCCCGAATTCGTCAGTAGGAAGTTTGTCGTATACGTTCTCGTCCAAATCCATGCAAGAGACAAGCGCTACCGGAGCGAGTACGGCACATATTATATTTTTGAATAATCTTTTCATGATCGTTACTGTTTATGTATTAGAAATTCAAGTTCAATCCAACAGAGAAAGTGCGTGCCTTCGGATAAAATTCACGAGGTTCTACACCCGGGGTTAAACCGTCTCCTGAATCCATAGGAACTTCGGGATCAAGACCTTTATATTTCGTGATAACGAATAGGTTTTGCGCCGTGAAATAAACACGGATACCATTCAATGCTTTGATCTTATAACCTAAAGTTAAGTTGTCGAGACGCATAAAAGAACCTTTCTCTAAATAATAGTTGGAGAATCTTGGCGTTTCGCTTAGCGTATAGGTCAATGGATCGTCCAATGCGTTTGTTCCCGGCAGGAATCCGGATTGAGCGTATGCCATGCGGGTCGCGTTTAATATATCATTACCGATCGTTCCACGCAAGAAGAATGACAAGTCAAAATTCTTGTAGCGGAAAGTATTGGTGATACCATACGTCAATTTCGGTTGGGCGGATCCGATATAGTCATAATCCGCCGGATCGGATATCTCGCCGTCACCATCTTTATCTACCATGATATATCGGCCATTCTCATCAATACCGTTACAAACCAATCCATAGAACTGTCCGATAGGACGACCTTCTTCCAACACGTGCGTACCGCTGGAGCTTCCACCCCGGATAAATACGTCACCTAATAAGATCTTATCCATTGTAAATACGTCGTTGGATAGACGAGTCACTTCATTCTCATTATGAGCTAAGTTCAAGGAGATGTTCCAGTCGAAATCCTTCGTGCGGATAGCGTCTGCGTTCAAACTCAACTCGATACCCGTATTACGCATATCGCCTACGTTGGCCATGATCTTGTTATATAGGTAAGGAGGGGTTGGCACCGGATAGGTATAAAGCATGTCAGAGGTCTTTTTGTTATACCATTCGATACGACCACCTAGGCGGCTATCCAATACGGAGAAATCAAGTCCGACGTTCAACATCGCTGTCTGTTCCCATTTTAAGTCTGGGTTTGCGTTCTGGCTGATTTTGTAAGAAGGTAGCCAAGAACCGGTATCATAATATACACCATCTGTGCCGTAAAGCTCGAGGGTTTTGTAGGGGTCCAATCCAGTTTGATTACCAGTGATACCATAACCAACACTTAACTTTAAGTCGTTAAGCCAGTTTACTTTTTCCATGAATGACTCTTGGGTGATGTTCCAACCCACGGAAACGGAAGGGAAGGTACCCCATTTGTTATTCGTTCCAAATTTAGAAGAACCATCCCGGCGTACGGTAGCTGTCAACATATATTTCTCATTGAAGCTATAATTAGCTCTTGCGTATAAAGAGATCAGGCGACTTTGCCATTTTTGAGACTCTGCGTCTCCCGGATTCAGATTTTGTCCTGCGGCTAAATTGTTAGCGCCTAATAAATCAGTGACGAAACCACGGGTCTGTACGTGAGTCTCCTCATAATTCTCTTCTTCCCAAGAGTAACCGATCAAGGCATTGATCTTATGCTTATTGAACTCCGCTGAATAATTGGCGGTCCATTCCATCAAGTCTTTATCACGTAGTCTGGACCAACGTTCGGCCTTACCGCCATCGTTGTAGCCTGCTTGAGACTCGATGCTACTGTATTTACTCTCATCTTCCGTGTTCCGGCTTTTAGCTAAAAGAACTTTAGCCTCTAAGCCATCGATAATCGTATAACCGACATCGGCGGTTCCATAGAAATTATTGATGCGGTTCTTATGTGTATTCTCTTTTTGGTTACGTACCGGGTTTCCTTGGTCGTATTCACGTGTGTCGAACCAAGATCCATCCTCTAGCTTAACCGGGCGTACGGGAATCATATTGTAGGCAAGCAAGAAGTTTGTCGTATTTGTCGGTGCGTTATCCGTAACGGTAGCCACGCCGGTGATGCTTACTTTCAAACGATCCTCCAGCGCACGTTGGGAGAATTGGAAACGGGCGTTGTAACGGTTCATGGAGTTATCGCGTGCGATACCTTCACGTTGCATATAAGAAAGGGAACCTCTATAGTTATGGTGTGAACCACCTCCTGATAAAGACACGGCATGATCCTGTTGGAAACCGATTCTCGTGATCTCGTCGAACCAATCCGTGTTCGCTCCCATGTCAAAATCCTTACCGTCCTTACCCGGGGTAGAGGAAGTATAGCTACGCCATTGGTCCGCTGTTAACAGATTCGGCTTGTTGGCCAAGGTAGATACACCGAACGCTCCATTATAAGCGATGGTCGGTTTGCTGGCGTAACCTTTCTTCGTAGTGATAAGGATAACACCACCCGCTGAACGGGAACCATAGATAGCGGCTGAAGATGCGTCTTTCAAGATAGAGATAGATTCGATATCCTGCGGATTAACCGTAGACATATCCATACCCGGTACATTATCGATAACAACCAACGGGCCTTGGTCCTTTTGCAAGGTTGACATACCTCTTAATTGAATCGTCGAGTTGCCCGTTACGTCGCCGGAACCTGTATTGATCGTTAAACCGGCCACCTTACCTTGCAACAAATCCGCTGCGTTACGAGTCAAACCTTGGTTGAAGTCCTCAGCGGTCACGTTGGTGATAGAACCGGTAATCTCACGTTTTGTCTGCGTACCGTAACCTACTACGACTACCTCGTCCAGTTTTTGAGTGTCTTCTTTCAAGTTTACATTGATCACGTTTTTACCGCCTACCGGTTGCAACTGTGTCATGTAACCGATATAGGAAAACTCAAGGGTCGCGTTTGAGGATACTTCCATAACGTATTTACCATCCAGATCTGTAATCGTACCGTTGGTCGTGCCTTTCTCGACTACGTTAGCGCCGATAATAGCGTTTCCTTCCGGGTCTTTAACGACACCGGTGATACGTTTCTTAGTCTGTTGGGCGACAATGTTTTTATTAAATACATTGATATTTCGTCCTTCGATCGAATATTTCAAACTCGTGTTGCGTAGTGCTTGCGATAAGATATTTTCTATGGACTTATCAGTGGCATTCACGCTCACTTTTACGTTCTTTACGTCAGAATCCACATAGAAGAATAAGAAATCGCTTTGTTTTTCTATAATAGCGAATAGATCGGTTAGCGGGGCCTGATCCGTCTTCACGGAAATCGTCACGGATTGTGAATAGGAATTAGTCGCTACCGCTTGGAACAGTGTCAAGAAAAGTAAAATAAAGGACATTTTTAGGACCGAGAGCATTTTTTTTAAGTCTTTGGACCTAAAAGACCTATAATACGAAACATTTTCCATATTTTTGTACTGATAAAAGGTTGATAATATGCGTCTGCCACAAAATTTGGTCGTGGAGTAGCAGAAGCAGGAATTAATTCTTTTTAATGGGGCCGGCTGTATTTTTGCAGCCGGTTTTGTTTTTTTTGAAAGATATGATCTGTGTTATCTCATAGGCATTGCTAGTTTTTTAAGATGTGTTGATATTTTTATTTTATTGAATATAGTAAGTTCCATCTCTTTGTGACCATCTGATCGGTAAACTACGAGAGATCACTTGTAAAATCTCCTTTAAAGATTGATCTTCGCTGAATGTTCCGGATACGGTGACATTCGGGTCCAGCAATCTCTTGTTTTCTATATGGATCGGAATCTCGTATCTTTTCTCAAGCTCATTCAGCAAGGTACAAAGCGCTATTGATTTATACTTTAACAAGCCGTCTTTCCATGCCAGATTTTCTTTTGCGTTGACGGATTGGATATCAATCTTGTTCGTTGAACGGATGAATGTAAGTTGCTGGTCGGGAGCGAGTAAGACTTGTTGTGCCGGACTCTCGAAACGGATAGACCCTTCCAGCAGGACGGCCGTGATCTGATCCTTCCCTTTATCGGCTTTTACACTAAAGGTCGTTCCTAATACCCGTATGGAGGCATTTCCCATATCGACGATGAAAGGTCTTTCCGGATTTTTCGCCACCTCGAAATAGGCTTCTCCTTCCAAATTAACCTTTCGCTGATCCGTACCATATGCGTCAGAGTAGGTAAAGCGACTATTCCGGTTCAAAATGATCTTCGTACCATCATCTAGCGTAAAATGAGATTTATTTTTATCGGTTATATAGGTATAGAATTGCTGAACCTTTCCTTCCCGGGTATTTAAGTGCGTCGTAGCGAAAAACAAAACAAGAAAGGCGATTGCCGCCGCAATGGGAGTAGCGATGAAACGGATCAGCCTCAATCTCTTTTGCCGGCTTTGATCGTCGATCTTCTTTCTCAAATTATCGAGGGACACATTAGGCATTAAGGAATGGCTGAACGAGACTTCCGCATCCCAATAACTCTTTAGCAACCGAAATTCTTTTTTGTTCTTTTCGTCTGCGTTCAGCCATTCGCTCAGCGAAAGGAAATCTTCCGAGGAGCTGTTGCCACTTAATATCCTTGTGATAATATGATCTATGCTATTCTCCATTTTTAGTTGTTTCTATACTAATAGTCGCAACCAAATTTGAAAACCCTTAGTGGGGGCATGGATTTTTTACTTATTTTTTTCGTAGCTCATACACGAGTTCTTTGTATTCAAAGATAGACCCTCTGAAAAACAGGAATCGGCGAGTGTCGGGATATGTAAGTAATAGGCGGCTTACTTGTTATTCTTGTTATTCTCGTTTTTCATTACGTAATTTGTGTTACGTGAATCGCATAGCCTTTTTCTACACAACACGATCAGTTGATTTGTGTCCTCTCCCCAACTTTCGAACTGTTTTTGCAAGGTAGGGGATAAGGTGCGTTTCTTATCCTTTATCCATTGTGCGAGGTCGAACCATTCCATAGTCGTAATGTATAGATCATCAGTACTCCAACGAGGCCAGAAATTGGGGCCACCTAAAATATCGTCGGTGATTTTCATCCCGTCCTCATTTTTCACAACGAAACCCACTCTCTCTTTTTTATCGTAAATCACGAATTTGTAATCATTCTCATTCTCTCCTCGTTGAGTCTGCTTTTGTCTGACTGCGGTAAAAAAGAAGTAACGATCGTCTTCTTCCAATCTTGGTATGTTCCAGTAATTAATTGCGTTTTTGTTATATGCGTCTTCAGAATACCAAGCCTCGTACTCTATGGGCATCCGGTATTTACCCATATCCAGATAGAGATAAGGTGTCCATTTTGTTCCCGATAACTGATATACGGTATCTCTTGACGAGCGGGTTTTCATATAAACATTCTCTTTATATTTCGAGAATTCTCTCAATTCAGAGGAGGAGGCAAAAGAAAATCCCTCGTTGAGACTCTCTATTCCATAATTCGGATTAGGCACGACTGTAACGGTATCACCCGCCAAACTCAGTGCGCAAGCCATATATTTATCTATATGCATACAAAGATTACAAGTCCATAATACAGAATCCACAAAGACTATATTAAAAAAGTAATCATTAATTTTCTCCTTCCGAAGAAAATTTCCATCATAATCATAATATAAGATTTGTTGCATATCCGCATGGATGATCTCTTTTCGTGCAGGATTTATATCTATGCCTAGAATATAGAGATATTCGTCGGGTCCTTGTCCTTGACGGCCTATCTGTTTAACGAATTCGCCGGTTCTCGTAAATTTGTAAATTCCTTGCCTTGTGTGAATCAACCAGAAATCATCACCGCAGACAATGTTTAAAATGCGGGAGATTACGATATCATGTGGAGTCTTCAACTCTAAATATTCAATGGTATCGGCTATCTCGGAGATTTTCATCTTTTGCTCTGTCTCTATGCATCGCTCGAAAAGTATGGTTCGCAACTTATCCGGATTCTCTGGATTTCTATTGCATCCTACCGTTAAAAGTATGCATATCGCTGAGATTGTGATTATGGCTTTCATGTTTGTTTTATTTTGTTTTCAATTTCCCTATAAAGACGATACAATTATCATCATCGGTAATTCGATTATTCAACTCTTTTACTTTCCTCAATACCTCCGGAGATAGTTTTTGATTGGAAATCAAAAACTTTTCCAATTGCTCTTTTAATGCGTAAGGCTCCATGATCGCAGTGAAATAACCTCGATTGAAGGACGGATTGGTAGGTCCGTCTATATTCCCTAGCATATTCCATTTCAAATTCACGAAACAACCTTTAAGGCTTTGTTTGTCTACTAGGATTTTCGGGAAACGGGGTAACTCATTATTCCAAGAGGTTTGCGTATACCAAGTGACTAGAAAGTGATTGGGCAGCTCCGTAAAATAATGGCAAATCGGCTCATGACCCGTATGCATCGTAAAAACAGGGTGTAGCGTATTCGAGTCTATGTCATAATGATAAAGTGTGTCTTGCGAGGCTATACAATTATGAAGATAGAAGTCGGAAGCGGTGGTATTCAAGGATTCCCGTACCTCATAATCGTAAGTGCTTGGGATCAACATGAATTGGTCGGAGACCGGATATTCTTGGATGATATTGCCTTCGAAATCCTGCGTCCAGATCAATACGGTGGGAGTTCCCTGAAAAGGTATGCACATGATGGTTACTGTTTTTTTCTCGGCATTGATGGCAAACCGTCCTTTATGGGTTATATAGGCCAGAGGAATGTGTTTTTGTGGCTGCCCGTCGAAGTCAAACACTAATATCTTAGAGGCACGAATCTCCATTAGATAGATTTTATTCATGCGTTTTATTATTTAAACAATGAATATTACACAAGTTGAATCGTTTCATGATATATGAAATGAGGATTTGTATCTACAGAGTCCTCACAGCAAACATATACTTCTTTCTGTATATAAGCAAATAATATCTCCGATGTTTTCGTAAATATGTTATCTAGCATTTATTGAGGTTCTTTTTATTGGTAGAAAAGCCTTCTATGTCCACCTCAGATCGTTCTTTACTTTTTAGATTTCACCAACATTACCACCCGATTGTCATCGTCTTCCAATGTCGCGGCCACTTCTTTTATTTTGCCTTTCAACTTTCCCTTTTTATAGTCCCGGCAAAGATCGAAAGCGTTCAGGGTAGCCCATGATTCACCTTGGGCATTGATAGGGGTCAGCATGACCATATAGAATTCATTTTCCTCTTCTCTCCCTTGCCCTTTACGGTTTATCTTATGGATGGCCTTTCCGCTCCGGTCATATATATAAATATTACCGTCATTACTATAGTTTGTGACAACTATGAACTTTTTACCTACGGCTTCCACGCATCCCTGATTAATAAACTCATCGGTCGATGAATGACTGCCTCCACACCCTGCCATTACAAACAGAGCATTGGCGGCAGTTGGGGATGAACTCGTTATCAATTTTGCTCATGCGGCTTAGTATAATTTAATTTTTACGACTTACTTATTTGGAAGTTATTCTCCAACCAACGTGACTGAAAAGAGTTACAAGTTATAAAAAATATTGTAGAAGTGAAAGGATGAAGTCGAAAACATGCTCTTAGAGAAATACTGAACGGTATTTTCATATGAGCAAAAGTGGAAGCCAAGTCACTGGTATCGGTTGGAAAAGTCACTGGAATCCGTTCGGTATCTCACTGGAATCCGGATGGTATCTCAATGACTTTCGGGTCGTGTTCCATTGATTTCTTGAGTCCCGTATAAGGATGTTGCGGATCTGTCAGGGCGCAAGGGGCGCATCTTTACGTGTTTTGTGAAACTTTTCCTGTAAATAAATTATGTACACACTTGTATAGTGTGATGTATTTTTATTTTCACAAGAATGTTTTTGCGGATACTAAAAGATGAGCCCCTTGCGCCCCGGGATTTTTTCTCAAGCTCTTATGTTTGTGACTTAATATAGGGATATTCAGTTGTTTATGTGTCTTTCTGTCTCCTTGCCCTTTTAGAGTTCTCAGGGCGCATCTTTTAGGCGTTTAGCCGCTTTATGATGCTCTCGCCGATCCGGAAACTGGCGTTTTCGGCGTGATTTCCCGATCGGGAAGGGCTTTTTTCTCTTACGCTTTCCTACAGTGCCAAGCTGTTTTTCATCGTATTTTACACGTGTAAAAGCGCTCTTTTTCCATCTGTATCGGGTACACGCGGGTCAGGAACAGGGTCACGGGAGGCAAGAGTCTCCGCCCTTGTATTATTTAATGTACACGACTCCCCCCATGAAAAAAATATCGCGAAAAAGTTCCGGAAATGTTTGGAGGTTACAAGAAAAGCCTCTACTTTTGCACCCGCTTTCGAGAGAGAACGGCGCTTCATAAATGATGATAACGTGAAGGTTCCTTGGGTAGGGGATGAGGTTGGCTAGGCCAAGCGATAATTTCCAACCGCCCGGAGATCGACGAGAGAAAATAAATCGAGAATTTTTCACCGAAAAATTTGGAGATTAAAAAAAAGTCCTTACCTTTGCAGCCGCAATCGAGAAACGATAGCGAGAGAGTTCTTTGAGAGATTTACATAATTCAACAAGTAGTACAAGTATTAGGAAAATTAATTTTCCGGATTGATACCGTCAAAGAAGTATGACTTTGGACTACAATAACGGATTCCGGAGCGAGGATATAAAAACAATTTAAACAACGAAGAGTTTGATCCTGGCTCAGGATGAACGCTAGCGACAGGCTTAACAC